>Ga0272448_1004340_pt1 | contig 16221 bp, 16 predicted proteins | sample YNPCB0191_FD_202220 | JGI IMG/M metagenome (GOLD analysis project Ga0272448, IMG submission 202220) | Hot spring sediment microbial communities from Yellowstone National Park, WY, United States - YNP-CB-019-1 | ecosystem: Environmental > Aquatic > Thermal springs > Hot (42-90C) > Sediment...
GGATATCTCAAATATAGATGAAACAATAGAGAATATTCAGGCAAGGATAAGGGCTAATTTACTTATGGCTTTTTCAAATAAATTTAAATATCTTGTTCTCAATACTTCTAATAAAAGTGAAATTTCCTGCGGTTATTCTACGCTTTATGGGGATTCAATAGGCGCTTTAAGTGTTTTAGGAGATGTATTTAAGACCGATATATATAGATTGGCAGATTATATAAATAAAGATAAAGAGATTATACCAAAATCAGTTATAAAAAGAGCGCCATCTGCTGAATTAAGGTTTAACCAGAAAGATACAGATAAATTACCGGAATATTCTATTCTTGATCCGCTCTTAAAATTATATATTTTTGATAATTTTAATTATAAGGATATAAATAAATTAGATTATAAAGACAAAATAGTTGAAAAAGTAATAGATATGGTTTATAAAAGTGAATATAAGAGAAGACAATTACCTATTCCTATTAAAGTGAGTGATAAAACTTTTAATATTGATATAATTTTACCCATAACAAATAGATCTAAGTTTTAAGTTGGAGGTTAGTATGAAGTTTTTTGTATTTTTTATTTTACTCTTTTTTCTATCTATAAATTGTTTTGCCTTTAGAATCTATACAGATGCTTTTAAAGAAAAAGATTTTATTCCAAAGGAATACACTTGTGATTCAATAGATTATTCACCTGCTATTTTCTGGGAAGATCCGCCGCAAAATACTGAGAGTTTTGCTATTGTCTGTGAAGATCCTGACGCACCGGTTGGTTTGTGGGTACACTGGATAGCTTTAAATATACCAAAAGATTATAGAAAGTTAGAGAAAAATTTACCAAAAGTTTTTAAATTAGAAGATGGTATAATTCAGGGTGTAAATGATTTTGGAAAGATTGGTTATAACGGTCCTTGTCCGCCAAAGGGAAGTCCCCATAGGTATTATTTTAAAATTTATGCTTTAGATGATTATATAAAAATAGAGGATAATTATTATATAGATTACAAAAAGTTTAAATCTTTAATAAAAGATCATATAATAGAGAGCGCAGAGTTTTTTGGTTATTATAAACATTAAAGAAAGGAGTGGATATGCCTAAGATAAAAAAAATATTTGCAAGGGAGGTTCTTGATTCAAGGGGAAATCCAACAGTTGAGGTGGATTTGATTTTAGATACAGGAGATTTTGGAAGAGCAATTGTTCCTTCCGGAGCATCTAAAGGAGAATATGAAGCTTTAGAATTAAGAGATAATGATAAGAATAGGTATCTCGGAAAAGGTGTATTAAAGGCTATAAGTAATATAGAGAATATCATATTTCCAAAAATAAAAAATTTAGAAGCAGACGTAAAAAAAATAGATAAGATTTTAATTGAACTTGACGGAACGTCTAATAAATCAAAATTAGGAGCAAATGCAATTTTGGCTGTTTCTTTGGCTCTTACAAGGGCTTTGGCAAATTCAAATAAAATGCCACTTTATAAGTATATAAGTAAATTAACCAAAACAAAAGAAATTTATCTTCCCGTTCCATTGATGAATATAATAAATGGCGGAGTTCACGCAGATAATAATTTAGATATTCAGGAGTTTATGATAGTGCCTTTAGGGTTTGATACATTTAAAAGAGCACTTCAGGCAGCTGTAGAGGTTTTCTTTAATTTAAAAGCAATTTTAAAAGAAAGAAATCTATCAACTGCTGTTGGAGACGAGGGAGGTTTTTCTCCAAAATTAAATAATAACGAAGAGGCTATAAAATTAATATTAGAAGCAATAGAAAAAGCCGGTTATAAAGCAGGAAAACACATTGCAATTGCACTGGATTCTGCTTCAAGCAGTTTCTTTAAAAATGGATTTTATATGTTTGAAGGAAAAAAAATAACTTCAAAAGAATTAATAGATTTTTATGTTAATTTAGTTAATAAATATCCAATTGTATCTTTAGAAGATGGTTTAGCAGAGAATGACTGGGATGGATTTAAATATTTAACAGAAGTTTTGGGAAAGAAAATTCAAATTGTTGGAGATGATTTATTCGTAACAAACAAAGAGAGATTAAATAAAGGAATACAGCAAAATATAACAAATTCTATACTTATAAAGTTAAATCAAATAGGGACTGTTTCAGAAACTTTAGAGGTTATAAATTTAGCTTTATCAAATAAGTATACAGCAATTATTTCTCATAGGTCAGGTGAGACAGAAGATACTTTTATTTCTCATCTTGCTGTTGGATGTGGTTGTGGTCAGATAAAGACAGGTTCGCTTTCAAGAAGCGAAAGGGTTGCAAAATATAATGAATTGCTAAGGATTGAGGAGGTTTTAAAAGAAAAGGCAAAATATGGCTCTAAAATTTTTAAATTTAAGCCTTAAGATTCTTTTAATATTTATTATATTTTTAATATTTTATATTCCAAATTATTTTAGATTAATTTCTTTAAAAAGGGCAAATCTACAACTAAAAGGTGAGATGGATAATTTAAAAAAAGATATAAAGCTTTTAGAAGAAAAGAAAAAAAAACTTAATAAGGATATATCTTATGAGGAATTTGTTAGAGAGAATTTAGGTTTTATAAGAGAAAATGAAATAGTAATTGACATAGAAGAATAAAATGGTAAAATCTAAAAAATTTAGCGGGGTGGAGCAGCCAGGTAGCTCGCAAGGCTCATAACCTTGAGGTCGGCCGTTCAAATCGGTCCCCCGCAACGTTTTAGTAGAGGGCTTTTATTTTTGCCTTCATTTTTTACCTCATTAAATTTAATAATGAAATTAATAGACTCAAAGAAAATTTTTATTTTTGATTTAGATGGAACATTAGTTGATGCCTATAGGGCAATAGAGGATAGTTTAAATTATACAAGAAAGAAATTAGATTATCCTAAAATTTCATATAAAAAAGTAAAAGAAAGCGTGGGCAGGGGGGATAAAAATTTTATAAAGGCTTTTTTTAAAGACAAAGATATAAAAAAAGCTTTAAAAATTTATCGTAAACATCATAAGAAATCTCTTTTAAAATATGCAAAACTTAAAAAAGGTGCCTTAGGTCTTTTAAATTTTTTAAAGAAAAATAAAAAAATAATAGCACTTGCTTCGAATAGACCAAAAGTTTTTACTCTTTTAATTTTAAAAAAATTATCTATTAAAAAATATTTTGATATGATTTTGTGCGCTGACGAAATAAACAGCCATAAGCCATCTCCAAAGATCTTAAATAATATTATAAAAAAATTCTCTTTAGATAAAAAAGATGTTGTGTATATTGGAGATATGGATATAGATTTAGAGGCAGCAAAAAGAGCTAAAGTTGATGCAGTTTTTATAAAGGGTGGTTCAAGTAAAGTAAGTGATATAAAAAAATATAAAGACAAGATAGTAATAAATTCACTTGAGGAGATTTATGATGGGTAAAGATTATATTTTTAAAGAAGACGGTACTTTTATAATAAAAAATTATAATAAAAAATTTACTTTTTCTAATTTTCTTCCGGGTATTGCAGGACTTTACGGTATACCTTTTTGGGTATTTTATGTTAATAGAAATCAAGGAATAATTAGTTTTGGTATAAAAGATAAGGATCACTCTTTTTTAGAATTCTTTCCAGCAAATAAAGCTTATTCATTAGTAGAATTTATTGGGTTTAGAACTTTTTTAAAAATAAATAGAAAGTTTTACGAACCTTTTAAAATTTCTCATTCTAATAAAGAGGAAGAGATGAGAATAAAAAGTTCTTCTTTTGAAATCTTTGAGAGAAATAATGATTTAGGTTTAGAAATTTCTGTTAAATATTTTACATTACCAAATTCACCCATTGGAGCATTAATAAGGGTTTTATCTATTAAGAATATCTCTTCCTCTGATATTAATTTAGATGTATTGGATGGTCTTTGTAGAGTTATTCCGTTTGGGACAGCTAATATTTTTTTAAAAGATTTATCAAGGACAGTAGAGGCTTGGATGCGTTCTTATATTAAAGACAATATAGCTTTTTTTAAATTAATAGTTGACCCAAAAGATACATCAAAGACGAAGTATATTGAGGGGGCTAATTTTAATTATTCTTTTTTATATGATGGAAATAAAAAAGTATTTCCACAATTAATAATAGATCCAGAGATTATATTTTCTTACAATTTATCTTTTGTCTCGCCTGTTATGTTTTTAGAAGAAAAATTTATTCCAGCAAAAAAAGAAGTTTTGTTGGGTAAAACTCCATCTTCTTTTAGCCATTTTGTATGGAGTATAAAACCGCAGGAGGAAAAGAGATTTTATAGTATTTTTGGAGCATCTTTTAAAGAGAATATAATTTTAGATTTTACAAAAAATATAGATAGAGATTTTATTGAAAAAAAGGAGATTGAAAACGAAAATTTAATAGAGGAGATAAAAAATAATGCTTTTTGTGTCTCAGATATTAATCTGTTTAACCATTATATTTCTTGTAGTTATTTAGATAATGTTTTAAGAGGAGGTTTTCCTTTTAGATTTGATACAAAAGAGATTTATTATGTTTTTTCAAGAAAGCATGGGGATTTAGAGAGGGACTATAATAAATTTAAACTATTACCTTCCTATTTTAGCGAAGGAGAGGCTAATTATAGAGATGTAAACCAAAATAGAAGGATTGATTTATTTTTTAATCCATTTTTATATAAAAAAAATGTTGTTTATTTTTTAAATTTTATAAAGATAGATGGTTATAATCCACTTGTAATTAAAGGAGAAAAACTATTTTTGTCAAAAAAAGATGCTTTAAATATTTTGGAAGAGTTTGATATTAAAAAAGATGATAAAATTATAAAGTTGCTTATTGATGGATTTTATTTGGGAGAATTTTTTAAATACCTAAAAGAGATTGGAATACTTTTAAATAATCCAAAAGAGGTTGCAGAAAGATTATTAAAATTTTCAAATAAAGAGCCAGTTGCTAATTTTGGAGAAGGTTATTGGATTGATCACTGGTATTATAATTTGGATTTGATAGAAAACTTTTTATATTTTTATCCTGATAAAGTAAAAGATTTAGTGTTAACTCCTGAATACTGTTTTTGGGATGATGAATATAGAGTTGTAGATAGAAAAAAAAGATATGTTTTAAAAGACAACGAAATACTTCAACTTAATAGTGTTGAGGCTGACAACTTAAAGAAATCTTTAATTGATAAAAGAAAAAGGTATAAAAATTTCTTAAGGAAGAAAGATAACACTATATATAAGACAAATCTTATAGAAAAACTTTTATCCTTAATTTTAAATAAGCTTGCAACATTTGATTTAGATGGTATAGGCATAGAGATGGAGGCAGATAAGCCTGGTTGGTGTGATTCTTTAAATGGTCTTCCTGCTATTTTTGGTTCATCGGTTTGCGAGGTTTTTCAGCTTAAAAGGGCTTGCAATTTAGTTTTGGATTTGATAGATAAATTAAAAGAAGATATAGAACTTTCAAAAGAGATATTAAGTTTTTTAAATTCTTTAGATAAATTAGTTAGTCAATATTTATTTTCCAAAGATAAAGAAAGAGATTTTATTTTTTGGGATAAAGCGAATTGTATAAAAGAAGATTTTAGAAAAAATACATTTTTTTGTATAAGTGGTAAAAAAGAAAAGATAAGTTTTTTAAAGTTAAAAAAATTTTTAGAAAATGTAATAGAAAAAATAGATATCAGTATAAAAAAATCAAAAAGAGATAATGGTCTTTATTATACATATTTTATGGGGGAGATTAAAAAATATAAAGTTACAAAAAATGGAATTAAGATATTGTCTTTTAAGACAAAAGTCTTGCCTGTATTTTTGGAGGCAAATGTTAGTGCATTAAGTATTCAAAAAGAACAAGATGTATATTTTTCTATTAAAAAATCAGAACTATTTGATAGAGAATTAAAGATGTATAGACTAAATGCCAATTTAGAAAAGGAACCTTTAGAGATAGGGAGAAGCAGAATATTTCCAAGGGGGTGGCTTGAAAATGAATCAATTTGGCTACATATGGAGTATAAATATCTTTTAGCTACGCTTAAGGCTGGACTTTATAAAGAATTTTATGAGGATTTTTATAATTGTGCAATTTGTTTTTTAAAACCGGAAATTTATGGAAGAAGTCCAGTTGAAAATTCATCTTTTATTGTAAGTAGCGCCAATGAGGATAAAAACTTATGGGGAAAAGGCTTTGTTGCGAGGTTAAGTGGTTCTACAGTTGAACTTCTTAATATATGGATGATTTTATGTTTAGGTTATAGACCGTTTTTTATAGATAAAAATAATAAATTATATATTAAGTTTTCTCCAATATTAGAATCTAAGTTATTTACAAAAGAAAAAAAAGTAATAAATTTTAAAAATAGAAAGATTACATTAGAAGAAAATACTTTTACTTTTAGTTTATTTTCTTCTATATTGATTACATATCATAATCCAAAAAGAATTGATACTTTTTGTGATTCTTGTAGGATAGAAAAAATAATTATAAAAAAAGATAATAAAACTTTAATTATAAATTCAGAAGTTATCTCTGAACCCTTGAGTTTAGAGATAAGGAATAAAAAAGTAGATTTTATAGATATATATTTAGGATAAAATTCTTGATTTAATTATTATAAATTATATAATCTTAATTAAGATGGAAGAGTTTAGTGTAATAGTTTTGGCAGCCGGAAAAGGCGAGAGAATGAATTCTAATACTCCAAAGTTGTTGCATTATATATGTGGAATGCCTATAATTTATTACCCAATTAAAACCTTAAACACCTTGGGGCGTTATATAAAACAGATTATTGTAGTAGTCGGATATAAATCAGAAGATATAAAAAATACTTTAAAAGGATTTTTTAAAGATGATATAGATTTTGTATATCAAAAAAATCTTTTAGGGACAGCGGATGCCATAAAGATATCTTTAAAAAAAGTAAAGTTTAAAAATGTTTTAATAATGTGTGCAGATACACCGCTTGTAAAAAAAGAAACTTTAATTTCTTTTATTAAGGATTATTTAAAGAATAACTTTGTGTGTAGTATTATAACCTCTAAATTAAATTATCCAAATCAACTTGGAAAAATAGTTAGAGACGAAAACCAAGAAATTATGGGGATAGAAGAGCAATTAGATAGTAAAGAAAAGGATGTAGAGGTAAATAGTGGTATATATATATTTAATAAAGATATTTTGGAAAATAACTTAAAAAAAATAGAGATCAATCCCAAAAAAAATGAATATTTTCTTACAGATATTATTTCTATATTATATAAAGAGGGTTTTCAAATTAGAAGTTTTTCTCCAATTGAGCCGGAAGAGATTTTTGGTATAAATACAAAAAGTGATTTATCTTTTGCTGAGAAGTTAATGAGAAAACGTCTAATAAATCAATTAATAAATAGTGGCGTATATATTATGGATAGCGATTTTACTTTTGTACAGGAAGGTGTAAAAATAGGCAGAGATACTATAATTTATCCCTTTACCTTTATTGAAAAAAATGTTATAATTGGTGAAAATTGTTCTATCGGTCCTTTTATTCACATAAGGGAGGGGACGAAAATTTCTTCTAATACACAACTTGGAAATTTTTTAGAAATAGTTAGATGTAGAATAGGTAAAAATGTAAAAGCTAAACATTTTGGTTATTTAGGAGATGCTATTTTGAAAGATATGGTTAACATAGGCGCTGGAACAGTAACTGCTAATTTTGACGGTAAGAGGAAAAATAAGACTATAATTGGTAAAAAAGCATTTATCGGTTCTGATACTATTTTGGTTGCTCCTGTAAAAATTGGAGAAAAAGCTTTAACTGGCGCAGGAAGTGTTATAACTAAAAATGTTAAGCCAAATACTATTGTAGTTGGGGTTCCTGCTAAATTTTTTAAAAAAATAAGTTGATATGGATAAATTAGTAATATTTAGTGGAAATTCTAATAAGTTATTGGCAAAAAAGATATGTGAGCATTTAAATGTAGAGGAGGGTAAAATTTTAGTTTCAAGATTTAGTGATGGAGAGGTAAGGGTAAAGATAGAGGAAAATGTCAGAGGCAAGGATGTATTTATTATTCAATCTACTTGCCCTCCGGTAAATGAAAATCTTATGGAGCTTTTAATTATTATAGATGCTTTAAAAAGAGCTTCTGCTCAAAGGATTACAGCTGTTATACCTTATTTTGGTTATGCCCGTCAGGATAGAAAGGATCAACCTCGGGTCCCAATAACTGCAAAACTTGTTGCTAATCTTTTGAGTGTTGCTGGTGCAAATAGGATATTGACATTGGATCTACATGCTGGTCAGGTTCAGGGTTTTTTTGATATACCTTTGGATCATCTTTATGCAATTGGAGTTTTTAATGATTATTTTAAAAAAATGAATATAAAAGATCTTGTTGTGGTCTCTCCTGACGTTGGAGGGATAAAAATGGCAAGGGCTTATGCAAAAAAATTTTCTGTAGGACTTGCTATTGTAGATAAAAGAAGAAATACTCCTGAATCTACAGAGGTTATGAATATATTGGGTGAGGTAAAGAATAAAAATATTATATTAGTAGATGATATCATAGCTACAGGTAGTTCTATAATTGAGGCTGCAAAAGCTTTAAAAGATGCCGGAGCAAAAAATATATATGCAGCTATAACGCATGGAGTGCTATCTGGAAATGCTGTCGAAAGAATTAATGAGTCTTGTATTGATTTTATTGTTATAACAGATTCTATACCACTTATAGAGGAAAAGAGAAGCGATAAGATAAAGGTTGTTAGTTCAGGGGAATTATTTGCGGAGGCTATAAAAAGAATTCATTTCGAACAGTCTATAAGTGTGCTTTTTAATTGAAAGGGAGATTTATGGAAAGAGTAAAAATTGAAGTATATTTAAGAGAAAAAAAAGGGAAAGAGATAGCAAAGAAGGAGAGAAGGGCAAAATTTTTACCGGCGATTGTATATGGAAAGGATTTAAATTTAGCAGTAAAGTTGCCACTTACAAGTCAAAAAATATTAAAAGCTATAAATTTTTCTAAAAATTCTATTATAGATATGGAGATTTTAGATGATGGGAAAAAAGATATACTTTGCGTGTTGATTAAAGATGTCCAATATCATCCGGTTGATGAGAGTATTATACATATTGATTTTGTTAAAGTTTCTTTAGAAGAGAAGATAAAAGTATCTGTTCCAATAGTTCTTAAAGGTGAAGCAAAAGGAGTAAAAGATGGTGGAATATTAGAACAGATTCTTTGGAATTTAGACATAGAGGGTTTACCTTTAGATATACCAGAAAAAATAGAGTTGGATATTTCAGAATTAACTATTGGAAAGTCAATCCACGTTAAGGATATAAAATTAAAAGATACTTTGAAAATATTGACTTTACAAGATACGACTGTGGTTACAATAGTTGAAAAAGTAGAAGAGGAAATGGTTGAAACACCTCAAGTTCAGCCTGAAGGGCCTGAGGTTATAAAAGAAAAGAAACCAGAAGAGGCTGAAGTCAAAGAAGAAAAGGAAGAGAAAAAAGAAGAGAAGAAGTAGTGAAAGCTATTTTTGGTTTAGGGAATCCTACTAGATATTATTATAATACAAGGCATAATTTAGGTTATATAGTAGTAGATCTTTGCGTTAAAGAGAAAAATATTAAATTTAAAAATAAAATAAATCTCTCCGCAAAGATCGCTGATACTTTAATAAAAAACGAAAAGGTGATATTTGTAAAACCAAAAACTTTTATGAATAATTCTGGTTTATGCATAGAGAAGGTCTTGGCTTATTATAAAATTTCTAATAAAGATATATTAATTATTTGCGACGATTTGAATTTAGATTTTGGGACTATACGTTTTAAGGAAAATGGTTCAAGCGGAGGACATAATGGTTTGGAATCTATAATTGAAGTTATAGGAGAAGAATTTAATAGATTACGTATTGGTATTTCAAAACCAAAAGATATAGATTTTAAAGATTATGTTTTATCAGAATTTAGTTTAGAAGAAAAGGAAAAATTACCCATTGTATTGAAAATAACAAAAGAAGCTATTTTTGATTGGATAAGATACGGTATTAAATATGTTATGACAAACTACAACAATAAAAATCTATTAACTTAAGGAGTAATTATGGAAAGAAAATATGAAAGTATGTTAATAATTAGGCCTGATTTAGCAGAGAAAGAGTTTCAGGAGATTTTTGATAAGATTACAAAAAAGATAGATTCTTTAGGAGGTAAAACTTTAGAATCTAAGGTTTGGGCAAAGAATAGAGATTTTTGTTATCCTATAAGATCAAGAGGTGCCGAAAAAAAGAAATTCAATAAAGGTTTTTTTTGGCTTATAGAGTTTTTGTTAGATACAGAAAAGTTGTCTCAATTAAAAGAGACAATAAGATTAGAGGAGAGAATATTAAGAAATATTATTATCAAAAGGAGGTAGAATGGTTAGCTTTAATAGAGTATTTTTGATTGGAAATTTAACAAAAGACCCGGAATTAAGATACACACCACAGGGAACACCTGTTTCTAATTTAAGGATAGCAGTAAATACTCCTTATAAAGATAAGACCGGTCAGGCTCAACAAGATACTTGTTTTATAAATGTTGTAGCCTGGGGACAGATGGCTGAGACCTGTAATCAATATCTACAGAAGGGTCGTTTAGTTTTGGTTGAAGGTAGACTTCAAAGCAGAAGTTGGAAAGACGCCGATGGGAAAAATAGAAATACAATAGAAGTTAGGGCCACGCGAATTCAATTTATGCCAAGGGGGGTAAAAGGAGAAGCCGCGGAGATAGATTTAGGAGAAGAACCAGTTGATTTGAATATGCCTAATATTGAAGAGGAAGAAAAAATAGAAGAAGCTTAGAAAGGTTGGTGTTTTATGCAGGAGAAAAAAAATACACAAGGACAAAGGTTTAAAAAATTTTGTATATTCTGTAAAAAAAATTTAGAAGAAGAGATAGATTATAAAAATGTAGATTTACTTATGCAATATATTTCATCTAAAGGAAAAATATTATCTTGTAGGGTTAATGGTAATTGTGCTAAACATCAGAGAAAGTTAGCAAGGGAAATAAAAAGGGCAAGATTTTTAAGTTTAATACCTTATTTGAGATGAAAGTTATAATAATTAAGAAATTTGAGAAGTTTAGGGAAGGCGATATAGTAGATGTAAAAGATGGTTATGCTAGAAATTTTTTAATTCCAAAGGGATTAGTATTGGAGGCTACAAAAGAAAATTTACAGAGATTTGAAAATATTAAGAAACAAAGGTTAAAATTAGAAGAATTAGAAAAGAAAAAATATATTGAGATTAAAGGAAAAATAGAAAAAACTTCGATTACTATAAGCGCTGAGGTAAAAAATAACGATGAATTGTATGGTTCTATAAACGAGTCTTTAATTTTAGAGGCTCTAAAAGAAGAGGGGATTGAATTAGAAAAAGATAAAATACAGTTAGAGGAGCCTATAAAAAAACTTGGTATTTATAATATAGAAGTAAAACTCCAGCCAGAGATTACCGCAAAACTTAGGGTTTGGGTAGTAAAAAAATGAATAATTTAGATAAGATCCCACCTCAAAATATTGAAGCCGAGATGGCTACTTTGGGCGCTATTCTTTTAGATGAAAATATCTTACCCGAGATATTAGAGATAATTAACGAAGGTTCTTTTTATAAAGAAGAGCATAGAATAATTTTCTCAGTTATGGTTGGGTTGTTTGATGAGAGAAAGAAAATTGATATATTAACACTTTCTGAGGAGTTGGATAGAAAAAAACTTTTAGAAAAAATTGGAGGAACAAGTTATCTTACAACTTTGGTTGATTTTGTTCCTACATCTGCAAATGCGGTTTATTATGCTAGAATAGTAAAAGAAAAGAGTATATTGAGGAGTTTGATTAAAAATGCAACCTCAATTGTAGATTTGGTATATAAAGAGAGCGAAGATGTAAATGTTATTTTAGATAAAGCTGAAAAATTAATATTTGAAATAACAGATAAGAGAATAGAGGGTGGTTATGTCCATATAAAAGAAGTTATTAAGGATGGTATAGAATTGATAGAATCTTTATATCATAAGAAATCACATATAACGGGCATACCAACAGGTTTTACGGATTTTGATACTAAAACGGCTGGTTTGCAGAATTCTGATTTAATAATTATAGCAGGTAGACCTTCTATGGGTAAGAGCGCATTCGCTATATCAATAGCCAGATATGTTGCGGTTGAAGAAAAAATTCCTGTTGCATTTTTTAGTTTAGAGATGTCAAAAGAACAACTTATACAGAGATTTTTATGTGCTGAAGGTAAGGTTGATATAAATAAGTTAAGAACAGGTTTTCTTTCTCCCTCTGAATGGCCAATTTTAACAGCCGCTGCCGGAAAACTTTCTGAGGCTCCGATTTATATAGATGATACACCTGCAATGAGTATTTTTGAACTTAAAGCAAAGGCAAGAAGACTTAAAGCTCATCATGATATTAAGCTTATTATTGTAGATTATCTTCAGATGATTAGGACTTTACAACGTCAAGAAAGTAGACAACAAGAGATTTCGCAGATCTCTCAGGCGCTTAAATCCTTAGCAAAAGAATTAAATGTTCCACTTATAGCAGTGAGTCAACTTTCAAGAGCCGTTGAGACAAGATCTGATCATAGGCCACAACTTTCAGATTTAAGAGAATCAGGCGCAATTGAACAAGACGCTGATTTGGTAGTTTTGTTGTTAAGGGAGGAATATTATAATCCAACAGAGGAAAACAAAGGTGTTGCAGAGGCGATTATAGCTAAGCAGCGTAACGGTCCTACAGGAAGTGTTTTTTTGGGTTTTATAAAAGAGTATATGAAATTTGTAAATTTATCTAAAATAAGAGAAGAGTTAGTTGAACAATAAAGGAGATTTATGAAAAAATTAAAATATTTTATTTTTTTGGTATTTTTTCTAAATTTATGGTCCGTATTTCCACAAGAAGAGGTTATTTCTAAGATTGTTATAAAAGGGAATAAGAAAGTAAGTGAAGCTACTATAATTTCAAAGATAAAAATAAGAGCAGGACAACTTTATAGTGAGGATATTGTAAATGAAGATGTAAAAAATCTCTATGCTACAGGTTTTTTTGAGAAGGTTGATATAGAGAAAGAAAAAACACAAGAAGGAATAATTTTAAATTTTATATTGAAGGAGAAACTTACCTTAAAAAAGATTGCGATCCAAGGTTCAAGGGCTATCAGGAAAGATAGGATTAGACAGGCTATAGATTTAAAAGAAGGCACATTTGTTGATGAATATTTAGCTAAACAGGCTGCTGTTAAAATAAAAGACCTATATAAAAAGAGGGGTTTTTCTAAGATAGAGGTAGATTATAAACTAAAGGTTTATGAGGATAAAAATGAGGTAGATTTAGAATTTATAATAAATGAAAATAGACCAATAAAGATATTGGATGTAGAAATAAAAGGCAACAAGGTATTTTCAAAAAGAAAAATAGTTAAATTAATGAAGACAAAAAAGAATTGGTTATTTAATTGGAGTAAGTTTAACGATGATGTATTTAAGGATGATATAAAAAGGATTATAGATTTTTATAAATCTTTTGGATTTAGTGATGTTAAAGTAGATTATAGAATTAATTATGAAGATAGAGGTGTAATTTTAGAGATTAATATAAATGAAGGTAGACGTTATTATGTTGGAGAAATAATTATAGAGGGAAACAAAAATATTACACTGGATGAAATCAAAAAAGTAATAAAGTTAAAGGAAAATTTTAGCGAAGATTTTATATATGAGGTTTCCTCTAAAATAAAGGAATTATATGTAGAGAGAGGTTATATATTTTGTAATATAGATTATTCAATTTTTTTAAATCCAAAGACCGATAAAGTAGATATTACATACAATATTACAGAAAATAATATTGCCTATGTTGATAAAATAGATATAAGAGGAAATACAAAGACAAAAGATAAGGTTATTAGAAGAGAGTTGCGAATATACCCTGATGAAAAATATGACGGTAAAAAAGTAAAAAAGAGTAAAGAAAGGCTTGAAAATTTAGGTTTTTTTGAAGAGATTCGTTTTTTGACAGAGCCATCTGAACAAAAAGATAAGGTTAATTTAGTTGTAGATGTAAAAGAAGCAAAAACCGGTTATTTTAGTTTCGGTGGAGGTTATAGTTCTATAAATGAATTTATTGGATTTATAGAATTAAGGCAGAGAAATTTTGATTATAAGAATTTTTCTACTTTTACAGGCGCAGGTCAGGATTTATCACTTTATGCTAGCCTTGGTAGTATAACTAATTTTTATCAGTTAAGTTTTACTAATCCTTGGATATTTGATATGCCTGTTTCTTTTGGTTTTGATGTTTATAAAAAAGGTCATAGCAGGGAGGAAGATGTAGGTTATGCTTATAGAGAAGATGTAACAGGGGGCGCGATAAGATTTGGTAGAGAGTTTAATGACTATTTAAAAGGTCAAATTGCTTTTAGGATAGATAATATAAAGATTACAGATATTGTTGAGGATGTAACTAATGAATTAAAAGAGGAAGAGGGTAAGACAAAATTAAATTCAGTAGAACTCTCTTTATCTTTTGATACAAGAGATAATGTATTTAGTCCTTTGAGTGGTATTTATTTTCCTAATACTTTTCAGTTTACCGGTGGTCCGTTTGGAGGAGATAGAGATTTTATAAAATATTTTAGTAGATTTAGTATATTTATCCCAATGTTAAATAAATCAGTTTTAGAGTTAAGGACAAGAGTTGGAATAGCAGATACCTTAGAGGATACTGAAAAAATACCAATTTATGAAAGATTTTTTGCTGGCGGTGCAGAATCTATAAGGGGTTATAACGAAAGAAAAGTTGGTCCGGTTGATTCAAAAACAAATGATCCAATAGGAGGTGAGGCTTTATTTATAGGGAATATAGAATATCTTTACCCACTTTTAGATTTTTTTAAGATAGCGACTTTTTTTGATACAGGAAATGTTTGGAAAGAAAAGGATGATTTTTTAAGTGGAGGTTTTAAATCAAGTTATGGTTTTGGCATAAGAGTAAAAACGCCAATAGGACCAGTTAAAGTTGATTATGGTATACCTTTAGATAGAGAGCCCGGTAAGGAAAAGAAAAGAGGTAAGTTTCATTTTAGTGTAAGCAGAGAATTTTAAGGAGGTTATATGAAAAAATTTTTTATTTTTTTGATTTTTGTTTTTAGTTTATTTTCCCTTAATGCATTTTCAAAAGACTTAAAAATAGGTTATGTTGATTTTTTAAAAGTTTACGATGAGTATAAGAAAACAAGAGATTATCAGGAGATAATTGAGAAAAAGAGAAGCCAGAAAGAAGAGGAATTAAAAAAGAAAATGCAGGAGATAGAAAAATTGCAAAACAAGGTTAATCTGTTAAAGGATAAAGAAAAAGAGAAAGAGAAAGAAAATTTAGAAAAATTGACAAAAGATTTTGAAGATACACGTAGGAAGTTGTTTTTGGATTTAAAAAAAGAAAGAGATGAAAAATTGAAAGAAATATTGCAGGATATAAAGGACGTTATAAATAATTATGCCAAAAAAAATAATTTTGATGTTATATTGAATGGAGAAGCAATTCTTTTTAGTGATAGTTCTATGGATGTTACATCTGATATAATGAAATTTTTAGATGAAAAATATAAAAAATAATGGATATAACCGTTAAAGAGATAGCAAAATTAATTGATGGTGAGGTTATAGGTAATCCCGATATTTTGATTTTTGGGATATCCGGTATAAAAGAAGCAAAAGAGGGAGATATAACATTTCTTGCAAATCCAAAATATAGTAGTTTTTTAGAGACTACGAAGGCTTCCTGTATTATTGTAGATAGAGATACAAGCTCAAAAACAAAAACCCTTATAAGGGTGGATAATCCATCTGTTGCATTTTCCAAGATAATTAATATTTTAAATAAGATAGATATATATTATCCAAAAGGCATACACCCAACTGCTATTATATCAGATAAAGCAAAGATTGGAAAAAATGTAAATATTGGTGCGTATTCTATAATAGAAGATGATGCTTATATAGGAGAAAATACAACTATTTATCCGAATTGTTATATAGGTCATTCTGTTAAGATAGGAAAAGATTGTTTGATATATCCTTCTGTTGTTATAAGAGAAAATGTTATAATAAAAGATAGAGTAATAATTCATTCCGGAACTATTATAGGCAGTGATGGGTTTGGTTATGTTTTAGTTGATGGAGTGAATCAAAAAAT
>Ga0272448_1004341_pt1 | contig 16217 bp, 11 predicted proteins | sample YNPCB0191_FD_202220 | JGI IMG/M metagenome (GOLD analysis project Ga0272448, IMG submission 202220) | Hot spring sediment microbial communities from Yellowstone National Park, WY, United States - YNP-CB-019-1 | ecosystem: Environmental > Aquatic > Thermal springs > Hot (42-90C) > Sediment...
TCCGCTATGTCAACCTCCAGGACGCGGAGAAGGAGCGTGCCCGCTACGTCGTCATCCTCATGCGGCAGGGGATGGTCCTGAGAGACGAGAAGGCAAGATCGTACCTTCCTCGCGTGCCGGTCTTCACCGTAGCCCGACGCGGCGTCGTCTTCTGTGCGGTGTACGAAAGATAGGCGCTGCCATATGAGATCGCGAGTGGCTCTCCTCGAGGATCGAGGAACCTCGATTTTCGATTTTCGCCTGGTATAATCTTCCCGTACAAGATCACGAAGGAACGGTATGGCAGACGAGAGTCCCCGGCCCGCCTCCGTGGGCCACAAGATAGTCCGTGCGATGTTCGTCGTGCTCTTCTTCAATCTCTTCTGGAAGCTTGGCGGCTTCCTCGTGCGCCAGCTCGTCTACTGGCGCTACGGGATGAAGTTGGAGGCCGACGCCTTCTCGTACTCGCACGACTTTGTGGTCTGGCGAATTTTCATCGCTTGGCAGGACACGGTGACACCTGCGTTCCTGCCGATCTTCATGCTCGAGATGAAGGAGCAGGGCGAGGCGAAGGCGTGGGAGTTCGCCTCCGCGGCACTGCGGTTCTCGTTTCTCTTCATGGTTGCGAGCACGGGGATCGCTCTGTTCTTCACGCCGCAGATTGCGGGCTACATTGCCGAGGGGTTCCTCCAGCGCCCGGTCGAATCCATGCTCAAGACTTGCGACTTCACAGTGATCATGTTGGAGGGGCTGATACCGGTCTGTGTCGGCTCGATCACCTACATGATCCTGAACGGCTACAAAGTCTTCGGTTACGCAGCGGGTGGCGACGCGGCGCAGAAGTTCGCCTGGGCCTTTGTCCTGGTTGTCGCGGCTTACACTGTCGAGCCGCTCCTCATCAAGACGCCGGCCTTCCGCGGTATGACCGGGGTGGCGATTGCCGTGGGCTTCGTCGTCGGCTCCTACGCCAAGATCGCCACTCACGTCCTCGGACTTCGGGAGAAGTTTCGTCTCGACAAGGTCTGCTACAACTTCTTCTCGCCGCCGATGGTCAAGTTCTACCTGCTCGCGCTGCCGCTCCTGTTCGGGAATGTGTTTGCGTTCTATCGTGAGATCGTGACGGGGCGGTTTATGTCGCAGCTTCCCGAAGGCTGGCCTGCGGCGCTCAACGCGGCCAAGGCGGCCGGCAACCTGCCATTCATGCTCGTCGGCTACGCCCTGCAGATGGCCATCCTGCCGTATCTCTGCGACCTGACGAGCGAGCGGGATTACGAGCGCTTCGGCGCCTTGATCAACAAGGCGATTCGAATCCTCGGCTTTTTCTTCCTCCCGCTCACCGGGCTCATACTTGCTCTCCGCTTTCCGATCATAGACGCGCTCTACAATTTCGCCGACCAGATCGGCCTGCGGATGGCTGGCCTCACGGCGGACGCGCTCGGCTTCTATATCCTCATCCTCTACTTCTACGGTCTGGAGACGCTCTTCATGCAGGCGTTCTTCTCGATGAAGGACACGCTGTACCCTGTCGTCGCGGGTGCGATGGCCTCCGTCTTCCACATCGCGTTCATCCTCGCCGGTCTCCAGGTCCTCGGCAGGACGAGCGTTATCCAGGTGGGCACGGAGCAGGTGATCCTCTTCGTGGCGCTGCTGATCTTCTTCGGCGTCGTCTACTACAGGACGAAGCTCTTCAGGGTCTTCCTGCTCTCGCTCCTGTTCCAAGCCGGGCTGATCGCTGTCGGGCTATGGGTGCTCAGGAGGATCACGGGCCTGGGTGCGATGGCGTCGCCCGATGCTCCGATTCTCTTCATCTTCTTCCTGTCGGCGGTCGTCTACGCGCTGTCGAGGATGTTCAAAGTCGTCCTGCTCACGCTCGTCCTCCAGAAGCGGGCGGACATCCTGCGCATCGAGGAGACGGGGGTGTTTTTCGTGAAGACGCTGGCGGTTACGGCGGCTGTATGGGCGGCGAGCTGGGGTTCGTACCGCGTGGTCAGCGGCGTCGTCCCGGTTCACAAGGAGGCGGCAGTCACCGCGCCGCAAGCGGCGCGTGCCGCGAAGCAGGAACCGGCTGCCGGGGTGCCCGCCGGGAAGCCGGCCAGGCCGAAGATCGCGCTCAAGGACAAGCTCTTCAAGCTCGGCTTCCGGTCGATACACCTGGTTGTGCCGGGGCTCGTGGCGCTCGTTGTCTTCCTTGCTGTCGCGACGCTGCTGAAACTCGAGGAGATGCACGACATCGTCGAGTGGTTCAAGGCTGAGGGGATCCAGCGCATCCGCTCGAAGCTGAGAGGTCCGAAAGCGCACCCCGAAAGCCCGTAGGAGCGTCTGCCCTGTCCGACCCGCCGACCTGTCCGACAGGTCCGACAGGTCCGACCTGTCCGACAGGTCGGACGCAACCCAAGAGGAGCATAGCGCATGTCACTACCCTACCGTCCCGAACACGAGCGAATGGCGGAGCGGCTGGTGCGCGAGACAGAGGCTCGCGGCGGGCTCGCGCCACTGGACATCGAGAAATTCTGGGCCGACCAGGAGAGGGCCATCGCGGAACCGTTCGGCCGCTCAATCCCCCAGCTTCCGCTCGGCATCATGATGAGCGGCGAGTGTGTTTACGCCGAGCTCGGAGTCGAGGAGGACTTCTGGCGCTACGAGCACGACGAAGACTGGCGCCTCGGCCTCAACCGCGCCTACAACGAGAAGGCCGAGAAAATCGTCGGCCGGAAGCTCCTCGGCGAGGGGCGAGGCGATCCGTCGCGCCGCTACCCCCACGTCAAGACGTTGGCCGAGGTCTTTGAGGCCAAGAGCGAGTGGCACGCTGGCTCCTGGTGGCTGCGCCAATCCGCGAACACCGAGGACGAACTCGAGGCGCTCCTCGACCGGGTGGACTCGCGCGACATCCGCAGCTTCATCCTGCCTGAGAACTGGGCAGCGGAGAAGGCGCGCCTCACCGCGCTCGGCGTCAGACCGCCGCTCTATCGCGGCCAGCGCGGCCCTGTCACCTTCGCCATGTCCATCTACGGTGTGGAGAACCTCATCTTCCTCATCCACGACAACCCCGCACTCGCCGTCCGCTTCAGGGATACGATCCTGCGAACCATGTTGGAAATCGCTCGTGTCCTCGACGAGGAGGCCGGCTACACGCCCGAAACGGCGCCGCACGGCTTCAGCTTCTGCGACGACAACTGCGCCCTCCTGACGCCCGAAATGTACGAGCTTTTCGGATACCCGATCCTCAAGGGCATCTTCGACCGCTATGCCCCGAATCCCGAAGACAGCCGCTACCAGCATTCGGACTCCGCGATGGGCCATCTCCTCCCGCTCCTCGGACGGCTGAACCTGACCGGCGTCAACTTCGGCCCGACGGTCACGGTCCGCGACATCCGCCAGCATCTGCCGAAAGCCGTTATCTACGGCCAGCTCGCCCCGTTCACATTCAGCCGCAACGAGAGCCGCCGCATCGTCATGGAGCTGCTGCGTGACTTCGAGATGGCCGGCGATGCGCGCGGCCTCGTTTTCAGTACCGCGGGCTCGATCAACAACGGCTCCCGCCTCACCGGTATGCGGCTCATCATGTCCGCCATCCAGCGCTATGCGCGCTACGATGCGTAACAAGGTCCTACAACCGGCACTCCGGTGCGCCCGGCCCGTGCTCTTCGTGTCTGCCTCAGCCGCGACTGGCTCGGTATCCTCGGTCCGGAGCGGGTGCTTTTAGAACCGCAGGTTGCGCACCCTGTCCAGGTAGTACTTGTAGTTCTCCAGCGATGTGCCCGGCGTGATGAGGTGGTCTGGCAGGAGGACGAACCCGCCCTCTTTCATGATCGGCAGTCGGCGCTCGATCTCGGCGTCAATCGCGGCAGGCCCCTTCTCGAGGACCAGCTTGTTGAATCCGCCGATGATGCGGAGGTCCTTGCCGTACTGCTTGCGGAGTTGCATCGGATCCGCGTTCCAGGTCCCGATCTCGACGGGGAACTGGACATTGACGCCGGCGTCGAGCCAGGGGCCGACGAGCGGCCTGACGTCGCCGTCGCTGTCAATGCCGAGCAGCTCGATGCCGTAGTGTTCGAGCTTGTCGCGTATCTTCCGGTAGCCTGGGGCGACGCAGCGCTTGAAGACCTGCGGGCTGACGAGCGGGCCTGCCTTGCCGCAGATGTCTTCCCAACCGAAGCCGATGTCGGGCTTGCACTTCATCTTCGGCACGACTTGATCGATCCCCCAGCAGGTCAGCTCGGCCAGCGTGTCCACCATATCGGCGTAGACATCCGGCGCGTCGTACATCAGGTACGACATGTTCACGACGCCCATCCAGTTGCGAATCCAGCCCATCATGGAGGCGGTGCCGATGACGAGCGGGAGGCCGGCGGCTTCGGCGTCGGCAATCCGCCTGTCGAGGTCCTGTGGAATGCGGGCGGGTTCGGGTTGGAGTCGCTTCTTGAAGTCGGGCCAATCTGCTCGTGTCTTCAGTGTGAAGTCAATGTAATGAGGGATGCAGCTCTTGTTCTTCCACTCCTGCTGGACGACGCCATCGCCGCCGCGGACGATCCGGTACTCCTCGGTCTCCTCGAGTACCTTGTGCTCGAAGGCCGGCCGGAGGCCGAGGTCGACCCCTACCCAGCTCCACAGCGGCACGGCCTTGAAGTACTCGTGCTCGCTCACATTCTCGGGCAACCCCTCGCGAATCCAGCGCTGGCGGGTCTCGTTCCAGCCGCACCAGTGCATCACGGGCATACGATCGTGCCCGCGGTAAAACATGATGTTCTGCCAGAGCTCTCGTGTCGTCATGTCGACGATCTCCTTGTTTCCGAAGGCGTATTATCCGGAAAAGACTCAGTGCGAGAAAGCGCCGATGGCAGGCGGAGACGGCTGAGACATCTCGCTCTCCTTATCCGAGCGGTAGTATATCGCCTTGCTCCCGGGCGTCCAAGTCGGCTCCGGGCAGATTCAGCGGCCCGGACTTCGGCCGCACGCAGGACCGTGTGTTCGTTCCTGCGATCACCGGCCTCTGTAGACGGCCGCGAAGACGACGCCTTGCTTGCGCAACTCGAAGATCGGCTTTGCCCGCAGGAACGGAGCCGCCCCCTCGAAGCCCAGGATCGCCCCCTGCCGCATGAACAGCACGACGTAGTCTGGCCTGTCCTTCAGCAGGCAGTATGTCAGGCTATCCTTCATGTACCCGTCCGCGTGGAAAAAGAACTCGTCGAACAATCTGCGTGGGAAGAAGGCCACGCGAGCGCCGTCCGGGAGGTGGGAGTTCAGATAGCCGAACAGTTCGCGGTTCCAACTGTCTCCCCAGTACGTGGTCTCCAGACCGAGCTTGTGAGCGCCGGGTACGCCGCCGACCAAGAGATTGTAGTAGCCGAGCTCGAGAGGGTGCATTGTCAGGATGCCCACCCCCTGGGAGAGCACGATGGCAAGCGTGGCGGGCAGAGCGGCCTTCGACCAGCGTCTCGCAATCCTTCGACAGAGCCAGTCGAACCCGGCACCCGCAAGACAGGCGATGAAGGCAAAGACCGGCAGAAACAGCCGTTCGCTGTCGTACTTCGTCACTCCCGGAGGCAGGAAAAGGGCCAATTGCGTCCCGATCACCAGGAGGAGCAAGACCGCCCGCCGGTCGCGCCGCACCCACGTCGCTGCCCCGAGAAAACTTGCCGCAAGGATTCCTACCGGGATCGTGATCGTCGTCATCACCACTGGGTAACTGATCGGGAATCTGGATCTGTACAATTTCCCGAAGTAGTAGAGCGGCGGGCACTTGTGGCTCACGAACGCACCGTGGATCGCCCAGTCCATGACGGGCGAGTACAGCTTGAGCACGCGTCGAGCGGTATCGAACCAGACCCACGGCCAGCACAGCAGGAACACGAGCGCTGCGGTGCCTACCATCGTGCCCAAGATCGCTACGCTACGCCTTCCACGCTCATAGACGGCATAGGGTACGAAGGCGAGCGGCAGAAACAGGGCATTGATCTTGGTCAACAATGCCAGCCCCCAGGTCAGCCCCGCAAGCGGAGCGAGCCGTTCCCGTCGGAGAGCCGCCTCGAACGCCCAGATAGTCGCAAAGCACGTGGCGGTGATCGGGATGTCCGTAACCGCAAAGTGGCCGTGCGCGAAGATTCGCGGCATCAGACCGAGCGAAAGCGCGGCGAAGAGCCCCGCCCTCCGTCCCACCCATGAGGCCATCGCAAGGTAGACGAGCGTCAACAACGTCGCAAAGAATGCCGCCGCCGACAACCGGGCAGACATTATCGATCCCATCCGCTTGTGGAAGAAGCGATGCACCAGCCCTGTTGTGATCTTTGTCAATGGAGGATGCTCGTCGAACGGCTTCCAGCACCGTTCGATGAACTTCCGGTCGAACGACGGATGGAGGAGCCAGTCGGCAGGTGTCTTCGGGACGAGCCCCAGGACGCTTCCATCCGCCCAGACGATGTCGCTCCCCTCGTCCCAGACAGGCCCGTAGTCCCTTATTGTCAACACGATCGAGAGGAACCCGGCCGCCCAGACTGCGGCGGCGATCCAGGCGTTGGAACGCATCGCGGCGGGTTGCGAGATCGGTTCGAGGGAAGCGTCGCCGCTCTGGCTCACGCCGGCGAATTATACAGCTCCCTATCGCCAGGGTCAATGAATCTCCGGGGGCCCGGGGCCTCGAGAGAATTGGTTTGTTCGCAGCCGTACGCCTCGACGTTACCCGTCGCGAGGCCGCACGGCGTGGTTACGCGGCCAGTTGCGGCCTGCGGATCGGCCGTGCACCTGGGACAAAAACGGGCAGGGACGCCCATTTCCCGAGCCCGCCGACCGTGCGGTTTGACCCTGCTGTGCTCGGGGGCTATCATTGGGTAGGAAGCGTGCGAGCCGGCGGACTCCGGCGAGCATGCATCGGAGACAACGAAGCCATAGGTTGGGCGAGCGAGAGGAGCAGCGAAGTGAGCGAACAGGCCACACGAGACGAAGCGATCCGGAGGGCGGAGGAGGCTATTTCCGCGGCGGAGGCTCAGGCCGCGTCCGATCCGCGGCGCCCACGATACCACTTCCGTGCTCGGGCCCAATGGATGAACGATCCCAACGGGCCGGTCTTCCATCGCGGTTGGTATCACATCTTCTACCAGACGAATCCGTTCGGGGAACTGGCATGGAGCGACAAGGCCGCGGTGGTGCAGTGGGGCCACGCCCGGAGCCGCGATCTCGTGCACTGGGAACATCTGCCGATCGCGATCTGGCCGTCCAGGGAGCGGGGCGAAGAGCACTGCTGGTCGGGCGGTTGCGTGATCCGGGATGATGGGGTGCCCATGATCTTCTACACGAGCATCGGCCCGACGCATCGGCCAAAGGATTCCGCAGAACAGTGGGCTGCCCTGGGCGACGAGAACCTGATCACGTGGACAAAGCATCCGCGAAACCCAATCGTCGCAGGCCAGGTCTTCGGCGGCACCCGCATCCTCGACTGGCGCGACCCGTTCGTCTTCCGCGAGGGCACCGTATGGTATATGGTGACCGGCGGGCACCGTCAGAACGGGCACGGCTGCATCACCATGTTCCGTTCAGCCGATCTCGAGCGATGGGAGTTCGCCGGCATCCCGATCGAGGGCGAGGAGGAAAACTGGGAGTGCCCCGCCATGTTCCGGCTGGGCGACCGATGGGTCGTAAACTATAGCCCGCACGCTCCCGTGAAGTACTACACCGGCCAGATGGATTTCGACCGGTGCCGCTTCAGCCCCGAGGTGAGGGGCCAGTTCGACTACGGGCGTTTCATCGGGTTCTATGCCGCCACGGTCATGCCCGACCCCAAAGCTCGCGTCATCCTCTGGGCATGGATGTACTCCAACCAGAAGGGACGAGGCTGGAACGGTTGCCTCCTCCTGCCGAGGACCCTGCGGTTGCTGCCGGACGGTCGGATCGGGCAGGAAGTCGTGGTAGAGCTGGAATCGCTCAGACAAGACCCGCAATCCGACGACAACTTCGTTCTTGCCAACGGCGTCCGCCGCTATGCGGTCTACGGTGGCTGTGCCGAAATGTTCCTGGACGTCCGAGGCGTAAGCGGAGGGCGGTTCGGAGTCCGGCTCATGGCCAAAGACGCCCCGCCCACGGAGGTGGTCTGTACAAAGGACTGCGCGACGGTAGCCGGCGATGCGGTCCCGTCCTCCGAGACCGGCGGACCGCCGAACGAACTCCGAATCTTCGTGGACCGCTCGTTGCTCGAAGTCTTCATCAACGGGCGGGTGAGCGTGAGCCGATGGATGGCGGCCGACTCTGTCGAGTCGCTGGAGCTCTTTGCAGAACAGGGGAGGATCGAGATCGCCCGGGCGCGGGTATGGCGGATGGCGGAGGCACGTTTCACCTCGGCGTAGCCCCTTCCCCATTCGAGATGGCCAAGAGTTTTGGCAATCGTGTCCGCAACGCCACGGGCAGCCCGAACGCACCACAGCGGCTCCCTCGTGGAGCAGGAACACAGGAGGCAACGGAGGGACGGACACTCGACGCCAATGGAGAAGAAAGAGGATATCTGAAGTACGCACAGGAGTGGGCGGGAAAAGTCAATGCCCAAATGAGAAGATGAGAAAAACAAGAGAACCGCGGATTTTCGACACGGATCGGTGTATACGTCTGGGTATCTGGGGACTTGGGCGCGGGATGTCGTTCTACAGCACTTGCCGCGCACTGAATGTGGACGTCGTCGCTGGCTGCGACTACAACGCCCATATGCGGGAGAACTTCCTGCGTGCGTGTCCGGGCGCGTTTGCCACGGACAACGCCGAGGAGTTCCTCAGACAGGACTTCGATGCTGTGCTCCTGGCCACCTATTGCCCGGCACACGCCGGCGACGCTATCAAATGCCTCGAAGCGGGCAAGCATGTGCTCTCCGAGGTAACCTCGTTCCATACGATGGCCGAGGGTGTCCGGCTGGTCGAGACGGTGGAGAAGACGGGGCTGGTCTACAACCTCGCCGAGAACTATCCCTTCAGCGCGGCCAATATGTACCTCGCACGGAAGTGGCGTGAGGGGCTGTTCGGGGAGCTGATGTACGGGGAGTACGAGTACGTCCACGAGTGCCTCTGGCTCGCATATACCTATATAGACGGTACTCCGATCACCCGCGGGGACACCGTACACAACTGGCGGAGCTGGATCAACTACCACTACTACAATACGCATTCGCTCGGACCGATGATGATCATCACAGGCACTCGCCCGACACGGGTCACGGCACTACCGGGCAAACAGCGTCTGCCGGGCTATCTCCCGCTCGGGCGGCACGGTATGGGTGGGATCGCCCCATCGCTCATCAATATGTCGAACGGAGCGGTCGTACGAAATCTAATGGGTGCTACCACGAACGACTCGCACATCCAGCGGCTCTGGGGTACGAAAGGCTCGGCGGAGATCGTTGATGGGCACCTTCGACTCCGGTTGGGCGGCGGCGGCAGCGCCCCCAAGTTCGAGGTGATCCCCCGCTGGGACGAGTTGGGCGAACTCGCTATCAGGACCGGCCACGGCGGCGGCGACTTCTGGGTCCTCTACTACTTCGTGCGCCAAATCCTGACCGGCGAGCCTGCTCCCTTCGACATCTACGCCGCTTGCGACTGCACGATCCCGGGCATCCTGGCTTTTCGCTCGCAGATGGAGAACGGCAAGCCCTACGACGTCCCCGACTTCCGCGACAAGGCGGTGCGCGAGGCGTACCGAAACGACCACTACGACCAGGAGCGATACGACGTCGAGAAGGGCGTCTTCCCGCCCGGGGCGGACTACTCGCTCACGAAGCAGTTCTCGCTCACGATGCGCGACCTGATCTGGCACTCTCAAACCTACCGGGCTTTTCGCGAGTGGCAGCGGGTCATGGACGACATGGTGGATCCGTCTCAAGTGATCGCTCTCGCCGACAAGGCTATCGCCGTCATGCCGAGGCTGCAGGAAGTCCAGAAGGTCGCCCGCGAGATGATCGACCGCTACCCGGAGAGCGACGGTGCGACCGTTCTCAAGGCTCTCTTGGACATCAGCGACGAGGAGAAGATAGCGGATCCCGGCTTTGTCAAGGAACTCCAGATGCAGAAGCGGAAGCTCGCCCGTCGTGTCGTGAGTATCCGCGCGAAGCGTGAGCGCGAGAGCCGGAAGCAGGAGCGGACCAGCAAGTGGCTATCGCCGTTCGTTGGCGTGTGGCAACTCTCGAAGCTCGTACCCAAGAAGGGCGATGTTTCGAAGGCACCGGCAGTGAAGCTGTCGCAGCGCATGGGCTGGAGGCCGATCACCGCTGGAGCACCGTCCCAGTTCGTCAACGTCCACGACGTCTATGGCGACCGGGATGGGGTCGTCTATCTCGGGCAGAAGTTCAAGGTGCGGAAGACCGGGACCTGGACGCTCTGTGTCGGCCACGACGGCGGCGTCCGCGTCTTCCTCGACGGCCGAAGCCTCCTTTGCGAGCCGAAGCGGGTGAATCCATCCGTACCCGATCGCTCGAGGGCAACGGTGAGACTGACGAAAGGGACACACGAGATCGTCTGCGCGCTCGACACAGACAAGGGCGCGGGCTGGGGCATCTACTTCCGCTTCGAGGTGCCGAAAGCCGCAAGAACTAAGGGGCTGAAGCCCGAGTTCCCGGTGCCGGTTGAAAACCAGTGACAGCACAAGGGGTAGCTCGCTCCCGACTCGCACCGTGTCGCGGGCGGACGCCCGGCCCGGATCCCACTACTTGAACTCCCCGGGGTGGCGGCGCTCGAGTTCCGGTACGGCCCATCCGCGCCCAGTCTTCTTGAGCCACTCGCAATAGGCCCGCAGGTGCCCTCTTGCGTGGAACGGGCCGCCCTCGCGGATCACCGTCCAGAGCGGGTCCGCGGCGTCATTCACCGTCCTCATCATCTCGCTGTGCCACTGGCCCAGGCGATAGGCTGCTTCTTTGCAGACGTCGCGGCGGACGTCGGACAGGTTCCGCTCTTCGTGAGGATCTTGCGACAGATCGAAGAGCATTTCGTCGGGGAAGAGGTGGTAGCCGTCGTGGTAGGTGCGGATGTAGAGCCACTCGGCAAGGCGCACGCTTCGCTGGCAGACGTGGGCGCATTGGCTCAGGACGAGGAACGGGCGGCCTGCCGCGTCGCCGCTCAGGACGGCTGCTGCATAGCTCTGTCCGTCCCAGGCCGGTGCAGCGGGCCTGCCGAGCAGCTCCGCCAGGGTCGGCGGCAGGTCGAGGTTGTAGTGAAGCCCCTCGTCCACGTGGCCGGCCTTGCCTCCGGGCCAGCGAATGATCATCGGGATATGGCAGGTCGGCTCGTCGGCTGTTGCGTGCTCCCCATAGATTCCCAGTTCTCCCAGGTTCTCCCCGTGGTCGCTCGTGACGATGATCGCAAGATCGTCGAGGACGCCGGCTTTTGCCAGAGCAGCCAAGAGCCTGCCGATATGGTCGTCGAGGTAGCGGACCCCGCAGTCGTAGCCGTCAATCATCCGTCGCAGGTCCGCCATGTTCAGAATCTCGCCGGGGTGGCGGGGGTACTTCGGGTTCGTCCGGTTGTCGTACATGTTGATCTCGCGGGCCGTGTGCGGGCCTACGGTCTTGACGTGCCGCTCGAGGGCTTCTTCGGTAAGCCACGCGGGCAGCGGATCGTTTTCGAACGGGTTCCCGAACTCCACCGGCGCCCGGTAGGGGGTATGCGGATCCCAGTAGTTGATGTGGAGAAACCAGTTGTCGGTCCGTGCGTTTCGCTCGATCCAGTCGAGGGCCGTGGGAGTGATGTCCTCTGCCGACTCCATCCCACCTTTGCCGGTGTTGTACATTTCCGAGAAACCGGCGTAGAACCACCACGCGCTGTGCCGTTCCGCGAATGGGCTGATCGTGACGGTTCTGAATCCTGCGGAACGAAGCAGGGCGGGGAGGCTCTCCCGGTCGAGACGGCTGCGAAAGCCGCGCGACTCGCCGTCCAACTTGAGATCCGCCGCCGTACCGCCGTGCCCGACGGCGCCGCTGTGAATCCCGAACCGTCCCGTGAACAGCGCCGCCCGCGATGGGAGGCAGGGCGCGTCCGAGCAGTAGTAGTTGTCGAACCGCACCCCCTGGTTGGCGATCCCATCAATATTCGGCGACGTGTTCCGATGGTAGCCGTAGCAGCTCAGATGATCCGCCCGCAGCGTATCGAGGTCGAGGAAGAGTATTCTCATTGCACACCTCGCAAAATCTTAGCGGGTGATCTGCCTTCGGTCAATCCAGAACCGCGGCTTTGCTTCCCACTCAGCCCTCGCCTCCGAGGCACGGTGCTGAATCCTCGGAACCGCTCCGGCCGAGACGGGCAATTCATGGCTCAGAACGCGGGGACCTATCAGCGCCCCAGGAACTCGATCACTCGTGGACACGGAAAAAGAATACCTCACCGCTATAATCCGGTTGATGAGTTATTTCGACGCGGTGGATCTGCCGTTTTTCAGGGAAAGACTCGACCCTTTCCTGCCGAGGAAGCTTTTTGACGCGCACCTGCACATCGCACGGCTATCGCATTTTGCAGAGATCACGGCCGAGCGTAAGCTCCAGAACTGGGCGCTCGGCGTTTGTTCGAGTTTCCCTTACCTCAGCGCGGTGAAGGTTTATCGCAAGCTCTTCCCCGGCCGAAGCGTCCAAGCTCTGGCGATGGGCATGCCGATCCGCGAGGTGGACGTGGACGCGAACAACGAGTACGCCGAAGATGCCCGGACGAAGGCCGGCTTCCAATGCCTGTACATGACCCGGCCGAACTTCCCACCGGAGAAGCTGAGGACCGCGCTCCGGCGGGGCTTTCTGGGTTTCAAGCCGTACGTCGAGCTTGCCGGGAAGGAGGACCTCGAACAGGTCGGCATATTCGACATGTTTCCTGAACCGCATCTGGATGTGGCGAACTCGGAGCGGGCAATTGTGCTCCTGCACATCCCCCGCAAGGGGCGTCTCAAGGACCCGTGTAACATCGAGGAGCTTCGCGCCCTCGTCCGCAATTTTCCGCGGGCTCGCGTCGTACTGGCTCACTGCGGCCGGAGCTACTGCCGAAGCTTTGCCGAGGAGGGCTTTCCGAAGCTCTGGGACCTCGGACTTTGGTTCGACCTTGCCGCGATGGTGAACCCGGAGGTTTTCGAACTCGCCTTCACGATGTTCGACACGACGCGTATCCTCTGGGGCACCGATCTGCCGGTGATGCTCATGCGCGGGGTGCGCGAGTACCACGGCGACACCTACAAGGACTTCACGCGGGGGAACTACGTCTGGAACCGGGACCGCAAGCCGCCCGAAGTCGAGGCTACCTACACCTTCTACGTGTACAAGGAGCTGGAGGCGATCCTCCAGGCTGCCCGTGCTGTCCGGCTGCCGCAGGATCGGATCGAGGATATTCTCTGCCACAATGCGATGCGACTCTGCGGCCTGAACGGAACGGTCTGAGGCGGTCAATCGGTGCGCGGCGCGGCCGCTTTCTGCAATTCTCGGTAGACGTCGAGGAGCTTGTAGAAGGTGCGCTTGTAGAGGTCGAAGAGCGGTGCGAGCCGGTGCGAGCCGGCGGGATCGGGCTCGACGACCTGCCGTGTGGGTGGCTTCCAGCTCTCCAGCCGGCCGAGGTCGAGAGAGCCGGTTCCGAGTCCCGCAAGCATCGCTGCGCCGAGAGCGGCGCCCTCGGTCTCCTGCGGGAGTCGAACGGGCAGGTTCGCCGCATCGGCGACGAGTTGTGCCCAGAAGCTGCTCCGCGCTCCCCCGCCGACCATCGTCAGTTCTGTGACCGAGCAACCGTCCTGACGAAGTGCCTCGACGTTCCAGGCGGTGTCGAATGCGACGCCGAGCAGGATCGCTCGTGCGATGTCCTTCCGCCGATGGTGAAGTCGGAGGCCAAGCAGCGCGCCCCGCGCCTCGCTCCGCCACGCGGGCGTGATCGCGCCGTAGAAGTGCGGGAAGAAGAGCAGGTCGCCGACGCTGCCCGGTTCCGCGAGGAGTTCGTAGGCGTCTTTCCCCTTCGCCTCCGCCTCCTCGATGACAGGCTCGGAGAGATTGTCGCGGAACCACTTGAGGATCGCTCCGCCCGCGTAGGCACCGAGCAGTACCCAGCGATTCGGGAGGCAGTGACAATACTTGGTCATCGAACCCTGCGAGCCGGCCTTGCCGCTCGGAAGCTGTCTCATCGGGGCGAGGACGACCCACGCGCTCCCACACGACAGTAGACACTCTCCCTCGTCGGTCACGCCCGCGCCGAGCGCGGCACAGGGTTGGTCGTGCCCGCCAGTCGAAACCACCGCCTCGGCCGGCAGACCGAGTTCGCAAGCGACCTCCGGCCTCACATGACCCACCGGTACGCCCGAATCGGCAATCTCGGACAGCCTCCGAACATCCACGCCCGTGAGCGCCAGCAGCCGCTCGTCCCAAGCTTTGCTCGCTATGTTCGCCAAGCCGGAGCGGGTTCCGTTCGACGCACTGACGACGTATCTCCCGGTCAGGTAGGCGCTTATGAAGTCCTCCGTGAAAAGGTACTTGTAAGTCCTGCGGGCGGTTTCCGGTTCGTTCTCCTCGATCCACATTATCTTCGTTGCGGCGAGGAACGGGAGAATGTGCTCGCCCGTCAGTTCGAACCATTCGGTCGGAGAGATTTGCTTCGCGATACGGTCGCACTGGGCGCTGCAGCGCGAGTCCATCCAACTGATCGCGTGTCGGAGCGGTTTGCCCGCTGCATCGACGGGGACGATCGTATCGCCCTGGGAGGAGATGCTGATCCCGGTGATGCGAGCCTTGGCACCGAGTTCCCGTATGATCTCCCGAACGGACCGGAGCCACTCGGCCGGGTCCTGTTCCACCCAGCCCGGAGCAGGAGTAAGGACTCCGTAGCCTCTCTGTGCGGTGGCGAGCACGCTGAGGCCGTCGCCTAAGAGACAACCCTTCGCCCCTGCCGTTCCGACATCTATCCCGATGACAGCATCCATGTGCACCGATCCCCTTGCGTGGTTGTACGGAGGCGCGGCAGCGGTCTGCGGGAGGTCATTCCCCTCCCACGTTGAAGCCGGCGCCGATGGCTATCGTCTTGCCGTCGAGCATCGCCCTCCCGACGTAGACCAGCCGTGGAACCGGCTGGGGTTCCTCCGGAGCCGGCCATCGGAACTTCGCCCAGATCGCCTCCTTGTGCTTCAATGCTTCCAGAATCTCGCGCGTTGCGTACCTGCCGTCCGCATCGCGGACGTCCAACACGTTTCTGCCCTCGAACGCCGGAGATGACGGATTCACCAAGCAGGTCCCCTCCGCGTCCGTAACAAAGACACAGACGTCCCGGAAGATGAACTTGCTCGACTTGTCGCGGAAGACATCCAATGCCTCCTTGCCTCTGGCTCGGATGAGTGCAACGGCGTCCTCCACCGTGTCCGTGATGAACTTCCGCTCGATCTTCATCTCGTACCGGCCGCTAAGTACGACATAGCTCTTACCGGACGGGGCGGTCGCTCTGAGGAAATAGTTACTTTTCCAGCATGGCGTAGGGTCATCAGGCTTCGGCCACTGGAAGTGCATCCACGCTCCTTTGTGGCCGGGCCGTTTGACTTCGTCGTTTACCCAGCGGCCCACCGGCTTGCCATTGACATCCTTCGCATCGAGGACATTCCTCCCGACCTGCTCGGGGTGTGGCGGGTAGCAGGCTCTGACGCCGTCCAGATCAATCACGTAGACGTAGTCGTCGCCGCGGAACCACTTGCTCCCCCTTTGATTGAACTCGGCAAACGCCGCCTCGCCCTTCGTCTCGACAAGCGCAGCCGCCTCATGGACGAGGCGGACAAGGTCCCGCGTTTCCTCGTGCTCGTACTCCGGCTTGGCAACGAAGCAACCCGGCGTCAGAAGCGCTGGCAGCCCCAGAGCGACCAAGACACGAATCCGTGGCGCGTGCGTCCGCATTCACAACTCCCGTCAGGCCGTAGGAGAGGTTGGCCCCCTCAGCCACGCCGACGAAATCCAAGGCTTTCATTATACTCGCCACGTCGGAAACTGCCAAGCAACGGGGAATGCCGGCGGTGCACGAACAGTTTTGCTGGGTGAACCCGGCTCGAGGGCGCGGACGGTCCGAACTGCCTACCTCCAGGCAGGCGCCAGCTGAGCGAAAAAGGGCGACGAGATCGCTCCTGCGAACCCAGCGCCTGGCCCAAAGCCGGCCAGCGCGGCGCGCTATTGCCCGCCGTCCCTTCGGCACGGGCTGGCACCCAAGACAAGGCCGCCCAGTCCCGCAAGACAAGGCCGGGCCGGGATCGCACCGGCCCCTGAGAGACCTATCACCGCGTCCCGTAGGGACGAT
>Ga0272448_1004345_pt1 | contig 16209 bp, 14 predicted proteins | sample YNPCB0191_FD_202220 | JGI IMG/M metagenome (GOLD analysis project Ga0272448, IMG submission 202220) | Hot spring sediment microbial communities from Yellowstone National Park, WY, United States - YNP-CB-019-1 | ecosystem: Environmental > Aquatic > Thermal springs > Hot (42-90C) > Sediment...
CTTCCGCAGTGTGGGCGGCTCGCTCGCAGGGTGGCGGGCTGGCAGCCCGCGCGACCGTCAAACACCCCCTCGCATACCGAATGCTCTTCCGCAGTGTGGGCGGCTCGCTCGCTATCCGGCGGGCTGGCAGCCCGCGCGACCTCACAAACCCAGCCATGTCCCCACGCCGCGCTCGACCGCGCGCTGGTACACGATCGGCGCAGTCGCCATGTCGTCGAGCGCGAGACCGAGGTTGCAGGTCATCGTCCGCTCGCGTGCGTTTTCGCGTCCGCGCTTTTTGCCAGCGACTAACTCGCCGACCGTCGCGTAGATCGGCGGGATGTTCTGAAAGTAGCCGATGGATCGATAATGCTCCAGCTGCGGCACATCGTCGGTGCAGAATTTGCTTGCCTCTTTCATCGCCGCGCCGTCCCAGTACGAATCGAAATCGACGAGCGACGCAAACGCGCCTTCCTTCAGCCAGCCCGCTTTGATGGTCGCGTGCGGCTTGTGCAGTATCGGTCCTGCGGTGACGACCATATCCAGCCCGTCCACCGCGTCGCGCGGTTGCTTGGCTTTCGTGACTCGCAAGCCCAGCCGTTTTTCGATGTCCGCCGCGAAACGATCCACTTGCTCCGGCAGCGTATCGTACGCGACGACGCGCTTGAGCTTGAACAGCACGTTGAGCGCTTCCAGGTTGCTGCGTCCCTGCACGCCGCAGCCGAGAATGCCAACCGATTCCGACTCCGGGCGCGCGAGGTATTTCGCGGCGACTGCGGTTGCCGCGCCGGTGCGCATTGCGGTGATCCAAGTGCAGTCCATCACCGCGAGCGGAATGCCGGTTACTTCATCGTTCAAAATCAGCAAGCCGGTGATGTACGGTAAGCCGCGCCGGTAGTTGTCGGGATAACCGCTAACCCATTTCACGCCGACCGAATGCAGCGCCGGTATCCACGCTGGCATCGCGTGAATAAACGCGTCGGGTTGCGTGTGCACGCCCGGCTTGGGCGGCATTTCGACATTGCCGTTGCCGTGCTCGCGAAACGCGATCTCGAGCGCGTCGATGATTTCTTTCATCGTCACGCCGAGTGATGCAACGTTGGACTGCGAAAGGTACAAGATTTTCTGCTCTGTCACGATTCTTCTCCGTCGAAGTAATTTGGGGACGCGGATTGACGCGGACAAACGCGGATGATCCTGAGCTGTCCCGCGTTCGTCCGCGTTTATCCGCGTCCTATTCTATTTAACCACGCCTAACTCTCTTCCAACTTGTGCGAACGTTTCCAGCCCCTTGCCGAGATCCACGCGCGAGTGCGCGGCGGAAATCATCACGCGGATACGCGCCTTGCCTTGCGGCACGGTCGGGTAGCCGATCGCCATCGCGAACACGCCGTTCTCGAACAGTGCGCGCGAAAACTTTTGCGCGAGCGGCGCATCGCCAAGCATCACCGGCGTGATCGGCGTCTCGCTTTTGCCGGTGTCGAAACCGAGCCGCTTCATCTCGCTTTTGAAATAGCGCGTGTTCTCCCACAACTTGTCCACGAGTTCGGTCGACGATTCGAGAATGTCTACGCCGGCGATGCACGCGGCGGTATCGGCGGCGGTCAGCGCCGACGAGAACAGGAACGGACGTCCGCGCTGGTTCAGCCACTCGACGATTTCTCTTTTGCCGGCGACGTAACCGCCGACGACGCCGAACGCTTTCGACAGCGTGCCGATTTCCACGTCGACGCGTCCGTGCATCTTGAAATGATCGACGATGCCGCGCCCGCCGCGACCGAGCACACCTTCGCCGTGTGCGTCATCGATCATCAGCATAATGTCGTGGCGCTCCGCGACCGCGATGAGATCGGGCAGCGGCGCGAGGTCGCCATCCATCGAGAACACGCCGTCGCTGACGATGAGCGCGCGGCGGTACCCTGTTTCATGCTTGATCGCGTCTTCGAGCGCGTTCGCGTCGTTGTGCGTGTACCGCACGATCTTGGCGCCCGACAGCCGCGCGCCATCGATGATGCTCGCGTGATTCAGCTCATCGGAGAAGATCACATCTTCCTTGCCGACGAGCGCGGCAATCGTTCCCAGGTTCGCTGTAAAGCCGGACTGGAACGCGATCGTTGCTTCCGCGCCCTTGAATTTCGCCAGCCGCGCTTCGAGCTCGCGATGCAGCGTCAGCGTGCCGGCAATCGTGCGCACCGCTGCCGGTCCTGCGCCGAATTCGTCGATGGCTTTTTTCGCCGCGTCGCGCAGACGCGGGTCGTTCGCCAAGCCGAGATAGTTGTTCGAGCAGAAATTTAGCACGCGCTTGCCATCGACGACGAGCCACGCGCCTTGCGGTGAGCCAATCGTGCGGATCGTGTTGTAGAGACCTTGCTGCCGCAGGTTGTCAAGTTCGTCAGAAATCCATTGTAGTTTGGTGGTCATTTGAACCCTCCTGACGAAAGGCGGACGACGAAGGGCGAACGCTTTCGTCATCCGTTCTTCGTCTGGTTTTATGGGAACATCACGACTTTGCCGCTGTTGCCGCTCGCCATTGTTTCCAGGGCTTTCTCGAAATCGTCCAATTTGAATTTGTGTGTGACGATGGGCGTGAGGTCGACCGCGCCGCCGCGCTGCAAGCCGCGCGCGGCGTACCACGTGTCCCACAATTTGCGCCCGGCGATCCCGAAAACCGTAATGCCTTTCATGATGACCAGATTGCCGAGGTCGAACTCGAACGGCTTCGACGGCAGACCGAGCAGCGCCGCCGCGCCCCCTTTCTTCAGCACGTCGAATCCGTCGCGGATGGCGCTGGGCGCGCCGGACATTTCGAGCAGGACGTCAACGCCTTCGCCGTTGGTCACGTCGAAGATGATCTTCTGCGTGTTCTCGCGCGTCGGGTCGATCGCTATCGTCGCGCCGAGTTGCTTTGCCAGGTTCAAGCGATACTCGCTCACATCGGTCACATAGATCGCGCGCGCCCCGGCGGCGCGCGCGACGAGGATCGCCATCAGTCCGACGGGACCGCAGCCGGTCATCAACACCTTGCGCCCGACGACTGGCGTTGCCAACGCCGCGTGCACCGCGTTGCCAAAGTTCTCTTGCAGCGCGGCGATTTCCGCCGGCATGTCCGGCGGATCGATCCATGCGTTTTCTGCCGGCAGCGCGATATATTCGGCAAAGCAGCCGTCGCGGTCCACGCCGATGATCTGGGTGTTGCGGCAAATGTGCCCGTTGCCGGTGCGGCAGAGATCGCAGACGCCGCAGACGATGTGGCTTTCTGCAGAAACGAAATCGCCGACTCGGACGCTGGTCACGTCTTTGCCCACGTCGACGATTTCACCGCTGAGCTCGTGTCCCATGATGATGGGCGGGTGGATGCGCCCTGCCGACCAGGGGTCCCATTTGAAAATGTGCAAATCGGTGCCGCAAATCGAAGTGGCGCGCACTTTGATCAGCACGTCTCGCGGTCCAATGCGGGGAATGGGCACTTGGCGCATTTCCGCGCCCGGTCCCGCGTGAGTTTTGACAACAGCTTTCATCGTATTTGACATCGAGTCCCTTCATTTCCGAACAAAAGAGGAAGGACAGCCGAATCCGTCCGCCTTGCTTCCGTCCTTCGTCATGATTTCAAGTGTGCGTCCAACCACGCGGCGATGTGATCGAAGGCTTCGGCGCCTTTCCAGTCCGTGGCGAATGAATGTCCCGAGCCTATCACGACGTAAAGTTCTTTTTCGCCGGCGAGCGTGTCATAGACTGCGCGCACGCTCGCGGGCTGCACGACCGCGTCTTTTTCTCCCTGGACGATGAGCGCGGGCACGCGCACCTGCTTGGCGCACGCGATCGCATCCTGGGCGAGCAAATGGGAGATGTTGTCCGCCGGCAAGGTTTTCTGAAGAAATCCTTTTGCCGCGGCGGCTTTGCGCGATTCGGGATCGGCGAAGATGTGTTCGTACGAAACGCGATAGGGGACGTAGATCGGTTTCTTCGTCACGATTTTTTGCAGGCGGTTCAGCCGGTCGATCACGCGATACAAGAGCATTTCGCTCGTTCCGATCTCGTCGCGCAGGCGTCCGACGGTGGCGCCGGCGACGAGCGCGCGGACGCGGGCATCGCGCGCCGCGGTGCAGATCACCGCGCCGCCGCCCAGACTGTGACCGAACAGCGCGAGGCGCTGGCGATCGACCCCGGGTTGTGCTGAGACGAAATCGAGCGCGCGCTGCAAATCTTCGACCATGCGCGCCTCGGAAATCAAGCCGCGCATTCCGTCGCTCGCGCCGTGCCCGCGGAAATCGATGGCGAGCACCTGGTAGCCGCGTGCGCAGAATTTCTCCGGATAGTCGCCGAATTCTTGGTGCGTGGAGAGCAAACCGTGCGCGAAAATGATCGCGGGATGCGGCGGCGGCGTGGTCGGATCGAATGCGACACCGCGGACGGTTTCGTGGTCGCCGGACTCGAATGCGATGGTACGCATAGGTTACCTCGTTGTGACCGTGCTGGCGCGCCGCCCACGCGGCGCGCCGGGTTCTGGTGTACCGCTATGACGTTGAACGAACGCAAGGATGACTGCAAAAGCGTCTTGCTTGGAATAGTCTTCCAGCGCGAGATGTCCGCTGCGTTCCAGCCAGACCTTTTCTTTTTCAGGCGAAGCGATGCGCGCGTAGAACTGATCCATCGAATCCGGCGGGATCGTGCGATCGCCGCGTCCTTGGATCAACAGCGCCGGCGCGCGGACATCGCGCAGATCGTCATGAAGGTGAGGGAGAAAATCGAAGATCAGACTCGCGGCGCCGCGCGTCGGGTTGACCGGATATTCGGGATGGACGGCGCGCACGCGGGGGTCTTGGGTGTCATTGTCGCGCGGATTTTTTTTGATGTATGGAATGAGGGGGTAGAGGAACGGGAAATATTTGAACAGAGGGATGAGCGGATTGCGAATCGTGAACGGCGCTGAGATGGCGACCACGCCATTGACCGGCTGATGCGCCGCGAGGTGCAGCGCCAGCAGGGCGCCCAGCGACAGCCCGATGGGAAAGATCGCGTCACACCGCTCGCGCAATTGATCGTACGCGCGGGTCACGCTGGCGTACCAATCCGTCCAGCGCGTCGGCAGCATATCGTCGATCGTGGTCGCGTGCCCGGCGAGGGCGGGCGCGAGAACCGTATAGCGCTGCGCGGCGAGTCGTTCGCCCAACTCGCGCATCTCGTACGGGGTGCCGGTGAATCCGTGGATGAGCAGGCATCCAATTCGATTGCCCGGGAAAAAGAATGGCTCGGCGTTGGGGAGATAAGTCGGCATCGTTGCCTCTGAGCGAATTATACCACAGTTCGCGCGGCGAAAGAAAAATAGGGGCGAGGTTGCCTCGCCCCTAAAGCGAACGTATGACAAACGCGACACGCGGTCGCGCAGAGATTTATCGGATGCCCGCGAAGAGGTCGCGCTCGCGGCGCGGTTTCTTGTTCAAGCGCGATTCGACCAGCATATAGTACTCGGCGTCCCATTGGAGTCGCCGTTCTTCAGTCAGCCAGCGAATCGAATCCAGCACGTGATGGCGCTGGCAGTACAATGCCTTGGTCATCGCCTCGCTGTATGACGAGACATCCAGGATGGTGGTCACGCGAGCATCTGGCACGCTGGACAGATCTTTCACGCCCCAAGTCGCCACCAGACTTTGCGGCAGCACGCAATAGTACAGCTTGTGCGGCGCGTAGATGCCCAGTCCTTCGAGAAAGTGCTGTTCGAATTTCGAGGCATCGCCGGCGTCGCGGAAAGCGGCTGTCACCGCGCGGTTGATGATTTCGTGATCGTCGTCCCGTCTCAGCAATCCGTCTGGTCCAAAGGTGACAATGACCTGTGGTTGTATCTCGCGGATCAGGCGAACGAGTTGACCTTCGATCAGGTTCGGATCGAGGTGCGCCAATTCGCCGGGTCGCGAGTCGAGCACGCAGACGCGGCGCACGCCGGACGTCCGGCACGAGCACATTCGATCACGCGCTGGCATCGCGTTTTCGCCGATATGCAGCGCTTGGAGTTCCGCGGCGCTAGGCGCCGATTCCCGCGTTGCCATCGCCAAGGAGACCTGGACTCCTTCGCTGGCGTATTTCGCGAGGGTGCCCGCCGGACCGAACGATTCGTCCTCCGGGTGCGCGAAGATGGCGAGCAGGGATAGTTTTTCACCGCTGATGCTGTGTTCGCCGGTGCTCGGGTGGGAGGCGTGAACGCGTGCCATCACACTGCCTTTTCATCCAGGACTGCCATGATAGATGAGCGGGCGATTTCTTTTTGGGCGGCGCGAAAACGTGCCAAGAGACTGGTCTCGGATTCCTTGTTCAGCGTAGTCAGCACCAGGCGCGAGCAATTCGCGCATCCGGCGCGTTCGCGATAGCGCCGGGCATCGCACGTGACGCAGCCATTGAGCCGCACCATCATCAACGCAAATGCGAGCGAGTCGGGATGCGTCGAGGGTAACGCGGCGATGCGCGTCACCAGCTCGCGCCAGCGCGCGCCGCGCAGATCTTTCAGCACGGGCACCGCCCAATGCGCAAACAAGAATTCTGTGGGATGTTTCAACTGATCGACCAACATCGACCTACCGTTCTTTTATCGACTTGCCAAAAGCGATTTTCACCCCAGACTGGTAGTCTCATTGTACAAACGGGCACTTAAAAGAATATAAGAAAAGAAATGCGAGCATTAAAACCTCATAAGAATCCGGTTGTGCTTTTTCCAATCAATGGGAGCGAGAGTTGAATGTCTTTGCCAATTCTAGATGAATGGGGTAAAATGAATCCGTCGGTCGGCATTCTAGTATTGTGTTGCGGCTGGTTCGTGTTCGTAGTGGGGATGAATCCAGGGTCGCAGCACGTGCCGGCTGCAAATCACTTCGACGGGGAGGCGATTCAAGTGGAAGTCAAGGAGTACCAGAACTACATCAACGGCAAGTGGGTGTCGTCGAGCAGTGGTCGGACTTTTGACAGTTACAATCCGGCAACCGGCGAGTTGATCGGTCGACTGCAATTGTCCAACGCGCAGGATGTGGAGGACGCCGTCCAAGCCGCCGACGCGGCGTTTCAAAAGTGGCGCAAGTATCCGGCGCCCAAGCGCGCGGAGTTGATTTACCGCGTCTCGGAGATCTTGCGCGCGCGCAAGCAGGAGATGGGTGAGTTGCTCACGCGCGAAATGGGGAAGGTGCTGCCCGAAGCGCTTGGCGATGTACAGGAAGCGATTGACATGGCGATGTACATGGCGGGCGAAGGGCGGCGGCTCAACGGCTTGCTCGTGCCCTCTGAACTGCCGAGCAAGTGGGCGATGGCGGTGCGCGATCCGCTCGGGGTCGTCGCCGCGATCACGCCGTGGAATTTTCCGATCGCGATTCCGGCGTGGAAAATGTTTCCCGCGCTGGTCACCGGAAACACGGTCATCTGGAAGCCGGCGAGTGACACGCCAGTCCTCGCGGTGCGCATGATCGAGATTTATGAGCAAGCCGGCTTCCCGCCCGGCGTCGTCAACCTTATCACCGGGTCGGGGGGCGTCGTAGGCGATGGCTTGGTCGCCCATCCCAAGGTGCGCCTTATCACGTTCACCGGCTCGACCGAGATCGGGCGCGACGTGAATATGAAAGCGGCGCAGCATTTAAAGCGCGTCTCGCTCGAAATGGGCGGCAAGAACGCCATCATCGTGATGGATGACGCGGACCTCGACCTCGCGGTCGAAGGAATTATCTGGAGCGCGTTCGGAACGACCGGGCAGCGGTGCACGGCGGCGAGCCGCGTGATCGCGCACGAAGCAATCAAAAAACCATTGCTCGATAAACTCGTCGCGCGGACGGCAAAGCTGCGGCTGGGTGATGGCTTGCTGCCAACCACGGATGTGGGACCGGTGATCAACCGAAAAGCGGTCGAGAAAATTCACGAGTACACCGAAATCGCTAAACGCGAAGGCGCCGCCGTCATCGTCGGCGGTGCGCCGGCAACGAACGGCGATCTCGCCAAGGGCTCGTTCTACCAGCCGACGATCTTTGACCACGTGACGCCGACGATGCGCGTCGCGCAGGAAGAAATCTTTGGTCCTTCGCTCGCGGTGCTGAGCGCGAAATCGCTCGCAGAGGCAATCGAGATCAATAACCGCACCAACTATGGTCTCTCGACCTCGGTGTACACGACGAACGTCAATCGTGCGTTCGAAGCGATGCGCGACGTGACGACCGGGCTGCTCTACATCAACGCGGGCACCATTGGCTCCGAAGTTCAGCTGCCGTTCGGTGGGACGCGCGGCACGGGCAACGGCCATCGCGAAGGCGGCGGGCCGGTAGTGCTTGACACATTCACGGAATGGAAGACAATATACGTGGACTATAGCGGACGTTTGCAGCGTGCGCAGATTGACACCGATGCGTTGGTGAAGAAATTGTGATTGCCGCGTAGGGGCGAGGCATTTTCCAAATCACGCTTTTGGGTCAACCGTATTGGTATTTGACCGGCGTGATTTGCCGGACATCTGGCGTATGAAAAATGCCTCCCCCTACAATTTCAATAATGCCCACACTCATCCATCTCTCCGATCTCCATTTTGGACCTGGCTATCTCTCCCAACTTGGCGAATGGGTATTGACAGAAATTGAGGCGCTGAATCCCGACGCGGTGATCATTTCCGGCGATTTCACGATGCGCGCGCGGCACGCCGAATACCTCGCCGCGCGCGAGTGGCTCGGCAGACTCAAGCGCCCTACGCTCACGATCCCAGGCAATCACGATCAGCCGCTGTTCGCCCCGATCGAGCGGCTGGTGAGTCCGTTTGCGCGTTATCAAAAATATATCTGCGCCGAGACCGATGCGGCGCTTCAAGCCAATGGTCTCTTCGTTGTCGGGTTGAACGACAACCGGCGGATGTTGCCCGGCGGCTTTTGGTCGAGCGCGCAGCGCAAGTGGCTTGCCGCACAGTTGGACGGCGCGCCGCGCGGTGCGCTCAGGGTCGTCACGACGCATCACCAGTTGATGTGGGAAGGCGAAATGCGCCCCGCCGGATTTTGGTTTCCCTCGCGCACGCTCGCCTTCCTCGCGCAGCACGGCGTCGAATTGGTGCTCAATGGGCACACTCATATCCCGTTCGCCGCGCAATCGCCGGAAGGAATCATCGTCGCGCGCGCGGGCACCGCCACCAGCTCGCGGACGCGGCGCGGCAGCGGCAATACGTACAACCTAATTGTGATCGAGGACAAGCAGGTTTCAGTTTTCGTACGGCAATACGACGAGCGCAGCGATGCATTCAGCGCGGCGCAGGCGTTCGCGTTCCCGCGTCGTTTGGATGTGTTCTAGAAGAGGGAAACAGTTGGATATCGAAAAGATCATCTTGATCTATCCGGAACGCGATGGACGTATCTGGGGCAGAGCACAGGGGTCGCCGTACACGTTGATGCGCCTGGCTTCGCTGGTGCCTGACGATCTTCCCGTTGAAATCTGGGACGAAGACCTTCATTCGCTTCCAATTCACCGGCTTGGTCCGCGCGACCTGGTGGGCATTACCAGCAAGACGCTGTCGATCGATCGCGCGAAGGAAATCGCCCTGCGGATTCGCGCGCGCGGCAGCACGGTAGCCGTGGGCGGCACGCACGCCACACTGATTCCGGAAGAAGTGTCGCAGTGGGCGGACATCACGGTGGTTGGCGAGGCGTATCGTACCTGGCCCGAAATCATCTACGATGTGGCGCATGACACAGCCAGGCGTATCTACGTCGATCAGGAATGGCACAGTCTCGACGGGATCGCGCGACTGACGGACCGCGTCATCAAAATGGTTGGCGAGCATCGCAATTATTGGACGCCGTATATGGAAATCACGCGCGGCTGTCCGCGCGATTGCACCTTTTGCACTGCGATCCGCGTCAGCGGGCGAGTGATGCGGCACCGCCCCATCGCCGAAGTGGTTGAAGAGATCGAGCGGCGGAGGATCAAGCGCTTCTTCTTGACCGACGATAATTTTGGTTTGAATTTTCGAACCAATCCAGAATACATCGTCCAGTTGTTCGACGCACTGGCGAGGTTGAATCTGAATGGCTGGACCGCGCAGGCAGAGATGATGGTGGGCAATTTCCCGGAGTTGCTGAGCTTGGCTCGGCGCGCCCACTTGGAAAAATTCTTTATTGGTTTCGAATCGATCAATTCAACCAACCGGCGCGACCTGGGCGGCAAGAGCAAAGGGAACGTCGACGAATATAGGCGGATCATCAAGGCGATTCACGCACACGGCATCGGGGTGGTGGGGCTGTTCGTGCTCGGTCTGGATGGCGATACGACCGACGTCTTTGAATCCACCTGGGATTTTGTGCGCGAGAGCGAGCTGGATTCGGTGAGTTTTACGATCATGACGCCGTACCCCGGCACAGAACTGCGGCGTGAGTACGAGGAACAAGGACGCCTGCTGCCGAATATCCCGTGGAGTATGTACGACACCGCGCACGTTGTCTTCAAACCCGCGCGAATGACCACGGACGAGTTGCGGCGCGGCTACGACTGGGTCTGCCGCAAAGCGTACTCTCCCCGATCAATCGCGGCGCGCGGGCTGCGTACATTGCGGCGGCACCCGGTGGAAAAATACCAACGCCGGCTCTTTTCCAGCTTCAGCACCGATTTGGGTTATCGCAAGACCGTGAGCTACCGCGAACAGGAACACGATTTCCGATGGCACACGCCGCCGCACCTCACCGGGATATCGAACCGGCAGACCGAGTGAGCCGAATCATCCTCTCGAATTCGCCCGTCGCTGGCGACGTCGCGGCGCGGGCGATGGCGTAACGACCCCCGCGGCAAAGCCGCGCCCTCCAGCTCCCGCCGCGCCTCCCGGTGCTGCGCTACGTTGATCGGCGCGGCGCGGACAGCGCCGGGCTGAATTTGTATAAATCTTTTTATAATTATTAGACACCGCCCGCGGCGGACCATTGACTTGCACACGGGTCAATGGTATAATGGCGCTGTTTGAATTCCTCGATTCGATGCGTTTCTCACGGGCAGGAGGTCCGCCTTGCGCGTTCTATTGATCAACCCACGCTTTCAACTTCCCATCGATACCCGGACGACGCCCCACCTCGGTCTCGCCTATCTCGCCGCGGTCAGCGAGCGGCGCGGCGACGAGGTGCGCGTGTTCGACATGGATGTGGAAGAGGTGCGCTTGACCGACTTTGTCCGCGACTACCAGCCCGACATCGTGGGCATCACGAGCAACACGCCGCAGGTGAAGCAAGGCTGGTACGCCGCGCGCGAGATTAAATCGGTGCTGGATGTGACGATCGTGCAGGGCGGTCCTCACGTGTCCGCGCTGCCGGAAGAATCCGCCTCGCGCCCGGAAATTGATATCGTCGCACGCGGCGAAGGGGAAGAGACGTGGCTCAACTTGTGCGAGGTCGTCGAGCGCGCCAAAGCAGCGAATGCCAAGTTTTCGTCGCGCGACCTGCTCGACCCGGCGAATCATTTACTCGATGACGTCTTGGGCATCACGTACCAAACGCCGGATGGAAGGATCAAGCACAACCACGAACGCCCCGCTATCGCCGACCTCGATGCGCTGCCGTTCCCGGCGTACCATTTTTTCAAGATGGAGCGCTATACCTCGCTTCAGCCGGCGATGGACGCGATCGAGCGCGGCAAATCGTTCAGCCTGATGACGTCACGCGGCTGCCCGTATCGTTGCACGTTTTGTTCGCAGAGCGTGATGGCGGAAAAGTGGCGCGCCCGCTCGCCGGAGAGCGTCGTCAAGGAATGGGCACACCTGGTTCACGACCTGGGCGCGCAGGAAATCGGCATCCTCGACGACTCTGCGAACATCCAGCGCGCGCGGCTGCATGACTTGAGCCAGCGTTTGATCGATGCCAAACTGAATCACGTGCCGTGGATTCTCATCAACGGCATCCGCGCGAACCTGGCGGACGAAGACTTGCTGCGGCATATGAAGCAAGCCGGCTTGAAGCGGCTCGCGTTCGGCGTTGAGACCGGCGACGAAGACATTCTCGAATCGATCGACAAGCGCGTCACGCACGATCAGATCCGCCAGGCGTTCAAGAATGCAAAAAAGGTCGGGCTGGAAACCGTTGGCTTTTTCATCATCGGTTTGCCGGGCGACACCGAAGAGACGATGGAAAAGACGATCCGATTTGCCTGCGAACTCGATCCGCTGGTCGCGAATTTTTCGATGATGACGCCGTACCCCGGCACCAAGGTCTGGGAGCAGGTGCATCGCAACGGTGGGCGTATGCTCGTCAAGGATTGGCAGGATTACGTTTTCTTCGAAGGCAAGGCGCGGTACGAGATGGGCGAGACCACCGCGGCGGCGCAGGAGAAAAAATGGAAAGAAGCGTATCGGCGCTTTTATCTGCGGCCGCATCGCGTTCTGATGACGCTGACGCGCAAATCGACTTGGCAGCATTTCCCGCGCACGTTGAGCATGGCGCTCAAGATCGTCCTGCCGAAGAAAACAAAGGACCAAGTCAAGGCGGCGCTGGACGAAGCGCGCGCCGCAACGAACTGACATGGCAGACCTGAAACGGCTCTGGCTGGACTTGGGAGACCTCGGCGTCTTCGTCCGACCCGCCGGCGCGCACGATCGCTGGCAGGATCACGGATTGGGTCTCCTGCGGACAATCCTAAAACAGAACGGCGTTGAGACCGATTTGTTCTCAACGCGCTTGCTCCATTCGTGGAGCGAATTGAACAAGCGCGTCGAAGGGTACGACGTGCTCGTCATGAACGTTCGCAGTTACACGTACCCGTTTGCGTACCAAGCCGCGAAAATTTTCAAAAAGATCAATCCACAGGGGCTCGTCATCACCGGCGGAATGCACGCGACCGTCGCGCCGGACGAAATGGAAACGGTCGCCGAGTTCGACCGCATTTGCCAAGGACCGGGCGAGAACCTCATTGTCGATTTGCTCAAGGACCCGCGCGCGTTTCCGCGTGTCATCACCGGCGTCGGCAGCAAATCGATGGCGGACTGGCCGCGAATGGATCGCACCTTGTGGCCCAATCCGCATCTCGCCGATTTTCCGTGGCCCCTCGAACCCGAGTGCGGCTGGGGACCCGGTCCGGTCGCGACGGTGCTGACGAGCCGCGTCTGCCCGTGGCAGTGCGTCTTTTGTAACGAGGCGTCGTACATTCCCAATATGGGACGCAAGTCGGTGGATCAAGTCATCGACGAATTAAATTTTCTGGACGAGCAGTACGGCCCGCTCGGTTCTGTCGTCATCCACGATTCGATGTTCTTCCAGAATCCGCCGTGGCTGAGAGAATGGCTCGAAAAATATCCGCGCCGGGCGCACCGAAAATGGCCCTACTGGGCAGCGGCGCGGTCGGACACGGTGCGGCAATGGCCCGATTTGTTCGAGGCGCTGGTGCGCGAGACGAACTGGAATATTGTCTCGATCGGCTTTGAGTCCGGCAGCGACCGCGTGCTCAAGATTTTGAACAAGGAATGCACCGCGGAAGACAACTACGTCGCGATCGATCTGCTGAACAAAATCGGCGACGACCTCGAAGCGCGCGGTTACATCCCGCCCAAGTTCTGGGCGAACATCATGCTGGGCATTCCGGGCGAGACGCGCGAAGACGCGTTTGACACAATCCGGATGCTCAAGCGGATGAAGCGCGTGCTGCCGTCGATCTCGTACTATGCGCCATACCCCGGCTCCGCGCTCGGCTATCAATTGATCGCGGAAGGCAAGAGTCGGATGTCGAAAGAGAATTACCATCGCTATCCTGACGACGAAAAGGTCAAGGGAATCGATTACGGCTTCTACAAGAAACTCTTGCAAGGCAAGTTCGACCGCGAGGTGAATGCCGGCTTGCCGCAATTCCTGCGCGAGAAATCCGGCGTGTTCGAGGGCGCACTGATCAAGGCGTAGTTGAGCCAGTATGAGCAGTTTCAATAATCCACACCATTTCTATCTCTTCGCCATGAAAAATGGCAAAAAGAAGCTCGGCTATGGCGGCAGCGTGGAAGAAGCGTACGAAAATCTGAAACTGCGTCTGACGCCGAAGGAAATGGAGTCGATCCTCAAAGATCAATACGTTCGCATCGTTCAGCGCGAACTGCAAAAACACGTTCATGAGCTGGGGTAGTTCGCCGGCGGGGCTGAGCGTGCCCCGCCGTTTTTCTTACATGTGTTGACCGATGCGGACGCGCGTTGTATAATCGTCTATGGTGAAACGATGAGAATCTTGCTCGTCTCTCCCGAATCGAAAGTTTGGAATTCGCGGGCGCACATTCACAACGGTCTGGGCTATCTGGCTGGCTCGTTGCTCGCGAATGGATATACCGACGTGACCCTGTACGACGGCGCGGTCGAAACCGAATCGCTCGCGCAGGTGCTCGACCGCGCGAGCGCGGAAAAGCATCCGTACGATGTCGTCGGCATTTCCGCGCCGACGGTGTTGATCGAAAATGCGTGGGCGGGCGCGCGCGCCGCGAAAGCACGCGGGGCGATCACGATTCTCGGCGGTCCGCATCTGACACTCCAACCCGACGAATCGATGCACAAACCGGAGGTCGATTTGGTCGTGCGCGGCGAGGGGGAAGACGCGATCATCGAAATCCTCCGCATTCTGGAGGACAGCCGATCGGTCCATGACGTGCGGCTCCGAACTGTCTTGGGCTTGTCCTGGCGCGACGCGACCGGCAAGGTCATGCACAACCTGGATCGCCCGCTGCGCCCCGACTTGGACAACATTCCGCTGCCGGCGTATCACCTGTTCAAGATCGAACGCTACACTAATTTGAATCCGCTGACCGATGGGCTCGATCCGCACGCGCGCGCGTACACCATCGTCACCTCGCGCGGCTGCCCGTACAAATGCACCTACTGCTCCAAGCCGATCACCGGCGATACGTGGCGCCCGCGTTCGGTCGAGAATGTCATCAAAGAATGGCGGATGCTGGTGCGCGATTTCCACGCGACCGAAATCGGTTTGACCGACGACATTTGGAATCTCGATTTAAAACGCGCCAAGGCGCTCTGCCGCGCGCTGATCGACGAAAAATTGAATACGGTGCCCTGGGTGACGATCCACGGAATGAAGGTGAATCACACCGATCTCGAACTGTTCCAGCTGATGAAAGCCGCTGGCTGCAAACGCGTTGGTTTTGGTGTGGAGAACGGCGACGAGGAAATCCTCAAGCGCGTCATCAAGAAATCGCAGACCATCGATATGGTACGCCAGGCGTTCAAAAACGCGAAAGCCGCCGGCTTGCAGACGATGGGCTTTTTCATTTTCGGGATGCCGCACGAGACCGAAGAGACGATGGAGAAGACGATTCGCCTCGCGCTCGAACTCGATCCCGATCTCGCGCACTTTATGATCGCCGCGCCGTACCCCGGCACGGAATTGTGGAAGCTCGTCGAGAAGGAAGGCATTCTCTTCTCACACAACTGGGACGATTACGCGATCCAAGCTGACAAGGCGCACTTTCAGGTCGGCGACTTGACGGCGGAGATAGTCGAGCGCAAATGGCGCGAGGCGCATCGTCGTTTCTACTTGCGACCGTCGCGCGTCGCGCGGCGGCTGATAATGCCGGATACGTGGCGCAACTTGCCGCGGCGCGTGCAGGATGTGTCGCGCATGATGGTGGGAGCGCGCGCGGGCACGGGCGCGCATTGATCGAATGATCGCCTCCCTTCTCCCCAAAATCCCCCTCTACTGGTCCTTCTACCGTTTCGGTTTTCCGAAACTTTTGCCGTTCAGCATCGTCGTCAGTGTGTCGTATCGCTGCAACAGCAAATGCCGCACGTGCGATGTGTGGCGCAAGCCCAACGATGACCTGACGCTCGATGAATGGACGCGCGTGTTTCAGCACATCGGGCGCGGACCGATTTATCTGACCTTCACCGGCGGCGAACCATTCCTGCGCAAAGACTTGCCGGAGATGGTCATCGCCGCGTACCAACATTGCCAACCCGAATACATCACGATTCCGACGAACGGCATTCTCACGTCGCGCATCGCCGAAGGCGTTGAAAAGATTTGTGCGAACGCGCCCAGGTCGCGCATCGGCATCAATCTCTCGCTCGATGGCATCGGCGCGGAACACGACGACCTTCGCCTCGTTCCCGGCAACTGGGACCAGTCGATGGAGACGTGGAAGGCGTTGAAGGAATTGCAGAAGCAGCACGCCAACCTTGTCCTCAGCATTCACACGGTCATCTCGCAATTCAACGTCAAGCGCTTTCGCGATATTTACGCTGGCTTGCAGCCGCTCGCGCCGGATTCGTACAT
>Ga0272448_1004346_pt1 | contig 16208 bp, 15 predicted proteins | sample YNPCB0191_FD_202220 | JGI IMG/M metagenome (GOLD analysis project Ga0272448, IMG submission 202220) | Hot spring sediment microbial communities from Yellowstone National Park, WY, United States - YNP-CB-019-1 | ecosystem: Environmental > Aquatic > Thermal springs > Hot (42-90C) > Sediment...
TAGGTGGGGGGTATCAGAGGTTCCCGAGGAATGAAGGGGGGAGAGGCGAACGAAGTGAGCCTACACTCCCCCCTGCGTTCAGGTTCCCGAGAAATGGGGGGAGGAGAGGCGAGTGAAACGAGCCTACTCTCCTCCCCGCGTTTCGGCCTGCGTTCAGGAGGTCATCTCCCGAACTCGCGTTCAAGTTTTTCTTTTTTCATGGAGATGAAGATGGGTCTCCCGTGCGGGCATGTATATGGATTTTTTGTGTGCAGGAGATCCCGGAATATCGTGCGGAAGAACTCAGGGGAGATTCGATCCCCTGCCATAATGGCGCTCCGGCATGCGGATACCTTGCGTACACGATCCATTGCCTCTTCGATGTCCCTGGATTTTCCCTCCTCTCCCAGGTCGTCGATGATATTTTCTATTGTCTCACGGGTGATCGGACCTGCAAGTGGTTTCGGGACAGATATCACCCGGATACACCGTTCTCCGAACTCTTCGAATTCAAACCCGAGTCTCTGCATTGCTTCACGGTATGCCTGAAAGGTCACTATATCCCTCGGGGAGAGTTCTACAACAAACGGAACGAGAAGGCGCTGTGCCTGGACATTTGCCGGGTCCTGCATCCTTTCGTAGAGCACGCGTTCATGTGCCACATGCTGATCTACAATAAGGAGTTCATCCCCCTTCACCACGAGCATGAATGTATCGAACACCTGTGCAACTACATGAAACTCCGGGACCGGGGTCTCCCGGGGCGTCAGGATGCTTTTTGTCTCGCTCTCATACGGTTCAGCCGTCAATCCTGATACATCTTTTTCCGGTGATGCCTCGGTTCGGGCGGGTTTCTCCTCTTTCTTCGGGATGGTCTTTCCCTTCATCAGTTTCGTTCCCTGGCGGGAGATGGCATTCCATACTGCATCGCGTATACCCTCTGCTACGATCGTCTCATTCGATATCTTTACCTCAAGTTTTCTTGGATGAATGTTTACATCAACCTCACGGGTATCCAAATCTATCCGGATGACTGCAATCGGGTAGAACCCTTCCGGGATAAGGGTCTTATACCCCATTCTGACCGCCTGCTTTATCCATGTGGATTCCACATACCTGGAATTGACTATTACGGTCATGAACCCCGTACTCCTTCTGAACTCCGGAGGCAGAGAGACATATCCTGATATCCTTAATCCCCGGGTTTCATACCCTACCGGGACAAGTGCACGACCCACCCCGGATCCGTATATCGTGGAAATCGTATCGTAAAGACCCTTTCCGCTGGTGGAAAAGATGGTCACCTTTTCATGGATGAGTTTGAACGAGATCTCCGGGTATGTAAATGCCTCTCTGATGACGGTCTCCGTGATATGCGACATCTCCACGGTCGGGTTCTTCATGAACTTTTTTCTTGCAGGTATGCGTTCAAACAGGTTTCTTACGATGACTATTGTTCCCCGGGGAGCACCTACCGGGTTCTTCTTTACAACCTTTCCATCGACGATATACGCCTGAGTTCCTGCATCCTCTTCAGCAGACCGGGTGATCATCTCGACTTCACCCGCTGCAGCCGCAATGCTTGCCAGGGCTTCACCTCGAAACCCGAGTGTGGATATCCGTTCCAGGTCATCAAGCGTGGAGATCTTGCTGGTCGAGTACCTTTCGAATGCAGCCTCTACCTCGGATGAGTGTATCCCGCACCCATCATCCGTGACTTTAATCTCAGTCTTGCCCCCATCTTTGACTTCAATGGAGATGTTTCTTGCTCCTGCATCGATGGAATTCTCAACCAGTTCCTTGACCACGGATGCAGGTCGCTCAATCACCTCTCCAGCCGCAATCTTTGACCTTACCTCCGGGGGAAGGGGGTGAATCCTCATCGTTTCCCTCCATCTTCAGCCATCCTCTTCAGGGTCACAAGGAGGTTAAGCGCCTCGAGAGGTGTTATGCTGTTGGGATCGATCTCCCGGAGTTTCCTGATCACATCGTTTTCCTCCCGGGGCATATCCCCGGGCATGAAGATCAACTGCGTGGGCACCGGGCGTTTTCTTCCATACTCTCCGATGGAGATCGAGTCCTGACTCTCAATGCTCGCAAGAACCTTTTTTGCAGTCTCAATCACACGCTCGGGGAGCCCTGCAAGTTTGGCAACATGAATCCCGTAACTCTTATCCGTACTCCCGGGAATAACCTTTCTGAGAAATACGATCTCCCCCTGCTCCTCCTTTACCGCGATATGATAGTTCTCCACCCCTCTGATCTTCGAGGCTATCTGTGTGAGCTGGTGGTAATGCGTCGCCACAAGGGCACGGGCACCACACCTTCTCTTATCGGCGATGTGCTCCACCACACTCCATGCTATGCTTAACCCATCGTAGGTGCTTGTCCCCCTGCCAATCTCATCCAGAAGGATCAGTGAGTCTGCCGTTGCTGAATTAAGGATGCTGCCCACTTCGACCATCTCCTGCATGAATGTGCTCTGACCGCGAACAAGATCATCAAACGCTCCCACACGGGTGAAGATCCTGTCCACGATACCGATAGATGCGTAATCCGCCGGAACAAACGACCCTGCCTGTGCCATCAGGACAATGAGCGCGACCTGACGCATGTATGTACTTTTTCCTGCCATATTTGGTCCGGTAAGAATAATTACACGCCTATCTTCCATATCTATATTGGTATCATTCGGGACAAATGCCGTTACCATGCGTTCAACCACCGGGTGTCTCCCGTTGGTTATAACGATCTTTCCCGAGGTGTTGACCTCCGGTCTGCAGTACCTGTTCTCCGTTGCGAGCGTGGCATAAGCACAGAGAAGGTCAATACACGCAATCGATTGAGAGCACCTCATGATATCCGTGAGGTTATCCCTTGCCATTTTCAGGATCCCCTGAAACGCCTGAGCCTCAAGTTCTTTTAACCGCTCCTCAGATGTTGCCACCTTTTCCTCAAGATCTTTCAGTTCAGGCGTAATGAACCTCTCGGCATTGACAGTCGTCTGTTTTCGAATATAATAAGGGGGAACCTTATCAAGGTTCGCCTTTGACACCTCGATGTAATACCCGAAGACCTTGTTATACCCGATCTTTAATGAGCGTATCCCGGTCTTCTGGCGTTCACCCTCCTCCATCCGGGATAACCAGTCGTGCGTATCCATGGTGATCCTGCGGAGTTCATCGATCTCTTTCGAATATCCGGGTTTTATATATCCGGAGTCGGATTTCACCGGCGGGTTATCCTCGATCCCTCTGGAAATCTCCTGAGCCAGACACTGAAGGTCGTTTACCCCCCTGAGACGCTTGATCAACCCGCTATTCAACCCTGAGAGAAGGGTTATCACCCGGGGAACACGATGTAATGCATCACGCAACGCAATCATGTCCCGGGGTGAGGCATTACCGTATCCGATCCTCGATGCAAGCCTGTCCAGATCCCTGATCCCGCGAAGGGTCTCCCTGATTTCATTGAGGAGATCCTTTGATCTGATGAGTTCTTCGACGGCATCAAGCCTCTCGTTAATCGCATCCGGGTTCTTCAACGGCTGGGTAAGCCAGCTGGCGAGAAGCCGGGACCCCATGGGTGTAAGACATATATCCATCAGACCAAGGAGTGTACCCTCGGTTCCACCATCACGAATCGATCGTGTAACCTCGAGGTTTCGCAATGTCGTCGCATCAAGGATCATGAACTCCGACGGGGAATATGACCTGATCTCCCTTATATGGTCAAGCCGGAGCATACACTCATCCCCTGCATATCGTAAGGCATGAGCCGCAGCAAGGGTCTTCTCCTCGGAGTCAAGACCCAGACCCTCCACCGAGGCAACATTAAACTGTGCCATGATCCTCCGTTTCGCGTTATCTATATCCATCGGGTCTACCCTGCGCACCCTGACTTTTATTGAGTCCGAGATCAGATCTTCGACCTCATCCCATGTTGTGATGACCTCTTTCGGGGCGTTGCGGATCAACTCAGTAATTAGATCCTCCTGCCTGATGCGTGAAACGGAAAACTCTCCTGTGGAAACATCAAGAAACGCGATACCGATCCCCTGTCCTTTAACGATCGATGCCAGCCTGTTGCTGCCTTTTCCCTCGATAAACTGATCTTCAAGGACGGTCCCGGGGGTAAGGATCCTTACAACCTCACGCCTGACCACAGGACCCTTTGCGGTGGCGGGGTCCTCCATCTGCTCGCATATAGCTATCTTGTACCCTTTTTTCAGCAGACGCGATGCATAAGATTCATATGCATGGTACGGCACGCCTGCCATCGGAAGGGGCGTATCTTCGGGGGAGAATGCGCGTTTTGTCAGGACGATATCCAGTTCTTTTGATGCGATGAGTGCATCATCTCCGAAGGTCTCATAGAAATCACCCAGCCTGAAAAAAAGAATACAATCTTTATACTTCTGCTTGAGTTCAAGCCATTGCGCCATCGCCGGTGTGATCTTCTGTGACATATTCATTTCAATACCGATATGGTGATCAGGTTTTAACCTTGTGGGGGTTTTCCACGGATCAATCCTCTACTCCCTTTGCTGTCAAGGAGAAGACCGCCTCCGATTCGGGAAGGTTTGGCGAGTCTATCACACGTGCTACACGCTTGTTCCCCTTGCTCTTCCTTAGGTATATACGATATGTGGATGTGTGCGCAACGATGTGTCCCCCGACAGGGCGTGTGGGGTCTCCAAAGAATGCATCCGGTCTGGCTGCCACCTGATTGGTTACAAGGATAACTGCATTATTCTGGTCAGCAAACCTCAGGAGGTCGTGCATGTGCGTATTCAGAAGACTCTGGCGCTCGGCAAGTGTCCCCCGACCAACATACTCCGCCCTGAAATGTGCGGTCAGCGAATCCACAACAAGTAACCGGATTGGTTTCTTCTGAGCGATCTCCATTGCACGATCAACCAGAAGCATCTGATGGCTGGAGTTGAATGCACGGGCAACATGGATCTTCTTCAATGCATCAGTGACCCCTTTTGCCTCAGCAATCTGCTGTACACGCTCAGGACGGAATGTGTTCTCCGTATCAATGAATAGGGCATGACCCTCCAGCCCGCCCTTATCCTTTGGCATCTGAACCATCACACAGCATTGAAATGCAATCTGTGTCTTTCCTGAACCAAACTCCCCGTAAAACTCTACAATGGATTGGGTCTCCAGCCCCCCTCCAAAAAGGTCATCCAGGGATTTGCAGCCAAGAGAGAGTTTGGCAATCTTCTTTCTCCTCTCAAGGATATCCGCCCCGGACTCAAAATCCCCGATATCAGCGGACTTTCTTGCAGCTTTAATAATCGTCTGTGCCTTTGCTACAGGGATATCGCACAACTCTGCAATCTCCTGTGGTGATGCAGTGGCAAGACTCATCAGGTTTTCATACCCCGCCTCCCTGAGTTTTTCCATGGTCACTGGCCCGACACCCGGAATCTCCTTGAGGAGTTTCTCAATGTTCTCAACCATGAAATTTCACCTGAACCACCCATGCAAATTGAGTATTAACCTTTTATGATAACATCAAAAATGCATCCAGCATATACTACACCTCAATCCAATAATATTATATTCTTAAATGGTATCCGGGTAATAAGTATGCCTCAGTGTCCCACCTGCGGAAACAAAGGGTTTCGTGTAGTGCTCTATTACTGCAGGGTATGCAACAAGGCGGGATGCCCGAACTGTATGCAGACATGGAAGTTTTTATATACGGATCTCAGACCAAACGAGGTAGTATGTTCACCTCAATGCCTGTGGCGATGGATCGAAGGTGTCTTTCCTTCGTACAGGCAGAGTGGACTCGGTGAATTCTCATGGGCGAGCGGACTCCAGACGGATATAATAAATATGCTTGATATGAAACTCGCCAAAACCGCTGAAAGAGAGGGCAACTACTCTGAAGCCATAAGGATATACCAGTTCTATTATATGGATGATGAGGTACAGAGACTGAATGAGATGATTTCACGGGAAAAGGACGAGATCGTTAAGAGGTTTAAGCAGTCAAATACATGGATAACCCTTGTATGTCCGAGGTGTGGCGCACTGAACCGGGTCGGACCTGAAATGAGAGAGGATACATTTCGTTCATGTTTTTCCTGCGGAATGGAGTACACCGATGGAGTCTTTCTCTACATGATGAAAAAGGCGATGGGTCTCCTTCCAGGAAGCGCAACACCTCCGCCACTCCCCAAGGAATGAGAAATGCACTATCCTGCTTTAATATCTGAACTCATCTCCCCCATTTCTCACGGATACATTTTGCATAAATCCGGACGATCTCCTCCGCAGGATAAGACCCGCTTTTCATTGTGCCCCCTCCTGTGCGAATCGCATATATGAGAACCTTCTTTCCCTTTATTTCTTCGATTGCATCCACCTCAAACTCCTCCTCCGGAGGAACATATACAGTTTCGGAGATCGTTGTTCCTGACCCCTTATTGATAGAAATGTGAACAGGTACAGATTCGTAATCCACACCCCATACCGTGGATAAATCGGAGACCTGTGCTGTATCAACCCTCTGCTCACCCTGGGAGATTGAGGTGACCTTTACCCGCCTTGAATCAACAATGAGAATATCACCTACTGCAATCATATCCTCCGCCGGAAGCGAAAGTGTCTTTGTAACAGACCGAGACCCCCTACTCACAATAACCTTTACATCAATTACCCTCGGAGTTCGCTCAATTACCCTCACCACATTCGAACATGATTTACATCTCAGTTTTAGTGCACTACCATACTGACGCAATACCTCGTGTTCACATTCCCTATTGCATTGCCTGCATAACCTTATAATCGTACCCTTCATCACATCACCTCAGCACCGCCACACCGCACCAAGGGGTATATAGTTTCAAAGACTAAAAATATAGCGGTGATCAGTGCCGGATGTGTAATCCCGAATTAAGTTTCTTTCGGTATTGCTCAACCTCTCCGAGTTTATCGGAAAGTAATTTGGGGACATCGGGAGAAAAGAAGGGTTAAGATTATATCCTGATTAACATTTCTTGATATATGGCAGACTTAAATAAAGTAGAGATAAAAAATGCGGACCGGGAGACCATTGATGACCTTATCGCCATCTGTATTCCTCCTGATAAGAGAGGGGATGAGTTATTCATTAAAGGGATGGAGGTAAAGAAACGGTGGGCTGATCAGGTAATGAAAAGATATGGAGGGTTTGCCAAGGTTGCATACCTGAATGGAAGACCTGCAGGGGTGATTCAATATCTACCCCGGAGCGACGAAAAGGTAGTGGAGATCCTGTGTATCTTTGTTCCAAGAAATGAGGATGTGAAAAAAGGGGTCGGCAGGAGGTTATTATTTTCACTCATTGATGAAATGAAAGAGGCTAAACCTTATTTTGATTATGAGAGACCTCTTGCACTTATTACATGGGCTTTTCAGGTGCCTGGAAGATACCCGCAGCACGAGTTCTACAAAAAGATGGGGTTTAAACAGGTCAGTGAAGATGACCCTCTTTTGCTTTACTATCCACTTGTCCCGGATTATAGATACGAACCGGAGAAGAAGGAATATATTCCCCAGAAAGAAGATATGGGAAAGGCTCTGATTTTTTATGATCCATCATGTCCATTCTGCCTCTATTTCTCTCAAAGGATTAAAGATTCAATAACAGAGGTTGCACCGGATATTCATGTGGAAATGATAAACCAATTTGAAAACCATGATGAAGTAAAAAAAAGGGGGAAAGTCTCATTCTGCATCGTTAATCAAAAAATTATAGGATCTTTTTTTATGGATAAGGTGAATTTCCAGAAAGAGGTTCTCGAAGCACTCAAGAAATAGATACTGAATGATCGGATTCTCGTGGTTCAGCGATGGTGGCATTACATCTCTGCGAGTCTTTTCAGGGCGCGGGGGATCTGCTCAATTGAGTCGACCTCAACATCTGGGACCTCATCCGGGGATGAAGGTTGCTGTTCGGAGAATAATCCTCTTCGTAATCTTATGGTTTTCATTCCGAGTTTCTTTGATGGGGATACATCTGCATCGAGTCTGTCTCCGATCATCACGCATCCGCTGGCGGGGCACATGGCTTTCGAGAGTGCTATCTCGAATATTCTGGTATCGGGTTTGGTTATGCCCACCTCACCCGAAAGGATGATGATTTCAAACCTTGTTTCGAGGTCATTCTTCCGGAGATACTCCCTCATGTTTGGCGGCTGGTTTGCAATGATTCCAAGTCGGTATATCTGTTTCAGTTCATCCAGGATTGAGTAGACCTCTTTTTTTACGGTGTAAAGCCGGGGAAACATAGGATAGACAACCCTCCTGAACTCTTCGATCGCATCTGACGCTTTATCCTCGGAATCTAAGTACTTTCTTATGAACCCGGATGCCATTGCACCTCGGACATGGACGAAATAATCGATGAAACTCGTTCTTACTTTTTCAAGGGTTATGCACACCCCATGTTTCTGAAGGATCCTGTGAATGGCGACAACCATACCTTCATGAAGCTCTTCATCATCGACAAGCACACCACCCATGTCAAAAAATACCCATCGAATCTCAGGCATGACCAGGTGAAAACAACAGGGATTAATTATTATTGAGGCTTTTAGGAGGAGGGTATCGTGTCCTTCATATGCTAGGAGACTTTTTACCTGTGGGGTTAGGCAAACATAAGGTTTATATCCTAGAACGCTAATCACTGTCTAGCAATAAGGAGGCAGAAAATATGGCCCTGGAGCAAATCTCAATAGATAAGGCGAAGGACATTGCGAAGAAAAACGGACTGAAACCAGCTAAGGTGAAAGGGACGGATATCGTCCGCTTCATGAAGAACCCCAGAGATACTCTTCAGGAGATTAGCTGGGAGGAGATGGAGAAGACCCTCAACAAGAACAAACTTGCGATTTATGCAAGTGGAACATGGATGAAAATCATGAAGGTCAAATGAGAGACCCGATGTCTCTACTCTTTCCCCCTTTCTTTTTTATTTTTATTTTTCCCGTATGTTGTAACTTTTTTCCGGGCGTTAATACTCGATACGAGTCTCTCCATTCTTGAGGTAAGAAGAGTTTTTTCCTCCCGATCGAGGGTGGCTATTGCCCCCTGCATTTCCCTGCATAATTTTGATGCCTCCGTGAGAGATCTCTGATCTCCTGTCTCGATAAGATCCTCTATCAGATCCATCCTGCACTCGAACAGTGAGGATGTTGCACCCATCTCCTCAAACAACCTCTCTGCATCCTCGTATTCTTTTACCCCCTGAGGGGTCTTTCCCATTCGCAGAAGAGCCCTGCCAAGGTTCTGCTTTGCACACGCTAACCCAAATACATCCCCGCATTTAGTTAACCTTTCGATCGCTGCCTGAAGACCCTTCTCCGCCTCGGAATACATCCTTTTCTGGATCAGGAGGTGTCCCAGCGTGATATGCGCATTTGCAATGAACCTTATGTCGCTGATCCTCTCTGCAGATTTGATTGCCCTCTCAAGATAAGACTCTGCAAGTGAGACTTTACCCGTCCTTGTGTAATAGCATCCGATGTTGTATTCCGCCCTGCTCATAAACCATTCCCCTGCTCTATTTAAGGTCTCTTTTCCCTCCTCGAAGATAGTGGTTATCTCTTCACCCTCCCCCGCCTCAGAAAGAATGGAAAGAATATTCACATATGCACTCGCCACACAATCAGTAAGGGCATATTGCTTCCCGAGATTGATTGCATTCCTCAATATCTCTACGCCTGTTTTCCACTGTTCTTTAAACCTGGATATGCATAGCCCGAGAATGCGGAGATAATCGCACCTCAACCTCGGATCCATTTCGGATTCATTAAGTCCTTTCAATCTGGCGAGTGCTGACCCCTTTCCCAGGACATACTCGCACTGGGATATTGCAACCTCGACCCTCTGTCGCACAGCAACGGGAAAACCAGAAAGTCGCCCCTCGTTCACCGCGGATTCAAGGATCTCCACCAGATCCGCAGCATACCCCCTCTCGATTAACCTGGAAACATACCCTTCAAGCATCTGTGCAAGGATCGTTGCCTCTCCAAATGTTGAATGAAATATTGCTTTGAACGCTGCCTCAGGGGTCCCGACACCTGCATAGTATCTTGCCGCCCACATACGCGCTGACTCATCATGGAAAAGTTCACGAAGGACCTCGTGCATCCTGTATCCATCCCCCTCCCTCGTAAAGATGCATTTCTTTTTTAACTCGAAGATGTCATAAAATGAGAGGATCCCCGTGTTTACCAGTATATCGGGATAGAGGATATCGGTGATCATCGAACACCGTTTCAGAAGGGATCTCTCCCCCTCGGTAAGGAGATCCGAAACTATCATGTGCACGAGTTCCATTACTTCCCGTCTGGGTATTGCGAGTTGAGACCTTGCCGCAAGTCTCAGAATCAGAGGGTATCCGCAGGAGTTTTCCACGATCGCATCAATCCGGGATGAATCGCATCCGAAAAGCGTGAGAAGGTTTTTTGACTCATCCGGCGTGAGTTCGTGGAGGTATATCTCCTTTACGCGTTCACATTTTACATCCTCAAAGGTATAAAACGAGGGTTTTTCTCTGGATGTCACAATCAATGTTGAACCCCCATCCATAATTGACTTCAGGAGAAGATCAAGGTTTGGCGATTTTCCGTAATTATCCAGGACTACCGGGTGCTTCAACCTCCTCTTTCTCAGGAGTGTGCATACACGCTCTAACGATGGGTCGATCACCACCCCTTCCGACCGTGAGATCGCATGAACAAGGGTCGAGAGCAACCCCTTCATTGAGAGTTCGTCACGCCACTCAAGAAAAATATGGTCCCGGGATGCAAATGCATTGCGCACAAGCGATGTCTTTCCAATACCTCCAATCCCCAGAACAATCACTACACCCTTTGAATGTAAAAGGAGGTCTTTTTCCCTTTCACGACCGACAAAAAATTCCTGTGTTATGGATGCACCGTCCTGTGATGAGGGGATGTCTATGGGTTCACCCGCAAGTATCGAGATCGTGGCTATACCTTTTCTCACACCTTTTCCGATGTAATACCGTTGTGCCTCAACACCGGAGAGGACCCGTTCCTCGCATTCAACCGATATGTCGTGAAGGAGCCCTTCAAGTTTGCGGGCATCATCAGCACCAGCCTGCGTCAGAAAGTAACACTTCATTGCGAGTTTTGCCCCGGCAACCTTTCCCCGGATGACCGTGACCTTTCCTTCCTGAATGAGTTCTTTCAACACCTGGGCAACCACTGCCCGATCCCTGTGAATCGCGGATGCGATCCCCGTCTGCGTGACCTCAACAGGGTGGGAATATCCGCCGAGGTCTTTTATATAGTCGTTCAGATGAAGTAAAACCCTTTCCTTGACGGTCAGAGTTAACATGAAAACGGGAATGGAATTAGATTATATGGGGTTATTGCTTGGCGTCTTCAGGGATCCGGGCACCGTTGATAGTGCTTAAATACTCATCATCAATGCAGGGTGTTCAATGATTCAGGTTGAACTTGCAGGTCTGAAGTTGAAGAATCCGATGATGAACGCATCCGGGGTCCTGAGTGTTTCCTCTGCGACGCTGATCGAAGGTGCGAAGTATGCCGGTGCCGTGGTGACAAAATCTATCGGTAAAGATGAACGCCCCGGCAACCCCAACCCCACTGTTGTCTGGTATGAAGCGGGGGTGTTAAATGCGATGGGTCTCCCGAACCCGGGGATACATGGGTTTATCCCTGAGATCAGAGAATACCTCGCCTCGGTGAAAGATACACCTCTGATATGTTCAATCTTTGCGTCGACCCCGGAGGGGTTCGCTGAACTTGCAAAGATAGCAGAGGACGCAGGTGTACATGCAATCGAACTTAACCTTTCATGCCCGCACGAAAAAGGGGTTGGAATGGAGATCGGTTCAAGCCCTGATCATGTTCGTGAGATCACATCAGCGGTAAAAAAGGTGTGCAGGGTTCCGGTGTTTGTAAAACTCACCCCAAATACAGATAATATCGTGAAGTTAGCCTCTGCCGCAGAGGATGCAAAGGCAGACGGGATCGTAGCAATCAATACCCTGCGTGCAATGCACATCGATATATGGTTCAGGAGACCCGTCCTCGCTTCGGAGAGCGGGATCGGTGGTCTCTCCGGTCCGGCGATACTCCCCGTGGGTGTGAGGTGTGTATATGAGATTTACGAGGCAGTGGATATACCCGTGGTGGGTGCCGGAGGGGTCTCAAAATGGGAGGATGCAGTTGAGTACATCCTTGCAGGTGCATCCGCAGTACAGGTCGGGACCGCACTTCTCGGCGGGAACTGGCAGCTCATTCCGTCAATGTGTGAAAGGATCGAGGAATACATGAAAAAGGAGGGAATAAATGATTTCAAAGACCTCGTTGGCGCAGCACATAAGGCATAAGGTCACGATAGAGAATGTGATCGATGAGTTACCCGAGTCAACCCGGAGACATGTACGTACACTTGAATTCAGAAACCCTTTTACCCATGAACCCAGACCCGGGCAGTTTGTAATGGTCTGGCTGCCCGGGGTGGATGAGATCCCCCTCGCCATCTCGCGAATCGGGGATCTACTTGCCATTACGGTCTATGCGGTGGGCGATTGCTCAAAGAAGATTGCCGCTCTGGAAAAAGGTGCATCGCTGGGGGTTCGCGGTCCGCTGGGGCGTGGATTCACACCTCCAAAAGAGGGTGAACGTGTGCTTATGGTTAGCGGGGGGACCGGTGCAGCCTCACTTCTTCCGCTGGCTGAATCGGTAAGGAGAAAAAATCCGGTAGTATTTGTTCTGGGTGCAAGAACAAGGACCGAACTCATCTTCCGGAAACGACTGGAGTCCATATGCGACCTCAGGATATGCACCGATGATGGCTCCGAGGGGTTCAAAGGGTTTGCCAGTGAATACGCGGATAAGATCCTTCACACAGAGCGGTTCAACCGGGCTTATGCATGCGGTCCAGAGGCAATGATGAAACAGGTTATGGTTTCTGCGAAAAATACGGTTACACCGGCAGAGGGGTCTCTCGACCGGTATATCAAATGCGCGATGGGGATATGCGATGCCTGTGCGATCGGACACCTTCATGTATGCACGGATGGACCGGTATTCGACAGGGATACACTCCTCTCCATTCCGGAGTTCGGGGTATCGAGGCTCTCACAATCGGGGTTGAGAGAAAAAATACCGTGATACCCGGATTGATTACTCAATGCCGAACCTCTTGCAGTTCTCATCAACATCTTTCTGAATCCTATCGAGGATCTCCGGTTTATTCATCAGATGCTTGAACCTCCCCTGAGCGCTCAGGAAATCCTTCACAGGTCTTCGCGGAGAGGGTTTTTTCGTTACGACACGGGTCGCCGGATCACCGTTCTCCATCTCCCAGAGGATGAGGTATCCTGTATCCACTGCAAGTTTTGCAAGTTCTACGGTCTTTTCACTGGGGTACCCCCATCCCGGAGGACATGGAGCATATACCTGGATGAAACTCGGACCCCTGTGAGCAAGTGCCTTCTTGACCTTGTTCTTGAAATCCAGGTGATACCCGATCGATGCTGTGGCTACATACGAGGGTCGATGCGCAGCAACAATCTCTGCAATGGGTTTCTTTGGTCGATCCTCGCCTATGCTGAATTTTCCGGCAGGGGATGTCGTGGTAGATGCGCCATACGGCGTGGATGACGACCTCTGAATCCCCGTATTCATGTATGCCTCGTTGTCATAGCAGATGTAGAGAACATCGTCACCCCTTTCGAGCATCCCGGAGAGCGCCTGAAACCCGATATCGTATGTTCCGCCATCACCCGCAACCGCAATGATATTCTTTCCTTCCCGGATCCCCTTTGCCTTAAGTGCGGCATCGATCCCCGAGGCAACTGCAGCCGCATTCTCAAACGCCACATGGATATACGGAACCTTCCATGAGGTAAGCGGATATGCCGTGGATACTACCTCCATACACCCTGTTGCCCCGGCAATAATCGTGTTCTTTCCGGCGGCTGCAAGGATCAACCTCATCGCAATAGCAGACCCGCACCCCGCACACGCAGAGTGACCCGGCGCAAAGAGTGTCCTCTCATCCATGCTATCGTCCCTCCTTTTTCACATTTATCCATTCAAGATGAAACACCTTGTTCCGGGCATATGCCTGTTTCGCACTCTGAACAATCTTTTCAAAATCTGAGACGAGGATGTCCCTTCCCCCCAGCCCGATAATGTAATCGTAAACCCTCGCCTTATCAGAGAGGTTTGCAGTTGCAGCACAGAAGTCCGCATACACTGCCCCGCATACACCCAGCGAGATGTTCCGTTCAACAATCGCAACAACCTTTGCCCTCTTTGCGAGATCGGTCACCTCCTTAAACGGGAATGGGCGATAACATGTAACCTTCACAAGACCAACCTTTTCCCCCTTTTCCCTCATACGATCTACTGCTACCCTTGCCGTCCCCGTCATTGACCCGATCGTCACAAGGATGATCTCTGCGTCCTCCGTTCTGTACTCAGAGACCCTGGAGCATCTTCTTCCGAACTTCCGGTAAAACCCTTCAAAGACCTCATCAATAACCTTATAAGATTCGGCAAGGGATTCATGCGCATTCTCCCTGAACTCCATGTAGTAATCAGGGTTCACAAATGCTCCAACGGTCATGGGTCGTTCCGGGTCGAGTGCCACAAATCGTGGCTTCAACGGAGGAAGAAACTCGTCCACCTCCGTAATATCCGGAAGATCAACATTCTCAACCGTGTGGGTAAGCACAAATGCGTCAAGACATACCATTGACGGCAGGAGAACCCTGTGATCCTCGGAGATCCGGAATGCCATCAGCATCAGATCAAGGACCTCCTGGTTGGTCTCTCCGTAGAACTGCAACCACCCGGAGTCGCGTTCAGACATACTATCCTGATGGTCGCACCAGATGTTCAGAGGCGCAGAGAGTGTCCTGTTTGCCACCGCCATAACTATAGGCAACCGCATACCTGCCGCCACGAAAAGCAACTCGTGCATCAGGGCAAGCCCCTGCGATGATGTTGCAGTTGCGGTTCTTGCACCGGCTGCCGATGCCCCTATACATGCACTCATTGCAGAATGTTCACTCTCGCATTTGATAAACTGGCACTTCATCTCCCCGTTCGCTATAAAACTCGAGATCTTCTCCGGAAACAGGGTGGATGGCGTAATCGGGTATGCCGGAATAACCTCTGTTCTTGCCAGCCGGGCAGCATGCGCCGTTGCCATATTCCCCTGAATAACCATTTTTGCCATATTATCCCTCCTCCGGGAGTTTCATCTCGATCGCCTTCTTCGGACAGACATTCGCACATATCCCGCACCCCTTGCAAAATGTGAGATCTACCACTGCCTTCTTATCTATAATAGATATGGACGAGTCCGGACACAGATCCGCACACATCATGCACCCGATACACTTCTCCCTGTCCACACAGGGCATCATCGTCCTCCATAATCCAGTCCGGTTTTTCACAGAGTTTCCTGCCTCGAAAACTATTGGAACTATGATATCTGTCATCTCATTCACCTCCGAACCTTGTTTTTTCATAAGCCTCACGCACCGCATCGACATTCTTCTTTGGATCACCCGGGGCATTATCCTTAACGATCTCACACATCGTTTCAATGGAGATCAGGTTTGACGCCTTTACAAACCCGCCGAGGATCGCCGTATTCACAATCGGGTTCGTTCTTGACCCGATACCATGAGATATCGCGATCCCCGTCGCATCAACCAGCGCAACCCTTGCCTCGACCTTTTTGAACTTCTCCGGAAGACCCTTCGTGTTGAGAAGAAGGGTTCCACCCTTTTTCATCCCGGCAAGGACATCCACGGTCTCAATGAGCGTCGGATCCAGAACAACCACCATATCAGGACTGTAAATCTGACTCCGGATCATAATAGGATTCTTGTCCATCCTGACAAACGCCATCACCGCCGCACCCCTCCGCTCAACCCCGAACGCAGGAAACGCCTGAACATTCATCCCTTCTTTCGATGCAGCCATCGCAATAAGGTTCGCCGCAGTCACCGCTCCCTGCCCGCCTCGACCATGTAACCTTACCTCAATCATACTGATACGAAATCTGGGGTTGCCTATAAACCTTTTGTCTAACCGAAACGCGGGGAGGAGAGTAGGCTCGTTTCACTCGCCTCTCCTCCCCCCATTTCTCGGGAATTTCTGACCCCCCCACCTGGCGCGGGGGGGGGGGAGGCGGGGGAAGGGG
>Ga0272448_1004347_pt1 | contig 16208 bp, 9 predicted proteins | sample YNPCB0191_FD_202220 | JGI IMG/M metagenome (GOLD analysis project Ga0272448, IMG submission 202220) | Hot spring sediment microbial communities from Yellowstone National Park, WY, United States - YNP-CB-019-1 | ecosystem: Environmental > Aquatic > Thermal springs > Hot (42-90C) > Sediment...
CGGCCGTCAGCACATCCATTCTGTCCAGCAGCCTGCCGGACAGCGGCTTGCGCCTGCGCCATCGCGGATGCCTCTCGTCGGTCCCGACTATTTCGACCATGCCAGCCGGATCAATTCGCTCAATCGAGCGGAACACCACAGATACAGAACAATCCGCAAGGTTAGCCGACAGGATCCTCACATCAGCGGCATCAACCGCCCTTCCCTCCTGCAGGGGATTCCCACGCGCTCCCCCGCATATCTCAAAGACATTAGCGCCGAAATCCTCTATCAGGGCGTCAGCGCGTTTGCCAAGCCCTGCAAGACCGGAGAGAAGAACCGTCAGCGCAGCCATGCCCAGAGAGGCGACAAGAACCGGCACAACGGCATGCGCAGGTCGGGCAGCCGCGTTCTGCCAAGTGTCACGCAACAACCCCGACAAATAATCAGTCACAACACCAATCCCCGCCTCATGCGACCTCCTGCATCCGGCCTCCGGCGCAAGCAATGTGTCTGGTGGCGTGCCGAAGGAGTCGCTCGTTGTGCGTTGCCATCACGATTGTAAGCCCCTTCCTGTGCAGCTCTCCCATGATGTCCATCACACTGTCGGCCGATTTTGAATCCAGATTCCCCGTCGGCTCGTCGGCAAAAAGCACAGCCGGCTCGAGGACAACCGCTCTTGCAATTGCCACACGCTGCATTTCCCCGGCCGAAAGGCTCGCGGCCCGAGTTGACGACAGCGTCTCAAGACCCATTGTCTGAAGCATCCTTCTCGATCGGGCCAGCGCATCATCCCTCGGCACATCAGTGTACCGGAAACGAAACGCGACATTCTCCAGAGCGCTCAGATGCCCAAGCAGATGAAATCTCTGAAATACCATTCCTATCCGTTCGGCCCTGACCCGCGCAGATGTCCGCTCGTCCATATCCATCGCATCCCGGCCCTCAAACACGACCTTGCCGGATGTGGGGCAGTCCAGAAGCCCGGCAATCTGGATGAATGTGGTTTTGCCCGAGCCGGACGGGCCGGTGATCATGACAAACTCGCCCCGGCAAATCCCAATGTTCACATCGCCAAGCGCATGCACAGGGCCGCACGGCGTCGGGTACGACTTGGAAACATCTCTCATTTCGAGCACGAGCTGCTTCATCTGACGAGAACGCGGTCTCCAGGCGCCAGCCCGGCTCCAACTTCATAGTTGCGGTCGTCAGCAGCGCCGAGGTTGAGCCTGACCTTTTCGACCCGCCTGTTCCTTTTCGCATAACAGTACGGAGTGTCGCCCTCCCACCAGACCGCAACCCTGGGAATGAGCGGAACATTTCGTTTCCTTTCCGAAAGAACGCGGACCTGAACGCTCATCCCCGGCCTCAGAGCAGCGTTTCTTTCTTCCATCCACACCGTCATGGGGAAGAACTTCTGCCCTCCCGCCCATCCAGGAACGCGGCGAGCCGTGGCGCCGACAGTTTCGACCCTTCCTCTTATTTCCAGTCTGGGCATCGCAAGCGGAGTTATCACCGCTTCCGCGCCCGGCCCCACTCCTGTAATTTCCGATTCGGCGACTTCGCATCTGACCACGAGATTGCTCATGTCCGAAATTGTGAGAAACGGCTGATTTCGAAAGATGGTGTCCCCAATTCGGGCTGCCCGGAATTCCCCGCCGATCGAGATGAGTTTCCATGTCATGGTTCCGGCGACCGGCGCCCTCACCACAGCATTCGAAATCTGTCTTCTCGCCAGATTAAGTTCCTGTTCGGCTGATGTCACGGCCGCGGCCGCGCGTTCGATCGCCGATGGGTGCAGATAAAGTCTGGTGAGACGCTCCTGATTCCTGACAGCGGCATCCTCCTGCCGCGCGGCGCGGCAGCGCGCCTCCGCCTGCTCCACCTCGTTGGAGGATGCCATATTTTCAGCGGCGAGCTGCCGGATATCCTCAAGGGCGCGCTCTTCCTGGGCCAGGCGGCCGGAGACTTCGGCGATTCTGTTGGATATCTCCTGAAGTTCGAGAGGCAGCTTTGCGCTGACCAGGGCGTTGTATTCGGCGACTGCGAGCCTGTAGTCTCGCTCAAGCCGCATGGCCTCGCGCTCCCACTGCGAAGCGTCGAATCGCGCCAGGATGTCTCCTTCGCGCACTGCCGCCCCGTCCGGACAGATCTCGATCAGGACAGCAGGCGCGTCCAGCGCCGGGAAAACATCCCTGACATCGCGCGACTCAAGAGAGCCCCGAAAGAAAAGCCAGGCCTCTATGTCGCCTGTCCGTATCTGGTGCTCGACCTGACGGCCTCTCGCGCAACCCCCCAGCGCGAGAGCAAACATGATCTTGGCAAGGCCGAGCCACAACGATCCATGCCGGCCGGTTCCGGCGCCGGTCTCGCAAACATTCTTTTCGCCGCATCTGAAAAACAAGGCCATTCCTCTCCGGCCGAGGCGCTTGAGCCTCCGCCAATAATACTATCGCGCCGCGGCGGGCGGTTTCAACTCCGGCGGGTGATCAAGCAGCGTCCCCATGACATGCATCAGCCTGTAAACGGCGACTGTCTCACCGGAAACCGCCTCCAACCATTGGCCTTCCGCCTCCTGAAGTTCGTCTTCAGCTTCCGCCACCGAGAAGCTGTCGGCCCGACCCATTTCAAACAATTTGCGCGCCAGAACGAGCCGCTCCCTTGCAAGCCTGTAAGTCTTTTCCGAAAGCTCAAGTTGAGACCTTACGCGGCGGCACTCGGAAAGAGATTCGTGCGCCTGCCGCGAAATCACAGCCGCCAGCGCGGCCACTCTGAGATCGGCTGATTGTCTCTCGATGATCGCTGACTGGAGAGCGCGCCTTTCTCCATAGGACGGCCACGAAGATCCGGCGGAAATGCCCACAAACCAGGTGTTTTCGTCAAGGGTCAATGCTCCGGACGCGGCCGCGTCCTGGCTGCGCTCCTGATAACGCCAGACCAGGTCAATGTCCGGCCATGAGCCCCGGCTGGCGACGGCAACTCCCCTCTCCCTGTCCGCCCTGTCCTGAAGAACCTGAGCATAGTCCAGCCTGTTTGAGAGACAAGTTGCGATTGCCGATTCTGCAGACGGCAATTCGGCCGTGAACCTTGGAGAGGGCCCGGCCACCCACGCATCGCCGGGGTCCCATCCCGCCTGTTCGGCGATTCCGGCCCGGCAGGCGCGAGCCTCTTCCTCCAGCGACGCCTCTCTGAAGCGGGCCGCGCCGAGTTGAATCTCGGCCCGCAGAACCTCCAGCCTGGAAGCCCGGCCCTGCCTCTCCCGAACGGCAAGCAGCCTGCAAAGCCCGTCCAGCCTCTTCACGGCATCCCGTGCGCGCTCGGCCCTGCTCTGAAGCCTCAACAGCATCTCGTACCGCTCCACGGTGTCCAGGACCAGATCGGCCTTTTTCGACTCCAGTTCGCGCATGGCAGCCCTCGTCCTGCTGCCGGCAAGTCGCTCAGCTTCAAGATTGACCAGCGTTCCGAACCTGCGAAGCAGGGGCTGCCGAAGTTCCACAAGCGCGGCGTCCTGATAAATCCTGGCCCCGTCTTTCAATTCAGTCCGGCCGGCTGAAAGGCCAAGGCCGACTTCCGTGCCAATCGCGGTTTTCTGGGCGAAGTCGATTCCGACCTGCATGGCGGTCTGGTCATCAGCGCTTTGAGCGCCCGCAGCCGGCCGCAACACAGGCCTTCGCCCATCCCTGGCGGATTCCTCCGAAATCCTGCTCAAATCGAGGGCCGCCTCCATCAGCTTGAGCTGGCGATTGTTCTTCAGAACCGCCGCAAGCGTCTCGTCAAGGGAAATGGCGCGAATATCCTCGCCCGCAAAAGCTGCAAGGCCGACCAGAAAGAGAAATACGCACAGACGGGCAGTCCATGCGGCCCATGACGCCGGCCTCCTCTTCCTACGGAGGCCACTCATGAAAATCCTCCCGGCCCCTGACCTCCGATTCCCAAAGTTTGCAATTCTTGGCAAAAACCCCGAATGCGTTGATGTATGCGATCATGAAGCCATGCGCCCCGTCAAGGAAGCCGCGCTTGAGAATGTATCCCTTGAGGAAACGCAGGAACGGACGTATCGTGACATCAGTCCACCCGCATCTTCCGCCTTTCACAAAACGCTGCTGAGCCGTGATGCTGGAAAATCTGTTCAGCGTATCAATGCAGTCCCTCACATCGTCGTATGTGTAATGCCACAATGCGCCCTTCAGCCGCTTCACCCTGCCCCTTACGGCAACCCTGTCGTGAGGCTCCTGTCCCTCAGTGCGTCCGTACGCTTTTCTGAAAAGCCGGAGTTTTACATCCGGATACCACTCGCCGTGCCTGATCCACTTGCCAACAAAATACACCTGCCTCGGGAATTCATATCCGACAACATCGCTCGTCCCGCGCTCGAACTCGGCCATAATCTCGACGCGAAGCTGAGGCGAAACTTCCTCGTCCGAATCCAGGAAAAGTATCCAGGGATGAGCGGCCAGATCCCTGATCAGATTCCGCTGGCCCACATATCCCATCCATTCATGCTGATAGACGCGCTCAGTATAGCGGCGGCATATCTCCAGCGTGCGGTCGGTGCTGAAGCTGTCCATTACGACGATCTCGTCGCACCAGGATATGCTTTTCAGGCATCTCTCTATCTTGCGCTCTTCGTTGAAAGTGAGGACGCAAGCGGAGATCTTTTCTCTCATGCCGGACCTCCCATATGCGTCGCCCCGGCTGAATGTCCGGCTCCTTCAGGCGGTGGGGACGCTCTCCCAGCGGGCGAACCGGTCCCGGCTCCCGCCGGGCTGACCCTGCCGCTGTTGCCGGAGAAAACATTGAGCAGGCTGCGCGGCCTTGCTTCCTCATCCTGAAGAGCGCCTTTGTAGTACACCCTCACGACATAACCGTAGAACTGCTCCTCCCGCCCCGCGCGAACCGAAGCCTGGCGGAACCCCTTCGGCACCACGTAGGAGCCTGTCAGCGTCCTGACCTCGCCTGGTCTCCACGTTCCGGATGAGGGAAAAGAGGGCTTTGACACCACAGCGCGGCTCGGCACAATTTTGCCGGATTTCACATCCAAGTCAAAAAAAGTGAGGTCCACCGTCACGGCGTCCGTCGCGACGTTGCCTCCGGCAAGTCCTCTCTTCAGCCGTATCTCAACGACGCGCATCTCGTCAAACTCGTCGCTCTCCTGGAAACGCGTGTGATCCGCGCTCTCTATGGAGATGAGCCCTTCCTCGGCGGGCGGGGCGGACCGCGGCTGCGTCAGTCTTGCAACAGCATTGTCAGCCGTCGTGCCTGTCTGCGGCTTGCCTGTGGGAGCCGCGGCATGGCCGGCTGAATCCGCGCTTTTGTGGCTCGCCACGAGTTGCGCGGCCCCTGGCGTCTGCTCAGGAAGAGATGCTTCGGAAACGGCGGGAGTCTTCTCCCCGATTGAAGGCTGGGCGGCAACTGAGACAGGTCCGCTTTCGACAGGCATCTCCTTCCGTACAGCGGAACTCCCGGCAACGGTCTTCCCGCTGCCGCCCTGCTGGGGAGGCGAAGCTTCAGACACACCCTGAGCTTTCTCCATGATTACAGGCTGCGCGGCAGAGTCTGCAGCAGTTGAAATGGCGCTGCTCTTGGCAGGTTTCTCCTGTCCGGAAACGGCACTCTCGGCAACGGTTCCACCGCTGTCTCTCTGCCGACTCGAATGGCCGTCAGTCTGCATGCGGGAAACAGCGGCGGAAGCGCCGGTGCGCGGCGGCGCCGGCAGGCCGGTCGATGCAACCACCGCCACGCCGCCGGTCGCCTCGGATGCCGTCTGGCCGGCGGACGGCAGAAAAGGTTTCCTTCCTGAGTATTCGATGCCCAGCCAGGCGTTCTCGACCACCGCAACCAGCGCCAGAAACGCCGCGGGAATGGCAAAGTATGACAGCGCGACCACGCCGCTGTTGAGCGAAGCCATAAGGTCGGGCCGCTCGACTTCGGCCTCAACGTACGTCTCGACCAGAAATCTGGTGCGACCCACGACGATAACGTCGCCATGTTTCAGTTTCGCCTCGCTGACCTCGCGATTGTTCACTATAATCTTGCCCATCGAATCGAGGTCTTTTATGCGAAGGTCCTCGCCTCTCTGCTCTATCCGGGCATGACGAAGCGCTGCGTCGGCGTCATCAATGCAGATCTCGCACCTGGCGTCGCGTCCTATTGTCATCGGCTCCTCGCCGACAGTAATGCGCTCGCCTTTCCTCTGCCCTGAAAGCACTATGAGTCTGTACAACACCTGTGTTGTCCGCCTTGAGCCTCGGCGCTACAGATCTATCTCATCACGAAGACAGATCCTTTGACCCTCGGCACGAGTTCATAGCATCCCATGTCGAATCCGGATCCCGCAAGAGGCTTCCTGCCTACAATGGGCCTGGGTCTGCCTGCCGCATCGACAGAGACGCCCGCGTCGGTCCCTGAATCAACGCATGGAGACGCCTCGCTCAACTGATACGAGCCGCTGGCCAGAGCCGGCGACTGGTTCGTAATGACTCCCGACCCGAGCGTAATATTCGGCCCGTATGTTTCGCCGGTCCCGTTGCCCGAAACGCATGAATATGCGATCGCATGGCCGTAAGAAGCGCCAGACGTGCGCTTGTAACCGTATCCGGCATTCCGGGTGAAAATCGAGTTCGTAACGTACACCGGATACTGAAGATTGTGAGTATGCTCGTATCCATCGCTGCCGTTGTCCGCCACCGTGCAATGAACAAGGTAAGTGCTCCTGCCCGCATTATCTGAATACTGCTGCACTCCATCGCCGCCGTTCGCCGCTATAAGGCAGTTTTCGAGCGTCAGGACGCCCTGACTCGCATATATGCCGTGCGTCGAGTTGCTGACAATCAGGGACCGCAATGCCGTGAGTCTGGAACCGGAATAAATAGGCACGGTGAAATAGACGCCGACATAGTTGCTGAAAATGGAGCATTGCTCGACAACGTGCCCGTTGCCCGAGGCGAAAACTCCGTAAATCCCGCCGGACAGTTGAAGCCCCCTGATGCAGCTGTTTGTCTCAGGACACGCCGCGACGTACCAGGAACTCGTCACAGACACGCCATGGCCGGCCCCCTCAACCGTGACCAGACGCGGGAGTATTATTGTGTCGGAATAGGCTCCTTCCGCCACGCGGCATATCCCTCCAGTTGCGGTGACAGCAAGGCCGGAACCGATGGTCCTCTTCGCGCTTGCCCAGTTCGTAGCGCTTCCGCTGTCATCCGGTCGGTTTGCATCAACAAACACCTCTGCGTACTTCGCTGCCTGCGGATAGCCGGATTGATAGCAACCCATGTCAAAAACGCCGGAACGCGGATTCTTTTCAATGTCGTCGGTCACGCCGGACGCCGAGAGGTCCGACCCCCAACCTATGCATGGTGAATTCGAGGCCAGACGCCAACTGTCCGCGCCGGCGAAACACGGATCAGCGCTGATGTTCCCCTCGTAAAGTGTTATCTGGCCGTTCGCTTGAAAATGCGAGAAGTTGCCCATCGCATTTCCGAACACATTGCAGGTCCTGACCACGAAGGCATAATGGCCGTTGTTCGCCTGCCGGATCCCGTATTGGCCGTTTCCGGCGATTACGCAGTTTATCGCGAACGGATAACGCGTGAGGTAATTGTCGTAAACCCCGTTCCCGGCATTGCTCACGATTGTGCAGTTGTAGAGAAAGGTGTTCGTGGGACCGTTATCGGTCCACGATGAAAATCCGTCCCCTCCATTCCGGAATATCAGGCAGTTGCGCAGAAGCCCGCCCGGAGAGGTCGGGTTGCCGCCGTACTGATAAACTCCGTGGCTGGAGTTGCTGCACACAACGCAGCGGTCGAGGATGTACTGTCCGCCCCAGCTTGGCGCATACAAGCCGTACTGGTTGTTCGCCAGAATCGAATCCTCCACTGCGTTATCCTGCGCCGTAATGTAAATTCCGCTTTCGCTGTTGTTGCGGACAATGCAATCCCGAACTCTGTTCGCGCGGCCGCTCATCCATACGCCCCGCGTGCCTCCGGTCACGGTCACAGAACGCAACAGAGCATTGGATCCCGACATGGCCACCGTCGAGTTCGCCGCCGATATGATCGTACTCTGCCGGTTGGTGCCGGAAAGGGTGACAAATGACGGCATGCTCACGTTTTCGCTGTAAGCGCCGGCTGCCACCCAGCAGGTTCCGCTCGAGCTCACGATGGAGAGCCCCGCTCCGATTGTCTTCTTGGCCGTTGCCCAGTTCGTCCCTGCGCCGGAATCATCCGGCCTGCCGGCATCCACATATACCGCGTCACACCTTGCGGGAGGCGCATATGCCGACTCGTAGCAGCCGATATCGTAAGCGTTCGTCCGCAAGGTGCCGTTCACATCGTTGGTTATGTTCCACCCCTCGGAAAGATCGAGTCCGGCTCCGATGCACGGCGAACCGGCGGCAAGACTCCAGTCCGCAGGAGGTCCTGCGAAGAGAGGATCGGACGACATCACATTCGGCCCTATTACCGGCGGCACAAGGCCCGCGGCTGTGTAGTAGGTCCCGCTCGAATTGCCGTAAACGCAGGAATAATCAATCGTGGGCTTTTGCGAGCCGCCCCATCCGGTGAAGTACGTGGCAAATCCTCCGTTATGCGCAAGGATGGTATTGGTGATGTAAGTCTGACAGTTGTAACCGTGATACCGATATCCGTGCAACCCGTTGCTGACGATGGTACAGGCCAATACATGAAACCAGTTGTTGCCTCCATTGTCCCGCTCCACATACACCCCTTCCTGCGCATTTCCGGCCACGAGGCAGTTGAACAGAGAAAGTCCGGCGAAGCCGCCCACACCCCCGAACCACACCCGAACCCCGCAGGTGGAGTTGCTCGTAATCAGGCAATTCTCCACCACTGCCCGCTGGCTGATGTGGCCGACCCCATAGGCGTGCCCGGAAAGTATGCAGTCACTGACCCTGGCTCTGTCGCCGGTGATATCAATCCCCCTGTTGCCGCCCCTCGTGGAAATTCCCCTTACCACAGAATCATTCTCCGCGATGGTCACATTATGAAAGGTGCCGGTGCAGGAAACGATCACTGCGTTTCTGTTGGTGCCGGCCAGGGTGACGCTGCCCGGCATGAATATCTGTTCCTCGTACGTGCCGCCCGCAACATAACAGGTTCCTCCCGTGGCCGCTGCGGCCAGGCCGGAGCCGATGGTCTTTTTTGCGGTCGCCCAGGACGAACCGTCGCCAAGGTCGTCCGAGGCCGCGGCATCCACATACACCTGCGCCAGCCTTGCGGGCGCACTGTAGTCTGACTCGCAGCACCCCTGATCGAAAGCGCCCAGGCGGCGTTTGCCCTGGATATCCATCGTCACTCCGGCAAGGGAAAGGTCCTCGCCCCGATCCACGCATGCAGAAGAAGCCGACAGGCAGTAGTCTCCCGACGCAACGAATTGCGGAACGCATGAAACCACGCCGGTGCTCACGTTGATCTTGTCGTCCGCGACTCTCGTGCACATTGCTCCCAGAGCGTTTCCGTATATGTCGGAGTAGGCAACGGTCATCCAGTTGTGGATGTTGACCGGATTCTGACGCAACCCGTATCCGCCGTTGCCTGTGATGATGCAGTTGCGCACGTCAACTCCAACCGTGAGGTAGTTCATGAAAATCCCGTCGCCGCCGTTGCCGGCTATCGTGCAGTTGTATATCGGAGAGTCGTAAGGCGAGTTGTCCACAGCAAACCGGATGCCGTCCCCGCCGTTGCCGGCTATCAGGCAGTTTCTGGCGCTGAGCGCGCACTTGGTTCCATTGATGAAAATGCCGTGGCTGGAATTGTTAGTGACAGCGCACTCGTAAACTCCGAAGCGCGTGTTCATCGAAATGCCGTTGTAGATTCCGCAGTTCCCCCCCCCGATAACCAGGCTCGCCAGGGTATGCGAAGGGGAGGAAAGAGTGATGACATGATTTGCGGAATTGGCGGCGCGAATCACTGTCGGACAGTCGGCCGGCGACCAGGCCCAATCGGAAGCCCGATAGCCTCCCCTCACGACCAGTCCGGTGGGACCCGTTGACGGAAAGATTATATTCTCGACGTACTCGCCGCCGGCCACGAGAATCATATCATCGTGCCCGACGGAAGCGTTCGTCACCGCATACTGAATCGTCGCCCATGGGAAGGACGCCGAACCCGGGTACGTGTCCGATCCAGCCGGCGCTGGCGCCACATACCACACCCTCGTGTACTCATCCACGCCGATATCAACGCGCTGCCTCATCACGCGTTCCTGGCCGTCAAGATCGCACGAGGAATACATCCAGCTTTCGGAAAGGCCGGTGTTTATGCAGGGAGAGCCGGCCGAAAGATGCACGTTGGTCGAGGAAATAGATGCCAATTGGGGATCCGAATCCGTATTGCCTGTCCCGGGCGGCAGGGGCGAAGCGCAGGTGTACGAAATAGAAGCCGTCAAATTAGTATGCCAATTCGCCGGAGAGCCGGAGTTGAAATAAACAATGCAATTGCGCACGGTGGCGTTGCTGCCGACAGCAAGCCCTCCGCCCGTTCCGCCGGCAATGTTCGTGACGATTGTGCAGTTCACAAGAGCGCCGGAAATCGCAAAATACACCCCCCCGCCGGCCGAGTCGGCCCGGTTGCCGGCTATCAGACAATTCCTTATCGTGCCGCCCACCGCCACATAGACGCCGCCGCCAAACCCTGATGGGGGACCTCCTGATGCGCAGCCGTTGCGAATGGTGAAACCTTCAACCACGGCGCTGGCATTTGAAATCCACAGACATCTGTTCGTGACGAGCGGATAACCTCCGTCTATGATGGTTGCGGCCGCTCCGGACCAACTCCTGAGCGTGATGGCCTTGTCTATATAAAGCATGCTGGCGTTTGTCGCAGGTCCGGAGGAGACGTACGTTCCGTTGCTCACCCAAATGCAGTCCCCGGAAGAGCTTGCGTCAATGGCCGCCTGGATCGAAGTCGCTGCGCCGGCCCAGTTTGTGTAAGGAGCGACATTGCCGCCGCCGAGCGCGACGAAACGGTCAACAGCGGGCAGCAAGGCAGGATACGCAGCGGCGCACACCCAGCACGACGCCAACCATTTCGCCAAGTGTTTCATACGCAGATTCTATCACCCGCGCGAAGAGTGGTCAACACAAGGCGGGAAACCGACCGGACCCTGGTGGCGGGAGCCGGAGTCGAACCGGCGACCCAGGGCTTATGAGTCCCTTGCTCTGCCAACTGAGCTATCCCGCCGGAAGGCGAACGCCGTCCTTTAACCACATGTGTATCCCTGCTGTCAACACGCTCCGCACGCCATTCCGATGCCGCGGGTCCTGGACATTCATCCCGTTATGGCCCGGATCTTGTCGTTGCTGCCGAACACCACGATCGTGTCGCCCTCCTCCAGTTTTGTATCCGGATCAGGATTGATGATCTTCTCCTGCCGACCGTCCCTGCCGGGCCTCCTCTTGATCGCCAGGATCAGGACTGAGTACCTGCTGCGTATATGCCTTCTTCGGATCGTCCGCCCGGCCCATTCCTTCGGCAGCGCCATTTCAACCATGCTGACATTTTCCGAAATCTCAAAATAATCCAGCACTGATGTCGAAAGCAGCGTCCTGGCGAGGCGCTGAGCCCTTTCCTTGTTGGGGTGCATCACAAGCGTGGCGCCGATCTTCTCAAGTATCCTTCCATGCGCATCCGAAACAGCCTTGCAGATGATGTTGGAAACATTCATGTCGCGCAGGTTCAGCGTGGCGATGACGCTTCCCTCCATGTTGACGCCTATGGCCACAACCACGGCGTCGCAAGTCTGAAAGCCGGCCTGCTCGAGCGCTTCCTTGTCCGTCGCGTCGCCCTGAATCGCCTTGGCGACGACCGGCGCCATGCGCTCGACCACCTTCATGTCGCGGTCCATCAGAATAACCTCTGCGCCGCCCTTGACCAGGCTGTCCGCCAGCTCAGATCCGAACCGACCCGCTCCTATTATGCCGATCCTTTTCATTGTTCCTCCGCAAACCGCGGCCTTTCTCACCCAACGACCACATCCTCCTCAGGATACTGCACGGCGTCCCGTCCCTCCTGAGCGCCGACGCGAAGCGATATAACGAGCGCCAGCAGCCTGCCCGTGAACATTGCGGCCACGATGGCCATGCGTCCGAAAACAGACAATCTTGAAGTGACATTCATCGAAAGGCCGACCGTCCCGAATGCGGAGACCGTTTCAAACAGAAGTTCGCCCGGCCCGGCATTCGCTCCGTCACATGCCAGTATCACCCCGTAAAAAAGCGCGATAAACGCCAAGGCAGTCAGGAACACCGCCAGCGCCTTTCTCACCGACAGATCCGGAATTTTTCTGTTCTCGCACACGGTCTGCAAATCCCCCCTGAGCAACGCGCGGGTCGCCGCGCCAAGCACCGCAACTGTAGTGGTCTTGATTCCACCCGCTGTTGACGCCGGGCTTCCGCCGATCACCATCAGAAGCAGAAGGAGGCAAATGGTCATCGGAGACATCCCGGCAAGCGGTCCCAGCGAGAAGCCCGCCGTGCGGGGGGTGATCGCCATGAACAGGGCGTTCACGGCCTTGTCCGGCCAGTCCAGGTCTCCGAGGGCCCCGTCCCATTCCAGCATGAAAAACAATGCCGCTCCAAGAACTATGAGGGAGAACGTCATCTCTATGACAAGCCTCGAATGAAGCGTGAGACGCACAGGCCTCGCCGGATTGCGTCTCCCCGTGATGCACGCCCTGACGTTGTGCAGCACCATGAAACCGAGGCCGCCGCTCACGATGAGAACGGCCATCGCCAGAAGAACCGCGCGGTCAGTCCGAAACATGGCGAGGCTTCCGCTGAACGTCGAGAATCCGGCATTGCAGAATGCGCTGACCGAGTGGAAAATACCCGCGAAAACTGCCTCCTGCCATTCAAACCCGTATGCTCCCCTGAAATGCACAGCCAGCCAAAGCGCGCCGGCCGCTTCGAAAGCGGCCGTCATCGCCAAGGCGTGGAGCAGAATGCCGCGCAGCCCCACCGGCCTGTCGTGTCCCAGCGAGTCCATAAGGACAAATTCATCCCGCACGCTCAGCCTGCCGCCCAGGAGCGCGACGAAAAACGTGCCCATCGTCATTATGCCAAGCCCGCCAGCCTGTATGAGAGCGAGAATCACCCACTGGCCGGCTGGAGAAAAAAAGGAGCCTGTGTCAACCACCGTGAGGCCCGTAACACATGCCGCGCTGGCCGCGGTGAAGAGCGCTGTCAATACCGGCGTGGCTTCGCCCCGCGCATTGCAGAAAGGCTGCGTCAGCAGCACCGTGCCCGCCAGCACGAGAAGCGCGAAATACGCGCAAACCGTCCATTCAGTTCCGAGTTTTCCGCGTCCCAAATACATGGTTCAGGTCAATGCCTCCAGGGAGCTCGCCATATATTGAGCCTCCGAAGCCCTGATTACAAGCCGGGGTTTGCCGTTCTTTTTTGTGGAGAAAGGCCCGTGTCGCGTGTATGGTTCCCTCCATGCTCCAGACGTTGCGGATAAAAAATCTCGCCATCGTTGACAACATCCGCGTCGAGTTCCGAGGCGGGCTGAACGCCATCACAGGCGAAACCGGCGCAGGCAAATCAATCCTCATGGGCGCCCTCGCCCTCCTGCTCGGAGAAAGAGCCGGGAAGGAAATGATCCGCGCCGGAGAAGAGCAGTGCGGCGTGGAGGGAACCTTTGTCCTCAAGGATCCGTCTCATGCCGACGCCATCCTTCAGGCTCTCTGCCTGCCTCCGTGCGAAGACGGACGCGTCATCATCCGCCGCATAATCTCCCAGTCCGGGTCGGCCAGGATACTGGTCAATGACTCGCCGGCGACGCTCCAGGCCCTGAAACGACTCGGCGCCGTCCTCGTGGATCTCCACGGACCGCATGATCACCAGTCGCTGCTCGACAGAGAGTTCCAGCTTGCCGTGCTTGATTCGTTCGGAAGGCTGGAAAAGTTGCGCGCAGACTACGCCTCCGCCTACAGCGAATGGCGGGCTCTTGAAAGCAGGAAGAGCGACCTCCAGAGATCCGATGCCGGCGATGTCGCAGCCGAGGTTGAACTTCTGGAATATCAGGCACGCGAAATCAGGGACGCGAACCTGTCGGAAAATGATGAATCGGAACTGCAGCGCGAGCATTCCATCATCGCAAACGCAAAGAGAATAGGCGAACTGGCCGGCGCCGCAAGATCAGCTCTCACCGAGGACGATGCCTCCGCCTTCAACGGCGTGGCTGCGGCAAACAGGTGCCTCACCGAGCTCTCGCAAATCCTGCCAGAAGCCGCCGAGTGGAAAACAGAGGCTGAGTCAATCGCATCCCGCATTCAGGACCTTTCTGACTCCATCTGCCGCGCCACATCAAACGCCGAATGCGATCCTGCCAGGCTCCAGATTGTTGAGGACCGTCTGGCGCTGATTCACAAGCTGAAGCGCAAGCACGGCGGTTCGATAAAAGCCGTTCTGGAACGGCTTGTCGAAATCGAGATGAAGCTCCAGAGTCTGAGAGAGCGCGACAGGATCCTGAAGGAGATTGACGAGAAGATCAGGCAGGCCATGTCGTCGCTGCAGTCAGCCGGCGACAAGCTCTCCAAAAGCCGGCAGGCAGCCGCGTCTTCCATGGCTTCGGCCATAACGAACGAATTGAAGGATCTCGGTTTCCCGCACGGCGTGTTCGATGTTTCCCTGTCCGCCCGCGAACCCGGCCCATCCGGCCTGGATGACATCGAGTTCGGCTTTGCGCCCAACCGGGGTGAACCCATGCGCCCCCTCAGAGCCATAGCATCCAGCGGCGAAATCTCCCGCGTGATGCTGGCCATCAAAACGGTTCTCGCCGAACATGACCGCATACCGGTGCTGGTGTTCGACGAGATTGATGCCAACGTGGGCGGAGAAATGGGAATCGCCATCGGGAAAAAGCTTGCCGCGCTGGCCGAACGCCGCCAGGTCCTCTGCATTACGCATCTGCCGCAGGTGGCCGTATATGGCCAAACGCACTGGGTAGTCACAAAGGAAATCAAAGGCGGCCGCACTCTGAGCAGGATCAACATGATCGAAGGCGAGAGCCGCGTCGAGGAAATCGCGCGCATGCTCGGCGGCCGCAGCCTGACCAGCGTAGCGCTCAGACATGCGCGGGAAATGCTGGCGCGAATCGGAAACGAATAGGACACAGCTCTGTTTCCGATTCGCAGAATCAGGGTCACAGAAATGGCGGGAGCGACGGGATTCGAACCCGCAACAACCAGATCGACAATCTGGGACTCTAACCGATTGAGCTACGCCCCCGGCAGAAGCGAGGCATATACTAGCAACATCGCCTGCCAAATCAACCGGATTTTTGCCTCGACCGCCGCACTCAGGCCCGGCTGCGCGGGTGCATCTTGTAGGTGAGCCGTCCGACACGAACTGCGGCGCGCACCGGCATCAGGACCACCCCCTGCAGATTTGAATAAAGCGTTCCCGCAACGTAGCGGAGGGTGGCCCGCGCGCTGTGAGACCCGGCATCCTCAAGCCCAGGAAGCCATGCCAGCGCAAGCAGCCTGAAAAATGCGGACAGGATGAAAAGAACCGCCTGGTACCCGAAACGCCACCCGAAAAGATCTGTGTGCCAGTCGCCAACCCATTCCGCAACCGCCCCGCCGAACAGTCCGCTGGCAAAGCCTGCAATCGCCGTGACAACGCTCGATACCGCTATGTAGGCCGTGCCATAGCGGCGGCCGCTGAGAGACTCGCTCATGCTCAGCAGAATGTTGAAATTCGCCAGTTCAAGGCCCGGCCAGGCAAAAGTGATTGCGAGAGCAAGAAGGTAGCCCGCAACCCACCGCTCAGGCGTAACGAACAGCCATACCACCGCTCCGTTCACCACGCAAAAGCCGGTTATCATCAGCACCGGCTTGCGGCCGAAACGGTCAATCACCCTGCCCCAGAACGGCCCGCTGAACATCATGACAAGCAACGGGACCAGAATCAGCATGACGTTGGCCTGCATGTTCGAAAAGCCGACATCAAAGAGATAGAGCCATACAAACTGGCCTACGTACCCTATGGCAAAAGTGAGGGTGGCGGTGAATCCCATGAAACGGCGGAAATTCGCGTCAGACAGCGGCTGTTTCAGCATGGCAAGCCATTGCAAATTCGGATTGGGCCTGTGCCTGGAGGGCGGAAGCACCCTGATAAAGAAAAGAAAATCCACCATTCCGAAAATCCCGGCCACGACGAGGGCGGCGGCCAGGGCTTTCAGCATTGCATCTCGGCCGTACGGGGC
>Ga0272448_1004348_pt1 | contig 16204 bp, 12 predicted proteins | sample YNPCB0191_FD_202220 | JGI IMG/M metagenome (GOLD analysis project Ga0272448, IMG submission 202220) | Hot spring sediment microbial communities from Yellowstone National Park, WY, United States - YNP-CB-019-1 | ecosystem: Environmental > Aquatic > Thermal springs > Hot (42-90C) > Sediment...
ATGTAAGGCGCCGACAAAAACCCACTGTTGCCCATGCCCATTAAGTATTATAATCTTTTTGAAGCCGTTTTTTACAAGCCCAGTTATAACATCTTTTGCAAACTGCTTAAGTACATCTGATCTGATGGGCACAGTTCCTGGAAAGCCATATTGCATGTACATGTGGGCGCCATACCATATTGGAGGAGCAACAAGCACCCCTGTTTTTTTCGCCACAAGTTCCGCTATTTTCTGGCTGTTTAATGAATCTGAACCTACAGGGCAGTGGGGGCCATGCTGCTCTATTGAGCCAACAGGAACCAAAATGATATCGCAGACCTTCACTTGCTCAACTATTTCTGGCCAACTTAACTCCTGGTACCAAACACTTTTATTTTTTGACATTTTGCTTTTGCCCTTCACTTTGGAATTGCTAAGCCTTTGGCTCCCTTCTTGGATTGAACAGCTTCTGGATAATACTTTTTGACAATTCGGTCAACAAGAATGGCTTGGATAGCCATATTCACGCCTTCTGCTTTGGTTGTTGGTACACCGTGGCTTACAAGTGCTGAGTTTCCGGTTTTTAAATGTATGGGTGCACCTATTCTTACCATTTCTGGCGCTTCGTAGGTTCTGATCATTCCGCCAGTGGATGCTGGATTGTCCACATGTATGTCGATTGGCACCTTGACAACTTGTCTTATAGCAGCGATCATAGGCAAAGTTAAATCTCTCACAGGGTTTATAGAATCTGCCCCTAGTGATTCTAACACTTTAAATGACACTGGGTTTCCATGGCCACAGTGGGCGGACAGCTTAAAGCTAACGTCTTTCGGAAGCTCCTCATCTTTTCTCATTTCATTTAACAACCATAAGAGGCCTTCGTCGTAGACTAGTATTCCTCTGCAACCAAGCTCTACAGCTCTTTTGACATCCTCAACGGCCCTGACAACCTGCTCCATCCCTCTAAGCCTGTAGCCAATTCTGCCAGCTTCAGCGGTGCCCGTTGCCCTTTGAGGGCTTAAGTCATAAGCCGCCCTTGGACCTACCGACAAGTTAAGTTCAACTTTATAATTCTTTGCAAGCTGTATGTACTCTTTCAATTCTTCATCAGTATGGCGCATGATGCCACGAGTTTCATCAATTCTGTTAATTACCACGCCATATTTTTCAGTTGTTTCAAGAATAGCCTGCATCGTTTCAGCCGAGTTAACGGTAGGCACCTCTAACCTATATTGTGCACCATCAGGAAACCTCAGCTTTGATTCCGGTAATTCGTAAAGGTCATGATCTGGAAGACCTTTACGTCTTAAATATTCGCGCGTCTCTTTACCTACAAACATAAATCTTACCTCTTTTGAACCGTTTGTATGCTTTAGGTTATGGGATTCTATTTAAAGTTTATGCCAAAGGCCAAAGAACACGGATATATAACGAGGCGCATTTTTGTTGTAGACTCAGTATAATGCTTAAAAACGCATTGGCATAAGCCTTTTTTAATTTCAATACTTCAAAGACCTTGTTGATAAAGTGCTATACCCTTATCTGTGAACCACGTTGTAAAAGTGTGAAGCAAGTTTCAGCATGATGTTCTTGTAATTGGGTGAATGTTTAGGACTCAGTTGAAATAACGTCCATAAAAAGGTAAAGGTTAAGGTTTTATGCTTTTACTAGTTCTATCGCTTTGGCTGGGCAAATCATGGCGCATAGTCCGCAGCCTATGCATTTGTCAGAAACCATGATCTTGTCGTCTTTCACGTAGAGTGCAGCACAAATATTATCAACGCATGTTCTGCAGAATGTGCACTTGGTTTCGTCAACTCTTGCTCTTGCATTTAGATCTACAGCCTCATCCGCTGTTCTTAGTTGTTTAATTCCAACTTTTCGTATTTCTTCTATGCTGTCGTAGCCTTGCTCTTTCATGAATCTTTTAATAAATTCAAGCTCAGATTTTAGAAGTCTAATGCCTTTGAAGAAGACGGAGGCGCACTGTCCTGTAGCCTTCGCTCCAAGCATTACCATTTGTATTATATGTTCTGCATTCATTAGACCCCCCATAGCTAGTACATCCAACTCTGGCACAAAAATGCTTATAGCAGCAACATGTTTGCGTATAATTGGCCTCAATGGCTCGCCTCCGTATCCAATAAGTGGATTTCCATCAGTGAATGGCAATGTCGTTTTCCCTTTATTGTAAATGTCTGGCGGCGGAATAGTTACGCCCATGTTGGCAGTGGTAATGAAGGATGCTCCAGCATTTTTTGCCCGTCTAGCAATTTCTATAACCCTTGGAAATCCTGTTTCTGGCGTGAGTTTAACTCCTACTGGGATGCTTACTTCTTGAGTAACTTCTTTAACTACTTCCTCTACAAACTCGGGAGAGTCGCCCATAATAGCGCCCATATTGGAGAATATGAATTTTCCGTCCAGAAACGCGTTTATGTTTCCTCTAACCGTGGCGAAGAATGGACATGACACATTCAGCTCGATCATGTCAAGACCTGCCTCCTCTGCCTTCTTTGAAGCTATGCGGAAAGATTCCGGATCTCCTGCGGCTTCAATATTGGCAATTAGCGGAACATCTGGAGGCTTTTTTTTCTTTAGCATGTTGATGATCGGCATTTTAAGCTCCAATGATTTTGAGAACCCCTCTATTGGAATGCCATACGGCGTCACAGCCCCCAGCCTATGTAGGAAGCATCCTTCCCCATCCTTCATCCATCGTCTTACTGGCCTACCACCAAAATGTTTCCGTATAATCTCTCGCCATTCCTGCGATGAAACTTCCTTCTTCTTTTTCTGGACATATTCTTCTGGAAGGGAGCAGAGCGCTCCCACTGTAATGTATCCTGCTCCGGCTTCAGCGGATTTAAGCAATATTCTCGCAACATCCTCGTCTGGTATCGAACTGCCCATAAACGTCGCTATCGCACCAATACCTATCGGGCTTGGAAGCGTTACCCCCGCAAAATCCACAGTTAATTTTTCATCTCTTTCCGTAACACATCCCAACAGCTGGCTGCTGAATTGAAAATTAAAGTCATATATAAATTTTTATCAGCGACTATGGGTTCCAGCATCATTTAATTTTACTTGCGAATGATGACAATCGTTTTGTTCTTGCTTTGATAATGCGCTAAAAATCAATTCTGAAAAGAGAAAAATCACGGGATTTCCAAAAACACTTAAGTTAATTTATCACGCCCTTTTCTTTTAGTTCTTTCAGCTTTTCCTCGCTTAAACCAACAAGTTTCTCCAAAACTTTCTTGGTGTCTTCTCCAAGCTTTGGAACACCTTTCCAAATCTTACCCGGAGTTTTTGAAAATTTAGGAACAATCCCTATCTGCTTCACTAATGTTTCCGTTGTAGAGTCTAGAACTTCTACTATATCGCCTCTGTTAATCCAATGTTCATCTTTTAGGGCATCGTCTGGTGTTGATACTCTAGAACAAGGTACATCGTACTTGTTGAGATAGTCTTCCACCTCTTCTCTTGTATGATTTTTAAGATATTCTTTAAGTATTCTGTCAAGTTCCCTTCCTTTTGAGCTGTTAATTGCCTCCGGAGTCCCGGAGCATTCCTCGTATGGAAAAACTTTAGGATTAACGCCTGTGGCGTCGGCGAGGGCTTTTATGAACCTATTATAGGTTTGTGGTCCAACAGCCCCTATTGCAACCCATCCATCCTTTGCTTTGTAAAGTCCGTAGGGCTGCTGGTTGAAAACTCGATAGACTCCCTCGCCTTCCCTTAAGACGCCCATATTATAATACATTGTGTGGTACATCTCAATTATCCTCGAGATGGCCTCAAACTGCGCTGCATCCACAACTTGTCCCTCCCCGGTTTTTTGCGCATGTATATATGCTGCTAGTGCTCCAATGGCTCCAAAAAGAGCTGTAACGTAATCCCCAGCGTAGAGCGGCAATCTATAAACTTCATATTCAGGAGTTGAAGCCAGTTTACACCATCCTGAGTATGCTTGCGAGATTATATCATAGCTTCCTCTCTTACATTTTTTGGGATCTCCCCCGAACTCTGGTCTGCCATATCCGCTAACATGCACTATCACTATTTTTGGATTAGCCTCCAAGATGTCTTCATCTTTTATTCCGAATCGTTCTTCAAGCCAAACTAGGCTTTCAACAAAGATGTCAGACTGCTTGATAAGTTCGTAAAAAATTTTTTTCCCCTCCTCAGATTTCATGTCGAGTGCGACACTAAGCTCATTTCTTCTGACACAGACGAATTCTCCACCAATCTTTTTACCGTTAGCTTCGTAGAAGGGAGGAAGCAACCTCATGGTGTCGCCGATATCTGACCGCTCAATGTGTATCACTTCTGCTCCAAGATCGCCGAGTAATATGCCGACTGTAGGTCCTGCAACAATGCTTCCCGCAACCAATACTCGCATTCCACTTAGCGGACCATATCTAGGCGGAAAAAGTGGAGCTGGGATTTTTTTAATAGCCATTTCTATTTCATACCTCCAGACCTTCTAAAACTTCAGACCTTCTAAAATTGAGGTTTTCTTTTGTACATAAATGCTTGAATGCCTTCGACCACGTCCTTTGTTAGAGATACATCGCCTGAAACTGTGGATTCTATAAAGCATCCAGATTCCAAAGAAGGCATGACTCCAAGGGCCACCGCCTTCTTGAAGTATCTAACTGCAAGTGGAGGAAGTCCCGCTACCCTTTTTGCAAATTCGATAGCCTTCTCCATAAATTCCTCACTGGGGTATACCTCGGACACCAAGCTGAGTCCCAGCGCTTGTTGTGCATCAATATTTTTCCTTAAAAGTATAATCTCTTTAAGTTTTCCCACACCGACAAGATAGGCCAGTCTTTGTGTTCCGCCCCATCCTGGTGTTATTCCAAGATTTAGTTCTGGAAGTCCGAGAAAGGCTCTGTCGCTCATCACTCTTAAATCGCAAGCCATCGCCAACTCAAACCCCCCTCCAAGAGTTGGACCATTTATTGCAGCTATTACCGGTTTTGGATAGAGCTCTATTCTCCTCAAAACTCTGTGGCCTGTTTGGCTTGATTCGACAACCACCTCCGGTCTTCCCGACGCAAATATTGAAATGTCTGCCCCAGCGCAGAAGTTTCTACCCACCCCGGTAATCATCACAGACCTAACCTCCTCATCCTCTTCAAAGACGTTTAGTGCATCGTTAATCTCGGCGAGGAAAGTTATGTTGAGCGCGTTTGCTCTTCTAGGCCTGTTAAGGTATATTATGCCAATGTTTCCTATTTTTTCGACAAGGACGAATTCGTATTTCCCTCTTCCATATTCATAAAAGCCTTTACCTGTCTTTCTTCCAAGCTTGTTTTCCTTAATCATTCTTTCAAGTAAAGGATTAGGCTTGTACCTTCCTTCTTTGTATTTCTCATAGAGTTCTTCTAACTTTGCCACTATCTTGTCAATTCCTATATCGTCTGCCATTCTAAGGAGACCTCGTGGGTAATTAAGCCCGTTCAAAACTGCAAGATCGATTTCTTCCGTGCTTGTGATTCCTTTTTCAATTAACCACGCGGCTTCGTTGACTGCGGGGGCAATAAGCCTAAGTAAATCAAATTTCGCTCCTGCCCTTAGCGGCACTTCGTTTGTTCTTCCCTCACTCCAATCATAGAAGCCTTTTCCAGTTTTCTTTCCATAATGTCCTGCCTTGTAAAGCCTTTCAAAGATTGGAGCCGGTCTATATGTTTCTCCCAGCGTTTTTCTAAAGTATTCCAAAACGTGGTAACTAATGTCTATGCTTCCACCGCCAAGAACATCATGGAGCTCGAAGAGTCCCATGGGAAGTCCGATTCTATACTTAACCGCTGAATCGATTTCCTCCACGGTTCCTTCGCCCATTTCTAAAGCCCACGCCGCTTCATTTGACATTGTAACGAAAATTCTGTTCACTATGAACCCTGGGACGTCCTTTTTAACGTGAACTATTATTCTCTCGATCTCTTTTGCAAAGTCTTCTGCAATTTTAACAGTTTCCGGACGGGTTTTTTCACCCCATACGATCTCAAGTAATTTGAGAATTTTTGGTGGATTAAAGAAGTGCATTCCTATCAGCTTTTCAGGTTTTTTGATTGCAGTTGCGATTTCAGTTATGCTCAACGACGATGTATTTGTGGCAAATATTGTATGGTCCGAAGCGTACTTTTCAATTTCGCTAAAAACTTTCTTTTTTAGATCTATTATTTCAGGCACAGCCTCTATTACGATGTCCACGTCCTTTACAGCATCAGCCAAATCCGTTGTTGTTTTTATCCTATTCATTATGTCCTCTATGTCTTCTTTCACGTACCCCTTATCATAACTGTTCTTTAAGTCCCCCCTTATCTTTTCAACGGCTTTCTTTAATATTTCCTCATTTACATCAACCAATTTTACATTGAAGCCTTTAGTTGCAACCACCTCTGCAATTGCGCTTCCCATGGTACCCGCACCAACAACGGTAACATTCTTAATGCTCACAATTTTCACCTCTGATAGGCTTGTGTAAAGATGGTACATTCCGCATGCTAATAAAAGTTGCTGAACAAAAGATTTAAATCCAAACGTAATCTCTCATTGCTCGAAACAACGTAAATAGGTGAATTTTATGCCGGGTGTAAAAGACAAAGTTGCCATAATAGGTATGGGCTGCACAAAATTTGCTGAACATTGGGATAAAAGCATTAACGATTTAATCGTTGATGCTTGTTACGAAGCCTTCGAAGATGCCGACATAGAGCCTAAAGACATTCAAGCTGCATGGTGGTCAACGGCGAGAAGCGGCGAACTTGGGCGCAGCTTGTCTTACCCTTTGAAGCTTAATTACATTCCGGTTACACGTGTCGAAAATAGATGTGCGAGTGGTCACAATGCCTTCACAGATGCTTGCTACGCAGTTGCTTGCGGCGCATTTGATATAGTTCTAGTTTGTGGTGCAGAAAAGCTTAAAGATACTGGGTTACCAATCCCAGGAGACAGTAATCCTACAGACCTTTACACCAGCAGAGTTGACCCCCGTTTTATGCCGGTAACAGCCTTTGCCCAACTTGCTTTGAGGTATTTTCACCATTATGGTATTTCAATTGATGAGGGAAGAAGAACCCTAGCCAAGATTGCAGCTAAAAATCATTTTAATGGTTCTTTAAACCCTAAGGCTCAGTTCCAACGCAGAATCACCATTGAAGACGCGCTAAATGCGCCAATAGTTGCTTGGCCCTTAGGGCTTTATGATTGTTGTGGAGTTAGCGATGGAGCCGCTGCAGCTGTTATTGTCCGCGCGGACCTAGCCAAAAATTACAGGGATGATTATGTTCTTGTAAAAGGTGTTGGGATGAGCACCGGATTTTATCAAGGCCAAGTGCAGGATGATTGGAGCCTAACACATATAGAAGAAAACTTCAGAGCCGCCAAAATGGCTTATTCTGAAGCGGGTATTAATAATCCACGTAAGGAGTTAGATTTGGCTATAGTGCACGATTGTTTCACAATCCATGAGCTTGTAATATATGAGGACCTTGGTTTCACACCTAGAGGCAAAGCAAAAGAGGATGTAGATGCGGGAACTTTTGAGCTGAAAGGTGAACTACCCGTAAATACTGATGGAGGCTTAAAGTCCTTTGGGCATCCTGTTGGCGCCAGTGGACTTAGAATGATGTACGAGGTTTACAAGCAACTTCAAGGAAAAGCTGGCCAACGTCAAGTAAATATAAGAAACCAGTTAGGGTTATCCCACACGTGCGGCGGCACTCCCATCGATTCTCAAAATGCCGCCGTAGTTATACTTGGACGATGAGAGGAAGTTAAATGGTTGGAATATCTGCGTATGGGGTTCACATTCCCATTTGGCGAATAAAACGGGAATTACTAGGTGAAGGTCTTACGGGTGAACGATCAGTAGCTGGCAAGGATGAAGACAGCCTAACGATGGCTGTTGCTGCAGCGTTAGACTGCGTTGACGGCATAGGAATTGACTCAATTGATGGAATCTTCTTTGCTTCTACAACACCCCCTTTCAATGAAAAGAGTGCATCCACCACCATAGCTGCGGTTCTCGGTGTTCGCCGTGATGTTTTCACAGCAGACTTTTCTGGATCGCTCAGAGCAGGTACCAATGCGTTAAAAGTTGCCCTTGACATGGTCAAGTCTGGCTCTGCGAGGCAAATACTTGTTACAGCTGCCGATTGCCGGTTAGGAGCACCAAGTACAAGCCTTGAACAAACATTTGGTGATGGCGCAGGGGCTCTCCTAGTAGAAAAAGATGGCAAAATCGCAGATATGGAATTCAGCACGCATATTTATGATGAGATATACGACTTGTGGCGCAGGAATATCGACCTTTTTGTCAACTCATGGGAAGAACGATACGTATATTCATGTGGCTATCTTAGGGTTGTGAAGGAAGCCATTTCCAAACTGATGAGTGAAACTGGATTAAACGCTAAAGAAGTAGCTAAAGCAGTGCTTCCAGTCCCAGAATTGAGAAGGGGGTTTGAGCTTGCTAGAAGTTTAGGCTTAGACCCTAAGGTTCAGCTTCAGGATCCTCTTATGGAGACTGTTGGCAACACTGGAGTGGCTCAACCCTTCATACTATTTGAGGCCGCGCTGGAGGAATCAAATTCTGGTGATAAATTATTGATGGCTAGCTACGGAAGCGGTAGTGACGCATTTCTGTTAAAGGTCAAAGAAAACGTGAAAATGTCTCAACGTAAAAAACACAAGGTAGCCGCCAAAATTGCAAATAAAAAGTTCCTTCACGATTATGCCACCTACCTTAAATGGCGCAAACTCATTAAATCACCCAAACCAAGAGTAGATATGACGGTCTCTTATCCTAGCGCGGCGGCAATTTGGAGAGAAAATAATCGCATCTATCCACTGCATGGAGTTAAATGCAGAGTATGCGGTGCTGTTCAGTATCCACCACAGCGGGTATGCATCAAATGTCGGTCCAAAGACAACTTTGAGGAAGTTGGACTATGCAATAAAAAGGGTAAACTATTCTCTTACTCCTTTGATCCGCTAAGGGAAAACACGCCAGTAGGCCTAATCAACTTAGAAGGTGGAGGCAGAGTCTTCCTTGACCTGACGGATGTGGATGCAGAGGAGCTAAAAGTTGACTTGCCGGTAAAGCTAACTTTCAGGAAAGTAGACCTTAGACGTGAGGATGGCATGTACGTTTACTTCTGGAAAGCCACGCCAATAAGGGAATAAGCCAAAACTAAAGGGTAGTGCTAACAAGTTTCCAGAAATGCAGCAGAAAAATTAAAAAAGCCCCCATATCCTATTAGAAAGGAGGTGTATCTATGAAAGCGATGAGATTGTATGAATATAAGCAACCTTTAAGGCTTGACGAAGTGGAACTGCAAAAGCCCGGACCTAAAGACGCTGTGATAAAAATAGATGCTTGTGGGGTTTGTCACACAGATGTTTACGTTGCAGAGGGGGTACTGCCAACCGAGGCATTTGGCGGCAAAAGGCCTTGGATTTTAGGGCACGAAATCGCCGGCAAAGTTGTAGAGATGGGCTCCGAGGTTATGGATGTTAAGGTTGGCGATTCTGTTTTGGTTGATTCTTGGACGGCGTATGCTTGTGGTTCTTGTATGATGTGTAGGACTGGGTTTGAGAATTGTTGTTTATACAATAGGCCTATTGGATTCGGTAGAGATGGAGGATATGCTGAATACATAACGGTTCCTTCTAAATCGCTTATTAAGATTGAAAATTTGGTTCCTGAAGATGCTGCGCCTTTAGCTTGTGGAGGGGTCACTGTATTTAGGGCTTTAAGGAAAGCGGCTGTAACGCCAAGCGATTTCGTTGTAGTTTATGGGGCTGGAGGTTTAGGGAATTTCGCAGTTCAAATAGCTAAGGCCATGGGTGCGAAAGTTATAGCTGTAAGTAGATCTAGCGAAAAGTTGGAAATGGCTAAGAGATTTGGCGCAGATTACACTTTGAATGCAGCTAAAGACCCGGTCGGCGAAGTTCTGAAAGTAACCGGTGGACGTGGCGCGAACGTTGTTCTGGATCTTGTTGGTTTTGAGCAGACGTTAGAAAATGGGCTAAAGATGCTGGGCATGCTGGGGCGATTTTTTGTGATTGGTGTAGGACCTGGTCCACTGAAATGCTTGCCGGATACCGCCGTGAATTATGAGCTAACAATATCAGGTGTCAAAGTTGGCACCCATAAAGATCTCGTTGATCTAGTCGAATTGGCGAAAAGGGGTGCCATAAGATCAATCACAACTAAAATCTTTAGGCTTGAAGAGGTTAATGAAGCCTTAGAACAGGTTAAAAGAGGGGAAATACTGGGAAGATCGGTTGTTAAGCCTTAAAAGCGACTAGTCATCAATAGAATTCCCATTTAGTCCTATTTTGCCGATTTGAGAATACCATAAGTTTTATATATATTATTCTGCGAAAAATAACAAAATTGAGGAGATTATGATAGGAAAAAAGGTAACAGCGCTTTTAGGCATTATCTTGATTTCAGCGCTAGTCTTACAATTTTCTATCAAAACTACTTATTCATCCCCAACCCACAGTATTCCGGCCATCGTTTCTACCGACTGGTTAAAGGCTAATCTCGGTCTCACAAACCTTGTTGTGCTTGATGTTAGAAGCCCAGACGTGTATAATGCTAGTCATATCCCTGGAGCGATCAATGTTCCTGAAGGCATGTGGTATGCAAATCCTCCTTTTGGCGCCAACTCACCTTGGATGGAGATGCCAGCAGAAGATTATCTTTTTGAACTTATTGGCAACGCCGGCATAAGAAACGATTCTCTGGTGGTTGTGGTTGGTGGCACAAGCGGTCCACTAGTTCCGATGCCTCTTGCCCTATACAATATAGCAGGCATTACTAGGGTGGCCATAACCCTACTGTATGCTGGTGTTGAAAACGTTGCCATTTTAGATGGGGGATATGACAAATGGGTAGCTGACGGATACTTAACTGAGAGTGGAACAGTTACGGCGACGCATTTAAACTATACGGGCACAGTGAAAAGCGAGATGATCGTTGACAAGCAATATGTCGTCGGCAAACTCGGAGAATCCATCATAGTGGACGCCAGAGACCCTGAAGTTTATTTAGGTTTTATACAAGAGCCTTGGGCTACAAGACCAGGTCACATCCCAACCGCCAGAAACTTCCCCACTCCTTGGCTGTGGAACCTTAATCTTAACGTGTCAGGGACAGATGTGCTTTATGGGACATACAAAGATGTTGATATGCTTGAAGCCTTTGCTGAATGCATAATCGGCACTAATAAATCAAAGGAGATAATTGTGTACTGTGGTGTTGGCGGGTATGCAAGCACAATGTATTTTGTACTTAGCGAAGTACTCAATTATACTAACGTGAAATTTTATGACGGCTCAGCGCAGGAATGGACAAGCGACCCAACACTGCCTGTGGTATACGAAGATCTGGGATCTGAATACATGAAACTTCAAAGCAATCATGAGCAACTTAGGCTCGATTATATTATAATTCAAAGCAACCTTACCGAGCTCATTGGCAAATGTTTTGCGCTTGAAAGCATCTACAATACACTTTCAGTCAAATATGATGAGCTTGAAGCAAAATATGACGAATTAGCCAAAACAACAACACCAGCATACCTAACATATCTATTCGTTGCAACAACGATTACCTTCGCAATCATAACAATCTATTTAGTAGGGAAAGTTAAAACATCGAAAGGCTAGAACACTGTCACAACATCAAAATCAAAATTACATACTCTTTTTTATTTTGCATTTTGCATATTTAAATGTTAAGGCTTCTAATTTAATTTCCTAACATTCTAGCATTTATTAGAATCTCACCTAGTGCGGACACAAGTTTTATATACTAATTTTAAGATTAATCACATTCGAAAATGGAGGTTCCTATCAATGAAAAATCCTTTAATTTTAAGCAAGGCAGCAATCACCAAAATACAAGCTATTGTCATCGCCATAATTATCATTGTCGCAGCTATCGCAGGAGTTGCCTACTACTATTACGTTGGTCCAAGGGCGCCATCACCTGAGAAGACAGAAATAGTTATCGGTGTCGTGCACTCTAAAACGGGGGTTATGTCTCCTCAGATGATTTACCATATCTACCAGATGTGGCTTGTCAATCAGACCAACGCAAATGGCGGTCTCTATGTGCCTGAGTACGGTAAAAAACTACCCATTAGAATCATAGAATACGATGACCAGAGCAATCTCAATAATATGCTTCAGTTGACTGAAAAACTTATAACAGAAGATAAAGTTGACCTCATCTTTGCACCTATAAGCACAGCCTTCTGCTTTGCAGCCATGTCACTTTATGAGAAGTACCACTATCCAGTAATTGCCCTAACGTTTGGCTCAGATATTGCAGCAGAGAAAATGAGAACCGGTGAATACAGGTATTCATTTTCGGTACTGGGTATGCCATCCGAGACGGGTAAAGAGGTAACAGACCTTCTTACATATGTAAACGCCACTAAAACGTCCATTTCTAAGGTAGGTATACTCTTCCACTCAGACCAGCATGGCGTAGAATATGCTGGAGCTATACAAACAAACCTGTTACTAGGGGGTTTCACGGTTCCAGTCTATCAAGGATACGAACCATACGTAAGTGACTTCACTCCAATGATAACCACTCTTAAAAATGCAAATGTTGATGTTGTGATCATATGCGGCTACCAGGAAGGCTCAACATTTATAAAGCAATGTGAGGCGCAAAACTTTAATCCAAAACTTATATTCGCTGGCCCAACAATAGAAGTCCCATTCTTGGTGTACGGTCCATTCGGATTCACAAAGGAAGAGCTTAAAGGCGTATGTTATTACGACGGTTGGCCAGCAACAGCCTACAACACTCCAAAGCTGCAAGAATGGCGTCAAGCGCACGTAGCGAATTTCGGCTACGAACCATTCCCAGCGTCAGCTGTGTTTTACGCTGCCATCGAGTGTCTATTCCAAGCTGTTGAAAAGGTTGGTCTTGATAGAGAAAAAATTAGAGATGCGCTTGCAACGTGGACATTCAATACCACGGTTGGGGCAACTAAGCTTCGGCCGGGTTATAGTATGCAATGTGAACTGGCAGGAACAATAACTCAGTGGCAAGGTGGAGACATAATGGAAGTCGTTTGGCCATTAAGTGCTAAGTCAGCAGACATAATAGCTCCAAAACCTGCGTGGCCATAGGCCGACACATACCCTTCCTTTTTATTGGTGGGATGCTCTCATGTTAGACATACTAATTGGGGGCGCGATTTCAGGAGCAATATTTGCCTTAATTTCTGTTGGTCTTAACCTTCAGTATGGTGTTACTAGAATACTAAATATAGCTCATGGAGACTTCCTAATGCTTGGCGCCTATGTGACTTTCTTTTTCTTCAGTTCTTATGGTGTTAATCCACTCCTTACCCTGATAATAAGCGGCCCTATAGTTTTCTTTTTAGGCATTTTAATTCAAGTAACTGTTTTCCGCAGACTGGTTTACCTATCTAAATCTGCCGAGGAGCTTGAATTTAGATCGCTTTTAGCATGTTTTGGTCTTTCATTTATTATTCAAAATGTGGTCCGATTAATATTTGGCATAACTCCCATAGGTAGCCCCTACCTTAATGAAGCCGTAAACATATTTGGGGAAACTTTTCAGTTAAACATGATAGTAGCCGCAGTTATATCTATAGCAATCAGTGTTGCCATGTACTTTTTGCTATGCTCTACAAGAGCTGGATTGGTTATGAGGGCTGCAGTTGAAGAACCGACGGGCGCGCAAATAGTTGGAATAAACATCCTTAAGGTTCATGCAGTGTCATTTGGCCTGGGTGCATTTTTAAGCGCTATAGCCGGTTCAATGTGGTCTATGATTTATTCGGACATAACTCCTTACAAAGGGCCAATCTTTACTTTTATTGCCTTGGCGATCATAGTTCTCGGTGGCATGGGAAGCTTTGTTGGCAGTTTGGTTGGAGGTTTCTTGCTAGGATACATTTACTACATCACTTACAAATGGGAACCCCTCTTGTACATGGCGGTTGTGTACATTTTCCTCCTCATAATGTTAATAGTTAGACCAAAAGGGCTCTTCGGGAAATAGCTATGATGAACAAAAAATTGGATATGTGGAAAATCCTTCCATTCCCTCTAATAGTTATAGTACTAGCTATTGCGCCATACTTTCTAAGCGTGTATTATTTGTCACTTTTAAGAACCGTTATTCTTTGGGTGACGCTCTCTGTAAGCTGGCATTTATTTTCCGGCCTTACAAAATATGTCGCGTTAGGATCAGCCGCTTTTTTCGGGTTGGGATTGTATTTTACCGCCAAAGTCTTAAATTATTGGCCAGTCTTGCCCTTTCCTGTTGTTGTGCTTTTGGCAGGGCTTTTAAATTTTGCAGCAGCTTTACTCATTGGTTTGATATCCCTAAGGCTGAGAGGCATATACTTTGCGATAGTTACCTTTGGAATAAGTGAAATAATAAGAGTTGTCTTTCAATGGTGGGAGATAAGAATAACGGGCACACGTGGAACCTACATTCCCATTTTCTTTAGTCACCAAGAAACATATTACTCCATTTTGATAACTTCACTTGCAATACTTTTACTCGTCACATTTTTACGTAAGTCCAAGTTTGGTCTAGCCTTAAGAATGATAGGTGAATGTGAGGAAGCCGCTGCACACGCAGGTGTAAACACAAGCATCTTTAAAACCATAGGCTTCGCTGTTAGCGCCATGTGTATAGGTTTGATGGGCGCTAGCTTCACGACCAGATTCACTTATCTGGATACGTCAATAGCCTTTGATTCATTGTATTCGTTTCTGCCTGCAGTGATGACTTTGCTTGGTGGAGCTGGAACACCTTATGGACCTGTGCTAGGTGCAGTGGCAATGTCTTTGATTAGCGAATATCTCAGTGTCACTTATGCTGATATTTTCCTGATAATTCTTGGTGTAGTGCTGGTAGCCATTATTCTGTTTATGCCAAACGGAATAATGGGAGTTGTTGAAAAGTTAAGACGCGCAGAGTTATCAGGAAAAGGGTAGGGCTATAGACCCAAAAAAGCTTCTTTAATATATTCGTTATTTAGAAGTTCTACACCCTTTCCTTCCAGTGTTATTTTTCCAGTCTCAATCACATAGGCGCGGTCAGCGCATTTTAATGCTTGATTGACATTTTGCTCTGCAAGTAAAATGCTGATTCCCTGCTCCTTAAGTCTTCTTAGAGCTTCAAACACTTCTAAAGTGACTTTTGGTGCCAGTCCCTGTGATGGCTCATCCAAAATCAATAATTCTGGATTCGACATTAAACCGCGTGCTATAGCAAGCATCCTCTGCTCTCCTCCACTTAACGTGGCAGTTACCTGCTTTTCCCTATTCTTCAACACTGGAAAAAGCTGATAAACTTGTCTGAGTGTTTCCTCTTTAGAACCCTTCCCTCTGGAGCTATAAGCGCCTAGAATCAAGTTTTCACGAACAGTCATACCAGCAAAAAGTTTTCTATCTTCAGGTATAAACGCTATCCCTAAATCTACAATTTTGTAGGGAGGCAAGTTGTTAATTTCTTTGCCGTTAAAGTAAATAACTCCTGACGCTGGTTTCAATAGCCCAACAACTGTACTTAAAAGACTTGTTTTCCCAGCTCCATTAGCGCCTATCAGCGTAACAAACTCGCCTTTTTCGACTCTGATGGAGGCATCCCATAAAACCTGAATTTTGCCACGCAAAACGTTCAACTGTTTAACTTCAAGCATAAGTTTCACCCAGAAAAGCTTCAATAACTGACGGTTCCTTGGTTATTTCCTCAGGCTTCCCCTCAGCTATTTTCGTACCTTGATGAAGTGCTATAATGCGATCTGTCACTTCCATTATGGCGCGCATGTTGTGTTCAACCATGAAGATGGTGATTCCCTCGCCATCCCGCAATCCTCTGATTATCTTGAGCAACTGCATGGTTTCAGTGGGGTTTAAACCTGCCATCACCTCGTCTAATAATAGAAGTTCGGGCTTTGTTGAAAGCGCTCTGGCAATTTCAAGCATTCTAAGCAGGAAAATTGTTAAGCTTGACGCGGGCATCATACTCTTTTCAGCTAACCCGAATTTTTCAAGTATCTGGCTGAGTTCATGTTTAACTTCAGAAAACTTGCCTTTGGCACATCCGAAAAGAGCTGCTGCCCAAACATTCTCATACACTGTCATGTTAAGGAAGGGTTTTGGTATTTGGAAAGTTCTCCCTATG
>Ga0272448_1004351_pt1 | contig 16198 bp, 11 predicted proteins | sample YNPCB0191_FD_202220 | JGI IMG/M metagenome (GOLD analysis project Ga0272448, IMG submission 202220) | Hot spring sediment microbial communities from Yellowstone National Park, WY, United States - YNP-CB-019-1 | ecosystem: Environmental > Aquatic > Thermal springs > Hot (42-90C) > Sediment...
TGACAAACTCGCCTTGGGGAAAGGTCCAGCTTTTGCCGGCCTGATCATGCGGCAACTGGTTCTGGGTTCGACCATTCTTCTCGTGGCGCTCGGGGCGGGGAAGATGGGCGATCTCCTCCGGCTCGACGGGCGCTCCGCCCTTTTCTTTGGCCTAAGCGGAATTTGCGGCGGGGCGCTGGGACTTTGGACCTATTACCAGGCGCTGCGCATGGCAGGCGCCTCGTTGGTCGTGCCCATTACGGCCACCTACCCCTTGGTCGCGGTCCTCCTGAGCTGGATCATCTTGGGCGAGAGCCTGACGGCCGCCCGGATCGCAGGCACGGTCTTGATCATCCTGGGCCTTTGGCTGGTAAAATAGAAATCGGGCTTCCGGTCAAGCTTCGAGCGGAAGAAAAACCTTACGATCCCCAAGCCCGTTTTCTAAGGGCCGCATTTTACGTCGGATCTTTCCCCTTGGCCCCTTTTTCCCTCCGGGCTCTTTCTTTTTCCCTCGGGGCGGCCTTGGTCTTCTGGGTGTAGCGGCAATGGGGATAGTTGCTGCAGGCCACGAAAGGCCCAAATCGCCCTTTGCGCTCCACCAGGGGGGATCCACACTGGGGGCAATCTTCCCCGGTGGGAAGGGGGGGGCTCTGGGCTTTCGCCTCCCCGCCTTCTCCCCCCGTCTGGATTCGCCGGGTATTGCGGCACTCCGGGTATCTCGAGCAGGCGAGGAATTTTCCGAAACGGCCCAATTTGATGACCATGGGGGCGCCGCATTTTTCGCAGGTCTCGGAGGAGATCTCGTCGGCGGCGATTTCCAGCTTGCCCTCTCCGTTGATGACCATCCGCTTGCTGTTTTTGCATTTCGGATAGTTGGAGCAGGCGAGGAATTTTCCGAAACGGCCCAATTTGATGACCATGGGGGCGCCACATTTTTCGCAGGTCTCTTCCACGGCTTCCTCCTCGATGATCTTCACCGCCCCTCCTTCCGTGCGCTGAAACTCCTTGGTATTTTTGCAATCGGGGTAGTTGGAGCAGGCCAGAAATTGCCCGTGGCGTCCCAGCTTGATGACCATGGGGGCGCCGCATTTTTCGCAGCGGTGTTCGGTCGGGACGCCCCTTCCCTTCACATCCTGCATCTCGGCTTTGGCTTTCTCGAGGTCTCGCTGAAAGGGGGAGTAAAAATCCTCCAACACCCTCTTCCACGGCATTTCCCCTTCCTCCACCTTATCGAGTTCATCTTCCATCTGGGCCGTGAACTGGACATCCATGATGCCCGGGAAATTCTCCACCAGCAGGTCATTCACCAGGCAGCCCAGTTCGGTGGGGAAGAGGCGGCCTTTTTCCTTTTGGACATACTGGCGTTCCTGAATGTTGTCCAAAATGGTGGCGTAGGTCGAAGGCCGACCGATGCCCTTCTCCTCAAGTTCTCGGATCAGGGTGGCTTCCGTATAGCGGGGTGGGGGCTGGGTGAAGTGCTGCTCGGGGAGAAGCTCCAGAAGATGGAGAACTTCGCCCACGCTGAGCTCAGGGAGCTTCCCTTCGGCTTCTTCGCCGTTGGAATTCTCATCGGCCGTTTCGATATAGAGGGACATGAATCCTGGGAAGAGCAGGATCGAACCCGTGGCGCGAAAGGCGAATCTCCCCGCCTGTATTTCGACGATCGTCTGATCGTACACCGCCGGCTTCATCTGCGAGGCCACGAAGCGGTTCCAGATGAGTTCGTAGAGGGCGTATTGATCTTTGGTGAGATAGGGTTGAACGAAGGCCGGTTCGTATTTCATCGACGTGGGCCGAATGGCCTCGTGGGCCTCCTGGGCGGTTTTGCGGCTTTTGTAAAAGTTGGGTTTTTCCGGAAGATGATCCGGGCCGTACTTTTCGTGGATGTATTGACGAACCTGCTGCAGGGCCTCGGGGGCGATGCGGACCGAGTCGGTCCGCATATAGGTAATGAGCCCCACCGGTCCCTCGGGCCCGATCTCGACCCCCTCGTAAAGACGCTGGGCGACGGACATTGTCTTCTTCGCCGAAAAACGCAACTTCCGCCAGGCCTCCTGCTGGAGGTGACTGGTGATGAAGGGCGGGGAAGGATTCTTCCTTCGCTCTTTCCGTTCGATGGCGAGGACCGTAAAGGAGAGGGTGCGGAGTTCCTGGATCAGCTCCTGCGCCCGTTCCCCGTTGGGGATTTCGGCCTTTTGATCGTCGATCCGGGAGAGGGTGGCCTTGAAGGAGGGCGGGTTCTTCCCTTCCAGGTGGGCCTGCAGGGTCCAGTATTCTTGCGACTGGAAAGCCTGGATCTCTTTCTCTCGTTCGCAGATCAAGCGAACGGCCACGGATTGAACCCGGCCCGCACTGAGCCCCCGGCGGACCTTTTCCCAAAGGAGGGGGCTCAGAAGATATCCGACCAGCCGATCCAGTATGCGGCGGGCCTGCTGGGCTTCGAATTTGTTGCGGTTCAGCCGCTCCGGATTCGCCATCGCCTCCCGCACACTGCGGGCCGTGATCTCGTTGAAAAGGACACGGTGGATTTGGCTGGAAGGTTTTTTCAATTCTTCGGCGATATGCCAGGCGATCGCTTCGCCCTCCCGATCCGGGTCGGTGGCCAGGTAGATCGCCTCGGCCTTCTCCGCGGCCTTTTGGATCTCTTTGATGATCTTGGCTTTGCCGGCAATCACCTGATATTCCGGGGTGAACCCGTTCTCGAGGTCCACCCCCAGCCGGCTCTCGGGGAGGTCCTTGATGTGGCCCACCGAAGCCTTGATCACAAATTCATTCTTCAAGTAATTGCCGATCGTCCGGGCCTTGGCCGGCGATTCGACGATGACCAACGATTTGGACATTTTTACTCCTCGATTCTCTCCGCGGGCCTCAAATTTCCCTTCGGCCAACGCTCAGATGCTCCTTCGGGCATGCGCCGAAGGGCCCCTCCCTCCCGGTTCCCCAGAAGCCTCCGGCTGGGAAGCCGAACCCGACCGTTTCCCCTCCACCTTTTTCGGAATCCCTTCGCGGTTTCTTGAGCGGGCCGCTGGCGACGGGCGGCTAAGGATTCGCTCGGGCAAACCTCATTCCCGGGATTTGCTTCACCTGTCCGGCAAGCTCCAAAGAGAGGAGGATGCTGGAAACCTTGGCGCTGCTCAGGGAGGTCTGAGCGATGATCTCATCAATGTGTTTGAACTGCGGGCCGAGGACCGAAAATACCCTCTCCTCCTCGGCGGTGAAAGGTCCTGCCGAAGGCTTCATCGCGGGCATCGTCCCCCATGCCGGGAAGATCTCTTCGATGATGTCCTCGGCCTTCATCACCAACTTGGCACCTTCTTTGATCAATCGATTGGTCCCGGCGCTGCGGGGGCTGTCGACGTTGCCCGGAACCGCAAACACCTCCCGTCCCTGTTCCAGAGCGAAACGGGCGGTGATGAGCGAGCCACTGCGCAACGTAGCCTCCACGATGGCGACACCGAAGGAGATTCCGCTGATCAATCGGTTCCGCGTGGGGAAATGGTCCCGATCCGGCGGCGTGCCCAGGGGAAATTCAGAGAGAATCGCCCCCTGCCCGGCGACCCGCTCGAAGAGGTCCCGGTTCTCGGGCGGATACACGACGTCGATCCCACACCCCAACACGCCAACGGTCCGGCCCCCACCGGCCAGGGCTCCCCGATGGGCACAGGAATCGATTCCCCGGGCAAGCCCGCTCACTACGGTGATCCCCCGCTGACTGAGCCCCCGGGCGATCCGTTCGGCCGCCCCCTGACCATAAAGCGTCGGATAACGGGATCCCACGACGGCGATGGCCCTCGAATCTTGCGCGGAAAGGGAGCCCTTGAGATAGAGCATAGGAGGAGGATCGTAGATCTCCTTCAAAAGGGCCGGATACTCCCCATCGTCCCATGTGATGATCCTCGCCCCTTTCCGCTCCGTCCCTCGAATCTCTTCCTCCACGCGAGATCCCCAATCGAACCGACGCAGCGCGGCAATGACCTTGGGGCCAATCCCTTCGATCCGCTCCAAGTCTTTGGCTTTGGCGCGAAAGACCCCCTCGGCGCTTCCGAATCTTTGGAGGAGCCGTCGAAAAAGGACGGGACCCACGCCGGGCGCCATCGCCAAGGCGACCCAATAGAATCGATCTTTTCTTGCCGCTTCCGTTTCCATGCCACAACAAAAAGGGGATCGCGAGCTTCACGGACCCACCATCCCCCTTGGATCTCAATCCCAGCTGACTGTCGGCCCTGGCCTGGGTCAAACGTTACGGGGTTGAGGACACGATCTGATCGCCTACATAAATGGCCTGGAAGGATTTCACCACCAAGGCCGTGGCACTTTCTTCTTCCACCGAGATCACCACTCCCTCGCCGACGGTGATCATCGGCAGAGGGTCCTTGGGCGTTCCAATAACTTCGGCCGAGACATTGGAGGGTCGGCAGATGGAAAAGCGGTCTCCCACAATCACGCCGTGATAAGCCCCCCGATCGATGAAAATAATTTCCTTCTGGGTGATATTCTCCGTGCCCTCCAGCGCCAAAAGGACCCGGCCGTGCAGCTTCTTCATCGGTCGAATGGAGATGCGATCCGCAGGTGGCTGAGGGACGGGCGCGATCCGATCCCCCACAAGGATCGACCGGAAAGACTTGTTGATCCGCGCCGTAGCCATTCCTCCTTGGGTTCCAAGGATGATGACCTCTCCGGCGATGACGATCAGGTGGCCCATTTTTTTCCGGCTCTCCGGATGAATCACCTCCTGGGCCTGCTGCAGGACGGCGAATCGATCGCCGGCCTTTACCGCCCGGGTGGGTTCGACTTGAAGGTAAACAATTTCCCCTTCGCTCAGATTTACGGCGGCATCCTTCGTGCCCACGATGGTTCCCCAAGCGACAATGGGTTTGGAGGTGATAAAGCCCAGGTATTGGAGTGCCTCGCGAAGCTTCGCATCCGTCAGATCCAAGAACGGCGGGGATTGGGCATTTACCGACCCAACGCCGAAACCCAAGATCATTAGCATGGAAAGGAAGATCGAAATCGCGAAACGATTGCCGCTCATCCTGCACCCCCAGGATTTTGATGAACATGCGAATGAAATTTCTGCAAAATCCATGCCTTAATTTTCTTTTTAAGATATATGCCAATCTGAGCCCTTGTCAAGGAATTTTTGAAAAATAAAAGCATATCATTGAGTTACGTTTCTTTTGGAATTGAAAATCGTTGAAATCCTCCATCCGATCCGCCGAAGCCTCCAGGATTCGAAAGAAAAAGCGCGTCGATTTTGGGGAAAAAATGGCGGTGGAGAATGGCCAAAATTCCTCACCCGATCTCCTTTCGGGTAGGTCCCCGAACTTGACCGCAAAGGAGGAAGATCTCGCCAATGGAGGAAATTTCGCAGAAAGATTGTCGCGGTCGGATGGGAGGGACCGAGGAACCGAGGATGGAATCCTTCTTTGATTTTCCCCCGTCGGATGATAAAATAGCGCCATTTGTGAAGGCCAAGGCTTTTGGCCCAAGCGGGGTGCCTGCACCCCATCGGGAAAGGAGCAGAGGGATGAATTTTGATCTCAGCGAAGAGCAGAAGATGATCCAACAGATGGCCCGGGATTTTGCCCAAAATGAGATTCGACCCAAGGCCGCCGAGCTTGATCGGACGGAACGACATCCGGCAGAGATCATCGAGAAGATGGGAGAATTGAGCCTCATGGGCATCGCCGTTCCCGATACCTACGGGGGAGGGGGGGCGGATACGGTCAGTTATGTGGTCGCCCTCGAGGAGATCTCCTGGGGATGTGCCAGTGTGGGCGTCATCATGTCCGTGAATAATTCCTTGGTCTGCGATCCCCTCAAGACCTACGGAACGGAAGATCAGAAGAAGAAATTCCTCGTGCCTCTCGCCTCGGGGAAAAAACTGGGCTGTTTCGGCCTCACCGAACCGGAGGCCGGATCCGATGCGGCTTCGCAAAAGACCACCGCCATTCTTCAGGGGGATGAATGGTTGATCAACGGGAAGAAGAATTTCATTACCAATGGGAACGTGGCGGATACCTGCATCCTCATGGCGATGACCGATAAGAGCAAGGGCCATCGGGGAATCAGCGCCTTCATCGTGGATTGTCGAACCAAAGGGTTTTCCGTGGGGGTGGTGGAAAAGAAACTGGGGATCAAGGCTTCGGGGACGGCCGAGCTCATCCTCGAGGATTGTCGAATTCCCCGGGAGAATCTCCTGGGGGAGGTCGGCCAGGGCTTCTATATCGCCATGAATACCCTGGACGGAGGACGGGTCGGCATCGCCGCCCAGGCCCTGGGGATCGCCCGGGCCGCGCAGGAGGCGGCCATCGAGTACTCCAAAACCCGGGTGCAGTTCGGACAGGCCATCTCGAAGTTTCAGGCCATCCAGTGGATGATTGCCGATATGGCCACGGAACTGGAGGCGGCTCGCCTCCTCACGCTGCGCGCCGCCGCCCTCAAAGACCTGAACCAGAGGTACGAAAAAGAGGCGGCCATGGCCAAGCTCTTTGCGTCGGAGGCGGCCCACCGCATCACGCATAAAGCGATCCAGATCCACGGCGGTTATGGCTACATTCAGGAATATGCGGTGGAGCGGCATTTCCGGGACGCCCGGATCACGGAGATTTACGAGGGGACTTCGGAAATCATGAGGCTGGTCATTGCGAATAACATATTGAAGGGGAAATGATAAGAAAAAGATCGAACGCCAGGTTAAGGCCGTAAAGCGGCTGAAGGTCGGGTCGAAGGGAAGGCAATGTTTCTTTTGAAGGGGAATCCTTGACTCCGACCGGCATTTTGAGGGGAGGTTACCCATGATCAGGAGCAAAGAGGACTATCTGCAGAGCCTTCGCAAGCTCAAGCCCGTGATCTACTATCGGGGCAAACGGGTGGAGGATGTCACCGCCCATCCGGCCTTTGCCCCCCATATCAACGCGGCCGCGAAGACCTACGAACTGGCGCTCCGGCCGGAATTTGAAGACCTCATGATCGCCACGTCCCATCTCACGGGGAAGAAGATCAACCGCTTCACCCATATCCACCAGAGCCGGGAAGACCTCATTAAGAAGGTCCAGATGCTGCGGCTGATCTCTCACGAGACGGGAAGCTGTTATCAGCGCTGCGTCGGTTTTGACGCCATGAATGCCCTCTACAGCACCACCTTCGAGATCGACGAGAAGCACGGCACATCCTATCATGCGCGCCTTCGGAAATTTGTCCAATCCATTCAGGATGAGAATCTCATGGTCGTCGGATCCATGACCGACCCCAAGGGCGATCGCTCGAAGAGCCCCAGCCAACAGGCGGACCCCGACCTCTTCACCCATGTGGTGAGAAAGGAAGAGCGGGGGATCATCATCCGCGGGGCCAAGGCCCATCAGACCGGTGCGGTGAATTCCCATGTGATGCTCCTCATGCCGACCCAGGCCCTGCGCCCCGAAGACCAAGACTACGCCATCGCCTGCGCGGTTCCGGTGGATGCCCCGGGGGTCACCATGATCTTCGGTCGGCAGAGCAACGAGGAGCGGAAATTCGGGGAAGGAATCGATATCGGAAACCCCGAATTCGGCCTCGTGGGGGGCGAGGCCCTGGTGGTTTTGGAGGATGTTTTCGTTCCGTGGGAATGGGTTTTCATGTGCGGAGAGTATGAGTTTGCCGGCATGCTGGTCGAACGATTCGCCACGCTTCACCGGCAAAACTACGGGGGTTGCAAGGGTGGCTTATGCGATGTCTTGGTGGGCGCCGTGGCCCTGGCCTCGGACTACATGGGAACTTCCCAGGCCTCTCACGTCCGGGACAAGCTGGCCGAGATGACCCATTTGGCCGAGACGATTTACTGCGGAAGCCTGGCCTGCTCAGCCATGGGCCACCGGACCAAAGCGGGCAACTGGGAACCCGACGTCCTGCTGGCGAACACGACGAAATTGAACGTGAGCCGGAACATCTACGAGGTCGCCCGCCTGGCCCATGATCTGGCGGGGGGGATCATCGCAACCCTTCCCTTCGAGGACGACCTGCGATGCCCCGAGACGAAAAAGTACGTCGAGAAATACCTGGCGGGGGTGAAGGATGTGTCCCCCGAGGACCGGATTCGGATCCTTCGCCTCATCGAGAACATGACGGGCGGGACGGCCCTGGCCGAATCCATGCATGGGGCCGGCTCGCCCCAAGCCCAGAAGGTGATGTATATGCGGGCTGCGAATCTGGAGCAGAAAAAGAAATTCGCCAAGCGACTGGCCAAAATCCCAGAGAAAGGAAAATGACCTCCGGGAAAGGCGAGAAGAGAAAAAACGAGAGGGGTTCATTTCATGCGCGAAGTGGTGATTGGCAGTGCGGTGCGAACGGCAGTCGGAACCTTCGGAGGCACGTTGCGGGAAGTCCCGGCGGTGGAGCTGGGACGGGTGGCCGTTGGGGAGGCCTTGCGAAGGGCCCGGATTCAACCGGAGCAGGTGGATGAGGTCATTTTGGGCAATGTCCTTCAGGCCGGGCAGGGCCAAAACCCGGCCCGGCAGGTGCTCATCCGTTCGGGAATCCCCAAGGAGGTACCGGCGACGACGATCAATAAGGTCTGCGCCTCGGGCCTCAAATCGATCATGATGGCGGCCCAGGCCATCCGATCCGGGGATGCCGACATCATCGTTGCCGGCGGGATCGAATCCATGAGTCAGGCCCCTTTCTATGTCCCCCAGGCCCGGTGGGGATATCGGATGAATGACGGAGTGCTGGTCGATGGCATGATCCACGATGGCCTCCTCGATATTTTCAACCGCTATCACATGGGGGTCACGGCGGAAAATGTGGCGGAGCGATTCGGGGTGAGCCGGAAGGACCAGGACGCCCTGGCGCTGCGGAGCCAACAGAACGCCGCCCGGGCGATCCGGGAGGGGAGGTTCAAAGACGAGATCACCCCGGTGACCATCCCCCAGAAAAAGGGGGAGCCGATCGTTTTCGAGGTCGATGAACATCCCCGGCCGAATACGACGGCCGAAGCCCTGGCGGCCTTGCGTCCCGTGTTCAAAAAGGAGGGGACCGTTACGGCCGGCAATGCCTCGGGGATCAACGACGGAGCCGGGGCGGTGGTCGTCATGGCGGAAGAGAAGGCCCGGGCACTGGGGATTGCGCCTTTGGCCTGGATCAAAAGCTATGCCACGGCGGGCGTGGCCCCCGAGATCATGGGAACCGGCCCCATTCCGGCCTGCCAGAAGGCCTTGGCCAAGGCGGGGCTCGCCATCCAGGACCTGGACCTGATCGAAGCGAACGAAGCCTTTGCCGCCCAGGCGGTTTACGTCAATCGGGCGATGGGATGGGATTTGGAAAAAGTCAATGTGAATGGAGGCGCCATTGCCCTCGGGCACCCGATCGGGGCCAGTGGAGCGCGGATTCTCATTACCCTTCTCTACGAGATGATCAAGCGCGAATCCCGCTATGGGCTGGCGACACTTTGCGTGGGTGGGGGAATGGGGGCGGCCATGATCATTGAGCGGCGCTGAGAAATCGGTCTTGGCCGCTGGAATCCCATGCGCAATATCAAACTCGTCATCGAGTATGAGGGGACGAACTATTGCGGCTGGCAGATCCAGCCCAATGGCCCCACCGTTCAGCAGGTCCTCCAGGAAGCCATCGCCCGGATGACCGGGCATCCGGTCCATCTGATCGGCGCGGGGCGGACCGATGCCGGCGTCCATGCGCTCGGCCAGGTGGCCAATTTCCACACCTCCTGCCGAATCCCCCTGGAAGGGTTTTGGCGAGGCCTCAATGGCCTCCTTCCCAAGGATATTGTCGTCCACTCCGTCGAAGAGGTTCCCTTGGACTTTCATGCCCAGTTCGGAGCCAAGGGCAAAACCTACCGGTATCAGATCCTCAACCGGCCAAGCCCCTCGGCCATCCACCGCAACCATTGTTGGCACATCCCTCATCCCCTGGATCGAGCTGCCATGGAGGAAGCCACCCGGGCCCTGATCGGTCGAAAGGATTTTTCCTCATTTCAAGGGGCCGATCCGGAACCGACGGGCTCGGTGCGGGAAATCTTTCAGGCCGAATGGTCGACCGAAGATCCTCCCTTTCTATCCTTTACCATTTCCGGAAGCGGGTTCTTGAAACACATGGTCCGCAATGTGGTGGGGACTTTGGTCGAAGTGGGGCGGGGAAAATCTTCACCGGAAGATTTCATCCGGATCATCGCCGCCAAGGATCGGCGGGCGGCCGGGATGACGGCGCCCCCGCAAGGGCTTTTCCTGGTGAAGGTGGATTACGAATGACCCTTTCGAAAGTCATCCCGGGAAAGCCTTCGATCGAAATGTTTTGAGGAAAAAGCAAGGGGTTTGGGGCCGAGACGGCCTCCTCCCCTCGAAGCGGTAACGGTCGACCCTCACCGGTCCATCGGCCATCAGAACTGGACCTTGCCATTCGGCGGGGCGGGGTGATATATAAAAAATGACCGGACGCTTTCGGGCGTCGAAAGAAAGAGAAAAATTCCAATGAGAAGAAAGGCTGGCGCTGTATCCGAACGACCCAAGGCATGGGCCTCGGAAGGGGCTGCGGATCTGATTCTCTGGGGAGGCCAGGTCCTCACCATGGATCCTTCCATTCCCCAGGCCCAGGCGCTGGCGATTCGATCGGGTCGGATTCTCAGAGTGGGCCGGGATCGAGAAGTAAAGGCCCTGGCGGGTCGCCGGACGGAGAAGATTTTTCTTCAGGGGCAAACCGTTCTTCCCGGATTCAATGATTCGCATCAGCACCTGTGTGAAGTGGCGATGAATCTCCTGCAGTTGCCCTGCGGGCCGCCGGAATGTAAATCCATTGCCGATATCCAACGGAAGGTTCGAATCGAAGCCTCCCGGAGACCTCCGGGCCAATGGATCCGGGGGTACGGGTATGACGATACCAAGACCTCGGACGGAAGGATTCTGAGTCGATTCGATCTCGATGCGGCAGCCCCCGAACACCCGGTCTTCATCCAGCACGTGAGCGGCCATTGGGCGGTGACCAACAGCAAGGGGCTCGAAGCGGGGGGGATCGGCGAAAATGCCCCTGACCCGAAGGGAGGGGCCTATGGCCGAGATCCTCGGACGGGGCTTCTAAACGGGATTCTTTACGAGCAAGCCGAGTTTCCCTATATCTATGAAGGGTTGAGCGGGGCCGCCTCGATCATTCCGCCCGATTCGCTGGCCGATCGTTTGAAGGGGTTGCGCCGGGCCAGCCGGCTCTTCTTGGCCTCGGGAATCACCAGCGTTACCGATGCATTGGTTTCGCCCCTGGCCCTGGAAACTTACCAGGAAGCCTGGAAGAACCAAAGGCTGGATCTTCGGGTCTATATGCTGATGGCCATCGAATACCTCCCCCATCTGAAGGCGTTGGGACTGAAGACGGGGTTTGGAAACGAAAGGCTTAAGATCGGGGGCATCAAGATCATCGCCGATGGGGCCATCGCCGGTCGGACCGCCTATCTCTCCCAACCCTACCAGGATCGGGGGGATCGAGGGATTTTGGTGACCGAATCCGAAGAGGCCCTGGCCGAAGCGATTTGGGAGGGCCACGCCGCGGGATTCCAGGTATGCGTCCATGCCAACGGGGACCTGGCCATTCATATGGCCCTCAATGGCTTCGAAAAGGCATTGCACCGCCTTCCCCGGAGGGACCATCGCCATCGAGTGGAACACTGCACGGTGGTGAACCGGGAAATTTTGCAGCGGATGAAAAAGCTAAAGCTCCTGGCTGTTCCTTTCGGATCTTACGTCTATCACCACGGGGAAAAGATGATCCCCTGCTATGGAAAGGAGCGAGTGGAGATGATGTTCGCCCACCGATCCTTTTTGGACTTCGGAATCCCCGTATCCGGAAGCTCCGACAGCCCCTGTGGCCCCTATGCGCCTCTGCTGGCCATTCAGAGCTGCGTGACCCGGCGGAGCGCCGCCGGAGAAGTATTGGCCGAAGGACAGCGGATATCGGTAGAAGAGGCGATCTACCTTTATACCCAGGCCTCGGCCTATGCCTCTTTTGAAGAAAGGATCAAGGGATCCCTGACTCCCGGGAAACTGGCGGACCTGGTCGTCTTGGAGGAAGACCCGCGGAAGGTCGATCCCCAAGCGATCAAGGAGATTCCCGTGAAGATGACCCTGGTAGAAGGGGAGATCAAATTTTTGGCGAAAGGATAAGGAGTGGAAAAATGAAAAAATTGCACGGGACGGTGATCGCAACGGTTTTGGCGGGGATCGGTCTTGGGGTTCTTCTCATTCCTCCGGAGGGACGCGGGCAAACGCCCACCTATGGGGGGACGCTCACCATTGCCCTCTCGGCGGAACCCACGGGACTGGACCCGACGACGAGCCCTTCCGCAACGATCAAGCGGGTGGTCCATTACAACCTCTTCGAAGGCCTTCTCAAGATCGACCGGCATGGCAGGATCGTCCCCGCCCTGGCCCGCAGCTATGCAATCTCCAAGGATGGGAGAGAATACACCTTTCATCTTCACTCCGATGTCCAATTCCACGACGGAAGCCCCTGCACGGCCCAGGACGTGAAGTTCTCCTTCCAGCGGATCCTCGACCCCAAGACGGCGGCGCCGTACCGTGATCTTCCGCTTGAAGAAGGTGGATTCCAATTTTCTTTTCAACCTGGCCCGGGGGGATGCCGTCATCGTCTCCTCCCGGAGTGTGGACCGGCTGAAGAGCCATCCCATCGGAACCGGACCGTTCCGTTTCTTCGAATGGCGGCGCGGCGATTCGGTGACGCTCTTCAAGAATGCCCAGTACTATATCGATCGGCTTCCCTATCTGGACAAGGTGATCTTCAAGTTCATCCCTGATCCCAGCGCCCAGCTGGCGGCCCTGCGGGCCGGCGACGTGGACGTGCTCGCCTACGATCTCAGTCCCGAAAATGCCGTGCTCCTGGAGAAGGATCGCCGCTTCCGGGTACTCCGGGGGCGGACGACGACCGAAGTCATCATGGCGATGAACCACTCCCGCAAGCCCTTTCAGGACCGTAGGGTCCGCCAGGCGATCACCCTGGGGATTGACCGCAAGGCGGTGATGGAGGGCGCCGTGGCGGGGCTGGGCACCCTAATCGGAAGCCACATGGATCCCACGAACCCCTATTATGTGGATCTCTCGGGTCTCCATCCCTACAATCCGGCCCAGGCGAAAAAGCTCCTCGCCGAGGCCGGATATCCCCATGGCTTTGAGGCCGTGTTGAAACTCCCCGAACCGTATGCCTATGCCCGCCGATCGGGGGAGATCATCGCCGATCAACTGCGGAGAATCGGAATTCGGCTGAACCTGGAGGTGATCCAGTGGGGGCAGTGGATCGATCGGGTCTTTCAGAACGCCGATTATGATCTCACGGTGATCGGCCATGCCGAGCCCTTTGATTTGGAGATCTATGGCCGACCGAATTATTACTTCCGCTATTCCAACCCGAAATTTCAGGAGCTCTTGAAGAAAGCCGAGATGGAGATGAATCCGGCAGTGCGGAAGAGAATTTATGCCGAAGCCCAACGGCTGATCGCCGACGATTTTGCGAATGTCTATCTCTTCGTCTATCCCGCCTTGCCGGCCATGAAGAGGGAAGTGATGAATTGGTGGAAGGATTACCCCACGATTGCCTGCGATGCGACGGAGGTCTATCTCCAGCGATGACCGCCGACCGCCGGCGGCTGGACCCGGTGTTTCCCATGGGTTCTTTTCTCCTCAAACGCTTTCTGATCCTTTTGGGGACGCTGTGGATGGTCTCGCTGGCGATCTTTGTGGTCTTGCGGATCATTCCCGGCGACCCGGCCCAGATCATCCTGGGCATCCAGGCGACTCCGGAATCTTTGCAGGAACTGCGCCGCCGACTGGGGTTGGATCTCCCCTGGGCGCTTCAGTATTGGATCTGGATCCGTCAAGCCCTCCAGGGGGACCTGGGAAGATCCATTACCTATGACCTGCCGATTTGGAGCCTGATCGGTTCCCGTTTCCAGGTCACTCTCCCCTTGGCCCTTCTCTCCATGCTTCTGGCCGTTGCCTTCTCGATCCCGTTGGGCATTTATGCCGCTCGGCATCGAAACCGAATCGGGGATTATGGGGTGATGGTCTTCTCCCAGATCGGACTGGCCGTTCCCGCCTTCTGGGCCGGGATTCTGCTGATCTTGGTCTTTGCGGTGAATCTCCAGTGGTTTTCCGCGGGAGGATTCAGGCCCTGGGCCGAGAGCCCCTGGGGAGCGCTGAAATCCCTTCTCTTGCCGGCCCTCTCCCTCGGCCTCATCCGCGGCGCCGTTTTGGCCCGCCAGACCCGATCCAGCATGCTGGAGATCCTGAACGAGGATTTCATCCGAACGGCCCGCTCCAAAGGACTGGCGGAAAACGTCGTGGTCTATAAACACGCCCTGCGCAACTCGTTGATCCCGATCGTGACGCTGATGGGTCTCCAGATGGGAGAGCTCCTCGCGGGGGCCATCGTCATCGAAAATGTCTTCCATTTGCCGGGCCTCGGCCGCCTCCTCTTCCTCGCCATCGGGCAGCGCGATTTGCCCGTCGTTCAGGGAGTGAGCTTGGTGATCGCTTCCTTTATCGTCATGATGAATTGTCTCGTCGATGTCCTCTATGGGGTGATCGACCCCCGGATCCGGACGGGAAAGCGGAAGGATCGAAGTTGAGACGAAGGGCCTTTCGAAATCGGAATTTCATCGTGGGCGCCATTTTCGTCCTGGCCATTCTGGCGATGGGAATCGTGAGTCTATTCTATACGCCTTGCGATCCCAACGCGATGGATATGACCAAGCGTCTCAGCGGCCCCAGCCGCTCCCATTGGCTCGGAACCGACCAGTTCGGTCGGGATCTCTTCAGCCGGATCATGTGCGGAGCCCTCAATTCCATCCTGGTCGGCTGGGTGGCCGTGGGGATCGGCCTAATTCTCGGCGTCTTCCTGGGATCCCTGGCGGCCTTCTGGCGCGAGAGCTGGAAGGATGAAGGGATCATGCGGCTCATCGATGTCCTCTATGGGTTTCCCGCCGTCCTGAGCGCCATTCTCATCACCTCGGTCCTTGGGCCGGGGATCCTCAACAGCATGATCGCCATCGGAATTTTCAATATTCCCATCTTTGCCCGGCTCACCCGAGGAGCCTCCCTTTCCGTCTGGGAACGGGATTATGTGGTATCGGCCCGGGCCATTGGCCAAAAGAATCCGGCGATCATCTGGAGCACGATCCTTCCCAACATTCGCTCTACGTTGATCGTTCAAGCCACCATCCAATTTGCCTTCGCGATTCTGGCCGAGGCGGCCCTGAGTTACCTGGGGCTGGGAACCCAACCGCCCCAGGCGAGCTGGGGAAGGATGCTGAGCGAAGCCCAAACCTTCATGGAGATCGCTCCGGGTTTGGCCATCTTCCCCGGCGTAGCGATCGCCCTGGCGGTCCTGGGGTTCAACCTCCTCGGGGATGGGTTGCGGGACCTTTGGGACCCACGCCTTTCGGCAAGGCTCCCATCATCGCTCCGCGGGCCTCGAGGGGAGGGGGGAGGGTTGGACGCTTAGTTCCCGGCGCCCCGGCCCGTGACGGCAAAGATCCGTTCGACCGTTCCATTGCGAACGCCATAGAGCCGATCGTGAAGATTGATGACCAAGGTGGCGTTGTTCGGGATGATCTCAATGCGTTCCCCATAGGAAAGCCTTCGGGCAGGATCTCGATAATAAATAAAGCCGGTCTCGGCGCTCAATCGCCCTGGCCATAGATCGGGCCGTCCCACGACGCGGCCGAAACGGGGAAGACCGTTCCAAAAATAATCGGGGTCCTTCATGGCGCCAATGAGGGAATCGGCTCCGAAGGTCTTGTAGCCCGCATCGATCGCCGCTTTATCGGAGTGGGAGGTGCTGACCACGGTCACCAGGACCGTCGCCGCGCAGCTCTCCAGGCGATTGCCCAAGGTCCGCATATACATCAAGTCGCCGATGATGCAGTTTCCCGGGTTGATTTCGGTGATTCCCGAGATCTTCCCTTCTTTCAGGTATTGGCAGGTGTAACGAAAGGTGGGCGAGGAACCCACGGCGACGATTTCGATGGGGAACCCTTCGCGCCGGAGCCTCTGGGCCATCTGATCCATGCACTGCCCAGTTTCGAAGGCGAGTTTGGAAAGGGCTTCGGGGGTATGGACGGTGGACATTTCATGGGCGTAAATCCCGACGAGCTCGACGAAGGGGATTTTGGCGATCTTTCGGGCGAAATCCAAAAGGGGCTCTCCGGGCAGAACGCCGAAGCGTCCGAATC
>Ga0272448_1004353_pt1 | contig 16197 bp, 13 predicted proteins | sample YNPCB0191_FD_202220 | JGI IMG/M metagenome (GOLD analysis project Ga0272448, IMG submission 202220) | Hot spring sediment microbial communities from Yellowstone National Park, WY, United States - YNP-CB-019-1 | ecosystem: Environmental > Aquatic > Thermal springs > Hot (42-90C) > Sediment...
AGTCCTGTGGAGCGGCTACTAGTGCAGCAACACCCTGGCACTCCCTGGCACTCCCTGGCACTTGCGTTCCCGCCAGGGCAAGTGTGAACAAGTTGCACGCTTCGCGCAGCCCCACGCGGAAACATCGACCCATGGCGCTTGAAGGTGTCATGTTGATGCACTATTGTGGAGCCCCATCGGTCCACCCAAGCCCTTGTGATAGCGGTATTTTGGTACCGGCAACTGCAATCTTGGAAATGTTTTCTTCGACCCTTCACAAGATGCAACGTACCAGTACAACGTACTGGTACGTTGCATCAGCACCGCGGTGCTGGGTCAGACCAAGCCGCGGCGTTGGGCGCGCCAGACCGCCTGTCGCCGGCTACGCGCACCGAGTTTCTCCAAAACCCACTGAATGTGATTGCGCACTGTCGAGACCTTGAATCCAAGCGCATCTGTCATCAGAGAAGAACGGCTGCCCTGCCATCACTTGCGATTACGGTGACGCCACGAACGCGCGCGTCGAGACATCAAAGTAATACCGCGCGCCGCCATCCGATTCCAGCACGAGCCGCCCGCCGTTCGCGCCGACGATGTGCAGCGGGCCGGTCTTACCCGGCGCGAGATACGTGCCACCGCCCGGCAGCGCGGCGCCATCCAGCGTTTGAACGACGACAAAGACCGCGCCTTGCGACGCGGGGAATGCTTCACCCGGTCGGTCGCGCAACGCGCCGGCGTAAACGAAAACGCGCTGATCGCCGACATCTTCGTACCACATGCTCGTAATCACGTGCGTCATCGCCGGGAACGGCGGCACAAAATCGGTGACGATGTTTCCCGCGCCGGCGGGACGCTTTGGAACCGCCACCGTTGTCACCGTTGCCGGCACCGGCGATGGACCGGGCGGCGGCGGCGGCTTGCTCTGTGCCGCGACGCGCGTTTGCGCGATGCTCGCTTCCAGCGTCTGCTTGACGGGCGGATAACTGTTCGGCGGCGACGCGCTCAGCACCAGCGCGACGAGTGCGGCGAAAATGATTGCGGCGGTCAAGAATGCAAGAAGAAAACGTTTGGGATTCATCTTCTACCAATCAAGTGTCATGGCGAAGCAATCTCCGCAACATCACAGGGATTACTTCGTCGCATCCTGCGCTGCGCTCAGGATCGCTCCTCGCAATGACAATTTACCATCAATTCTGCCATGAGATGTCCGTCGACCAATTCAGCGGCTGGGCGGTACGCGCGTCGGCATTGAGCGAGTTGAACAGTTGTGTCCAGCCCGCGCTCGGCGTGTTATTGGTGTACGGGCACGCGTTCGGACCGACATCCTGGCACGCCTGCCACTGTGTGAACGCGCCTTGAAAATTCATGCTGCTCCCGTGGTTCGTAAACGCGTACACGCCCAGGCGATACCATTGGTCCGCGTTCGCGCCGCTCGTCAAGTAGATTTCCGGCAACGGATACGCGCCGGTCGCGCCCCACGACACGTACCAAATGTCGTCGAGCGACCACCCATTCGAGGGAGTGCACGCCGGACAACTGAAATACGGACAACTGTCGCACGATCCATAGTTGTACAGCGCGACGAGCGGCGTCGCGGAAAAATAGCCGCTCACCCACGCGCGCGTTTCGGACGGGCTGTCCCAGCTCGGCTCCATATCGTTCGCGCCCGCGGCGTACATTTTCGAATTGTAATTGTTCGCGGTGATCCAGGTGTTTACATCGCGCACCATCTGTGCCCACGCCTGCCCGTGCGCGCTCGTGATGTTATCGCCGCCAGCGTTGCACACATTCGATCCAGAGCCATTGCCGCAATTCGTCGTGCCGATGGCGAGCGCGACGTGTGCGTACGCCGGCGCACAGTTCCAGTACCCTTGCAACCACGCCTGCGCCGCGCTGCCAATCTGCGCGGTCGACGCAAATCCGCCGACGCCGAAGAGGCGCGTGCCGTAGGTGCCACTGATAACGCGCGGCGCGCCGAAATCGAGTACGACGATGCCGCTTTGCTTCGCGCTGCCCTGCGCGCACCCTTCGTTGTAGAGCGTCGTCGCGTTGACTGTACTCATATAGCGGCTCATCGTCGCGGCGGGCGGCAGACCGTTAGCGCGTGAGATGACCGGAAAGTAGTAGCGGTACGGCATTGGAGTAGGCGATTGAGCGAACGCGGGATTCGCAAGTGAGGCGAGAAGAACAACGGTGAAGAGGACCGCCAACGCGAGGAACGCGCAGAGTTGGTGTTGCAGTGTGATTCTGTGGCTCATCTGACGTTGCCGAACTATGTACCGACATACTTGGCGTAGACACTGCGCGCGACCGCCGCATCGTCCGTCCCTTTGACGATCGTGCGCGCGTCGGGGAAAATGGTCAATTCGTAATTGTCAACTGACAATTTGAGGAGGTATTCATTCAGCGAAACCTTACCGATCCCACGCAACCTTTCGGCAAGTGTTTCGAGGTCCAGCGTGTGCCCGCGCCCCGGATTCACCTGCACCGCGTTGCGTCCGCAGAGAAACGCGGTCATCGTACCGCCGCGCGCGCCTTCCAGGTATTCGTATTGGCTCTGCCCGCACGCGACGCAATCGTCGCGGCGCGCGACCGCGAACACATCGAACGTATTCTCCCACAGATCGATGTTGATGAGACCGGCGTTGCGCGTGCCGGCGCCGGCAAGAAGCTTGATCGCCTCCGCGCTCGCAATCGACGCCGTCACGTTGACGATGGGCGCGATCACGCCGGCGGTGTCACAGGTCGGCAGCGTGCCGGGCGGCGGCTCGCGATTGAACAGGCAACGCAGGCACGCGGTCTCATGCGGCACAATGGTCATCGTCATGCCATAACTCGCGACCGCGCCCGCGTAAATCCATGGAAGGTTGTGCTTGACGCACGCGTCGTTGATGAGGAAACGGGTTTCGAAATTATCGGTCCCGTCCATCACCAGTGTCGCGCCGTCGATCAGCTCTTCGATATTCTCCGCGTTCACGTCGGTGACGACGCCCTCGATCTGAATCGATGAATTGACGCGCCGCAGTTTCTCCGCCGCGGCGACGGCTTTTGGCGTGCCGCGCGCGACATCCTCTTCGTCGAACAAGACCTGCCGCTGCAAATTGTTCAGCTCGACAAAATCGCGGTCGACGATGACGAGCGCGCCGACGCCGGCGCGCGCGAGCGTGTTTGCCATCACCGTGCCGTTCGCGCCGCAGCCGATCAGGACGACGCGCGCGGCGAGCAGTCGCTCCTGCCCCGCCGCGCCGAGCGGCGCAAAGATGATTTGTCGAATGTATCTTTCGCGGTCAGTCGTTTTCATCGATCCAATTATAGCGCGTTTTGATATTGGCGCAACAGCGCGCACCGCCGCGCGGGTTGTATGAAATACCGGACAAGTCCACCTCAGATTCGTGCAGATTTTTCGCGCAATCTTTTGCTTTGGCTTTGGGAGTGTGATATAATGGTGAACGAAGGAACATTCAACTTGGCTTATTCCCAAGAGCAAGGGCGCGACGGGATGAGCCATTTTTTCTACGAGGCGGTCAATGCCGACTCTACTCCTCAAACACGCGGAGGTCCTCGTCACCCTAGACGCCTCGCGGCGCGAGATTCGCGACGGCGCGTTATTCGTCCGCGATAACGTCATCGCACATGTCGGCGCAACCAAGGAACTCCCCACTACCGCCGACCGGGTGATCGATGCGCGGGGAATGATCGTCCTCCCTGGTCTCGTCAATACGCATCATCACCTCTACCAGACACTGACGCGCGCCATCCCCGCCGCGCAAGACGCCGACCTCTTTCACTGGCTCAAAACGCTTTATCCGATCTGGGCGGAACTCACGCCCGATGCCGTTTACACGAGCGCGCTGATTGGACTCGCCGAATTGGTCTTGAGCGGCTGCACGACCGCCGCCGATCATCTTTACCTCTTTCCCAACGGCTCGAAACTCGACGACGAAATCCGCGCCGCGCGCGAGATCGGCATTCGTTTTCATCCGACGCGCGGCTCGATGTCGCTCGGCGAATCGCAAGGCGGCTTGCCGCCCGACCGCGTGTGCGACCGCGAGGAGGCGATCCTGCGCGATTCGCGCCGCGTGATCGAAGAGTTTCACGATCCCACGCCGTACTCGATGTGCCGCGTCTCGCTCGCGCCGTGCTCGCCGTTCTCCGTCACGCCGGAACTGATGCGCGAGTCGGCGCACCTGGCGCGCGCGTACAAGGTCCATTTGCACACGCATCTCGCCGAGACGCGCGACGAAGAAGATTTCTGCTTGCAAAAATTCGGCAAGCGCCCGGTCGATTACGCGGAACATCTCGAATGGCTGGGCAGCGACGTGTGGTTCGCGCATAGCGTCTGGGTGAACGACGCAGAGATCGCGCGCTACGCGACGACCGGCACGGGCATCGCGCACTGCCCGTCGAGCAACATGCGGCTCGCGTCCGGCATCGCACCGATCACGAAAATGCTGAACGCGCGCGTGAATGTCGGCTTGGGCGTGGACGGCAGCGCGTCGAACGATTCGTCGCACCTGCTGGCGGAAGCGCGGCAGGCAATGCTCTTGCAGCGCGTCGGCGGCGACCCGAAGGCGCTCACCGCGCGGCAAGCGCTGGAGCTGGGCACGCTGGGCGGCGCGCGCGTGTTGGGTCGCGATGACATTGGCGCGCTGGAGCAGGGCAAGGCGGCAGATTTCATCGCGGTCAATGTGAACCGGCTGGATTTTGCCGGCGCGCTGCACGACCCGGTGTCCGCGCTCGTGTTCTGCACGCCGCCGCGCGTGGATTTGTCCGTCATCAACGGCAAAATCGTCGTCGAGAACGGCGAACTGACGACGGTCGATTTGCCGCCGGTGATCGAGCGGCATAATCGGTTAGCGCGCGAGATGGTGGAGCGAGCAGGGGCAAGATAGTGGCTATCAAGAAAATCGTGACCAGGATCCCATTACGTAAAAGCAAAAATGATTTTGCCTACTGGCAAACGCAACCTTACGCGGCGCGCCTAGCGGCATTGGAAGAGATTCGCCAAGAATATCATCGGTGGAAGTACAGTGCTCAACCAAGATTTCAAAGAGTTTATCGCATCGTTAAACGCAAATAAGGTGCGGTATCTGGTCGTCGGCGGTTACGCGGTGGCGTTCCACGGACATCCGCGCTACACCAAAGACCTCGACGTGTGGATCGAGCGCACGCCGCAAAATACCGCGCGAGTCATCAAGGCATTGACACACTTTGGTTTTGGTTCGCTCGATTTGAAGGCAGATGATTTTCTCACGCCGGAGAGAATCATCCAACTGGGGTTACCACCGAATCGAATCGATGTGCTGACCACACTACCGGGCGTCGAATTCAAGCGTTCTTTCTCCGCGCGAGTGCGCGTTAAGGTGGACGGAATCAACGTAAACTTTATTGATCTGGAGAATCTCAAGAAGAATAAAAAAGCCGTTGGGCGCAGGCAGGATCTGGCAGACTTGGAGAACTTGCGGTGAATGCGCTATCGAGAACGACGAACTAGCGGCGCTTCGCCCCTATGAAAGAATCTCTGTGTTCTACTTGCCCTGGCGGGAACGCACACTTGCCTGCACAAACCGCAGGTGCAGTGCAGGTGAGTGCCAGGGTCCGCGACCCTGCGGTGAACCGATATAGCAAATGAGGAAAGCCCATATGGAAATCTCCCAACTCATTCGCGTCGCGCGCGGCGAGGAGCCCGCGGAACTGCTGCTCAAGAACGCGCGCGTCGTCAACGTCTTTTCCGGCGAGGTCGAAGAGACCGGCGTTGCGCTCGCGCACTCGCGCATCGTCGGACTCGGGAACGATTACCCCGCCAAACGCGAGATCGATCTGCGCGGGCGCTACATCGCGCCGGGATTCATCGACGCGCACGTGCACATCGAGAGCGCGATGGTGCCGCCCTTCGAGTTTGCGCGCGCAGTCGTGCCGCACGGCACGACCTCCGTCATCATCGATCCACACGAGATCGCGAACGTGCTCGGCGTCGAAGGCATCCGCTACATGCTAGAGGCAAGCAAGTACACCCCGTTCAGTGTCTTTGTGATGGTTCCCTCGTGCGTCCCGGCGACCAACCTCGAAACGAACGGTGGCACACTGCGCTGGAGCGACCTCGTCCAGTTCAAGGACGATCCCTGGGTCATCGGCTTGGGCGAGATGATGAATTATCCCGGCGTGCTCCACCGCGACGAAGCCGTGCTCGACAAATTGCGCGCGTTCGCCGACCGCCGCATCGACGGGCACGCGCCGGGATTGACCGGGCGCGACCTGGAAGGGTACGTTGCCGCCGGCATTGGCAGCGATCACGAATGCACCACCATCGAAGAAGCACGCGACAGAATCCGCCTCGGGATGCGCGTGATGATCCGCGAAGCATCGAACGCGCATAACCTCAAGGCGCTTTTGCCGATCATCACGCCAGTGAACGCGCGCCGCATCCTCTTCGTCACCGACGACCGTTTTCCGGCAGACCTGATCGACGAAGGGCACATCGATTACATCGTCCGCACTGCGATCCGCGAAGGCGTCGATCCGGTCACCGCGATCCAAATCGCGACGCTGAACGCAGCGGAGTACTTTAACCTGCACGACCGCGGCGCGATTGCGCCGGGTCGCCGCGCCGACCTCGTCGTCTTCGACAGCTGGGAGAATTTCAAGATCGAACAGGTCTACCGCGGCGGGCAATTGGTGGCGCGCAACGGGCGCACGCTGCCACAGGACGTCCCGCCGCGCAACTTGCCTATTCGCAACACGATGAACATCAACTGGGCGAAGGTGGACTTGCGCCTGCCCGCGAACGGTCACCGCCGCGTGCGCGCGATCGACATCGTTCCTGATCAGATCGTGACGCAGCAGAGCATCCACGACGCGCGCATCGAGGGCGGCAACGCCGTCGCCGATCCATCGCGCGACCTGCTCAAGATCGCCGTCATCGAGCGGCATCAGAATACCGGCAACGTGGGACTCGGGTTCGTGCGCGGGCTGAAACTGAAACGCGGCGCCATCGGCTCCAGCGTCGCGCACGATTCGCACAACGTCATCGTCGCCGGTACGAACGACGACGACCTGATGACCGCCGCGCGCGCGATCGCTGCGATGCAGGGCGGGTTGGTCGCCGTCGAAAACGGCGAGGTGCAGAGCCGCGTGCCGCTGCCCATTGCCGGCTTGATGAGCGATCAGCCGATCGAACGCGTGCGCGCCCAAATGGACGTCCTCGTCGAAGTCGCGCGCGACCTGGGCACGGATCTGCGCGCACCGTTCATGGCGCTCGCGTTCCTCGCGCTGCCCGTCATTCCCGAATTGAAACTGACGGATCGCGGCTTGGTGGACGTGAACAAGTTCGATTTCGTGTCAGTGTTTGCGGACTGAAATCAATTGACCAAAACCGCCCAAGATGCCAAGTGCCAAAGACCTTTTGGCTGCTTTGGCTCATTGGGCACGTTTGATCCGAGGAGGTGATGTCAGAGAAGAACGTGAGGTTCATCGACTCGTGTGCAGTCAAAGGTTACGTCATCACGAAAAGGAGGATTGAAATGTCGAAGAAGATTCTGATCGTGGGCGCGCTGCTGGCACTGACACTGGCGGCGCTCGGCGCGTGCGCGCCCGCGCCGACCGCAACTCCCGTGCCGCCACCCCCCACCCAGCCGCCGGCGCCCACCCCGGCGCCCGCCCAGCCCACCGCCGCGCCAACCACTGCGCCCACGGCTGCGCCGACTGCCGCGCCGACCAAAGCGCCGACCGCCGCGCCGACCAAAGCGCCGACCGCCGCGCCGGTCAACCTGGGCATCGTGCTCGTCGGTCCCCAGAATGATCACGGCTGGAGCGAAGCGCAATGGATTGCCGCGCAGTACGTCAAGAGCAAGTTGCCGAACGTGAACTGGATCATGATCGACAAATTGAACTCGGCGGATCGCCCCGGCACGACGCTCGAGCAGGTCGTGACCGACATGGCATCCAAGGGAGTCAAACTGATCTTCACGACGTCGGACGATTTCAAGACCGACACGGTCACCTCGGCGCAAAAGCATCCCGATATCACCTTCATCAACGTCTCGGGTGACAATGCGTGGAAAGACGGCAAGGACTATAAAGCATTGCCGAATCTCGGCAACTTTATGGGCAAGATGGAATATATGAAGATGGTCGCCGGCTGCGCTGCTGCGCTCACCACGCAAACCGGCAAGATCGGCTTCCTGGGTCCCCTGATCAACGACGAGACGCGCCGCCTCGCCGACTCGGCGTACCTAGGCGCCAAGTACTGCTGGACGACGTACGCCAAGAAGAACGCCGCGGACCTAAAGTTCGACGTGACCTGGATCGGATTCTGGTTCAACATCCCGGGCGTCACGCTCGATCCGACCAAAGTCGCGAATGACTTTTACAACAGTGGTCACGATGTCGTCATCTCCGGCATCGACACGACCGAAGCGCTCGTGACGGCGGGACAGCGCCAAGCCAAGGGCGAAAAGGTTTGGGCGATCTCGTACGATTTCAAGAACGGCTGTGACGAAGCGCCGAACGCCTGCCTCGGCGTCCCGTACTTTAACTGGGGTCCGGCGTACCTGAAGACGGTTCAATCGTTCCTCGCGGGGACCTGGAAACCCTCCTGGGACTGGAATGGACCGGACTGGTCGAACCTCGACAATCCGGATACCGGCGCGGTCGGGTTCACCTTTGGCAAGGGCTTGAGCGATGCGAACAAAGCCATCATCCAGCAACAGTTCATCCCGGGGCTGGCGAATGGCAGCATCAATCTATGGAAAGGGCCGATCACGCTACAGGATGGAACGGTGTACGTCAAGGACGGTGCAACGGCGACGGATCAGGAAATCTGGTATATGCCGCAATTGCTGCAAGGCATGACCGGCGCCAGCGCGCCCACGAAATAATGTCGCTTTGTAGGGGTGCACCGCGGTGCGCCCCTACGCAAGGAATCGAATGCGCCTCGAACTCAGGAACATCCACAAGTCTTTCGGCTCGGTGCACGCGAACGACGGCATCACGCTCGCCGTGGAATCCGGGACGATTCACGGTCTGCTCGGCGAGAACGGCGCGGGCAAATCGACGCTGATGAAAGTCCTGTCCGGCTTCATCCACCGCGACGCCGGCGAGATCCGGCTGGACGGCACGCCGGTCGAATTCAAATCGCCGGCGGAAGCGATCCGCGCCGGCATCGGCATGCTGCATCAAGACCCACTCGATTTTCCGCCGCTGACAGTGCTCGACAATTTCCTGCTGGGTCGCAACGATGGTTTCATGCAACATCGCGGTCAGGCGCTGGCAGACTTGAGAAAATTCTCGTCACAGTTCGGATTCGATATAGCCCCCGACGCGCTGGTGAGCGCGCTGACAGTCGGCGAGCGCCAACAATTGGAAATCATGCGCCTGCTTTCGCTCGGCGCGAAAATATTGATTTTCGATGAGCCAACCACCGGCATCTCGCTGCCTCAAAAAATCAAACTGTTCGAAACGCTGCGCCTGCTGGCAAAACAGGGCATGACGATCATCTTCGTGACGCACAAGTTGGAGGACGCCGAAGATTTATGCGGCAAGGTCACGGTGCTGCGTCTCGGCAAAGTAACCGGCGAAGTGACGCGCCCGTTCACCACCGACCAGCTGGTGAAATTGATGTTCGGGCAATCACTCGCGGTCAGCGCGCGCGAAGCAATCGCGCTCGGCGAACCGGTGTTGGAGTTGAGAAACGTATGCGTCGCCGATTACCGGCTGCGCGTGCCCGACATCAATCTGCAAGTCTGCGCGGGCGAGGTCATCGGTCTCGCCGGCATCGAAGGGAGCGGACAGCGGCTGCTGCTGCGCGCCTGCGCCGGACTGGATCAGCCGGTCGCCGGCGACATTTGGATCGCCGGGATGAAAATGAATCGGCAGCCGTACCAGAAATTCCTCGAGCGCGGCGTCGCGTATCTGCCAGCCGGTCGCCTCGAAGAAGGTCTCGTACCCGGCTTGAACCTCACCGAGCATTTCGTTCTCGCCCAGCGCTCCAAGCAATTTTTCATCAACTGGAATCTGGCGCACGGTCAGGCGCAGGCAAAGATCGCCGAGTACAGCATTCGCGGCACACCGAACACGCGCGTCGAAGCACTCTCCGGCGGTAACCAGCAGCGCGCGCTCCTCGCGCTCCTGCAGCCCGAGTTGAACCTGCTCTTGCTCGAACATCCCACGCGCGGGCTGGACATCGAATCGACGATGTGGGTGTGGAACCAGCTGCTCGAACGCCGCCGCCAGGGCACGTCGATCATCTTCTCCTCCGCCGACCTTGACGAGATTTTCGAGTACAGCGACCGCATCCTGGTTTTCTCCGGCGGGCGCGTCGCCAAGGCACTCAACGCGAAAGAAACCTCGGTGCAGCAGTTGGGCGAGTTGATTGGCGGCAAAGGGTTGTGAATTGTCTGGGCCAGCCGACGCAGGCGGCTAAGCCATCCCTCCCGCGCTGTGGTTGGAGAGTTCTCCATCGGCGATCTTTCGCTTCATTCAGGACGCCTCCGCGCAATGACACGCTAGATGAGGTTTTTCATGACGAAACGCTTCTGGTCGGATTTCGCATGGGCGATTGGTCCCATTCTCTTAGGTCTCGTGCTGACGACGCTGGCGCTCGTCGCCGTCGGCGCAGACCCACTGCAAGCGTACCGCTCGATGTGGAATGGCGCGTTTGGCAATCCCGCCAAGATCGGCGACGTGATTCTGGCGTGGGTGCCGCTGATGCTCGCATCCATCGGATTGTTGATCACCTTCACCGCCGGCTTGTGGAACATCGGCATCGAAGGTCAGATCGTCGCGGGCGCCATCTTGACGACGTGGGCAGCGCGCACGTTCGATCTTCCTTCCATCGTGCTCATTCCAGTGCTTTTCATCGCTGGCATGATCGGCGGCGCGCTGTGGGCGTTGATCGCCGGCGTGTTAAAGACATTCGGCAAGGTGCACGAAATCTTCGGGGGGCTGGGACTGAATTTCATCGCGACCGGTTTATCGCTCTATTTGATTATCGGTCCGTGGAAACTGCCCGGCATCGCGTCGACCAGCGGGACGGAACTCTTTCGCAAGTCGGCGTGGCTGCCGACCTTTTCAAATGACATCTCGGTGGGGCCGGTCGAAATCACGGTCGCCATCGTCTCGCTCCTCGTGGTCTATTTCGCGCTGCGCGGCACGTTGTGGGGACTGAAGCTCAAAGCGATTGGGAAGAACACGCGCTCGGCGTTTTGGATCGGCATTCCGACGAATCGGCACATGCTCGGCGCGTTCGCCCTGTGCGGGGTGTTCGCCGGGATGGCGGGCACGGTGCAGGCGATTGGCGTGTGGCATCGCTTCATTCCTTCGATCTCCGGCGGCTATGGCTACCTCGGCATCCTGGTGGTGTTGCTGTCCGGCTTTCAAGCCACGCTGCTCGCGCCGGTGGCATTGTTCTTTGGAGCCGTCACCAAGGGCAGCGTGGCGTTGCCGCTCGATCTGAATCTGGACTCTTCGCTGGGTGGCGTGCTGCAAGGCATCATCGTTCTGCTCTTCGTACTGAGTCAGGGCGTGCGCGCGCGCGTGGAGCGTGCCCGCGCGGCGGCGCGCGTCGATTCCGCCGGACTCGGCGCGCCGGTGAGTCCGGCGACGACGGGCGAATGAAAAGGAAAAACGAAATTGGACACCACAACTCTTCTCTCCACACTCGCGTACGTTTTTTCGGGCAGCGCGCCGCTGGTGTTTGCAGTAATCGGCGAAACCATTGGCGAGAAATCCGGCGTCACCAATCTTTCGCTCGATGGCAGCATTCTGCTTTCGGCAATGGTCGGCTTTGCCGTCGCGTTCACCACGAACAACCTGTACCTCGCATTCCTCGCGGCCATGCTCGTCGGCGCCACAGTCGCCGCGCTGGTCGCGTTCTCCAGCATTGTCCTCAAACTCGATCAAATCGCCGTCGGCTTTGTGCTGACGCTTCTCTGCACCGATCTGAGCACGTTCTTCGGCAATCCGTTTGTGCGCAAGCCGGGTCCTGCGGTACCGCACCTGCCGATTCCGTTTCTCGCGGATATTCCGGTCGTCGGAACACTTTTCTTCGACCATAACGTGATCGTCTATCTCAGCTTTCTCGCGATCTTCGTCGCGTGGTGGTACATTTACCAGACGCAGCCGGGGCTGAAACTCCAAGGGATCGGTGAGCGACCGGCGGCGGCGTTTGCGCGCGGCACGAACGTGAACTTGCAGCGATTCATCTATACGCTGGTCGGCGGCTCGCTGGTGGGTGTTGCCGGCGCGACGTACTCGCTGTACGTCAAACTCGGCTGGAGTTACCACGCGACTTCGGGGCTCGGCTGGATCGCGCTCGCGATCGTGATCTTCGGCGGCTGGCATCCGGTGCGCGGCGCGATCGGCGCGTACATCTTCGGCGCGCTGCAATCGTTCGGGAATTTCGCGCAGAGCGCGTTCCCGAACGTGCCGACGCAGGTGTTCCAGACGGCGCCGTTCGCGTTCATGATCATCGCGCTGCTGCTCGTCAGCAACGATGCGATTGATCGGTTCTTCAGCGGCTCGCCGGTGTCGCGGCGGATCTGGCACTCGTTGCGCGGCACACCGCCGGGCGCGCTGAGCACGACGTTTGAGCAGGAGTGAGCGCAGAGATTGGCGAGGCATCCGCACCATCACCGTTTCATTTCGTCGGGATTGGCATATACCAATCAGCATCTCCGACCGCTCGATCTTGCCGAATGCCCCGCCCCGACTGCACAATTACCAAAAAGAAAGGACCACTGACATTCAAAACCCAATCCAACGGTTCGATCTCTCTCGCCTCAACGCCGTCGTCGTTCCGCTGATCGCTGGCGGGCTTGGCTTGCTCGTCGGCGCGGGGATGCTGCTCGCGCTCGGCGCGAATCCGCTGGACGCGTACGCCGCGATGGCGCAGGGCGCGTTCGGCAGTCCCAACGCCTTCGCCGATACGCTCGTCAAAGCCAGCCCGCTGCTGTTCGTCGGTGTCGGCACGTGTATCGCGTATCGCTGCGGCGTCATCAACATCGGTGGCGAAGGACAAATTGTCATCGGCGCGCTCAGCGCGACGGCCGTCGCGCTCACGTTCCAGAGCGCGCCCGCGTGGATACTCGTCCCCGGCGGATTGCTCGCCGGGTTTGTCGGCGGCGGCGTCTGGGCTGGCATCGCCGGGGTGCTCAAGGTCAACTTTCGCGTCAACGAAGTCCTGAGCACGATCATGCTGAACGCGATCGCAGGCTACATCATGACTTTTTTCCTCAACGGTCCGATCATGGACCCGACGACGCTCGACAACGCGATCAAGATTCCGCAGACACAGCGCCTGCCGCCCGCCTCCGACCTGGCGCGCTGGATTCCGACACGACTTCACGCCGGCGTTGCGCTCGCGATCGTGCTCGCCGTGCTTGCCTACATCCTGCTCTGGCGGACGACGATTGGGTACCGCATTCGCGCGGTCGGGCTCAATCCGCGCGCGTCGCGCTACGCGGGCATTTCCGTTGGACGCTATCAGTTGCTCGCGTTCATTCTCAGCGGCGCGCTCGCCGGCTTGGGGGGCTCGGTCGAACTGCTCGGCTTGACGCATCGATTGTTCAGCGACGGCTCCGCGACCGGCTTTACCGGCAACGCGGGTTTTAACGGCATCGTCGCCGCGCTCTTCGGCGGGCTGCATCCCATCGGCACGATTCCGGCGGCGATTCTGTTCGGCGCGCTGCTCGTCGGCGCGAACAGCTTGCAGCGCACGGTCCAAGTGCCTTCCGCCTTCGTCACCACCCTCGATGGGTTGATCGTCGTCTTTGTCGTCGCGAGCCAGATTTGGGCGCAGCGGCGGACGGTGCGCGTGGAAGACAAGCCCATCGTCGTGGAAGCGACCAGCCCGCCGCCGTTGCCAAAGCAGACGGAGGCGACCAAGTGATCTCCGATCTCTTCACCCTCAACGTGCTCGTCGGAGTACTTTCCTCCGGCGTACGCTATGCGACCTCGTACCTCTACGCGGCGATTGGCGAAACCTTCGGGCAGATCAGCGGCGTCTTGAATCTGGGCGTCGAAGGCATGATGCTCGTCGGCGCGTTCGCGGCGTACTATACCGTCCTGCAAACCGGCAATTTGTGGCTGGGACTTGCTGCCGCTCTCAGCGTCGGTGCGGCAATGGGCTTGATGATGGCGTTCATCAGTGTGACGCTGAAAGCCGAGCAGGGCATCAGCGGCATCGGGGTCTATCTTTTCGGATTGGGCCTGAGCGATTTGCTCTACCGCGTGACGATCAAGTCGCCGCAGACGGTCAAAGGGTTTGAGAACATTCATATCCCCGGGTTGACCGATCTGCCGATCGTCGGTCCGATCTTGTTCAACCAGAATCTGCTGGTCTATGGCGCGTTCGCGCTGGTACCGGTCGCGTGGTTCGTATTGAACAAGACAACCTTTGGATTGCAAGTCCGCGCGGTTGGGCAAAACCCGGGCGCCGCCGACACGCTCGGCATCAGCGTGGCAAAGATCCGCTACACCACCGTTACGCTCGGCGGCGCGCTGGCAGGCATCGCGGGCGCGTCGTTATCGATCGCGCTGCTGAATGTGTTCGGGAGCAACCTGACGGCGGGTCAGGGGTTCATCGCTGTGGCGCTGGTTTACTTTGGCGCGTGGAAGCCGCAGCGCGTGATGATCGGCTGCCTGCTCTTCAGCATGGTCAACGCGCTGCAATTGTGGATTCAGGTGCTCAAGATCCCGTTGCCGTCCGACATCGCGCTGATGATGCCGTACGTGCTGACGATCATCGCCTTGATGCTTGCCGCGCGGCAGATTGTTGCTCAGCCCGCTGCATTGACGAAACCATTTGAGAGGGGGGAGTGAGGAACTGGAGTGAAATCAGCTCGCGCAAGCCATGCGGCTGGGCGTCTGCCTGCGCCGTCGCGGCGGCATTGTCCGCGCCGGCGGACAATCGACGCATGCGCCCGCGCGGAGCGATTTCTAATAATGAAAGGAGGAAACAGCAGGAAATTACTGGTCTGATCGATAAAGCTAAACCACTTTTGGAGGAGAAGAAATGAACGCTCGACGTCTGATCTTTGCTTTGCCCCTGATTGCGCTCATCGTGCTCGCCGCGTGCGCGCCCGCGCCGACGGCGACCCCGGTGCCAGCCAAAGTCTTCAAGGTCGCGGCGATCATGCCCAGCGCGATCAACGACCTCGCCTTCAGCCAGAGCATGTACGATGCGCTCGTCAAAATTCAGAACGAAATGGGCAAGGACAAATTCCAGTTTGCCTACACCGACAATATGTTCAACGTTCCCGATGCCGCCGCCGCGATCCGGGATTACGCCAACAAGGGGTACGACCTGATCATCGCGCACGGCTCGCAGTACGGCGCGTCGCTCGCCGACATCGCGCCCGACTTCCCCAAGACCGCGTTCGCGTGGGGCACCGCGGTCGATACGTTCGAAAGCAAGGGCGTCAAGAACATCAGCGCGTACACCGTCGCGTCCGATCAGGGCGGCTACGTGGAAGGCGTGATCGCCGCGAAACTGTCCAAGACGGGCAGCGTCGGCGCGATCGGTCCCATCCCCGCCGGCGACGGCAAGTTGACGATCGATGGATTTGCTGCCGGCGCCAAGGCGACGAATCCAAACATCAAAGTCGCCACGCAGTTCACCAATGATTTCTCCAACGCCGCGTTGATGTCGCAAGCCGCGCAGACGATGATCGCCAACGGCGCGGATGTGCTAACCGGCACGTCGCAGGCAGTGACGGGTGCCATCGCGGTCTGCAAAGACAAGAATGTGTTGTGGTTCGGCAACCAATCGGCGCAGACCTCGCTCGCGCCCAAGGTCGTCGTCGCCAACCAAGTGTACGATTGGTCGCCGTTCCTCAAGACCCTGATCGAGAATACGCAACAGGGTAAGCTCGGCGGCGCGGTCTTGACCGGCACGCTGGCGAACAAGGTGCTCGTGATGCAATACAACCCGGACTATGCGCTGCCGGCGGACGTGAAAGCGCTGGCGGACAAAACCGTCCAGGGTTTGATCGACGGATCGATCAAAACGGGTGTGACCGGACAATAAGAACTCGGTGGGGGCGAACAGCCGTCCGCCCCCACCGCAGGGGACGATATGACCATCACGATCCAGAGCGTCGAACTGCGCGGCATCACCAAACGATTTCCCGGCGTCCTCGCGAACGACCACGTCAATTTCGATGTGCGCGCGGGCGAGATTCACGCGCTGCTGGGCGAGAACGGCGCGGGCAAGAGCACGTT
>Ga0272448_1004355_pt1 | contig 16189 bp, 8 predicted proteins | sample YNPCB0191_FD_202220 | JGI IMG/M metagenome (GOLD analysis project Ga0272448, IMG submission 202220) | Hot spring sediment microbial communities from Yellowstone National Park, WY, United States - YNP-CB-019-1 | ecosystem: Environmental > Aquatic > Thermal springs > Hot (42-90C) > Sediment...
GCGGCTCAGCCCGCCGGTGGTGCCCGCCCAGAGCCGCCCTTGCCGGTCGCGCAGAACGGGGCGCACCGTGTCGGAACCCAGGCCGTCGGCCGCGGTGTAATTGGTGAAGGCGCGCCCCTGGAACTTGTACAGGCCGCCGTAAACCCCGATCCACAGAATTCCCTCGCGGTCTTCCAGGAGCGCGCGCACGTCGCTGAACTTCAGGCCCTGGCCTGCGCCGATGAAGTCGATGCCGCCCTCGCGCACCGTTCCCAGGCCCTGGGGCGTGCCCAGCCAGGCCGTACCCCAGCGGTCGAGGCAAAGAGCCACCACCGGGCCGCGCTCGAGCCCGTCGGCTTTGGTGTAGCTGCGCACGAGGCGCTCGCCCTGGTAGACTCTCACCGAATCGTCCAGCCCGAGCCACAGCCGCCCTTCCCCGTCCTGGGCCAGGGTCCGGACATTTTTCCCGTGCAGCGCGGCCTCGTCGAAGTAATCGAAATGCTCGCCGCGGCGGTACGCCAGTCCCCAGGCGGTCGCCGCCCAGAGTCTCCCGTCGCGGTCCACCAGCAGGGCGTTCACCTCGCCCGCAGAGAGCCCCCCGGCCCGGATCCAGCGGCGCCCGTCGAAGCGGCACAGCCCGCGCGCGGTGGCGCACCAGACCGTCCCCTCGGCGTCGACCGCGAGCGCCGTCGCGCGGTTGTCGGGCAGCCCTTCGGCGACCGTGTAGTTGGCGAACCGCTCGCCGTCCCAGACGCTCACACCTCCCAGGGTCGCCGCCCAGATCCGGCCGCCGGCGTCCTCGGCGATCGCGTTGACCCAGTCGTTGGCCATCCCCTGGCGCACCCCGAAGACGGTCATGGCGGTGCCGTCGTAACGGTTGAGCCCCGCCTGGGTGCCGATCCACAGGTGCCCGGCCCGGTCCTGGTAGAGGGCCTGCGCCACCGCCTGCGAGAGGCCGTCTCCGGCGGTGTAGAGCCGGAAATAGTATTGTTCGGCGCGCGCGGCCGGCACGGCCGCGAGCATGAGCGCCGCAAACGCCGCCTGCATACGGATCCGCTCGGACCAGTGCCGCATTCAGCACCCCTCCCGCCGGCTGCTCGCCGGCCTGCCGAAGACCATACAGCGGCCCCCGCTGAAGGTCCGGTAAGTCGCGGAAATGTGCGCATTACATATCGGCCGAAAGCGCCCGCTCCATCGCCCGATTTGCGCGCCACGCGATGCGGTTGATGAAAACCGGGGAACCGGTACCGCGCGGGGCGCTGCGAGCAGTGCCTGGGTATGCGGGATCGCCGGTGTTTGGTGGAAGAAGTGAGCGGTCCGCCGCGGCGCGGCGGACCTACTTGCGCGGCGCATCCACCCGGTGCAGGCCGGGATAGGGAGTGCGTGCACGATAGATCGCGTAAAGGCAGGCGGCAAAAACCGCCGCGCCCGCCGCATACCAGCCCCAGGACCACTCGCTCACCGGTATATTGCGGCGCGCCAGCCAGTAGGCATAGGCATTGTTCCCGGCGTGCAGGAGCATTCCCGGAAAGATCGAGCCGGTCAGCAGGGCCAGGGCGGTGAGAACCATTCCGAGAAACGCCGTAGGGATGAGGCGGAACAGGGCGATGTGGAAGACGCCGAAGATCGCTCCCACGACCAGGACGAGAGTCGCGGGCCGGAACCTGCGCCGCAGGCCGTACAGCAACGGGCCGCGAAAAGCGATCTCCTCGCAGATTCCCGGCAGGAGCGCGACGAACAGGTACAGTTGCCAGGCCGGGACGTCCGCCGGCATTAGTTCGCGCCCGAACTGCTCGAGCAGGCGCTGCGGCACCGGGACCACCAGATCGGCCAGGCGGAACACGCCCGCGGCCGCCAGGTGCCCGGCGGGCACGGCGGCGACGACGGCGGGCCACACGGCCGCCCTGGGCCGCCGCAGCGCGAGGGCGTCGCGCACCGGCAGGCGGTATTTCCATATCATCAAGAAAGAGCCGCCGAGAAACAGGACCAGCTCGTTGAAGAGCAGCTGGGTGCGGAAGGAGTGCAGTTGCGGGAAATTGACGGCGGCCGCGAACAGCACCGCGGCCATGACCGCGTACCAGGCGAACACGTGCCGGGAAAAGAGCGCCGGCCCGCGCGCCCAGGCGGCCGCATCCAGATCGGCGGCCGTGATCAGCCGCTCGTCCGAGAGCATCCTGGTGGAGAGGCGCATCGTGCCCCGGGCGGCCAGGACCATCACGGCCGCGGCCAGCGCTATCATCGGCCAGTCGAATCTGCCGGCCAGGACCTCGCGCACCGCCACGCTCACGTTGGCCAGCGGGACGAGCACGATGGCCGAACGCAGCGACACCCCGGGCAGAACGGCCGCCACGGCGGGCACCAGGCTGACGAGATAGACCGGGAAGAAGTAAAGCTGCGCCTCCTTGTAGGACCTGGCGTAAGCGGAAAGCGACAGGAGCACCGCCGACAGGAAAACCCCGACCGGGATCAACAGGGCGACCATGACGGCCGGCGCGGCCGGTCCGATGGCGATCTCCCAGTCCGCGGGAAGCTCGATGAGCTTGAAATTCACATAGGCGAGGATATTGGCCACATTGACGAGCAGGATCGCCAGCGCCACGCAGAGAATCGCGAGCTGCTTGGCGGCCACGATCTCCGAGCGGCGCGCGGCGGTGGTGAGCAGCGTCTCCAGCGATCCCCGCTCCTTCTCGCCCGCCACGCTGTCGAGCGCCGCCACCGAGCCTCCGCTGAGGAGGAACATGACGAAAAAGAGCGTCAGGAACTTGCCGATCTGCGAACCGGCGGCCTGCGCCGCCCCGGCGACGCTGCGGCGCTCGAGCCGGAAAAGATCCGCGGGATCCATCGCCCAGCCGCGCTCGCGCAGCAGGCGATCCCTTTCGCTGCGCGCCGCCTCGAGCAGGTACTCCTTCATCGCCGCCGCGCCGGCGCGCGATTCCTCGCGGTCTCCCTGGAATCGGATCTCGACCAGGGGGACGCCCGCGGGCCGGGCCGCCTCCTCCCCCGGAGCCGCGGGCGCCTCCCGCGGCCGGCGGCGCGACACCTCTCCTTCCGCCTCCTCGAGCGCCGCGGCTTCGCCGGCACTGAGCGCCCGCACGTGAAAATGGATGCGGCGCGCGCGCAGCGCGGCCTCCGCATCCGTGACCGGGAGCTCCTCGAGCCTGAGGCCGGGCGCGCGCCGCGCCGCGATCAGGCGCCGCACGGTGCCGGCCTCCGCGCCGCTCAGGGCATAGCGGAAGGTGGTTTCCTTCAGGCTGCGCGCGCGCTGCCTCTCGATCGAACGCACGACGTAGAGCATGAGCGGCATGACCAGCAGCGGCAGCACGATCGCGAGAATGACGGTGCGCCGGTCGCGGGCCAGCATCCGCATTTCATGAAGGAACAGGATCCGGACGGATTCCCGATTCATTCCCGGCCCTTCACGCAGCAGACGAAAATGTCTTCGAGGTAGCGCATGCCGGTGGCCCGGCGCAGTCCGTCCAGCGTGTCGCAGGCCAGGATGCGGCCGCCATGGATGATCGCGATGCGGTCGCACAGCTTCTCGGCCTCGCTCATGATGTGAGTGGAAAAGACGATGGTCTTCCCCTGGGCGCGGAACTCGCGGATCCGCTCCTGCAGCTCGAGCGCGTTGAGGACATCCAGCCCCACCGTGGGCTCGTCGAAGATGAGCACCGGAGGGTCGTGGGCCACCGTGCGGGCGATCGACACTTTCTGCTTCATCCCGGTCGAAAGCCGGTCGACCCGGACATCCGCATAGGAAGCGATGCCGAAGCGCTCGATCAACTCGCCGACCCGCTGCGCGATCTGCGCCGCCGGGTAGCGGTTGATGCGGGCGAAGAACTCGATCGTCTCCCGCGCCGTGAGCCTGGGGTAGAGGGCGGTCGAGGACGAATAGAAGCCCAGGTGCCTGCGGGCCTCCTCCGGCTCGCGCACGACGTCGTGCCCCAGAAGCGAGGCGGTGCCGGCCGTGGGCGCGAGGATCGTGGCCAGCATGCGCAGGGTCGTGGTCTTGCCTGCGCCGTTGGCGCCCAGAAGGCCGAAGATCTCCCCGGCCCGGCACGCGAAATCGACTTCCTGAACCGCGCGCACCTCGCCGCGGCTTTCGTCGTAAAAGTACTTCGTCAGTCCCTGGACGACCACGGGCTCGTTCACGCCGCCTTCTCCCGCCGGGCGCCGGCACCGATGATCCGTTGTTTCAAGAACCTACCCAGGCTCCCGCCGCAGCTGCCGATGACGAAGTCCTCGTGGCGCAGGACGGCCGCGGCCAGCAGGATCAGCAGGGCGACCGACGCGGCTTCCACGGCCAGGGCCAGGCCGATCAGCGGCCAGCGGTAGACCCCGGAGATCGCGTCACGGAAAATCAGCGCCACGTTGACCACCGGCAGCGCCGCCGTCACGGGCGTCAGTTCCATCCCCGGCGCCTGGAGGAAGATCACCGGGAGGAAAACCGCGACATAGAAAGGGCTCACCATGGACTGGCCTTCGCGGAAATTGCGCGCGAAGGATGCCAGGAGCATCATCCCCGCGGCCACGAACATCGCCAGCAGGATGTCCATCAGGACGATCAGGGGCACCGCGGCGAGCGGGATGGCGAACGTGAGCCGCCCGACCTGTTCTCCGAGGATGGGCGCGAGGACGGACTTCACCGTGAGCAGCATGGCGGCGAGGTTCAGGATGCCGGCGCAGGCCGCCATGGTGGAAACGTAAAGGTATTTGGCCGCCACGATGTTCGCCCGCGGGACGGCGAAAGTCATGGTGGTTTCCCACGTGGACTTTTCCCTCTCGCCGGCGGTGCTGTCGATCGCAGGATACATGCAGCCGACGGCGAGCATGATGATCAGGAAGACCGGCAGCATGCGCCCCAGTATGAATTCCCCCATCTGCCTGCCCGAGGCCGTGTTGCGCATGGCCACCCGGATGGGCTGCAGCTGCCGGGCCTCCAGGCCCAGGCGCTCCCCCGCCTGCAGGACGAAGCGGTCGCGGTAACGGGCGACGATTTCCGTCATGCGCTCGAGCGCCAGCCGGCTCCGGTCCCTGGACTCGTCATAGGCGAGGCGCACCTTGAAATTGCCCGCCTCGGCCGGCGCGCCGGGCGCCGGCTCGAACTCCGCCAGCAGGTCGAGCGACCCGGCGCGCAGGTCGGACTCGGGGTCGGACGAACTCGTCAGGGCCAGCCGCTCGTCTTTCTCCAGCTCCTCCCGCAGGAAGCGGTGCTCCTCGGGAAGGCCGGCGAGCGCGACGCGTGACGTGAATCCTTCGGTCTGGCCCTGGACGAAAGAGATCCCGCTGTAGATCAGCCACAGGAGCGCCGGGTAGAGGACGATCTGCAGGACGATGCTGTTGACGATGATCGTGCGCTCGCGCAACGCGCAGCGCAGCTCGCGCCGGTAGAGTACCCCTATGTCCCGCAGATCGAACATCGGGCGCCCGTTCGGGCTCAGCGGTTGTCCCGGGGCCTGGGCATCAGCCTGGCCAGGTTGCCTCCCGGACCTCCGCCGCGGCCGCCCCCGGCGCCTGCGACCGTCATCGCGTAGATCTGGTCCCTGGTCCAGCCGTTGCGGATGAGCGCCAGATAGAGATCCCTCTTCGCCTCGTCGCTCCCGGCCGACGGATTCATCGACAGTATGAGATTGTCGACATCGCCGAACTGCGTCTTGGCGTTCTCGAGCCGGTTGACGCATGCGGCGACGTCCGCCGGGCTGCACTCGAGCGCCATCAAGACGTTCTTCTGGTTCATGCGGGAGATCAGTCCGGCATCGACGCCGTTCGAGCCGGTCAGGGTCACCATGAAGGGCCTGGCGGCCGCATCGAGCATGTCGCCGAGCAGCCGGGCCGAGGGGTTGACGAGGTTGATCGCGATGTCGGCGGCTTCCATGGCCTTGACCGCCTCGCGCCCCTTCTGGGTCAGGCCGCCGTCGAACCAGATGCCGTCGTCCCGGACCACGTCGACACGGCCGAAGTCCAACAGCGTGGCGGTGGTCTCGAGCAGCGCGACGTTGCCCTCGAACAGGGACGCGTCGCGCACCCCCAGGGTCACTCTCGCCTGCGGCGCGGCCTGCGCGGCGAAGCGCGCGCCGGCGGCGGGCCGCGGCCGCCTCAGTTCTTTGGCGCGGTTGTTGGCGAGCGCCAGCAGCTCGGCGTTGGTGGAAGCCGGCACGAACTCCCAGCCGCCGCCGCCGGCGGCGATGTTGGGGATGGTCATGCGCATCGCGTTGTAGCGATGCTGCCGGTCGGCGATCAAAAGGTTGGCCTGAGTCTCATTGGCCAGGTTGAGGACTCCCTGGAGGACGAAGCGGCCGGTCTTCGCCAGTATTTCGGGGTCGATCTTGTCGGCGTCGTCCGAAGCATCATGATAATCGGGGTGCCCGCCGCCGCCGCTCGTCATCAGGGCGAGCGCCTCGATGCCGAGTTCGATGAATCCGGAATGGTCGCTGCCCCCCGGTCCTCCCGTGCGCGCCCGGACGCTCTTGGCGACTTCCGGGTCCTGGTCGCGCATGATGATGTCGAAGATCTCGGGAAAATTCAGAGCCCCGGGCGCACCGATCTCGGTGCCCAGGCCGACCATGTCCATGTTGAAGTAGGCCACGGTGCGGTCCATCGACACGCCGTCGCTCGGCGAGGAGACGTAGTGCCGCGAGCCGAGCAGGCCCAGCTCCTCGCCGCACCAGAGCCCGAAGATGATGGTGCGTTTGGGCTGCACCTTGTGGAGCGCAAGCAGGCGCGCCACCTCCATCGTGACCGCCGAGCCCGAGGCGTTGTCGTCGGCGCCGTTGTAAACGACGCCGTTGGTCATTCCCAGATGGTCCAGGTGACCGCCCACGATCACGTACTGGTTCTTGAGCTCGGGATCGGTGCCCTCGATCTTGGCGAGCACGTTGCGCGACACGTTGTTGTTGAACTTCTCCCCGTACAGGGTGACCGTGTCGTAGCCCTTGATGCGGGCCCGGACCCCGGTATTCATGGAGCGCACTTTGCGCGCCTGGATGTCGCGCCGCATCTGATCGACGCGCACCGTGAAGCCGCGCGCCGTCTCCTGCGGATCGCGCGACAGTATCCAGCGGAACACCCTTTCGTCGATGTTGGAAACGTAGACGAACGGCCTGGTGAAAGGCGAGGGGGCGAGCTCGCGCCGCTGCGGCGGTCCGGCCGGGGCGGCGGGCTGCGCCGCCGCCGCCGGCGGGTTGTACAGCAGTATGCCGGCGGCACCTTTTTCATAGGCGACCATGACCTTGCGCATGTCGCCGGACTCCTCGGTCCACGCCTCGGTCTCCTTCTCGGGCTCCGGCGGCTGCCCGGGCCCGCCCATGCCCATGCCGGCGGCTCTGGGCGCGTCCTTGGGGGATCCCTTCAATGCCAGGACGATCTTCCCCGTGACGTCCAGCGCGTATTCGTCGAGTCCCTTGGCGGGAGCGGAGATTCCATAGCCGACGAAGACGATCTCCCCCTCGACCGCGGCTCCCGGCGTCGACGAGACATCGACGGCGAAGTCGTTGTCCTTGATATAGAACTCGCGCCCCTCGATGGAAAGCTGCGGCACGCCGGTCGCCCAGGCAAAGCCGGCGCGCTCGCCCCGGATGGGCACGGCCTGGAAATAGGTGCCGTTGTCGCCGGCGGGCTTGAGGCCCCACTCCCGGAACATCTGGGCGGCCCATTCCGCAATCTGTTCGTAGCCCGGTGTGAGCGTCTTCCTGCCCATGTACTCGGGCGCGGCCATCTTGGCGATGTAGCCCTTGATCACGTTGCCGTCGACGCGGATCTGGCTCGTCTGCGCCGGCGCGAGCACGACCGGCAGCAAGCAGAGCAGAAACAGGAGATGAAAACGACAGCGCATGCCCTTGTTTCCCATGTTCGAATCCTTTCGACTGTAAGTGCCAACCCCTGCCGGGCGGATTATATTATCGCGCCGCGGGTTTTGAAACCTCGATCACCGTGCCGGATGCGGCATCATTGTTGATTCAGCTTTCAGCTTTCAGCTCTCAGCTTTCAGCATTAAGCTGATAGCTGACGGCTGATAGCTGATGGCTGATAAAAGGTCTGCCGGCCCTTCGGGGCTTGCGTGATAGATACGCTCCTTTCCGGGGGTTCGCCTTCGGCTCACCCCCGGCTGCCAGCTCGGGGCCCCTGCCGGGGCCTGATGATCGCCCCGAATCGCATCGCCGCCATCTTCGGCGAATTCCCCGCTACCGGCTTAGGGTCTCTGCAGGGCGCGGGCCAGTGCCGGAGTCACGGCAGCCGGCAGCTCCGGGTGAGCCGAAGGCGAACCCGGAGAAAGGCGAACCCGTCATTGCCGAGCCCCGCATGGCCGACAGAGAAGCATGCGTGTTTCGTTGCGCAACAACGCCCCGCCGGGGCCGCGTCAGTGCCGGAGGCACGGCAGCTGGTAGCTCCGGGTGAGCCGAAGGCGAACCCGGAGAAAGGCGAACCCGTCATTGCCAAGCCCCGGAGGGCCGACAGAAAGGCACGCGCGTTTTGTTGCACAACAATGCCCCGGCGCGGGACCATCGGCGCGCGGTGCCTACCCCGAACCGCAAATGCATGCGGGATAGCATTACCGGCCGCAAGATTTTTCTGCAACAATAGGGGGCATCTATAACCGGGAGGCAGCCATGACGAGGAAAGCCATCGCACGCAGCGCGCCGATCCTGATCGCGGCGCTTTTCATCGGGACATCCGCGCTTCGGGCCCAGAAGACCTTCACCATCGAACAGGTGCTCAGCTACGCCTTTCCCTACGAGCTGGTCTCGGCCAGGAAAGCGGATCGCATCGCCTGGCTCGAGTTCGAGCGCGGGCGGCGCAACGTCTATACGGCCGCCGCGCCGGATTTCAAGCCGGTGCGCCTGACCGACTTCAACGACGACAACGGGGTCGATCTGACGAGCCTTGCCATCTCCGATGACGGCTCGGTCGTCGTCTTCGTGCGCGGCCACGATCCCAACCGCGACGGATGGCACGCCAATCCCTCCAGTTCGCCCGACGGCACGGAGCAGGCGATCTGGGCCGTCTATACGCGCGAGCGCCGGCCTTTCCGCCTGGTGGCGGCCCGCAATCCCGTGCTCTCCCCGGACGGCAAATGGGTCCTGTTCGTGAACGAGGGGCAGATCTACGGAGTCGCCCTGCCGGGAAGCGGCAGGAAGGCTCAGGGCCGTTCGAGTTCGACCGGGCTGGTCAAGGATCCGGACATGAGGCCCCTATTTTACGCCTGGGGTACCAACGGCAATCCCCGCTGGTCCCCGGACGGCAAGAAAATCGCCTTCGTCAGCGACCGCCGCGACCACAGCCTCATCGGTGTTTACGACCTGGCGAGCCGGAAGGTGACTTATCTCGCTCCATCGGTGGACCGCGACACCAATCCCGCATGGTCGCCCGACGGCAAGAGGATCGCCTTCATCCGCAGGCCCGGCTCGGCTTTTGCGCAGATCGTCGCCTCGGGGCTGGCGGCCGGCACTCCCGTCATCCCCGCACCACCGGGGCGTCCCGGGCAGCCCGTGGCGACGCCTCCGCAGCGCAAGCCCCCACAGGAATCGGGCCAGCAGCAGGCGACGGCGCCCGGCTTCCAGGAAGCCAGGTTCGAGGACGGGCGCACCCTCACTTTCTGGGTTGCCGACGTCGCGAGCGGCAAGGCCGAAAAGATCTGGCAGGAGCCCCTCGACGATTCCTCCTTCCGCGCGATCCGTGACATCACCTGGGCGGGCGACAGTCTGGTGTTCCGTCTCGAGCGCAACAACTGGCAGCATTACTACGCCGTCGCCGTCGCCGGCGGGCTCGATTCGTCCCCCATCAATCTCACGCCGGGCGAGGGCGAGGCCGAAAGCGTGGGATTTTCGGCCGACGGCAAGTACCTCTATTACAGCACCAACGTGGGCGACATCGACCGGCGGCACTTGTGGCGCACGCCTACGGCCGGCGGCACGTCCGAGCAGCTGACGCGCGGCGAGGGGATCGAGACCTACCCGGCAGCCCTCGCCTCGGGCAACAAGGTCGGCGTGCTCTATGCCGATGCACGCCGCCCGCAGTCCGTGGCCGTGGTGGACGCCCGGGGCGGCAAAGCCGAGATCATCCGGCAGAACCTGCCCGCGGACTTTCCGCTGGAATCCCACGTCGTTCCGGAACAGGTGATCCTGACCGCCGAGGACGGTCTCAAGTTCCACAACCAGCTCTTTCTCCCCAAGGACATAAAACCGGGCGACAGGAGGCCTGCCCTTCTCTTCTCCCACGGGGGGCCGGGCAGGCAGATGCTGCTCGGGTACCATTACATGTTCTTCTACCACATGGCCTATGCGATCAATCAGTATTTCGCCAATCGGGGCTATGTGGTCATCTCGGTGAACTACCGCTCCGGCATCGGCTACGGCCGCGAGTTCCGGATGGCTCCCAACCGCGGCGCCTCCGGATCTTCCGAATACCAGGACATATACGCGGCGGGCAAGTACCTGCAATCCAGGCCCGACGTCGATCCCCAGCGCATCGGCCTCTGGGGCCTGTCGTACGGCGGCCTGATCACGGCTCTCGGCCTGTCGCGCAACTCCGATCTGTTCAAGGCGGGCGTCGACATCGCCGGAGTGCACCTGTGGGGCAACTCGCTCGATCCCAACAGCACTTCGTTCAAGTCCTCGGCGGTGGCCACCATCGACAAGTGGACCTCGCCGGTGCTGCTCGTGCAGGGGGACGACGACCGCAACGTGGCCTTCTCCCAGACGACCGGGCTGGTGCAGCTATTGAGGGCGCGCAAGATTCCGTACGAGCTGATCGTCTTTCCGGACGAGGTGCACGATTTCCTGGTGTTCCAGCGCTGGCTGGAGACCTTTCACGCGGCCGAGGACTTCTTCCGCCGCACCCTGGGTCCTTGACGGTGAACCTTTGCCCGTTCCGGACGAGAGGCCGACAAGCATGGTCTTCGTTGTCGGGGACTTCGGCTGTCAGCTTTCAGCGGTCAGCCTTCAGCTGTCAGCAGTCAGCTTTCCCCGACCGGACGCTGAATCCTGACGGCTGACGGCTGACAGCTGAGATCCCGCGGTTCTCGCGCCCTGGTGCCGGACCACCGGACGGAAGCCGATCCGCCTTGGTTCCGGCTCGAGCTCATCGAGGTTTCGAACAGCAGTCGAACTTGGCGACTCGGGGCCCATTCGCTTATCATGGGATCCGACCGAACGGGCCGCGCAACGGAGTCCGAAACATGAAGAGTCGCCTGGACCCCAAGCGGGTGGAAGTAATCGACGAGGCCGTGGCCGAAATACTGAGACGGAAACGGCCCTCGGACAGGTTGAGGATAGGATTCGACCTGTGGGCCTGGGCGCACGACATGCTCACGGCGCACATCCGGCACCTCCACCCGGACTGGGATCAGAAAGCGGTTCGAGACGAGGTTGCCAGGAGGTTTCTGCGTGGAGCCATATGACTTGCTCCAGCGGATAGTCGCGCTCCTGGAGCGCCTGAACATCCCCTACCTTGTCACCGGCTCGGTTGCCGCCATGGCTTACGGTGAGCCTCGCCTGACCAACGACATCGATGTCGTCGCGGCCATCGAGGAACGCCACATAGCCGATCTGATCGCCGCATTCCCTCCGGACGAGTTCTATGTCAGCGAGGAAACGATCCGGGAGGCGATCCGGCGACGGTCGCAGTTCCATATCATCGATCCGTCATCGGGGCTCAAGATCGACATCATCGTCCGAAAAGGCACGCCGTTCGATGCGAGCCGCTTCCGGCGGGCCAGGCGGATGAAGCCGGCGGAAACCTATTCGGCCAGCTTCGCCTCGCCTGAGGATGTAATCATCATGAAGATGAAGTACTACCGGGACGGCGGATCCGAAAAACATCTGCGCGATATCACGGGAATACTGAAAGTCAGCCGGGACGAAGTGGATCTGGATTACATCGCCGACTGGGCTCGTCGCCTCGATCTGGCGGACGTGTGGGAGATGATCCTCGAGAGGATCGTCGAATCCTGAGGCCCGAAGCCGGCCGGCGAATCGCAGGAAATCCGCGCCCGGATCAACGCCCCGGCCTGAGGTGCGCCTCGAACAGCTTCAGGATGCGCCGGTACTCGTCCGCCCAGGAATCGGCGCGCTGGAAGCCGTGGTTTTCCACGGGGAAGAGAGCCACCTCCCAGTTTTCCTTGTGCAGCTCGATCAACCTCTCGGCCAGGCGCACGGTGTCCTGGAAATGGACGTTCGTATCGACCACGCCGTGGCAGATGAGCAGGGGACCGCGCAATCCCTCGGCGAAATAGATGGGCGAGCTCCTCTTGTAGGCCTCGGCGTCGTCCTGCGGCTGGTTCAGGATGTTGACCGTGTAGCCGTGGTTGTAATGCGCCCAGTCGGTGACCGGGCGCAACGCGGCGCCGGCGGCGAAGACGTCCGGCCGGGTGAACATCGCCATCAGGGTGATGAAGCCGCCGTAGCTGCCGCCGTAGATGCCGATGCGCTTCGGATCCACGCCGAGGTTTTCCACCATCCAGCGCGCGCCGTCGACCTGGTCGTCCAGATCCTTGCCGCCCATGTGCCGGTAGATGGCCGTGCGCCAGTCGCGCCCGTAACCGGCGCTTCCCCGGTAGTCGATGTCCATCACCACGAAGCCGCGGTCGGCGAGCAGGTGGTGGAACATATACTCGCGATAGTAGCTGCTCCAGTAGCGGTGCGCGTTCTGCGCATAGCCGGCACCGTGCACGAAGATGACGCCCGGCCGCTTCTCGGCCGCGGCACCGGCCCGCTTGCGCGCTGCCGCGGCTGCGGGCCTGCCTGCGGCTTCCCTGAGCATCTCCGGGGTGTAGACGCGGGCATACACATCGGCGCCGTCCCGCGCCCGGAAGGTGATCAGCTTCGGATCCAACCAGGGGAACGACAACCACTCCTCGGTCGGGGTGAGCGTGATGCGACGCGCGGGAGCTTGCGGGCGATTGTCCATGAGATAGAGCTCCGGCGGCCGGTTGCTGCAGGAATAGATCACCGCGGCCGTCTTTTCATCCGGCGAAAGCAGAACGCGATGGCTTCCCGGCATGCTCGTGATCCGGGTGCGCGCTCCGCCCGATACGGGCATCGAGTAGAAATGCCGCTCGCCGGGGTGGACTTCGCTCGAGGTGAAATAGAAGAGCGTCTTGTCGTTGGAAAGCGAGGGCTCGAAAACCTCGAACCTGCCGGAAGTCAGCGGGCGCACACCGCTGCCGTCGATCGCGGCCGCGTAAAGTTGAAGATAGCCCTCCTTCTCGGCGACGAAATAGACGCTCTTGCCGTCGGGCATCCAGCCGGCCTGGGACCTGCCGAATCCGCCGAGGACCCAGGCGTCGTCGTGCAGGTGATCGATAACGGCGGCCTTGCCCGTTTTCGGGTCGATGCGGAACAGCCAGCGATCCTTGGTATCCCGCGATGTTCCGGCAACCACGACGACGGCGCTGTCCTCGGACCACAGGGGGCTCGAGAGATTCACCGCCCTGTCCTTCTGGCCGTGATCGATCCAGACCACCTCGCCGGTTTCCACGGACACCAGGCCCATGCGCGAGGTCCCCTGATCGTCGCCGACCTTGGTGCGCGTCGCGATGTCCTCCGTGTAGCCGGAATCGGTGACGTAATTGGGAACCGCGGCGGTCTTGCTCCTTTCGGCCGGCTCCGTCTGGGTGAAGACCACGAAGGTCTGGTCCGGGGAAAGCTCGAATCCCGAAACCCGCGCGCCCCGCGGGATGTAGTAAGGCTTCCGCTTCTCGCGTTCCTTGCGCCTTTCGTCGGCCTCGGCGCGCTCGCGCGCACGTTCGCGCGCCGCTTCGAACAGCTCCTTCTGCTGCGCCTCGAGGAACTTCTGGCTGTCGGTGGGCCTGGGCTCGGGCGGCCTCGGGCCCGAGCGGAAGTCGGTCAGTTGCACGACCGCGCCGTCATCGAGCGAAATCCGGTAGAGGTTGTTGTCGCGGACATAGACCACCCCTTTTTCGTCGGCGGTGAAGCGCGGCGACGATTCCGCTTCCACCGTGCGCATGAGCGTGCGGCGCCGGTCGGTGACGGTGTCCTGCAGGACGATGTCGCCGTCCTCTACGAAGACGACCTGCCGGCGATCCTTGGAGTAGTCGCCGGCTGGGGGCGGCACCTTGCGGGCCTCCTCGTCCGTGAGCCGTTTCAGGGATCCGTCGGCGCGCGTGAGCACGTAGGTGTGCGACTTCCGTTCCCCGGGCCTGCGCCAGGAAAAATACAGGCGGCCGCCGTCGCCCGACCAGCGCAGCGAGTCGATGCCGTAGCCCACCAGATCCGGCCCGCGCATGATGCTTTCGACCGTGAGCGGGAAACCCCTTTCGGGCGGGATGCGGAAGGTCAGCGAAGCGCCATAGCCTTCCCAGTCGTGAGGCCTCCCCGCCTCGGCGGCCGTCATGTGGACCAGGCGGACGAGCCAGGTTCCGGGTGCCGCGAGGGGGACGTAGGCGATGCCCTCGTAGCCGGTGCGCGTCGTGAAGGTGAAGTCCTCGTCGGGAACCGTTTCCTTGGCAAAGCCGTCGGTGACGGCGGCGATCTGCGCACCTCCCAGCGGCTTGCCGTCGAAGAGCACCTGCAGGGCGAGCTTCTCTCCCGGCCGGGCCGAGTCCGGGCTGCGCAGGGGCACGATTTCGAGTTTCAGCCCCGTGGGCCGCGCGGCGGCGTCGCTCGGACCCTCGCCGGCAAAGACGATGCTCTTGGCGAACCACGTCTGCATCATCTTTCCCGGAACGTCTTCCTTCTTGGAGCGGGCGCGCGCATCGATGACCGCCTGCAGGCCTTCGCGCGCGAGATAATCGCTGAACTCGCGGGCGGATAGCTCGACCGGCCTGGGCTTGAGCTCCGCCGCGATCACCTGCGCTCCGGCCTCCCCGGCAACTGCCTGGGCCTCCACGGCCCCGGCCGCGGCGCGCAGGGCTGCGATCTCCGCCGTACCTCGGGCCGTGTGAAGCTGCAGGCGCACGACGTCGGCCTCGGTCAGGGACGCATCTCCCTTCGGGAAGCGTGCACCCCCGTGCAGCGCGATGCGCAGCGTCGCGCCCGGGCGTGCACTGAAGTCCGGGATCAGCCATACGTCCTGGGCGCACGCGGCGCCGGCGGTTAGAATGAAGATTGCGACAATCGCCGTTTTGCGGAAAATCATAGCCTCGCTCCTCAAACACCAGACCGGACAACCCGAGAATAGATCAGATCCGCTTCTCTCCGGTAACCCGGCACCAATGCGTGACAGCCATCAGCCGTCAGCTTTCAGCAGTCAGCTGTCAGCCGTCGGTTCTCAGCCATCAGCCGTCAGGCTTCACCGTCCCGTCGTGGAAAGCTGACAGCTGAAAGCTGATTGCTCATTGCTGGCGGCACTCGCGCAAATCGGTTAAATTCAATATGTCCTTCCTGCCCGAAAGGCACAAATCCGGCCCTTGGGGACTGGAGGCGAATGTACCAGACTTGGCCCGAGGAAAAAACCCGCATGTTCCGCAGCAGGATCCTGCGCTGGTTCGCCGCCCACCGCCGCCCTTTCCCCTGGCGCCGCAAGCCGACCCCGTATCGCACGTGGGTGGCCGAGGTCATGCTGCAGCAGACGCAGGCTCGCACGGTCGTGCCCTATTACCGGCGATTCGTGAAAAGGTTTCCAACGCTCACGGCCCTGGCTGCGGCGTCGCCGGATGAAGTCCTGGCCCTCTGGGCGGGCCTCGGATATTACCGGCGCGCGCACGGGCTGCACAGCGCGGCGCGCGCGATCGCGCGCGATTTCGGCGGCCGGATTCCCGCGTCGGCCGAGGACTTCCGCCGCCTGCCGGGCGTGGGTCGCTACATCTGCGGCGCCGTGCTCTCAATAGCGTACGGGCTGCCCGAGCCCGTGGTGGACGGGAACGTGCGGCGCGTCATCAGCCGGTTGTTGTGCCTGGAGGAAGGCGCGCCGGAGAGCTTCTACTGGCGGCAGGCTCGAGCCTGGATCCCGCAGCGGCGCCCGGGGGATTTCAACCAGGCGGTCATGGAGCTGGGGGCGCTCGTATGCACCCCGTCGCGGCCGCGGTGCGCGCGCTGCCCGGTCGCCGGTTTCTGTGACGCCCGCGCCCGGGGGATGCAGGAGGTGCTGCCGCGCGCGCGCCGGCCGCAGGCGCAGGAAACGGTCCGCCTGGCCGTTTTGGCGCTCGAGTGCCGAGGGTGCTTCCTCCTCGAGCGCCGCCGCGCGGCGGGATTCATCCCGGGAGAATGGGGGTTGCCGGCAAAGGCACTCGAGCCCGGGGAGGATGCGCATCAGGCGG
>Ga0272448_1004356_pt1 | contig 16188 bp, 7 predicted proteins | sample YNPCB0191_FD_202220 | JGI IMG/M metagenome (GOLD analysis project Ga0272448, IMG submission 202220) | Hot spring sediment microbial communities from Yellowstone National Park, WY, United States - YNP-CB-019-1 | ecosystem: Environmental > Aquatic > Thermal springs > Hot (42-90C) > Sediment...
GCCGGAGACTTCGTAGAAAAGCCCGCCGGCATCCAGGAGCAACCGTTCGGTAACCACTTCGCGGATTCGGGGCGAGTAGTCGGCCCCAGGCGGCGGATAATTTTCGTCTGCCTTGGGGAGGCGATGTTTTTGCCAGCCGGCCGCGGTCCGAAGCATCAGGATGGTGGAAGCGGCGTCCCAGCCCACGGCAACCACCTGCTCGCTCATCGAACCCAGATTGCAGACCTCCGCATAATGGGCCTGGTCGATGATCCGCCATTTGCCAGCCGACTGCTCGGCCAGCAGACCGGGCTGGCCTTCTTGGCCCACCGCAGCCACGAGGAGCGTATTGCCTATGGTGTGGGCGGCCCGGAACCGAACCGCCTTGCCCTCCAGGCCCAATTCCGCCGGAATATCTCGGCTTGCCCCAACCGTCCCGGTGGCCAAATCGACTTCCAGCAACCGCCCCGACGCTGTCAGAAGCCCCAATTTCTGTTTCTTGCCAGAAGCCGATTTGGCATTCGGCGGGGTAGCCGGGCTCTCTTCTTCCAGCCGAACCGAAGCTACCAGATGCTGGTTTTCCAGCCCGGCAATGGTCCGAAGCGTGCCGTCCGCAGCGATCAAGTGCGGCCCGATGCTCAGATAGCCGGGCACACCGCCCACCATCAACCGGTTGGAAAATATCCCCGGCACCGATTCGGCCCGCCGGATAAACTGGAGGGATTCGGTAATTTCATAAAGCCCCATAGGTTCAGCCGGTTGGCCCGGCCCCCGATCCCGATAAGCACAAAACCACAATCGGTCGGCAAAGGGCAACAAGGCGCCGTTGATCTGGGCGGTGGGGGTCTGCCGGCCCGGCGTCCCGAGCCCGGCAGGACTGTGCCCCGTAGCAAGAGCCGACGGGGAATGGTCGGCTTGGCCTTGCCCGGGTTGGATCTGCTGGGCGGGGGGCAACTGGGCAAAAAGTTCCGGCTGCACCGCCGTCGGTTCTCCCGGAGCAAAATGGAATTGGGCCGACATCCGGGCCGGCCGATCGACGCGAAGCCGCATCCACACGGCCTGCAAGCTCCGAGGCAACACATGCCAGGCATACCCGCCCAGGGGAACCTGCAACGTAAGATACGGCTTCCATTGGTCGGCGCCTGCCGGATCGACCTCTAGGGTAACCTGGATCGGCAGGGCCGAGGGGGTGGTAGGGCTGGGAGAGGGAGGCGGACTCGCAGAGGGAGCAGCCGGGCTGGCAGCGGGAGCCGCGGGAGGGGAAGAAAAAACGGTTGGAGTAATAGGACCTGCATCGGCGGGAGGGGGAGAGGGGGCATCGGCTGGCTTGTATGCGACTGCCACGAAAGTGCCAGTCCCGTTGGTTTTTCCTGGATTCCTGCTTGCGCAGGAATGACACATTGCCCCCTCACCCGGCCAGCTTGCGCTGGCCGGCCTCTCCCGCCAGGGGAGAGGCGAAGATTGGGTAGTCTGGGTAATTGGCTGAGCTGCCAGGTGTAAACAACGATGTTCAAATCCGGCGATGAGGAAGGGATCGGAGGGGGTGTCTGGGGATACCGGGTCATCAAGCCAAGGGCCGCCCCAGCCGGCGGGCCGACCCCATCGGCCCACCTCTTCGAGGGTGCCGAACCATAGGTTCGACTGGGGTTGGCCGCCCGTGCGATGCCGATGGTTCATCGAGGAGTTTTCATCCCCGGCCAGAACCAGCCGATCCTGCCAGAGGCAAAAATCGGGCGTCATCTTCAGATGGGCGGCGTAAGGCGTTAACCCCCCCATTTGGCCGGGCCGAAGCTGGGCCGACATCTTGTAATACAGCCCATGCATATCCAGAAGCATCAGGTCTGGCCGGAGGGGGCGAATCCGGGGCCATTCCGTGCACCAGGCCTGATCGTAGGATTGGCTTGCTTTGGGCAGACGATAGGTGTGCCACCGGCCATCCTGCAAAATGCATAAAAGCACGCTCCGCCGGTCCCAGCCGTTGGCCCAGAGCGTGGAGTGGTCCCGAGGCGGCGGCTGGATGCTGGCGGCGGTCGTTACATCGCAAAAGGCGGTCCGCCGGAGGATGGTCCATCGCTGGCCGTCCCACTCAGCCAATCGGCCCCGGCCATGGCCGTCCCGCTGGTCCTCCTCGAAATAGCTATTATTGGCTACCACCACCCGGCCTTGAGCGGTATAGCCCCCTTTGAAATGCACCCGGGACTCGATGCCCAATTCCTTGGTCAGCTCGAAAAGTTTCCGGGCCTGGAGAGTGGCCAGATCGACTTCGTAAAAGCCGCCTTCCATAGCCAGGTAATAGACTTTACCGGCAGGATCGGTTAGATGACGCATGGTGCCGGTCAGCCGTTCGGAGGCCAACTGCTTGATCAGCCGGACCTCTCCCTTGGCGTCGATTACATAGGGACCGATCAAAAGTTGATTGGTCTCCGAATGGATCATCCGATTGGCATGGGTGCCGACAATGCTGGCCGGATGCCGACGGATGGCCAACGGGAACGGCAACGGTGCGGGGCAGGCCCCAGCTAGATTCCGAAAAGAACTCGGCGGTAGGGTTAATCCTGCCTTTGGGGGACAACCGGCCAGGATTTCATATAAGCCTACTCCTTCGCCAGAGATATGGGCCACATAACTGACATACCAAAGCCGATCCGCCCATGGCACCAAGGCCCCTATGCCGGCTTCGCTGTAGGAGGTGGACATGGCGGCCAAATGGGGATAGACCCCTCGCAGACAAAGATCGCTGCATTTCCAGGCGATTCCGGCTGAGGAAGGCTCCGCCGAGGCGGCCGCCGAGGCTGGCAGGCCGCCCCCAGCAACCCCCTTTTCTGTCTTCATAATATCCCCGGCAAGCGCCCCACGCTGAGCAGCCCCGGCAAAAGTCCTATCTTCCCACCTCTTCGGAACGAAACCCTCCTCCGATAGCAGCCTGGCAGCCGGTCCAGAAACCCATCCCCGACCCATACAACCGGGGCACTCCTCAGCCTCCCGTTCGGCAACTCCTGCAGAAATCGGAACCTCTGCCCCCATGATTTGTCGCATATCCAAGCTCACTCCCTGCCCGACATGCAATCCCCACCAACCTAATATCCCGACCCAAAAAAAACAGCTTCGTTTGCCGAATTGTATTTTCTCCATGAAATCAGTCCTCCTGATTTTTTGAGAAGCGGGCTTTTTGACTGCGGGGAAACAGCGTACTTTTCGGTTACCAGAAACCATTTTGGGAGTGCGCAGGTAGGTTTGGCAAGGGGGGAAAACTGGGAAGGTATAGGAGGGGGGCTTCCCCGGATCGCGGGGACATCGGAGCCACTACCGACGGGAGACCAAGACGGTAGAACTCCTTGCTTGTGTTGGGAACTGCCAAGGCTCTCCACCACGAAGCCCGTAGAAGACATTTTTTCTTTGCGGCTAGTATCTCAAAGATTTCCCGCATCGGCAACCCTCTACCAGACCGATAGGGAATAGAAGGTGAAAAAGGACTGGAAGTCGGAAAACCAGGATTGTCAGTTGAGTAAGCCATGTGTAGGATAGCGGTACCAGCGGGCCAATGGACAACGGAATACGAGAGGAAAAGAAACTTCCTTTTCGAAACGAGGAACGGATTCTTTTGGTCCGGCATGGTGTGGAGAGATGGAGAGGTTGAGCGGTTTGGGCAGGACATCTCAGGTAGCCTAAAAGGGTGGTCCTTGGTGCGGTTTGGAGAGCGGTTCAAGGTCTTATGTGAGACGGCCCTCCAAGTGTCCGAGAGCATCTCGGCCCAGGCGGTCCTTCTGCTGGTGGAGGGGGCTTGTGATTGGAGTCGGCTTGCCAAGCTGGTGGACCCTCAGCGGGTCCTGCTCGCTGTGGATTCCCAGCAGGACCTGGCCCAGGCCCAGCAGGCCGGCTTCCGGGGAGTGGTTGTGGAGATGCTGTCGGCCCCGTTATACGATCGGCTCACCCAAGCCCTCCTGGAAGCAGTTGCCGATGAACTCCTGGCCCCGGGCGCTACGGTGGTGGCCCTTTATAGCGGCTTCCATCCCGAAGAAGCCATCGATTCCATCAGTATTATCCAATTGGAAGAACACCTGGAACGCCTCTCCAGCCGGGAACTCCGCCAACTGGAAACCCAGGTTCCCTTGGATACCCTCAAATTGGTCGTCGATTTGGCCGTCGAAATCGGCCGGGAAGGCCGGGAAGGCCAACCGATCGGCACGATGTTCATTGTGGGCGATACCCGGAAAGTCCTGGCCGCCAGCCGACCGGTAGGCTTTGACCCTGTGCGCGGCTATAGCCGGGCCGAACGCAATCTTTTCGACCTTAGGGTGCGAGAAGGCATTAAAGAAATCGCCCAATTGGACGGCGCCATTATCGTCTCCTCCGAAGGGGTGGTCGAGGCCGCCTGCCGATACGTGGATAGCTCCGCCGCCGATGTGACTTTGTCGAAAGGGCTGGGGGCCCGGCATTGGGCGGCCGCCGCTATCAGCCGGGCTACCAAAGCCATCGCCATTACGGTCAGCAAATCCAACGGTACGGTCCGTATCTTCCAAAACGGCGAAGTCGTACTCCGGATCGAGCCGCAATTCCGTCGGCCCATGGTCTGGCGAGAGTTTGAATACGAACCGCCCCCGCCCGAACCCCGCTCCAAATCCAAAGGGCCGGAAAAATCTCCCGACTTGAAAACGAAACCATCGGAGATACCCCCTGAAAAGAAAGAAAAATTTGCCGAAAGCGAGCGCCCAGCTTCCTGATTCCCTCACATTGGGTGGAATATTTCCCCCATTCTAGCGTAGCCCATTTCCTCGAGTCCAGCCTTTTTCCATCCCGGCCTTTTTCGGGCCTTTTTCCAGCCCAGCCTTTTCTCACAGCGCAGCCCCGGCCAGCACCCCCCGGCAGCAAAAGCCAAGGAACGGTTTACCGGTCTGTTCGTTGCCAGAAGGGTTTCGGAGGTTCTTCGGGCCGCTCGATCACCAGCCAGACATCGAACCGCTGATGTGGCATATCCGCTTTCAAAGTGGGGGCTAATTTCAGGCGTAAGATGCTCTGAGGAGGCCCCCCCAACCGGGGCACTTCATACACAAAAAGACTCGGATCATTCGTTAGCCGACGCTGAAACCCATATTGGGCGGTCAAAAATCGGACCAATTCTCGACCGTCGCCGGTGGTTCCCTGGAAGGTGATCCGCTGAAGTTGCTGATAGGAATTGAAGTAGTAGGTCAATGCCCCGGCCAGATCGGTTTCGGCCGGCCCGGTAACCAAAGGAACCCGGTATCCTTGCAATTGCAGGTCGGCTAAACTGGTCGATACTCTGGGCCAACGGGCCAGTACAGCCCGGATCGTCAGATCAAACCGGAAAATTTCTTCCAAGGGGATGCTTTTGGGATGTGTGTTTTGGCCTGCCCAAAGGGCATTTTCTTCTCCTCCGAGCAGGGGGGCGCCTTCGGAGGGGCTTGTGGGAGAAGGATCAGCCCGCCCGGTGAGCCATCCATGAGAGGGCGGTTCTCCTCCTTGAGCAGGGGGAGTTTGGGATTCGTTTGGGCCCCCGGAGTCTGGCATGAGTGTCTCTGATGGGGGAGGCTTGGCACCCGAGGTGTTCCACCTTTGCCAAAGCGTACTGGCCCCCCAGGGACCGACGGCTGCCATCAGCAGTCCCCCCATCGCCAATAGCCAACTAGCCGCTTTTCCTGTCCGAGCCTGGGCGTACATCGGGAAAGCCCAACCCTCTAACTTGACTGTATCTACCGGGAACTATGACCACAACCTGTGGTGTTCGATCCGATTTTTAGCCCCTCCATCTGGTAGGGACCCGGCCGAGTAGATACAGTCAAACTAATACCTACTTCCTATTCTCCCATCCCCCAAAAGGATGAGGGGCGTCGAGGGAGAAGAATTCCGAACTTCATTGGGAGTCTCAGGAAACCAGTATTCGCTCCCACATCCTGGGACAAGCCCCTAGAATACCCATCGGCCAGAGGGCTGGGTCGGCTTGTAAAGATAGAAAGATTTTCGCCTCAACGTATTTTAAGATAAGAAATTATGTAACATTTTAGCCGAATGAAGCAAATCGCCTCTCCCCTGGCGGGAGAGGCCGGCTGAGGGGTGTCATTCCCGCACAAGCGGGAATCCAGAAAGTAGGAAAAGTCCCTATTGCCCGGATTCCCGCTTCCGCGGGAATAAACCTGGACTGCTGCTTACGCAGGAATGACACATCGAGTCTTCCATTCGGCTAAAATGTTACGAAATTACGAAAAACTCAGGAACTCGGAATACAGAAGAATTACCACCCCCGATGAGCGGAAGGAGCCTACAAGAGGTGGGCAAAAAGGCCGCTTCCTACGGCAAAGTAACTGCGTTGCCGTCGTTCCGCACACACAGCCAGCGGAAGGTCTGTAGATCGATGGAGAAGGAGATAGGCCGGACCGAGCCGTCGGCCAACGCCACATTTACCCCCCCAGGGTGGGAGGAACCAAACCGGGTGACCCAACAGACTTTACTCGTATCGGAGGTAAGCTCCAGGTCTCCGCATTCCGTCGGATGAGTGGCATCGGAAATGGGCGGATATTGGGCAATTCGGGTGGCATCGGTATCCCCTGAAGAGCCGAAGGCCCCGCAATTGACATACGGCTCGTTATCTCCGCCGCTCCAACCGAACGAGATGATCTTTTGGTATTTTTCCCCCAGGAGGATGGTATTGGAGGTGCCGTCCCGGATTTCGGCAAATCCGACCGGCGGGTGGCATTGGCGAGTAACCACCGGCCCGTTGGCTTTGCTGTAGCTTTCCCCGGCCGAGCCAGCATAATCCGCCCGGGCTGTGCCGCTGTCGGAAGGATACCGAGCGGCCCGCCGTCGGCTCGGACAATAGTAGATCGGGATCGGCGTCCTATAAATCACGTTGTTATCGGTCTGGTTATAAAGGTTTTCCTGTTCGATGAAGGGAAAAATCTGGTAGAAGAAGTTCCAATCCCCCCTGTAGGGGGAATCGCAGCAGCCGTTGCAGTCGGTGGTCCCGGGCTTATCTTTGCCTGCATCCGGCAGCACCCCATAAGCAGCATGATAATTGTGGAATGCCAGGGCGATCTGTTTGAGATGGTTGGTGCATTGCATCCGCCGGGCCGCTTCCCGGGCCGACTGCACCGCCGGCAACAGCAGGGCAATCAAAATCCCGATGATCGTAATGACCACCAATAGCTCCACTAAGGTAAAGCCCCCCCGATCTAGGCACCTCCCGCTCATGGCCATCTCCTTTTTCCGGGAGACCTAGAGAAACCTGCCTGTCAGGTCCGATGCGGTACCGTGGCTCATCCATTCTGCTTTGGTGGGCACGACCGGCGCGACCCTGCATTTCTTCTGGAGAGACCTGCTTGTCAGGTGGAGGGACCTGCTTATCAGGTGCGGTCCCCCTTCTTTTCTCAGAATCCATGCACGGTTTCTCCCCCAACCATCCTCATTGTAATAACTTTCCGCTCCTCAAAGCAACTACCAAAATCGTGCTCGGAAAAACTCCGCATTGCAAAACCCCTTCCGATGTGGTTAACTAATAAGGTTTTATGGCATGATGGGCTGGCAGAGCCGGAGCGGGGGGCCTCCTGCACCATCAGGAGGGTCCATTTTGGGGAATGGATTCTTCCCTCGGAATAAATGCCATGGGACGGATGGGATCTTTATGAATCCGTTCTCATGAGTTCGCCTGGAGAATAAAGGACAGTCTGAGCGATGTTTCGACCTGTAGAAACCAACGTGTTTTTCCCCAAGTTAGAAGAAGAGGTTCTGCGGTTTTGGCGGGAGCGGCAGATTTATGAGAAATCCTTGGAGAACCGGGCCGGGGCGCCGCTATTTGTCTTTTACGAAGGGCCGCCGACGGCCAACGGCCTGCCCCATCCCGGCCACTGTCTGACCCGGGCCATCAAGGACCTGTTCCCTCGGTATCGCACCATGCGGGGCTATCTGTGCAAGCGGAAAGCCGGCTGGGACACCCATGGACTGCCCGTGGAAGTCGAAGTCTGCAAAGAACTGGGCATCCACAGCAAGGCGGAGATCGAACAGTATGGCGTGGAAGCCTTCATCCACCGTTGCCTGGAGAGTGTATTTCGTTATACCAAAGAGTGGGAGGAGCTGACCGAGCGGCTCGGGTTTTGGATCCATCTGAAGGACGCCTATGTAACCTATCATCAGAGTTATGTAGAAAGCATCTGGTGGGCGCTGAAGGAGCTGTTTGATCGGGGGCTTTTGTATCAGGGGCACAAAATTGTTTGGTGGTGGGCGCAGGGCGGCACGGCCCTTTCGTCGGGCGAAGTCGGCCAGGGATACCGCCAAGTGGCCGATCCGAGCGTCTATGTCCGGTTTCCGCTTCTGGCCCCGTTGCCGGTCCCAACGGAAGTAGATTCCTCCGGCCAAATCCAAGCTGACCTTTTGGTCTGGACCACCACGCCCTGGACCTTGCCAAGCAATCAGTTCGCCGCCGTCAAACCGGACCTGGAATACTCGCTTGTGAAGATCGGCGACGATGGTCGTCCCATGATCATCGCTTCGGCCCTGGTGGAGCAGGTGGCCGGCAAAGTAGGCAAAACCTTCACGGTGCTGGCCCGTTATCCAGGGGCCGAATTGGTAGGCCGACGGTACCGGCCCCCGTTCGATTACTTCTACCGGAGCCAGTGGAATCAGCAGGGGCGGCTCCGGTCCGGCGCCCGGGAGTATATCGCCTGGCGGGTAGTCCCGGCGGAGTTTGTTACCGTCGATACCGGCACCGGGGTGGTGCATCAGGCCCCGGCGTTCGGCGAAGTGGATTATGAACTGTTGCTGGAGGAACAGGCCCGGTTTGTCGAAGGCGAAGGACCGCCCCTTTTGTGCCCTGTGGCTCCCGACGGCACCTTCACTCAGGAATGCCCCGACCTGGCGGGCCGATGGGTCAAAGATTGCGACCGGGACATTATGCAGCGGCTGAAAGCGGAGGGGCTGCTCTTCCATCAGGAACAGTACCTCCATGAATATCCCTTCTGCTGGCGGGCAGAAGAAGACCCGCTCATCCAATATCCCCGCAAAAGTTGGTTCATCCGCACCCGGCAGTTTCGGGAGGAGATGTTGGCCAACAATCGGCTCATTAACTGGTTGCCGGAACATATTCGGGACGGCCGGTTCGGCAACTTTCTGGAAACCAATGTCGATTGGGCCTTGTCCAGAGAGCGGTACTGGGGCACGCCGCTTCCGATCTGGGTATGCGAAAAGACCGGCTATGCGGAGGCCGTGGGCAGCTTCCAGGAACTTTTGTCCAAGCCGGGCGTTTCCGGCTTGGAAGTCTGGTTGGAAGCCAAACGCCGAAACCCCGATCTGCCCGAACATCTGAAAGTCCATAAACCCTACATTGATGCGATCACTTATGATTCGCCGGTGGCGCCGGGCGCCCGGATGCGCCGTGTGCCGGATGTGATCGACTGTTGGTTTGATTCCGGGGCCATGCCGTTTGCCCAATGGGGCTATCCTCATGCGACTGGCTCCGACGAGGCGTTTTGGGAACAGTTCCCGGCCGATTTTATCAGCGAGGCGATCGACCAGACCCGCGGCTGGTTTTACAGCTTACTGGCCATTAGTACATTGCTGTTTGGCAATCGGTCGGCCTCCTCTCCTCCAGCGTCTCCATCGAGCGCCCAGGCGAGGAAGAAGTTTTCCAAGGGCGCCGACCTGGCCGGTCCTATGGCGAAGGTCGATCCCAAGGCCCGTCCGGTCGCTTATCCCCATCCCTATCGCAACTGCATTGTACTGGGCCTGATGCTGGCCGAATGGTGGGAAAGCCCGGATGGCAAACGGCGCTTCCTTTCTGAAACCGAGGCCCAGCAAGCTTGCGGCCAAGGTTATGTGCACAAAGTCGGCAAAATGTCCAAGCAATTGCGCAATTACCGCGCTCCGGAGGAAATCTTCGACCAATACGGTGCGGATGCCCTCCGCTGGTATTTCTTCGCCAATCAGGCGCCCTGGACTTCCATCGTCTATAGTGAACGGGCGATCAAGGAAAATATCCCGGAATTTTTACTTCGGCTTTGGAACGTCTATAGTTTCTTTGTGATTTATGCGAATATCGACGGGTTTGACCCGGCCAAGGAGTTGCCCAGGCCGGGCGGACAATGGACCCCTGATCTTCTGGCCCAAGCCCGTTCCTATCGGCCCATCGGCCAACGGGCCGAATTGGACCGCTGGATTCTGAGCGAACTGCACCGCACGACCCAGGCCGTCATCGCCGCTATGGACGCCTACGACAATTTCACCGCCTGCCAGCGGCTTTCGGAGTTTTTGGACGGCCTGAGCAATTGGTACGTTCGGCTCAGCCGGGATCGCTTTTGGAGCGGCCAGTGGACCGCCGATAAAAGGGACGCCTATTGGACGTTATATGAATGTTTGCTCACTTTTACAAAGCTCATCGCTCCGTTTGTCCCGTTTGTGGCCGAAGCGATCTGGCAGAACCTGGCCGGGGCCGCCTTCAACGGCCAAGCAACCGAAAGTGTCCACCTCTGCGATTATCCGATCCCGGCATTGGAAGTCATCGACGAAACCCTTTCGGCTCGGATGGCCCTGGCCCGGGAAATCGTCTCCCTGGGCCGAAGTGCACGGATGAACGCTAAACTGAAAGTTCGTCAGCCGCTGGCCCGAGTGGAAGTCATCTTGGCCGATCGACAGCATCTGGACTGGCTCCAACAACATGCCGAACTGATCGCAAAGGAATTAAATGTTCATCAAGTGGAGTTCATCACCCAGGCCGAACAGTATATCCGTTATACGGTGCTGCCGGACCTGAAGCGGCTGGGGCCCCGGTTGGGCCGACGATTGCCCGCCGTGCGGGAAAAACTGGCTCAGGCAGACCCCGGCCAACTGCTCCACCAGCTCCAGTCGGCCGGCTCGGTCCGGTTGGAACTGGACGATGGGCCGGTCCAGCTTTCCCAGGAAGAGATTTTAATCCGTCTGGAAGCCAAACCCGGCTGGACCGCCGCCCAGGGCCGAAATTGTGTGGTGGTCCTCTCCACAGAACTTACCCCCGACCTGCTGGCCGAGGGACTGGCCCGCGAACTGGTCCACGCCATCCAAAACCGCCGCAAAGAACTCCAGTGCCAGTACACCGACCGAATCCATGTGGCCGTGGTTACCGAGTCGGCCGAACTCCGCTCGGCCATCCAAGTCCATCGGGATTATATCATGCAGGAAACTTTGGCCTTGCAGCTTACGGATTGCCCCATTCCGGGGGTTGCCCCCGCAGAAGTCAAACTTTCCGGCCACCCAGCCACCCTTTATCTCCAAATCGCCCCCCAGCAGAAAAAGAAGTAGTGGAACGTATTCCCCGAATGGAGGGGTTCGCGGGGAGTGCCCGTCGAGTTTCATGCGTCTAAAGATACAAGGTCCGTAACACGTTAGCCGAATGAAGTGTCATTCCTGCGGAAGCAGCAGTCCAGGCTGCTGTGTACCTGCTATGGTGTTCCTGTGGGGCAAGGGGGAAATCTGGAAATACTTTCTGGACTGCCGCTTTCGCGGCAGGGACACTTGATGGAGGTTCTAGCAAAATTGCCCACTGCTTCATTCGGCTAATTTGACTGTATCTACCGGAAGTAATGACCACAATCGGTTGGGTTGGAGCCGATTCTTACCCCCTACAAATTGTGGGGGCTTGGCCGGGTAGATACAGTCAAACTAAAAATGTTACAAAGTCCCATGTCAGCCGGTTGACCTCGGGCATCTTTCAGCAGGATCAACGGGAATCTAGGAAAGGGATTTGCCCTTGCCTTGGAGGCAGGATTTTAGGGATAATTTGTTTTTCTTCCGCAAAAATAGGTAATCTACAAAAAATAGGCAACGGATTGCCCAGCATGAATTCCGTTTTCCGATGGATTTTGGCCTGGCTGTTGGCCATGGGAGTTTGGCCGACTTCGGCCCAGGCCCAAACCGATCCTTTTCCGTATCCCCACCAGCAATATGAGGGAGGATATTTGCCGCCTGATCGTGGGGACCCGTATCCATCTTTTCCCTCCCCTGCTCAAAGAATCGGGGCGAGAGCTTCTCCGGCGACACCTTCCCCGTCTATCTCCTCTCCTTGGGGGGGTGCTATGGGATTTCAAGGGGGGAAGCCGAGGAAAAATTCCGGGCCTTTATCCCCCGAAGCCCCTCCTGAGTTTACCCCTTCCCCTGCATGGGCGGATGGAAACCAGGCTTCCGCCTTGGCATCCCCCCAACAAGCCGCGGAAAATTCCCCGCTTCTCCAGGAGGAAGACCTTCAGAGGCCGGTGGAACTGCTGGGGCAACCGATTCCTCTAAAACCCGAACATTGGACCTGGCAACTTCTACCCCAAGGCCTGATCTACCGCTCCTATCTGGCCGGGGTGAAGGAACCGCGCTGCGGCATTGTATTTAACCATGATGTGAACTACGGCTGGATATGGGATATTGGCCTAGGCGCCCGGCTTGGCATGATCCGCTACGGCAGCGAGGACCCGCTCCATCCCGAGGGCATCCAACTGGACTTTGAAGGGGCGGCCTTGTTGCGGATCGATCCGGAAGAAGAACGGGACGTGGTCGGCTGCGACTATCGGTATGGATTTCCGCTCACCTGGGGCACAGGGCCGATCCGCACGAAAATCGGCTATTACCATCTGAGCTCTCACCTGGGCGATGAACTCATGCTGAAAAACCCGGGTATCTATCGGGACAACTACGTGCGGGACTCCTTGGTTTTCGGCAAATCGCTCTATCTGACGCCGAGTTTACGGTTTTACGGCGAGGCGGCGTGGGCGTTTCATGTCGATGGCCGGGCCAAGCCGTGGGAGTTCCAATGCGGCATGGATTTCAGTCCACTGCGGGTCGGCCAATGGAGCGGAGCACCGTTTTTGGCCCTCAACGGCCATTGGCGCCAGGAGTTTGATTACCACGGTTCTTTTACCGTGCAGACGGGTTGGCAATGGCGCAACGCCCACGGCGGGACGTTTCGGATCGGGATGCAGTACTACCGAGGCAAAAGCGAGCAATGGTCCTTGGCCGACCGCTCCGAAGATAAAATCGGTCTGGGCATCTGGTACGATTTCTAGCCGTCCCGGGCCATTCCACGGTTGGACCAGACAGCCTAAGATGACTGTATCCACCGGGACCCATTGCCACCCTTGGTGGAGTCCGAACGATTTTTAGCCCCTCCAAGTGGTAGGGGCCTGGCCGGGTGGATACAGTCAAACTAATATCTTGCCGCTGGTCTTGAAGCGGCGATCTTCCTGGGCGCTTTGGAGGACGGATCCTTAACGGAGCACTTCGGGGAAGCGGACGCGTTGGTGGGCACGGAGCAGGGCGGACGGATAGAGGGTGCCTCGCCAGACGATGCCGCCTCGTCGCCAACCCAGCCAGGCAGCCCGAAGCAAAAAGTACCCATGCAGCAGCACGGCCAGGGGAAAAAGCAGTCCCGGTCCGATCGGCTCTCGATACGTGCGATGCAGTAGGAGGATACTGCCCAGGCAGCCCAGGAGCATCAGGGTCAGTTCTGCTGCTCCCAAGGCGCCGCATAGGATATTTTGTATATAGGTTTCCCTGGCTCCATCGCCGGGGTGGATTGCCCAAACGATCCAGGCCCCGGCTGCAACCACCGGCGCTAATTCAAAAACGGCGCTCAGCAGCCAGATGACCGCCGCCCGCACCGGGCTGCACTGGGCCACGGAAGCAAAGGCCTTTTCTGTGCCCCGGGCCATTTCCCGGAGGCTCCGGTACCATTCCAACTGAATCCCCTCCGGGGCGAGCAGAAAGGCGCATCGGGCCCCGGAGCGTTTCATCAAAAGGCCCAGGCCCACGTCGTCGGCCACTTCCAGCCGAAGCCACTGGAATCCTTCCGTTCGCTCCAGGGCCGATCGGCGGACCAGATTGAATGCGCCGACTCCGATGAAGGCCGTGGATCGGGGATCGCTGACGGCCCAGACCCGCATCAGGGCGCAAAACATCCGCAAAAAGGCGGTGATTGCCGTGCGCAGGAGCCAACCGCGAGCCAAAATCCGCGGAGCAGCCGACAGAAAATCCAGGCGTTCCGTTTCGGCCCAGGCCATGATCCGTCGGAGGGTCCCCCGCTGAAGATGAACATCGGCATCCATGAGCAAGAGCCACTGGCCCCGGCTCTGTTGGAAGCCCTGCCAAAGGGCGTGGACCTTGCCCAACCAGCCGTCGGGCAACTGATGGATGTGCATCGGTCGGATTCGTTGGTCCTGGGCGGCCAATTGGTCCACGAATTCGCCGGTCCGGTCGGTAGAACGATCGTTCACCAGTACGATTTCCAGTTCCGGGTAATCTTCTTCCAGCAGGCGGCGCACCGCAGGCTCTAGGGTGTCTTCTTCATTGCAGGCGGGGATGAGGATGGAAAGGGTAGGCCAGGTAGGCGGCTCTGGGGCAGAGAGTCGGCTTAAGCGGGGCGTTTTCCAAGCCGTCTGCCAACCCGCCCAGAGCATCCACAACCAATAGGCCGCCCCGACCAATCCATATCCCACCAGTAGCCAACAGATCATTGCCGGTTATCTCTTCAGGGAGCGGGAGGACCGCCAGGCGTTTCACCTGACTTTGGCGTAGGGGGCGGCGCCTTGGCCGGGCCTTTTTCGGTCAGGGTTTGGTCGGTCTCCCGCGGCAGTTCCGCAGCGGCGGACGGGGCCTGAAGAAGGATTTTCACGCCGTAGCGTTGGGCCAATTGCTCAAAGAGCCGATCCAACGCCTCCTGCCGACGCCGTTCCAGAAGCGTTTGTTCGATGATCCGTTGCACCTCGCCCAGGGCGGCGGTTCGCGCGGGCACTTTTTTATCCACCAACACCAAGAAATGATTTTCCCGGACTGTTAAAGGAGTCTGGGTCCATTGGCCCTCTTGGAGTTGGAAGAGCGGTTCGGTATTGCCTAAAAGAGGATCGGTGCGGCCTCGGAAAACTTGGCGCAGGCCGGCGGCTGACTGGCCATTGGCCCCTTTCAGATTCGCCGCGATCTGGACAAATTGATCGGCCGATTGAATCTTGGAGGCGGTTTCGGCGGCCGATTTCGCATCGGGAAAATGCATCAGCACCACATGGAGCATCTCGGGTTGCTGGAACTCGGCCTGATGCTGGCGGTAGTAGGCCTCGATGTCGGCGGGGGTAGGCGGCGGAGCCTCAGCGATTTCCCGTTCAACGAATCGGCGTAACAGCAACGTTTCGAGGGTCTCTTCGCGCATGGCCAAGAATTCGGGGTCTTCGTGGAGTTTCATTTCGCGGGCGCGACGGAGGAACAGATCGTTTTGCACCAGCGCCCGCAGGAGCCGGGCTCGCATCAGAGGGTTGTTCCATTGGCGAAGCTCCGCATCTCGGCGTTGGGCATCCCCGGCCAATCCCTGGGCGGCCAGGAGTTGGTCCAATCGGTTTCGGAGGAGCAAATCCAGGTCCGCTTCGGTCAGTTTGGCATCGCCGACGATGGCCACCACTTGGCCCTCCGGCGTCTTTCCCGAAGATGTTAACCGACGCTGAGCCAGAAACTGTTCGATTGGACCATACAGACCGGACAACCGCTCACAAGCGGCCAAGGCGGCTTCGGCCTGCTTTTTCACTTCCTCGTCCGGCCCCTCTTGCCGAAGCAGAGCAAAGGCCTGGGCGGCCTGAGGGTATTGCTCGGCCCGAAGATACAATTGACCGATCCGCATCAGCACCTCTAGCCGATCGGCGCCCTCAGGCTGGGCATCCAGATAGGCTTGCCAGGCCGAGGCAGCCGCAGCCGCTAACCCACGGGCTTCCAAATCCTTGGCCGCCGCCTTCAAGACGTCCGTATCCTTTGCCCGCTGGCTCGGGGAAGGCAACCGTTGGAGCATCCAAATCCCAAACAGAATGATCACCACCCATAGACCAGCCAGTTCCAGGAAGATCAATACCCCCCAAATCCCCAGTTTTGGAGGGGCCTGCACCGGGGAACCAGCCGACTCAGAAAACTCTGAAAAACCATTGGACTCCGACATAAAACTACCCTTTCCTTGGAAGAAGATGGGAAACCACTCCTATCCCGATGGGGACCTTCTTCGGCCGGGTCTAGCCCCTACTGGATCCCAGGGGAATTTTTGAAAACGCTATTTCCTTATGGCGTATTATGATCGGTTTGCCCACCCGCTAAAAGCCTGACTTATCCCCAGTTTTTGGCCTCTAGGAGAAGGGCTTCCAGTAAAGCCGTAAGGGCTTGCGAGGACGTCAGTTGCAATCGGCCGATCATCTTCCGGCCAATGAAAAACAGGCCGCAGGCCCC
>Ga0272448_1004358_pt1 | contig 16185 bp, 17 predicted proteins | sample YNPCB0191_FD_202220 | JGI IMG/M metagenome (GOLD analysis project Ga0272448, IMG submission 202220) | Hot spring sediment microbial communities from Yellowstone National Park, WY, United States - YNP-CB-019-1 | ecosystem: Environmental > Aquatic > Thermal springs > Hot (42-90C) > Sediment...
AGGACAGAAAAGAGCAGAAAAAGTACGTCAATATTATATTAAACTTGGCATAGAACCATCTCGTATAGGTACTATTTCTTTTGGTGAAGAAAAACCAGTAAATAAAAATGCAGGACCACCTGATTCGCCACTATGTAGAGATAACAGAAGAGTAGAAACAAAAGTTAGAGTTAAATAAAATAATGTTAAATAAAATCTTATTCTATTTATTTTTATCTATTTTTTTAAATGGATGTCTTGCTACAACCCAAGAAATAAATAATTTAAAAACAGAATTTAACTTAATAAAAAAACCTATAAAAGAACTTCAACAAAATCAGGCATCACTGAACAATAACATGGAAACATTAGATGAAAATATAGAAAAATTAAATGAGAAACTTGAAGATAATAAAACAAGGATGTCTTTACTGGCACAGAAAATGGATGATATTGAAGCAAATTTAGTGCAGCGAATGGATATATTAATGAAACAATTAGCAAGAGGTTCTATACCGGAAATTACACCTCCACCAACAGACCTTTATAAACTTGCTTATAGTGATTATATAAATGCTAAATATGATCTGGCAATTATTGGGTTTAAAACATATATAGAAAAATATCCTGGAAGTGAACTTATTTCAAAAGCACAGTATTATCTGGCAGAAACATATTTTAGCAAAAATGACTATCAAACAGCAAAAAAAGAATTTCAAAAGTTTATTTCTTTATATCCAAAATCAGAATTGTTTTTACAGGCAAATTTTAAACTTGGTTTATGCTATAAAGAAATAGGAGAAATTAATGAAGCAAATAAAATATTTAATTTTATAATAGAAAAATATCCATCCAGTCCAGAAGCACATCAGTCAAAAACAAAATTAAACTCATTTAATAAATGAATTTAAGAACTGCTTTTATTATTTCTTTTATTATTCATACAGGAATTTTTTTTATTCCTATAAATAAGAAGAAAAAAATAATATATATAACTTTTCCTGTACAACTTTTGAATTATACCGGTAGTTCTGATATGTCTTCTTTACCTTTTCAAAAAAATATTAAAGAAACAATAAATGAGAAAAAAGAAGGAACAGTTATATCAAAAAAAATTATAAAAAAAGAAAAAATAAAAATTGTTGATAAAGAAGAAAAACTTTCTTCAGAAAAAGAAACAAATTCAAAAAATGTTTCCGGTAATTCAACAGATTCCAGAGGAACCGGTTCTGGAATTAATTATGGTGGAATACCGGGAATTTCTGTTGAAGGAGCAAAATTTCCGTATATTTATTACCTAAATCAAATTCGCAGTAAAATAAGTGATAACTGGCAATATAATAAACAAACAGGAAATTTAAGAACAGTTGTTTATTTTATAATAAAACCTGATGGAAAAATAGAAAATGTTAAAATAAAAGAAAGTTCCGGTGATGATATCTTTGACACATTATGTTTAAGGGCAGTAAAATTATCTTCTCCATTTGCTCCTTTACCAAGTGGATATTCAGAACAATATTTAGGAATATATTTTGAGTTTAGTTTTCATGAATAAAAAAATTTTATATTTAATATTTTTAATTTTTAATCTTGAATCTATATATGCTACAGATATATGGATAAAACTTTCCAAACATGGTGCAAGAATAAATTTAGGTATTTTGAGTTTTTTACCGGAAAAACCAGACATAGAACAGGCAAAAACAGGTAGAGAAATATCAGATATTGTAAAATATGACTTATTATTTACAAAATGTTTTAATATAATAGAACCGCAACCAACTCCAGATATGTCTCAAAGCAAACAGAATTATTATAATGCTTTAAATAACCAGGGAATTGAAGTTTTATTAAAAGGAACAATAAATATAAGAGAAAAAAACTGTCAGGTAGAAATAACCTTAGAAGATACATTATCAACAGAGGTTATTTTAAAAAAAAGTTTTACTGGTTTACAGGAAAATTACAGATATATAGCACATACAATAAGTGATGAATTAATTTTAAGATTTACAGGTGAAAAAGGTATAGCACATACAAAAATTGTTTTTGTGAATGATCAAACAGGTGCTAAAGAAATATATGTTGTTGATTATGATGGTTATAATTTAAAACGTTTAACAAATGATAACTCAATAAATATTTTTCCAAGATGGTCTCCTGACAGCAAAAAAATTATTTATACTTCTTATAAAAATTCGAATCCAGATCTCTGGATAATGGATCATAATGGAAAAAATAAAAAACCTATTTCAACATATCAGGGATTAAATACCTGTGCCAGTTGGGCACCAAATGGTCAGACAATAATTTTAACACTTTCTTGTGGAAAAACACCAAATATATATCAAATAGATCTTTCTGGTAATATATTACGTCAGATAACATTCGGAAATATAATAAATACTTCACCTTGTTTTTCACCTAATAATAAAGAGTTAGTTTTTGTTTCCGGTAAACCAGAGTATCCACAAATGTATATAACAGATATATTTGGAACAAAACCAAGAAGAATTTATACTCAGGGTTATTCTGATTCACCAATGTGGTCATCTAAAGGAGATAAAATTGTTTTTTCTATGAGACAAAAAGATAATGATTTTTTTGATATTTATTTGTATGATTTAGTAAAAGATCAATTTTTTCAATTAACACACAACAGCAACAGTAATGAAAATCCTTGTTTTTCACCTGATGGAAGATATATTGTATTCACTACAACAAGGAATAGTAGAAAAAAAGAACTGTTTATTATGTATATGGATGGCACAGGACAAAAAAAATTACTTGATATTCAGGGTTCCTGTTTTATGCCAAATTGGTCAAACTAAGTAATTTCTTAAAAATATAAATTATAAAATGGAAAACCTAATAAATGTTTTTGGTTCTTCATATGATATGGGATTTCAACAGGGTAAATTTTTTAAAAAAGATATAAAAAACACATTTAAAAGAATTTTATCTTTTGAAGGAATTAAAACACTAAAACCAAAATTTCTACCAAAATTTATTTTTGGCGAAATATTAAAAAATAAATTAGTTCAGGAATGGGAAAAACCAATAGAAATTATTATGCCTGATTTGAAAGAACGTCTTATTGGAATAAGTGATGGTTCAAACATAGATATATCAGAATTATATGTTGTTCAGGCACTGGAAGTATTGAGTGATGATGTAAGTTTGGTAAGCAGCAGTAGTTGTTCTTGTTTTGCTATTTTACCGGAAAGGTCAGAAGAAAAACAATTAATAATTGGGAAAAATTTTGATTTTATAAATGATTTTAAAAATGATAATTTAATTAGAATAAGTCATCCAGAAAAAAAATATTCAAGTATAGAACTTACATATAAACAAATAGCCGGTTGCCATGATGGAATGAATCAAAAAGGTTTAACTGTTATTTATAATTATGGTGTAAGTACAGAAAAAACACAGGTGAGACTTCCAATAACCTTACTTGTTCAGAAAATACTTCAGGAATGTGAAACAATTGAAGAAGCATTAATAGTGGTAAAGAATTTCAGATATCCAAATGGTGCTATTTTACTTATTGCTGATAGCAAAAACAATGTTATTTCTGTAGAAATTACACCAGAACATATTGGTCTCAGATATCCCGAACATGGTTTTATATTTAATACAAATTTTTATCTATCAAATGAAATCAAAAAATACAATATTAAAAAAAATACTGTTTATTCTTCCAAAGCACCAAAATCCATTAGAGGTAAAAGAATTCATGAATCAAATGAAATAAGATATAACAGGGGAGTTGAACTAATAGAAAAAGAAAAAAAAATATCAGTAGAATATTTAATAAATTTATTAAAAGACCACAATGGTTTTACAGAAGGTAATGATAACACAATCTGCAGGCATGGTGGTTTTTTTTCAACACAGGTCTCAGGACTTTTTTACCCAAATTCAAGAAAAGTTCTTATTTGTTATGGACCACCATGCAAAAATGAATATAGAGAATTAGGAATTTGAATAACAAATTTTTTGGGGAGTTTCAGGAAGCATCAACATAAATATTTTGCAGAACAATAAATTTTATGAATATTAAAAAACTAAATATTTTTATTATTATTGTTTTTCTGTTAAATTATTTACTTGCAGGATTTTTTTATTTAGTTGGAGGTAAATGGTATACCCCTATTTCAGTTACATTAGGTGTAATTTATATGTTTATACCATTTATTGGAGTTATTATTGTTGAAAAAATTATATATAAACAACAAATCATAAAACCATTAGGTGTATCTTTAAAATTTAATAAATGGTTTATTTTTGCCTGGTTTTTACCAGTTATTATTGCTATTTCAACACTCGGAATATCAAGTTTATTCCCGGGAATTGAATATTCATCTAATATGGACGGATTTTTTGAAAGATTTAAAGATGTAATAACTGAAGATAAACTTATAGAAATGAAACAGAGAATGTTTTCTTTAAGTATTCATCCTTTCTGGATAGGAATTTTTCAAGGATTAATTGCCGGCATAAGTATAAATGCTTTTATTGCATTTGGTGAAGAAATTGCATGGAGAGGCTTTTTGTTTAATGAATTGAATTACCTTGGTTTCTGGAAATCAAGTATTTTAATCGGTTTTATATGGGGAATATGGCATGCTCCAATTATATTACAAGGACACAATTATCCACAGCATCCTATTATTGGTGTTTTTATGATGATTGTATTCTGTATTTTACTTTCTCCTATAATGAGTTATATAAGAACAAAATCAAATTCTGTAATTGCTTGTTCTATTTTTCATGGAACTTTAAATGCTACAAGTGGTCTTTCAATTATATTACTTAAAGGTGGAAATGACATAATTACAGGTGTTACTGGTTTATCTGGTTTTACTGCACTAACTGTAATTAATTTATTAATTTATATTTATCAAAATAAAACATAAATCTTGATTTTTAAATTATCAATTAAGTATATTGGTGTCAAGTGCATATGCAGAAAAATTTATTTGCAATTTCCTACAAAATTTAGTTAAATATACTACATTTGAACTTTGTCAATAATAGACGAAAGAGGTAATGAGATGAAACATACATTAGAAGGCGTTCTTGAACCTACAGGTAAAATTAATTTAAACCATGGAAAACTACCCGTATATCCAGTAAAAGTACGGATAAATATTGTAGAAGAGAACAATTCTTTAAAATTACATAAAATTATTAAAGAACAAGATAAAATCAGAGAGAGATTAAGTAAAAAATTATCCGGTAAAACTACAACAGAAATAATCAGGGAATGGAGAGATAAAAGGTGTATGTAAGAACGATTTGAGTATTCAAACAATAAATGAATCTTAAAATTGGAAACACAGAAATAACTCTTATTAAAGGTGATATAACACAGCAGAATACAGATGCAATTGTAAATGCTGCTAATTCAAGTTTACTTGGTGGTGGAGGAGTTGATGGAGCAATACACAAAGCAGGTGGCAGTAAAATACTTGAAGAATGTAAGAATATTCGTAAAACATATTTTCCAAATGGTCTTCCAACAGGTGAGGCAGTTATTACTTCTGGTGGAAAATTAAAAGCAAAATATGTAATACATACAGTTGGTCCTGTATGGTATGGTGGTAAAAAAAATGAACCAGACCTTTTAAGAAATTGTTATTTTAATTCTTTAAAACTTGCTGTTAAAAATAATATAAAAACAGTATCTTTTCCGGCAATAAGCACCGGTGCTTATGGTTATCCAATAGAAAAAGCAACAATCATAGTTGTATCAACTTTAAAAGATTTCCTGTTAACACAACAACACAGTTTTTCTGAAATAAGATTTATTCTATTTTCTGATTATGATTACAATGTATATAAAAAAGTTTTTATGAATCTACTGGAGGATAAATAAATGTGTGGAATAGTGGGCTATATTGGAGATAAATTTGTTGATTCTGTACTAATGGTTGGTTTAACACGTCTTGAATATCGTGGTTATGACTCAAGTGGAATTGCAACAATTTCTGAAGATAATGAATTAAATATTTGTAAAAAAAAGGGTAAATTAAAAATACTTGATACTTATCTTAAACAATTACCACTTGGTGGAAATATAGGTATAGGTCACACAAGATGGGCAACTCATGGTGAACCAAATGAAATAAATGCACATCCACATATTGACTGCCAAAAAGAAATAGCAGTTGTTCATAATGGAATTATTGAAAATTATCTTGAATTGAAAGAAAAATTAATTAAAGAAGGACATATCTTTATTTCAGAAACAGATACAGAAATAATACCTCATTTAATAGAAAAATACATCAGTGAGTTATCTTTTGAAGAAGCAGTCAGAAAAACAGTTCTTCAATTAAAAGGAAGTTATGCTATATGTGTTATAAGTACAAAAGAACCTGATAAAATAATTGTTGTTAGAAATGGTAATCCACTGATAATTGGAATAGGTAAAAATGAAAATTTTATTGCTTCTGATATTCCTGCCATTATTCAAAATACTAAAAATATTATTTATTTAAATGATAATGAAATTGGAATAATCACAAAAGATAAAGTAAGAATAACTGATTTCAAAGGAAATACTGTAGTTAAAAACATAGAATATATAGACACTGAAATATCACATTTTGATAAAGGCAAATATAAATTTTTTATGTTGAAAGAAATAAATGAACAACCGGATGTAATTGAAAGAATAATTTCAGAAAGAATTAAAGACACAAAATTAGTATTTAATGAACTTAATCTTGAAAAAAAATATTTATCAAGAGTAAAAAAAATAATAATTCAGGCATGTGGAACTTCCTGGCATGCTGGACTTGTAGCAAAATTTTACCTGGAAAAATTTGCTCATATCAACACAGAGGTTGATGTATCAAGTGAATTCAGATACAGAAATCCAATAGTTGAAGGTGATACATTAATGCTTGCTATATCTCAATCCGGTGAAACAGCAGATACTATTGCAGGAATAAGAGAAGCAAAAAGTAAATTTATAAAAGTTATTTCTATTGTTAATGTGGAAAAAAGTACAATAGCAAAAGAATCAGATGGAATAATTCCAATTTTTGCCGGTCCAGAAATTGGTGTTGCATCAACAAAAGCATATACAGCAGAATTGGTTTCTTTATTTCTGTTCAGTTTATATTTAGGTATATTAAATTATTCCACAGATGAAAAAGAAGGAAAAAAATTAATAGATGAAATAAAAAAAATCCCTGCTTTATTATACAACACATTAACAAATAATAAAATATCAGAAATAGCAGATTTATATTATAAAAGTAAGGACTTTATTTTCTTGGGTAGAGGAATAAATTATCCCAATGCATTAGAAGGAGCTCTAAAATTAAAAGAAATATCTTATATCCATGCAACAGGTTATCCAGCAGGAGAATTTAAACATGGTCCTATTGCCTTAATTCACTCTGAAATGCCTGTTGTATGTATCATTCCAAAAAGTGAATTATATTTAAAAATGTTAAATAACATAGAAGAAGTTGTAGCACGAAAAGGAAGAGTTATTGCTATTGCAACAGAAAATGATAAAAATATTTCTAAAATATCTGCAAATGTAATATATATTCCTGAATGCAATGAAATTTTTTCTCCAATACTCAGTGTTATTCCATTACAATTGTTGGCATATTATATCGCAGTAAAACTTGGTTGTGATGTGGATAAACCAAGAAATCTTGCAAAAAGTGTTACAGTTGAGTAATGGAGTCTCTCAAATCTCCAAAATATTTTTCTCTTACCTGTTTAAAAAATTCATGAGATATTTTTATTTTATAATCAGGATATGTCCATGGTAATATTTCAAATTTTGAGTTTTTGTATATAAGTGTAACCTCAGCATAAATTCCATTATTTAAATAAATTCTGTGACTGTAATTTTTTGTTGAAGCAAGAACAAGTTGAGCATCACTTATATATCCCGGGTCAATATTTATTTTTCTCTTATTATTAACAGAAAATTCAATTTCAATTTCATTTGTTTTATTTTTTATAAAAACAATTTCTTCTGGTAATAAAAGTTTTTCAAAACTTATCCAGTATCTCATAAGATATTCACCCATTTCATTATTATAATAATTTGTAAAGTCAAATTTTATAATTTTACTTCGTAAATCAATTTTCCCAAATAATTCTTGTAATTTTATTTCTGGTTCTAAAGGATATTCTTGCATGGAGAAAAAATTTTTATTAAATATTATTCCACATATTAATTTTACTTTTTCAGGTAATTTTATTTTACCCATTATTTTTTATTGTAATTTTTTTATTATTAAAAATTTGTTTGAATTCAAATTTATGTATTACTCTATAAATAAATGAATAAGTCATTAAATTTCCACAATTAAATATCAAGTCAAAAAATATATGCAATATAAATCCAAGCAATATTCCAAATACAATAACATTATATTTAGTTAATAATAATAAAACTAATAAAATTAATAATTCATAAGAATGAAAAATTAAGGTCACTTTTTTTAACTTTAAATTTTCACATTTATAGAAAAAATCTTTTATATTGAGTTTTATTTTTTTTTCATTAAAAAAATAATCCAATAAATGGTCTATATCTATAAATATCCCTGATAAAAATGTTATTATTCCCAATAATATGGATCTTGTTATTAAAAAAATTGAAATACCACTTACAGTAGAAACAATTGTGTGTGGAAATATTTTCATTAATAATATTTAAACAAATTTTATATATATAAAGCAAATGTTGTTAAATTTGATTTTAACTTTTATAATTTAAAATAAAGAAGATACCATACAAAAATTAAAAAAAATTGATTTGTGTTTTTAATAAAAAATTTGTAAAATAAATTAAAAATTTTTTGATACAGATTAATATTAAAAAGTTTATTGTTAAAATAACATTTATAAATTATGACAGAAAAACAGAAAACAATTGCAAAAGAAATAATATTTGCAGGAACAGGTTTACATACAGGAAATTTAACTACTGTTAAATTAAAACCATCTCCACCGAATTCTGGAATAAAATTTGTTAGAACAGATATTGATAATTATGTAATACCTTTAAGTTATGAAAATATTAAAGGAATTTTACGAGGAACTACTATAGGTATAGATAAAGTTCTTGTATATACAGTAGAACATTTACTTGCGGTTATTAATGTTTTTGGTATTGACAATTTAACTATAGAACTCAACAACAATGAACCTCCTGTTTTTGATGGTAGTGCAAAATTTTTTGTTGAAGTATTTCTTGAAGCAGGTATACTTCAACAGAATGCTCCAAAGGACTATATTTACATAAAAGAACCAGTAGTATATACTTACACTAATGGAAATAAATTTACAGAAATAAAAGCATATCCGAGCAATGAATTAAAAATTGATTGTACAATTGAATATGACCACCCTCTTGTAAACAAACAGCAAATAAACCTTGTTATTACACAGGAAAGTTTTATAAAAGAAATTGCCAGTGCCAGAACATATTGTTTTGATTTTGAAATAGAAATATTGAAAAAAAAGGGTTTAGCAAAAGGTGGGAATCTACAGAATACCATAATAATTGGTATAGACAAAATTTATAATAATGAAGAAAAATTAAGATATGAAAATGAATTTGTAAGACATAAAATTCTTGATTTACTCGGTGACCTGTATATACTCGGTAAATCATTAAAAGCAGAAATTCATGCTTACAGATGCGGTCATCAACACAACATCAATTTTGTAAAAAAAATTGTGGAACAAATAGGAGGTGCAAATGTTAGAATTAAATCTTGAAGAAATTAAAAAAATCATTCCACATCGTGACCCATTTTTATTTGTTGAAAGGGTTATTATTGATGAAGAGAATGAAACTGTAACTGGATTTAAGAAAATAACCGGTAATGAAGAATTTTTTAAAGGACATTTTCCCGGAAATCCTATTATGCCGGGAGTTTTGCTTGTAGAAACAATGGCTCAGACAGCATGTGTTCTTTTTTTATTTAAACCAGAATTTGCAAATAAATTACTACCATATTTTATTGGTATAGAAAAAGCAAAATTTCGCAAACCAGTTTTTCCAGGTAATGAAATTAAAACTGAAATAAAAACAATACATAAAGGAAGAGGAGGAAAAGCAGGCAAAATTGAAGGAAAAGTATATGTTGGAAATGAACTAATAACAGAAGCAGAAATTACATTTATTTTAGTTGATAAAAAATCCGGGAGAAACATATGATTCATAAAACAGCAATTATAGATAAATCAGCAGAAATTGATTCATCAGTTGATATAGGTCCTTATGTAATTATAGGAAAAGAAGTAAAAATAAAAAGAGGAGTATTTATAGGTGCTTACAGTTTCATTGAATTTGCAACAATAAATGAAAACTGTAAAATATACCAAAATGTCTGTATTGGAACACCTCCACAGGACTTAAAATATAAAAATGAGAAAACATATGTTATTATTGGTAATGATTGTATAATAAGAGAATTTGCAACCATTCACAGAGCAAGTTTAACTGAATATACTACAATTGGGAAAAAATGTTATTTGATGGCATATTCACATGTTGCTCATGATTGTATATTGGGTGAAGGAGTTATTATGGCTAATTGTGCTTCTTTAGGAGGACATGTTCAAATAGATGACAGGGCAGTTATAGGAGGTCTTGCGGCAATACATCAATTCTGTAAAGTTGGCAAATTAGCAATGTTAGGTGGTGGAACAATGGTTACAATGGATGTTCCACCTTTTGTTGTTGCATGTGGAGATAGAGTGAAATTGTATGGTTTAAATTATGTCGGATTAAAAAGGAATGAATTTTCAAAAGAAACAATAGACAATTTAAAATATGCATATAAAACTTTGTTTATGTCAAAATTATCTTTAACAGTTGCTCTTGAAAGATTAGAAAATTATAATATAGAAAAAAAAGATAAAGAAATAGAATATCTGATAAATTTCATAAAATCAAGTAAAAGAGGAATATGTCGTCCATAAATAATAAAGGTATAAAAATTGCAGTAAGTGGTAAAGGTGGAGTTGGTAAAACAACAATATCTGTATTACTTGCTTATAATTTTGTAAATAAAGGTAAAAAGGTTTTCTTAATTGATTCTGACCCTGATGAAAATACTGGATTAAGTTTAGGTTTAACTCCTGATGAAATTTCTAAAATAACACCAATAATTGAATTAAAAAATATAATTGAAGAAAGAACAGAATCAAAATTGAATAGTGGCTTGTTTAAATTAAATCCAAAAGTTGATGATATTCCTGATAAATTTTCTTATGAAAAAAATGGAGTAAAATTACTTGTTATGGGAACAGTAAAACAGGCAGGAGGTGGCTGTATGTGTCCTGAAAATACTTTCTTAAAAACATTATTACAACACCTCATAATAACAAGAGATGAAATTGTTATACTTGATATGGTAGCAGGAATTGAACATTTAGGACGAGGAACAGCCATGGGTGTTAATTGTTTTCTAATCATTGTTGAACCAACCTTAAAAAGTTTAATTACATCAAATAAAATTAAAGAATTAATTGAACAAATTAATATTAAAAAATATTTTTTTATTGCAAACAAAATCCATAATAAATCTGATATTGATTTTTTAAAAAATAATATTGATGAAAATAAAATTTTAAGTTTTATTCCTTTTATATCTGAATTAACAGAATTGGAAAAAGGAAGTAAATCACTGATAATATCTGATATTTACAGTTTTTTTACACCTTACATAAATGAAATAATTTCAAAATTAACTTATTTTTAATTTTTTAGGATTTTTGAAATTCTATGGAAAAAATTTTAAATAAAATTGTATAAAAAATACAGTATAAAATGATTCAGAGAGGTAAATATTATGAATGAATTAAAAATTTTTACTGGAACTGCTAATCCTGAATTAGCAGAAAAAATATCAAAGGAAATTAAAATTGAATTAGGGAAAATATCTGTCGGCAGATTCAGTGATGGAGAAATTGAAGTAAAAATACAGGAAAATGTTAGAGGAACGGATTGTTTTATAATACAACCAACATGTCCACCTGTTAATGAATATCTTATGGAATTATTAATAATTGCTGATGCTTTCAGACGTGCATCAACTAAAAGAATAACTGCTGTTATTCCTTATTATGGATATGGAAGACAGGATAGAAAATCAGAACCAAGAGTTCCTATTTCTGCTAAACTTGTAGCAAATATAATTGTTGCCAGTGGAGTTAATAGAATTCTTACTATGGACCTTCATGCAGGACAGATTCAAGGTTTTTTTGATATACCGGTTGACAATCTTTATGGAATGCCTGTTTTTTTAAAATATTTTGAAAGTAATGAATTTAAAAACAAACATCAAATAAAAAGTAATAATGATATAATATGTATTTCACCTGATGCCGGAGGAGTTGAAAGGGCAAGAGGATTTGCAAAAAGATTAAATTCAGATCTTGCAATAGTTGATAAACGTCGTCCAAAACCAAACCAGGCAGAGATAATGAACATAATTGGAGATGTAAAAAATAAGGTTGCAATTATACTTGATGACATTGTAGATACAGGTGGCACATTGATAAAAGATGCACTTGCATTAAAATTAAAAGGTGCCAAAAAAATTATTGCTGCTGTTTCACATGGAGTATTATCTAAAAATGCAATTGAAAATATAGAAAAATCAGAAATAGAAGAATTAATAATAACTGATTCTATTTCTCTAAAAAAGAAATCTTCAAAAATTACTGTTTTATCAATATCAAAATTACTTGCTGAAGCAATAAAGAGAATTCATAATGAAGAATCATTAAGTGCTTTATTTATATAACTCAAGACAATAATAAAACAAAAAATTGTTATGTATTTATTCATTAAAATTTTTATAATAAGGAGGAAAAATGGAAAATATAAATTTAGAAGCACAGATCAGACAAATTGGCTCTAAAGGTTTAAAAAACAATTACCGTAAAAATGGTTTCATTCCTGCTATTGTTTACGGTGCTAAAGAAAAGTCAACTCCTTTATGGATAAAAGGAAATGACTTTCTAAAATTATTTCATTCTGGTATTGCTGAAAAAAATATTCTGATTAATCTAAAAATAGAAAAAGAAAACAAGGTTGTTTTAATTAAAGAAATTCAAAGAGATGTGGTTTCTTTAAAACCAATACATATTGATTTTCATGCAATATCTCTAAAAGAAAAAGTAGAAATAGAAATTCCTGTGTATTTAAAAGGTGATGCTCCGGGAGTAAAATCTGGCGGTGGAGTTTTACAGCATTTTTTACGTGAAATAAAAGTTCGCTGTTTACCAAAAGATATCCCTCAATCAATAAATGTTGATATTTCTAATTTAAATATAAATGAAAGTATAAGAGTAAAAGATTTAAAAATCCAGAAAAATCTTGAGATTTTAGTTGAACCAAATACTATTATAGTAAATATAACTCCTGTTACAAAAGTTGAAGAACAACCCCAGGCAGAAACACCTCTAATAACAACTCAAGAACCAGAAGTTATTTCTAAAGGAAAGAAAGAAATAGAAGAACCTGAAGAAAAAGAAGAACCAAAAGAACAATTAAATAAGTGATAAAAGTTATTGTTGGATTAGGTAATCCCGGCAGAAAATATGAATTTACAAGACATAACCTTGGTTTTAGGGTAATAGATACTTTTGCTGAAAAAAATGGATTTAAATTTGAAAAAAAAAGTAAATACAATTCTTTTTTATCTAAATTCAAAAATATTTTTTTTATAAAACCATTAACTTTTGTAAATTTAACTGGAGTGGCAATAAAAAAATTTATAGATGATAATAATATTTCACCACAAGAGGTTCTTGTGATAATAGATGATTTTTCTTTAAATTTAGGAAAAATAAGATACAGACAGAACGGTTCATCCGGTGGACATAAAGGTTTAGAATCAATAATAACTAATTTTAATTCTACTGATTTTCCAAGATTAAAATTAGGAATAGGACCTGTTCCACCACAAATAGATGCAAAGGATTTTGTTTTATCCAATTTTACTCCGGAAGAATTAAAAATTGTGAATAATATGATAGAACAAACTCATAAAAAAATTATTGAAATAATACAAAAATGACTCATGCAGAATTTGTTCATCTACATAATCATACAGAATATTCACTCTTAGATGGTGCCTGCCGTATAAGTGATGATAGGGGACTACCTGGTGAATTTATTAAACTGATGGCAAGTTATAAAATGCCATCTCTTGCAATTACAGACCATGGAAATATGTATGGTGCTATAGAATTTTATACTAAATGCCAAGATGCAGGTATAAAACCAATCATTGGCTGTGAATTTTATTTAGCACCAAAATCAAGATTTGATAAAAATCCAGAATCAGAAAACACACACCTTGTTTTACTTGCAAAAAATTACAATGGCTATAAAAATTTAATGAAAATTACAAGTATTGCTCATACTGAAGGATTCTATTATAAACCAAGAATTGATAAACAAATTTTAGAAAATTACAATAAAGATTTAATCTGTTTGTCTGGTTGTATTCACGGAGAAATAAGTAAATCACTTTTAAATGGTAATTTTGAAAATGCTAAAAAAATTGCTCTTTATTATAAGTCATTGTTTAATGATGATTTCTATTTAGAGATAATGGATAATAATCTACCTGAACAGAAAAAAATTATTTCTGAATTTATTAATTTATCTAAACAAACACAGATACAATTAGTTGCAACAAATGACTGTCATTATTTACACAAACAAGATGCATATGCTCATGAAATTTTATTATGCATAGGTACAGGAACAACAATTGATAATCCTAAACGTTTAAGATTTTCATCAAATGAGTTCTATTATAAATCACCGCAAGAAATGATTAAACTATTTGATTATATTCCTGAAGCAATAAAAAACACTTTAATAATATCAGAGAAATGTTCATTAGAACTTAATTTTGAACAGTTATTATTACCTTATTTTAAAGTTCCTGAAAATTTTACACCAGACACATACCTTAAAAAATTATGTGTTGAAGGAATAAAAAAGAAATATCCAACTGAAACAAAAGAAATTACTGATAGATTAAATTATGAATTAGAAATAATAAAAAAAATGAAATTTTCTTCATATTTTTTGATTGTTTATGATTTTGTCCAATATGCAAAAAAAAATCATATTCCTGTTGGACCCGGAAGAGGCTCAGGTGCTGGTTCAATAGTTGCATATTTACTTGATATTACAGATATATGTCCTTTAAAATATGGTTTGCTGTTTGAAAGATTTTTAAATCCACAACGTAAAACAATGCCTGATTTTGATATTGATTTTGCTGATAATGGTAGAGATACTGTTATCAACTATGTGCGTGAAAAGTATGGTGAGAAAAATGTTGCTCAGATAATTACTTTTGACAGTTTACAGGCACGTTCTGTTATAAGAGATGTTGCCAGAGTTATGGGATTTTCTGTTCAAGAAGGAGATAGAATAGCAAAATTCATTCCATCAGGTTCAAGTATTTACTACAGTTTGCAAACAGTTCCTGAACTTAAAACAGAATATACAAATAACCAGGCAATCAAACAATTAATAGATATAGCACAAAAATTAGAGGGATTAAAACGTCATACAAGTATTCATGCAGCAGGATTGGTAATAGGTAATGACGAAATAATCAATTTTTCACCTTTAACAAAAACAAAAACATCTAAAAAAAACAGTGAACAGGAAATTATAATAACGCAGTACGATGATGATTCGTTAATTAAGTTGGGTTTATTAAAAATTGACTTTCTTGGTTTAAAAACATTGACTGTGCTGGATGAAACTAAAAAATTAATTGAGAAAAATAAAAAAACATTAGATTTGCAATTTTCTATTAATGATAAAAAGACATTTAAATTATTACAGAAAGCACAAACAACAGGAGTATTTCAGTTAGAATCATCAGGAATGAAAGATCTGTTACGTAAATTCAATCCAACTGTTTTTGAAGATATTATAGCCCTTGTAGCCTTATTTAGACCAGGACCAATCGGTTCTGGAATGCTGGATGAGTTTATTAAAAGAAAACATCAAAAAACAAAGGTAAAATATGACCATCCTGCATTAGAATCAATTTTAAAGGAAACATATGGTGTAATTGTATATCAGGAACAGGTAATGCAAATATCACAAAAACTTGCTGGATTTACTGCAACACAGGCAGATATATTACGTAGAGCAATGGG
>Ga0272448_1004359_pt1 | contig 16182 bp, 14 predicted proteins | sample YNPCB0191_FD_202220 | JGI IMG/M metagenome (GOLD analysis project Ga0272448, IMG submission 202220) | Hot spring sediment microbial communities from Yellowstone National Park, WY, United States - YNP-CB-019-1 | ecosystem: Environmental > Aquatic > Thermal springs > Hot (42-90C) > Sediment...
GTATACTGCTGAGTGGGGTTCCCTGGATATTATTATATGTGTTGAGTCAGGGCTGAAACCTGATAGGCTCATTATAACTTCATCTTCATCGTAGGTGAATTCATCCCCTGAGGGTTCAAGTTCTGTCATGAGGGGCCCCATTGAGACCTCAGATGGAGTGGTCCACCTGATGCGCATGTTCTCAAGACCGGTGTAGATCCTCCTCCACTCCTCGACTATGCCCGGTGCATCATCGGGCAGGAGTTCCAGGAGTATGCTACCTGCTGTGGTCCTGATGCGGTAGGTGTCTATTGTCCTCTCAAGTTCCCTTGTACCGCTTATGAGGCAAATCAGTGTTCCCTCCACATATGGGGCGCCTGTTGCCTCAAGGGCATCCCTCACCGTGGAGCCATCCGGAAGTTCGACTTCCACCCCGTTGACCTTAACAAACATGATTTCTCCCTCATAGAATTTCTTCACTCAATCTTTTTTCCCCAAACATAGAATATCCCCATAATATGGTTCTTCAAGACTTCTCCTCGGTCACTCCGGTTATTATATCACTTTCAAGGTCAAAGAGGACCCCCTCATCATCATCAAACCGCAGATAAAGCCTCTGATCGACTATTATTTCTCCGACATCTGATGCTGTTATCCCAACGGATTCCAGCAGTTCGATGCATTCATCCACATTTTCAGGGGCTGCTGTTAAAACGAATCCTGATCCTGGATACATCTTAAGCCAGCTGTCCCAGTCAACGGATCTGTTCCTTGGGATGGACTCCATTTCAATCCTTGCCCCCACATCTGAAGCTTCAAGGAGCATTCCAAGTGTTCCGAGTGTGCCGGGGTTACTTATGTCCTTCCCTGCTGTTACAAGGCGCCTCTCTGCGAGTTCTGCCATGATATCTATCTGTGCCTGCACATCCTCGGGGCTCTTATGGGTGGTTGTATCCCAGTTCAGGGGAAATGATGGGTGTGGCCTCCCATCGAGGTCTATCCCAACAATGACACGGTCCCCTGGCCTGGCGTCACAGCTTGTTATGAGGGCATCCTCGGAGGCTACCCCGGCAATTGAAACATCGAGGGCATCGTAGGGGGTGTCGGGGTGAACGTGGCCCCCCACCATTGGGACGCCGAATTTCTCTGCACCATCCCTTATGCCCTCCATGACACGGTAACATGTTTCACTGGAGTTTATTGACAGTACATTGACCATGCCCACAGGTTTACCGCCCATGGCAGCGATATCATTAACGTTAACAAGGACAGAACAGTACCCTGCCCAGTAGGGATCGGCGTCCATCAGACGGCCCCATATGCCGTCTGCTGCCAGTAAAAGAAGTTTACCATCCCCGATCCTTATTGCTGATGCGTCGTCGCCGTATCCCAGGTAGGTGTTCCCTGAAACATTGTATGCATCATTCAGAATAGAAACAATATTCTTTATTGGTCTTTTTCTTGTTACACCCTCAAAATTTTTAAGGGAATGGATGATATGATCTAAATCCAATTCCACACCTCTTTGTATCGGTTTAGGTGTATCTCACAGTGTATTCTGCACCTATATTATCTATAATCTGTAGCAGATCCTTTTTAAAGCTTTCCAAGTCCTCTATTTCAATGGTGTCCCTGCCCCTGAACAGTTCCCTGTGGATCCTTTCACCCACTATGTCATCCCATCCTCCCTCAAATTCTATTATTATGGAGCCAGAGCATTTGAAACCATTCCTGACAACCCTGTCAATGTCGCCGTCGGTGATGCCGATGATGGGAACATCGAACCTGTAGAGTATGTCTGCTGCCACAAGGGTTGTGTCGTCTCCCACGGTGACGACCAGGTCCGCGTCATGGAGGCTGTAGATGTCCTCTGCTGCGTGGTTGAGGAATGAAACCCTGTACATCTCCTTAATATTTTCTCTCAGCTTCACCTTTCTGGGTTTTACATCAGATCGTCTGAGGAGTCCTGTCTTCACCACAGCGTCCTTAAGGTTGACCCTTCCAAGTTTCTCGACACCGTGTTTCTTTATTCGCCCCCCAATTATATCTGTGATCATCCCGTCCTCTGCAACAAGTGTGACGTCATCTGAGGTTGAGGTCCCCACCACTATACCATTGACAAAGATGTTCTCGTTCGCTGAGACACCCACGAGTCTGCGGTATTCCCTGGTGTCAGGTTCCTGTTGGTTACAGGGCTCTCCATGGAATATTTCACGGCATATCTCCTGGGGGTCCACCAGTTCAAGGCCGAGCTCCTCTGCAATCTCTTCAGCAAAGGGGAGGACCTCCTCCCTCCAGGGGACAACGCTACCATCTGGCTCCCCAGGCCTTTCTATCTGTACCATGGGCGGTTTCCTCTCCGACCTCTGGAAGACCTTGTAGCCGAATCCGTGGCCGGTTATACGGGATTTTCCATAGTTCATGAGCACGACAAGGTCATGGCCCTCCTCTGCAAAGAGATCAACCGATTCACTTGGAAGTCTCTTCTCTGAGATGTCTATGACATCCTCAAGGTGGGCGTCATAGACAGCTGTTCTTCCCATGGTGCCTCCCAGTCTTGCCTTCACATGGCCGTATTTTCCAAGAAATTCTATGAGCTTTGCTGCATAGCCAGAATCAACAATGTGTGGCCCGTGAACAACCACTCCTATCCTCATGAAATCACCTGAAGTTTCAGTTTCTGTGCCTCTTGCGGACTATCCTTGAACCGCATATCTCACATTCCTCAAATTCATAGTCAGGGGGATACACCTTCCGGCACCCGGTACATACCCGCCTCCAGAGGTAGGTGTCCCTTATGCCTGATGTTAGGACACTCCTGAACCCTATACCCAGGATTTTCAGTGTGTTCTGTATTGTGTAGTCGTCTGTTATAACAAGAACTTCATCATCCCCCTTCAGTGATAACGCAAGGCCTATTACCTCCATGTCCGTGGGGGAAAGCCTCAGTATGTCTCCTGACTGGCTGATGGCATCATCCACCACCTTCATGCTTTCAGGGTCGGGTTCTGTTATTTTGAGTCTGCCTTCCCTCAGTGCATCCTCCAGTATCATCATTGACCTGAAATCCCTGATCTCATCTGTGACAGACCTTACAGTGTAATTTTCCCTTCCCTCTGGCACGTATCCATTTATGAAGGCGGATGCATCAAGAACCTTCTTCATAAAAATCACATTATCCATGTGAAACCATACTGTTCCCTTTCTTCAGCTTTGAGGGATCATCCTAATAAATGTAGTTGAGGTGATGAAGAGAGAATAGAAATAAGGAGCGAAGACCCAGAAAGACTCCAGCAAAGGATTTACATGGTCATGGTCCTTAAAAGACCCCAGGGTTGGGAGTGGTAACCGGCAAGCTATTAAAAAGTATTACATCAGAATTTAATAAAACTTTTAAAAACTCGTTTTTTTGGATTTAAATGGTTTTAAAGTCCTTAAACATGATTATGACCCCCATATGCTGATTTAAATAACTCAACGAAAACTTTATAAATAGTGCTGTCAATATATAGTAAACGGGTAGGGTCCAGGACTTTTAAAACTTATTCTGGTCTTTTAAATTGGAATTGAAACCGCCTCCAATCCAATATCAAACCCTACCCCAATCAAATCGTCATAAATTTTTATTACTTTTCTCTCCTTGTCAGAAAGGGGATTATAATCATTTTCGGTAATCCAGAAACCAGAAGACTTATAAATCGCGCCTACATAAATAAAGTGTTACGCGCATCATTCTGTATTAACAGGTGGTTGATGAATATGAAAAGTCAGAGTATGGAGGAGCACAGAACCTCAGCCCCAGTGGATATCACATGTGGTGTCATCACCCTCAGTGATTCCAAGTACAGGGAATTCCAGGAGACCGGTGAAATACCGGAAAGTGACATCTCTGGCAGACTCCTTGTTGATGCACTCTCCCGTGATTACACTGTTTTAGAATATACTGTGATACCCGATGATGGGAAGATGCTGATGTCTGCAATTCATGAGATGATCGATGAGGGGGTGTCAGTCATATTCACCACAGGCGGCACCGGCATCGGGAGCCGTGATATAACCGTTGAGACACTCAGGGAAATCTTTGAAAAGGAACTTGATGGTTTCGGTGAGATATTCAGGTATCTCTCATTCAAGGAGCTTGGAGCCGGGGCAATACTCAGCAGGGCAACTGCAGGCGTTTACAGGGGGACCTTGATATTTGCACTTCCAGGATCACCCAACGCCGTTAAACTTGGAATCGAAATTGTGGCCAGTGAGATCGGCCATCTTGTTAAACACCTGCGGGAATAGCCAGAAATATAAAGAGAATGTTCAGGAATGGTTGAAGTCAGATACCGAAAGAAGGGGTATGAGGGTTATGCCCTCCCTTTTAAATTCGTCGACAGCCCCTTCCTCACGGTCAACGACAACAAATGCCTTTTCAACGATCCCGCCGTTCTCCTGGATTGCCCTCACAGCCTTAAGGAGAGATCCGCCGGTTGTTGTAACGTCCTCAACCACTGCAACCCTGTCACCCTTCTGCAGATCCCCCTCAATGAGTTTCGAGGTTCCATATCCCTTTTTCTCCTTTCTTATCATCAGTAGAGGTTTTCTGGAGTACAGTGACACTGCAGTGGCTATGGGGACCGCCCCCAGGGCTGGGCCTGCTACCCTGTCCACGTCACCAGCCTCCACCGCTATGAGCCTCGCTATAACGTCAAGGACAGATGGATCCGTGATTGCCCTCTTTATATCAACATAGTAATCGCTTTCCTTACCTGATGAGAGGATGAATTTACCCCTCCTAACGACATCCCTTTCAGATAGAAGTTCTATAAGCTTCCTTCTGATTTCCTCTGTATCTTCGACCTGCATATTCTACAGACTCCCAGATCTGGAATGTAGCACTCTGAGCATACCTGCGCCCCGCAGAGTCTACATGTGTGAAGAAAACCTGCCTGTCCACAGATGCTGCAGATTCCCCTGAGCTCCAACTTCTCCACCGGCCCCTAGGGTCTATTCTTCGGGGCCCCTGAGGAGTATCTTGTCGCCTATCTTCTTGACCATTTCATAGGGAACTATTGTTTCGCCCTTTGATAGTCCAAGGCCCTCGGATATTCCTCCCTTCCCGAGAACAAGTGATTCTATTGTCTGTGATTCTATGTCGACTTCCACGTCCTTTACCTTCCCTATGACCTTTGCAGAGCTGTCAAGAACCTCTTTACCAACCATTTCCTCAACTATTCTCATGATACCACCATTTAATCACTGTATTTATTATTGGTCCTATTGGTATTTATAATTTTAAATACCGTTCACCGAAAGACTTTTATATTATGATATCCATTAAGTTGTTTTTCTTACAAAAATATATTTTATTTTTGGAGGCATAAAACCCATGAGAAAGGCCCTGGAAATATTCTGGAAGGACATGAAGACCGTTAAAAACAGTCCAGTTGTACTCTTCGTAATCGCAGTTATAATCTGCATCCCGGCTCTCTACGCTGTATTCAACATCCAGGCAACCCTCGATCCATACTCAAGGACCTCCAGTATAGAGGTTGCAGTTGTCAACGAGGACCGGGGAGCAAATTTCAATGGCACACACATGAATATAGGAGCAGAATTTGTCAGTGAACTCAGGAAGAACAGGAACTTCGACTGGCAGTTCGTCGACCGATCCGATGCAATGGATGGCCTCAGGAAGGGGAAATATTACGCTGTTCTCATAATACCTGGAAACTTCAGCTCTGACCTCCTGTCAATAAAGAACGGGACCCCGAGACAGGCAAGTATACAGTACATAGTGAATGACAAGTTAAACCCTGTTGCACCCAGGATAACAAACGCTGGAGCAGATGCCCTCCAGGCAAAGATAAACAGTGAAGTCGTTAAAACAGTTGATGGAATAGTGTTCGGTAAGATAAGTGAAGCAGGTGAACTTGCAAGGGCAAACAGGGATGATATACTGAGGACAAAGAGATTCATCAATGAACTTAATGGAAACCTCGGTAAAATCGATGAAACCCTCAGCAGTGCCAATTCAGACCTTGAAAAGGGACAGAATCTATGGTCATCACTTAAAGCAGATCTGCCAGAAATCAGGGACAACGCCAACTTCGTGAAGGAGAAATACAGCCTCCTTGAGGGTTACATTGGTAAAGACCCTGCAAAGGCCCTTTCAACGGTCCAGAACATGGAGTCACACCTATCAGAGGCAATAACCTCAATGAAATATCTCAGGGCAGTCCTTGCCAGCCTTTACTCAGCCACAGGGGATCCAAAACTGAAGACAGCCATTGACCAGATCGACACAAATATAGAGAAGGCCAGCTCGGTTCTCGGGATACTGCAGGCAATTGAATCCGATCTCAAAACAAAGGGCACCACTGACCGGCTTGTGAAGCTTAAGGCATCCCTCGACAGGATGGACAGCGCCCTCAACAAACTCATGGAGAGCAGGGACGAGATAGATGCTGCAATGCAGGATGCTTCATCAAAACTGGGCATGGCAAACGCCAGATGGCCTACCATGAGGTCAGCCATCCAGGATGCCAGCAGAAAGCTGAACATGATCAGCGAGGATGACCTCAACAACCTCGTGAAGCTGGCTGACATTGATCCGTCCGCTGTGAGGGAGTACTTCAGGAGCCCTGTGAAGATGGAGAAACAGCACATATACCCTGTGAAGAACTATGGATCTGCCCTGGCACCATTCTACATACCCATATCCCTGTGGATAGGCGGTATAATTGCCGTTGCAATGATAAGCATGAGGGTGAAGTATGGTGAATACAGCAGCATCCAGGTATATTTCGGGAGGATGGGTCTCTTCATAATAATAGCAGTATTCCAGGCGCTCATCGTTGTGGCGGGTGCGCTGCTTCTGAGGGTGCAGACCACGGGAGCTATGCTACTTCTGCTCACATCCACCTATGTGAGCATATGCTCGATGCTGATAATTTATTCACTGACCTCCGCCCTGGGAAATGCCGGTAAGGCGCTCTCAATAATAATTCTTGTACTCCAGATTACCGGTACCGGGGGCATATTCCCTGTGGAACTGCTACCACCCTTCTTCCAGGCTATACACCCATACCTCCCCCTCACCTACGCTGTCGGGGCGCTGAGGGAGGTTGTTGGTGGTGTGATCTGGAGCATCTACTGGACGAACATCGCACTTCTCAGCCTCTTTCCCGTGGTAACCTTCATCATCACGGTTCTCGTCAAGGAGAAAATGGATAAGAGGGCCCACTGGATGGAAAGCAAACTGGAAGAAAGCGGTCTTTTCTGATAAATCCCTAATTTTTTTATTTTTTGCAGCTCAATCAGCTGATTCTCTGCATGAATCTGATGTCATCCACAGAACTGTCAATCATTAATCCATGAAAATGAAATGTGTTCCCTAATAGCTGTGATTACTGTAAACCTTACAAGAGACTGTAGCCCGCCATAGAGACTACTGTAAAACTCACTATCAAAAAAAGTTCAATGATCTCTCATAGATCTGCCAGATTGTTTTAATCCAGTGTAAGGCCTTTAATCATCGACTGGCTGCACGAAAAGAGTTTTAGATGAAAAAAGTGAGGAGTGGTCTTAAAGACCAAGTTCATCCTCTTCCATTCTTTTCTCTTCTTCCTCCCACCTGAGTTCTTCCATTATCTGTTCTTCCTCATCCTCATCGCCCTGGTTCCAGTTCACCAGGCCGTATATAACGCAGAAGACCGTTATCAGGATGCAGAGGATATATGCACTCCATACCCATGGGTCAGGTATTCCAAGTACCATGCTTGACCTCCACTAGACTCCGTTAAAACATTTCTGGATGTGCTCATCAGATGGGGGTTCAGTAAGAAGGCTGACAGCCACCATGAAGATGGCTGAGACAGGCACCCCCACCAGTATCGGGTCGACCACTGGCCATGGCATCGATGCTATAACAGGCCCCCCTAAGAGTGCCTTGGCGATTCCAAGGGCCTCTGCGGTCTTTTTGTATTCAAAGAGTAACCAGAAGAGGCTTACAATGGCCCCTGAAACCATCCCGGCTATTGCACCCTCCCTTGTGGCCCTCTTCCAGAACAGGGCAGCAGTGTAGACCGAAAGGAATGATGCTGCACATATACCGAAGAAAAGGGCTGTGCCCTGTGCAACTATGCTTCCAGGGAGGAGGTAACCAAGGACAACCGCTATGAGTACCGCTATTATTATACCTCCCCTTGTGATGAGGACTGACCTATCACCCTTCTTCCTTCTTATTGTCTCATAGACGTCCCTTCCTATGGCTGTCCCCTGTACATGGAACTGTGCACTGAGTGTCGACATGGCCGCTGAGAGGAGGGTCAGCATGAAGATATATGAGAACCACTCGGGCATGGCAGACTTTATGAAAAAGGGTATTATCTTATCTGCGTTTCCACCAGCAGCCTGCACCGCTATAATACCCATCTTCCTGAAGAAGTAGACATTTGACAGTGCCCCGACGACGTAGGCGCTCCAGGTCATCACAAATATGAAGAGTGCGCCTATCAGGACTCCCCTGTTGAGTTCCCTGTTGGACTTCACCGTCATGAACCTCACTATTAGCTGGGGCTGTGCAAGTACACCAACACCAACACCCAGGATTATGGTTGATAGGAGCGTCCACCAGTATGGACTCCCATATACAGGCATGCTGGTCCACCCGGTTGCCCCTAAGGCCCTTGCCTTGGCAGGTATGAGGTGTGAAATGTTTGTGAGTGCCTGATGAGCGTCCACAACACCGCCAAGAATGTAGTAGGTCGACACAACGAGGAAGATCATTCCAAGGAACATTATGGTCCCCTGGAGGGCGTCAGTGTACATTACACCCCTTATACCTCCAAGGACAACATAAACAGCAACTATTAATGCCATCAGTATGAGGGCGATGTTGAAGTCCAGGCCGAGGGTTGTTTCAATGAACCTCGCAGCACCTATCAGGACAACGGATACGTAGAGGGGCATCCCAAGAAAGATTATGGTCCCGCCAAAGTACTGAAGGAATCTGCTGTTAAATCTTCTCCCCAGGAATTCAGGGAATGTGAGGGCCAGCATGTTATGGCCCATCTTCCTTGTGCGCTTACCAAAGAACACAAATGCAATGAATATACCGACAAGTATGTTGAGGAACACCAGCCAGAGTATACCCATCCCGAAGACACCTGCCATGCCGCCGAAGCCGACGATGGCAGCCGTGCTTATGAAGGTTGCGCCATAGCTCATGGCCATGATGTAGGGATGGGTCCTTCTACCGGCCACCATGTAGTCCTCCGAGGTCTCTGTCCTTCTCCATGCCACGTATCCGACGTAGCCCACAAGAAGGAAGTAGATGAGAACAACGATACCTAGTATTAAAAGATCCATTCGACATCCTCCTTTATAATCCATCAAATTATAATTAATGATAATGACAGTTAACATATAAGTCTTTAGAGACAGAAAAAACAAGAAAGCTCATCGAAGGAGATCGAAATGATATGGAACCCTGAAGCCGAATGTATGAGTCAGGAAGAAAAACAGGAATTGCAGCTCAGGAGGCTCCAGAATACAGTTGAAAGAGCCTACGAAAACGTGCCCTACTACAATAAGCGTCTGAACGAGGCAGGAGTATTTCCGGAGGATATAGAAACCCTTGATGACATAGAGAAGCTCCCCTTCACCACCAAAAATGATCTCAGGGAGGCCTACCCCTTCGGCATGTTCTCAGTACCCGATGAGGAGATAGTGGAGGTTCACACCTCATCAGGGACAACAGGTAAACCCGTTGTATCAGGTTACACCAGCAGGGACCTTGAAATATGGTCTGAGGTTATGGCGAGGGCCCTGACAATGGGGATGGCCACAAGGAAGGACCGTATACAGAACTGCTACGGCTACGGGCTATTCACCGGAGGTCTGGGTGTTCACTACGGCGCCCAGAAGATCGGGGCCACGGTGATCCCCATCTCAGCGGGTAACACCAAGCGCCAGATTGAGATCATGCAGGACTTTGGCACCACAGTGATAACATGCACTCCATCCTATGCACTCTACCTTGCAGAGGTCCTTGAGAAGGAGGGTGTGGATATCAGTGAACTGAACCTGAAATCAGGGATATTCGGTGCAGAGATGTGGACCGAGGAGATGAGGAAAACCATAGAGGAAAGGCTGGGCCTCACAGCCCTTAACATCTATGGCCTCACAGAGATAATAGGTCCCGGTGTCGCAATGGAGTGTACCGAGAAGAGGGGTCTCCACATTGCAGAGGACCATTTCTACCCTGAGATAATAGACCCAAAAACCGGGGAGAAGCTCCCCCATGGGACAAAGGGTGAACTAGTGCTTACAACACTCACAAGGGAGGGCATGCCAGTCCTCAGGTTCAGGACCAAGGATATAACGGCCCTCAGAGGCGGTGAATGTGGATGCGGCCGCACCCTTGTAAGGATGGACAGGATAACTGGTAGAAGCGATGATATGCTCAAGATCCGCGGTGTTATAGTGTTCCCGTCACAGATAGAGAGGGCCCTCCTCAAGATAAAGGGACTGGAACCCCATTACCAGATAGTTGTAACAAGGCCCGAGTTCCTTGATGAACTTGAGGTACAGGTGGAGGCATCCCCTGATCTCTTCTCAGATGAGGTTAAACATGTTGAAGAGGCTAAGAGGATGATAGAGAAACATATACACAGTGAGATCGGCCTCAGGGTTAACGTGACACTTGTGGAGCCGGGAAGTCTTCCCAGGAGTGAGGGTAAGGCCATCAGGGTCATAGATAAGAGGAAATTTGACTGAAAACCATGAAGTGAGAGAGGCTCAAAGAGGTGTTTTGAATGAAACTGAAACAGATATCTGTATTCCTTGAAAACAGGAAGGGAAGATTGAAGAATGCCATCCACGCCCTCTCGGAGGCGGGCATCAACATCAGGGCACTTTCAATTGCAGACACATCCGAGTTCGGAATACTCAGGATGATAGTCTCAGACCCTGACCTGGCCAGGAGGGCCCTTGAGGAGAGAAACTTCGTTGTGAGGGTCAACGATGTGATAGCCGTGGAGGTCCCGGATGAACCAGGCGGCCTTGATGGAATACTTGGAGTCCTCACAGACCATGACATAAATGTTGAATACATCTATGCCTTCGTTGAGAAGAAGGGTGAGAAGGCCGTTGTGGTCATAAGGACAGAGGATGTGGATGAGGGCATAAGGGCCCTTGAGGATGCAGGCATACCTGTGCTCTCATCAGAGGACATCCTCATCCTCTAAATCCCTTCCCGGATACCAGCCGCACAGCACTCAGACCTCAGCTGCGGCCTTGAATCCTTCCCTGAAAGCCTTCAAATTCACGTCAATCAGCCTTGGTGGCAGGTTATCCCTCATGGAGCTGATCAGTGCCTCAGATTCGAGGGGGAATCCGGGGGTGGCTGCTGCAGCTCCAAGCATCACCATGTTGAGGGATAGTATGTGACCCGCCCTCAGTGCAATTTCCTCTGCATTGAATCCCCTCACACTCCCCACCCTATCCTCAAGGGTTGAGATTATCTCATCCAGTGGGGGATAGGGGTGCTGGCTCCTCATGAGGTTAAAGGGAGGTATAATTGATGTGTTCATAATGACCGCTGATTCTTCAGACATCTTTGGAAGGGCCCTCATGGCCTCAAGTGGTTCGAAGGCCAGCACAAGGTCTGCTTCTCCATCAGGGATGATGGATCCATGAACTTCACCCATCCTTATCTCAGTTGAGACCGACCCTCCCCTCTGGGCCATGCCATGTATTTCACTCATAACGACGTTGATGTCCCCTTTCATGGCGGCCTCACCGATTATGACAGAGGTCTTTATTATGCCCTGGCCGCCCACACCACAGACGTAGATATTGTAGTTCATCCTTTTCCCTCCGGTTTTATGGCTCCTGCTGGACATATCTGGAGACATACACTGCATCCCCTACACTTGAGGGGGTCTATGAAGACCTTCCCATCAAGGGTCACCATTGCCGGGCAGGCAAGGTCCATTATGCATTCCAGGCAAAGGTCACATTTCTCCTCATCAACAGCCATTGCCCTTCCACGGACAGCTCCAGATGAGAGCATGCATGGATACTTTGAGATCACCACAGCCACTGATTCATGCTCCAGGGCGCGTCTAACTGTTTCTGATGTTCTCTTTATGTTCATGGGGTTCACTGTCTCCACAAACTCCACTCCAGATGCCCTCACTATCTGTTCAATGGAGATCTCAGGGGCCTCATTGCCCATCCCATCAACGGGTAGACCCGGATGTGGCTGGCCACCAGTCATGGCTGTTGTCCTGTTATCGAGGACGACCAGCACAAATCTATGCTTGTTGTGCACCGCATTTATAAGGGGAGGTATGCCTGCATGGAAGAAGGTGGAGTCCCCTATGAATGAGACTATCCTCTGGCTGGTTGCAGCCGAGAATCCGCAGGAGGTTCCTATGCTCGAGCCCATGCTCAGGAGGTAATCGGCTGCAGAGTATGGTGGCTCTATTCCAAGGGTGTAGCACCCTATATCTGTAGGGAATACGATTTCATCCTCTGGTAGGCCCAATTCATCAGCAGCCCTCCTAACTGCATAGTAGACCGCCCTGTGAGGACATCCAGGGCATAGTGAGGGGGGTCTTTCAGGTATTTCAGGAACATAAGATTCCTTTTCAGCTGAAGGTGCGCCTGTAAGCTCTGATATTGCTTTTCGGAGTATGTCCTCGTTGTACTCATATATCTCAGGGAGTGTGCCGTCAAGTTTTCCATGGACATCCACGTCCAGGCGGGCGGATCCCACCACTGCAAGGACCTCCCTCTCCATTACCGGGTCAACCTCCTCCACAACCAGGACCCCTTCAAGGCCTGACAGGAACTCCTCCACCAGCCCTGCTGGGAATGGATAGGTGAATCCGAGTTTAAGTATGGGTAATTCAAGGCCAAGGGAGTCAAGGGCATCGTATACATAGTTGAAGGCCCCCCCTGATGCCACCACCCCGAGGTCTGAGTCACTGCCCCCATTGAATACTCGGTTGAGTTCTGATTCATCGGCACGTATCCTCAGTTCCCTCATCTTATCAACAAGTTTCCTGTGCATCACCCTGGCAGTGGCCGGTACCGGTACAAATCGTTCCGGTTCCTTCCTGAAGAACCCCTCTGATGGTTCATGCATCCTGCTGCCCACCTCAACCACTCCCCTCATGTGGGATACCCTGGTTGTTGTCCTCAGGAGGACCGGGAGACCATAATCCTCTGAGAGTTCAAAGGCGTGGTTCATGAATTCAAGCACCTCCTGGGGGTTTGATGGTTCCAGGAGGGGTACACATGCAAGTCGGGCGTAGTGTCTGTTGTCCTGTTCGTTCTGGGATGAGAACATGGAGGGGTCATCGGCTGTGAGAACCACCATGCCGCCCCTCACACCTGTGTAGGCTGTGCTCATGAAGGAGTCAGAGGCCACGTTAAGGCCCACATGTTTCATGAAGGTGAATGATCGCACACCTGAGGCTGCTGCAGCTGCAGCCACCTCCATGGCCACCTTTTCATTCACAGAGAATTCAAAGTACATGCCCGCCCTCTTCGCAATCCCTGAGAGTACATTACCTATCTCAGATGATGGTGTTCCAGGGTAGGTGCTTGCAACCCCCACCCCAGACTCTATCGCTGCCCTCACAGCAGCCTCGTTACCAAGTAAGAAGAGTTTATCGCCCCTTCTGGCGTTAAGGATATCCTCCAGTTCCATTAAATCACCTTTTTCATGTGGATCTTCACATACTGAATCCGGTTAGTTTGATGAACAGTGATCTTCCCGCCCTGATCTGATAATCTCTGAACAGTTCTTCAGTGGTGGCATGGGGCCGATACCCATATCATGTTCAGTATCCATGAAGCCTGGAGCCGGGATGGCACATTCAGAGATTTAGCAGGGACTTCCAGAATACATCTGTCTGTACTGTTTAAAAGTTTATCAGTTGAAGGCACAAACCTTAATATGTGTTAATCAACAATTAAAATTCAGTTCCTTCTGAAGTTTTTCATATGAGTCAGCATGGAGATGGAAATGATAAATATCAGGGTTTTAAGATTTGAGCCAGGCGTGGATGAGGAACCACACCTTGAAAGTTATGAAATACCCTCAAAGGAGAACATGAAGGTCCTTGACGCCCTTCAACTCATAAATAAAATTCATGGAGCCAATATTGCATTCAGGAGCTCCTGCAGGGCAGGGCAGTGCGGTTCATGCGCTGTTAAGATGAATGGGGAAGTTGTGCTGGCATGCCGCGCTGAGGTGGAAGATGGTGCCATCATAGAACCCATCGACCTCCCAGTTATAAAGGACCTTATGGTCGACCGTGGAGAAATAGAGGAGAAGGTCAGGTCAATGCAGTTATACCTCCAGTCATCATCTGAGGGAATCCAGAGGATCAAACCAGAGGATTACCTGGACTCCAAGAAGCTGAGGGGATGTATTGAATGCTTCTCCTGCATAAGCTCATGCCCGGTTATAAAGGAGAGTGCAGAGTACGCCGGGCCCTACTTTATGAGGTACCTCTCCAAGTTCGCCTTCGACCCCCGTGACACCGCTGACAGGGCACGGGAGGGTGTGGATGAAGGGCTCTACTGCTGTACAACCTGCGGTAAATGTGCAGAGGTCTGCCCCAAGGAACTCAATGTGCCAGGTGATGCCATTGAGAAACTGAGGGCTATGGCATGCAGAGAGGGTGCCGGACCCCTCGATGCCCACAGAAGGATCAGGAAACTCATATCAGAAACAGGAAGATCCGTTGACAGGATAAAGGACGGCTTCATTGAATCAGTCGGTGAAACCCCTGGGTCAAGGATAGGTTTCTTCACCGGCTGCCTCGTGGATTACCGGATGCCGGAGGTGGGAATGGCACTCCTCCGGGTTCTCAGGGAACACGGCTTTGATGTTGACGTCCCGGAGGGGCAGGTCTGCTGCGGATCCCCCATGATAAGGACAGGGCAGGTTGACATCGTTGAGGACCTCGTTGAGAAGAACAGGAGGGCCCTGCAGGACTATGATACCATAATAACCGTCTGTGCTGGCTGCGGAGCCACCCTTAAGAAGGACTATCCACGCTACGGTGTTAAACTGAACGTCCTCGATATAAGCGAATTCCTTGCAGACAGGATCGACACCCTCAAAATGAAGCCAGTCAATATGAGGGTGACCTACCATGACCCATGCCACCTCAAGCGGGGACAGGGAGTGGAACTGGAACCCAGGGAGATCCTGAGGAAGATACCTGGTCTGGAATTCGTTGAAATGGAAAAGCCCGACCAGTGCTGTGGATCAGGTGGAGGTGTGAAGTCTGGTAAACCAGAGGTGGCAGAGGCCCTCGGCAGGAAGAAGGCTGATATGATACGCGACCTCGACGTCGACGCTGTTGTGACGATATGCCCCTTCTGTCAGCTACATATAAGGGACTCCCTTGAACTGGCGGGTCTGGGTGATGTCAGGGTCATGAACATACTTGAACTGCTGGACCTCGCCTATTCTGATTGAAGGGTGGAGAGATACATGGAAGCCACTGAACTGCTGGCAGAAAACATCAGCGTTGTCTTCGTCGAACCTGAAACCCCTGGAAACATCGGTTTCCTTGCAAGGGCCATGAAGAATTTTGGTCTCAGGACCCTGATTCTCATAAACCCATGTGAACTTGAGGATGAAGCCTACTACCAGGCGATGCATGCAAGGGACATCGTGGAGGGCGCCCTTATTTACCGGGACCTGCCTGAGATGATGACTTCCCTTGAGCCTGACTTCCTTGTGGGGACCACCGGTGTGCCGGGTGGCAGTTACAATGTGGACAGGATCCCCCTCAGACCCTCCCAGCTTGCAGATGCCATCAGGCCCTCCTCAAGGACCTTCATACTATTCGGACGCGAGGGTGACGGCCTTTCCAATGAAGAGATAGGCATGTGCGACATGGTTGTGAGTGTACCTACCTCAGAGGAGTACCCCATAATGAACATAACACATGCCGCAGCCATAATATTCTATGAACTGTTCAGGAACAGGAAATTCAGATGTGAGGGCCTTGAAGAGGCTTCTGGCCTTGAGAAGGGTCTTCTCCTGGAGAAAATGGATGATATACTCTCACTGATTGACATCCCGGAACATAAGCGGAGGGTTGCCTCGAGGGTATTCAGGAACATCACCGGAAGGGCCTTCATAACCGCAAGGGAGGCCCACACACTTAAGGGAGT
>Ga0272448_1004361_pt1 | contig 16168 bp, 9 predicted proteins | sample YNPCB0191_FD_202220 | JGI IMG/M metagenome (GOLD analysis project Ga0272448, IMG submission 202220) | Hot spring sediment microbial communities from Yellowstone National Park, WY, United States - YNP-CB-019-1 | ecosystem: Environmental > Aquatic > Thermal springs > Hot (42-90C) > Sediment...
TGTCGGATGACGGCATGGCCGATGGAAAAGTCGGCACGGAACGGCACGGGCGTTACCGGATCGCCTACTGTGTGCCCGTGCTCGGCTCGATGGATGCCGATGACAGCTCTTTTCTGCAGCAATGGCTGATCATGGATCACCTGCGGCGCCGGGGGCATGACGTAACCCTGGTGGCGGCGCGCGACCATTACGAGATCACGAGAAGCCGCACCCCCGCCGGCCCGGAAGTGGTCGGGCGAACATGGTCCGACACGGGATGGTTCAATCTCATGGCAAAAGGGTCGTGGCGCATCCAAAGCTTGCTCGGTGTCCCTTATCTCAATCTGTTTTCCAACCTGCGCTGGTACGATGCCCTGATGCGCTGCCTGCCCGGGCATGACATAGTGCAGGAGCGCAACGGGCTATACAAGATGGCCGCAGCCATGGCCTGCAGGCGCCTCGGCATCCCGTTCATCTACTTTTTCGACGCGGACGACTTGCTGGAGCACGAGATGTTCGGGAAACCGTTGCGGGGCGTCCTGCGGTGGCGGGCGCGCCGGGTGCTCGGGTATAACCTCAGGACCGCCGCGAGAGTGGTCTGCCTGTCCGAGGCCGCTAGGCAACATCTCGTGCGGAACTGGGGGGTCGACGGACAAAAGATCGCGGTATTTCCCAATGGGGTGGACGTCGATCGATTCCGCCCGCCGGCGGAAGCCGGGTCGGCTGTTCGCAGTGCCCTGGGAGTGGATGACGGCCCCGTAATCATTTTCGTAGGCAGCTTTTTCCCGTACCAGGACGTGAAGACCCTGCTGCGGGCGTTTGCCCTGGTCGCCCAAGAGATCGGCGGTGCGCAGTTGCTGCTGGTGGGAAAGGGAGCGGGATATGACGGGGCGCTGCGGTACGCTGCGGATTTGGGTGTCGGCGGGAAGGCGAGATTTCTGGGTTTCAGGCCCCATTCCGAGATACCGCAGTTGCTCGGAGCCGCCGACGTCGCGGTTGCGCCTTACGGTGCCTTCGAGCCTGGAAAATTTCTCGGCTCTTCGATGAAATTGGTGGAGTACATGGCGGCAGGCCTCGCCGTCGTTGCCTCGAATGTCGGCCAGATCGCCGAAGTGATCGACGAAGGAGCCAACGGTATTCTGGTTCCGCCGGGAAACGCACCGGCTTTGGCTGCGGCATTGGTGAAGCTGATCGGGGATCGAGAACTCCGGCTGCGCTTGGGGAGGCAGGCGAGAAGGGACGCAGAGCGGAAATTCTCCTGGGAAGCTTATGTCTGCCGACTGGAAAGACTGTATCACTCCCTGCTGCTCGGTATGCTGCCGGCGGCCGGAGGCGATGGAGCGCACCGGCCGGCAGCGGGCGCGACGTAATCGGCATCGCCGGATGCATTCGCCGGGACGGGGTCGCGGTTGTCGCGAGCGGTGGGAAAGGGAAGGGAGTGTGAGAGAGGTCACCACCGGCGCCGGCTTTGGCGTGCTAGCATGCGAACGTGGCGCGAGCGGGGCGAAGATTGTGCTCACGCTTGGGTTGCACGGAACGACGTGAGGCCGCAGGATCCTTTGGCGGTGAATGGTCGGTGATCTATGGCGCGAAACAAGCAAAGGGTGCGTATCACGGCAGCGTGCCGAAGCCTGTCGCTGATGGTCTGCCTGCTGGCACTGTGCTGGGTTCGGGGGTGGGCAGCGCCGAACATCGTCATGGTTGCGGCACCCGCTTCCGTTGCCAAGTATGAGAAGTACGAGATCGTCTTCAATATCACCAACAGCGTCGCCGTCAATATGCAGTGGCCCTACGAGGCCGGCACCCCGCCGGGTATAACGCCGGCCCAGGGAATCAGCGTCGACGCGCAATTCACCCCGGACAATTGGGCGACCGTTTATTCACAGCCGGCGTTTTACTACCAGCCTTACGACTACCAGGTCAGAGACGGCCGGGACTGGTTATACCCTCAGGGAAGTGCCGTGTGGATGGTGCGCTTCGCGCCCAACGCGCCGGGGCAATGGAAATTTCGCCTGACGGCGCGGGACGCTTCGGGCCAGACCACAAGCAGCGAGCAGGCGTTCACCGTCACCGACTCCGGCGGTCACGGCTTTGTACGCGTAAGTTCCCGGGACGCGCGCTATTTCGAGTTCGATGACGGCACGTATTTCCCGGCGCTGGGCTACAACATGAACTGGAACCACGTAAGCTGGAACGACCCGGTCACGGCCAATCAGGCCAACTTTGCGGCCATGGGGCGGAACGGCATTCAGTTGATCAGGATCTGGCTGTCGCAGTGGGCGCTGTACGGCTGCATGTGGAATCCCTGGCGCTGGATCGGGGACAGTGCGGACTATGTGCATCTCACGGGGGACGCGGCCTACGCCGATCACGATGTCTCCGTCTACCTCTACAACAACTATAACCCTGCCGTATCCTCCGGCCATTGGCTGAGCCCGCCCATAGCCGTCAAGCCCAACACGACCTATCGCATCCGAGTGCGGGTGAAGACGGAGAACAGGGGCCCGCGCATCGCCGGCCGGCCGTACGGCTTCGTGGCCAAGGTTACCACGGACGGCAACAGCTGGCTCTGGGGGGACGGGAGCCCGCACTGCAACGATCCCGATGTCGGTATCGCGGTGACCGAATATCTGCCCGGGACCAGCGACTGGACCGTGGTGTCCGGAACCTGGACGACGCCCAATATCAATTTCATCACTTCCTTTTACCTGACTCTGACCAACTGCACGGACCCGAGCGTGGCCTACGTGGACCACGTCTGGATGGAAGAGGTGTTGGGCGGCGGCTCGGGCGGCTACGGGCCGAACATCATCGTCAAACCCGGCATGAATCACCATCAATACATGGACCAGCGTACTTCGTTCGCCTTCGACAAGGTCGTCGAGCTGGCGCATAGCCACGGCGTCTATCTCAAAGTGGTGCTCATGGAGTGGCAGGACTGGATCGCCAACAGCTTCGACCAGAACGGCAACTATGTCAGCGAACCGAACCCTGCGAACTTTTACGGAAACCGAAATGTGCGGAAAATCCGCTGGCTGCAGCAGGCATTCTGGCGCTACATGCAGGCGCGTTACGGCTATTCCCCCAACATTTTCTGCTGGGAGATGATCAACGAAGGCGATCCATGGTACAGCGGGCACTGGATGATGGCCGATGAGTTTGCCAAGTATATGAAAGGGCGGGTGTTCGGCGTGGATCTTCCGGCCGTCGACGGCGTCAAGTGCACCTATCGTCACCCCAATTTCCACCTGGTTTCCACTTCCACGTGGGCGTCATACCCCAAGAGCGCCTTCTGGGAAAACCCGGCGTATCCGAACATGGATTTCGCCGACGTGCACTTTTACGGCTTCATGAACCGGCCGGATCTGTGCCGGATCCAGATAGACGGGAACTCGGTGCCGGTGGCGCAGACGGATCCCGGTTTCCACGATACGGCACGTTACACTCAGGAACTGAGCCAGGCTGTTCGCTCCTATAATCCGGTCATGCCCGTCATACGGGGAGAGACGGGACTGGTGGAAAACGGCGACACGAACAGTTTGACGGCGCAACTCGACGGCGACATCTGGGGCACCGGCCCCGGCCAGGGGCAGGGCATCTGGCTGCACAATTATGTCTGGGGTCATATCAATCCGGGAGGACTCATCGAGTCCTACTGGTACGAGAATTACAACGGGCGGCATATATACGGGAACAAGGATCAGCGCGGCCATTTCAAGAGTTACTACGATTTCATCCGAAACATACCGTTGAGCAACGGTCGTTATCAGGATGCGGCCGCCTCATGCTCTGCTTCCGGGATGCGCGCATGGGGCCAGAAGGACCTGAGCGCGCAGCGCGCCCATCTCTGGATCCAGAACATCGGTCACACCTGGTACAATGTCGTCAATCAGGTGAACATAGCTGCGCTTTCGGGAACGGTTCGGGTCGCAGGCTTTCAGGCGGGAAGGCCTTACGTGGTGCAATGGTGGAATCCTTATGAAACGAACCCGGACCTGCAGGTCGTGCGCACGGAAAGCTTGAATGCCGCCGCGGACGGCTCGCTGACGCTGACGGTCGGCAACCTGGTAAGCGACATCGCGGTGCAGATCATGCCCGCGGAGGGCGCGACGGCTCCGGCGCCTCCCCGGAATCTGCGGGTGGTGCCGTAAGGGCGCGGGCATGCGCCTTGGCAATGCCCGCGGCGCGCCTGTCGCGAGCCGATAACGCCCGGCCTGGCCTCGTTTTTCCGGCTGCGGCGGAATGCGTGATCCGCTGCGGCGACGGCGATGGAGAGCGCTGCTGTCTTCGGTCGCTCTCACTGCTGCCCTCCGGCCCTCCTGAAACACGAAACCCCGGCGCCATGCTCCCGGCCCAGAGACAGCACGGCCGGAGTGCGGCGCGACGCGTCGCAGCCCCCTGGCCCGGACATCTTTTTTGACAACACGGCGCAGGCAGTGGTATGATGTGACTACCCTCACAGACCGGGCAACTCGGGTGGGTTGGATGCCGGAAAAGACAGACGGCTTTTTTTCGCACGACATGATTCGGACTCGCGCCGTGCGTGGGATCGGGGAATCTTCGGACGCCGGGCGGGTCTAGCCCGGCGACTCACGGCATGAGCGAGATCGCTATCCGCGTCGAAGGCCTGAGTAAGCGCTACCGCATCGGAAGAAGCGTCCGCGGTGCGAACGGGACGGGAGCCGTCCGCAATGCACTGGTCGCGCCTTTCAGGTATCTCAGCGCCACGTTGCGCGAACCGTCGGCGGATGAGATCGTTTGGGCATTGAAAGACGTGTCCTTCGAGGTTCGGCGGGGAGAGGTTGTCGGCATAATCGGCCGCAACGGTGCGGGCAAGAGCACCTTGCTCAGGATCTTGTCGAGAATCACGGAACCGACGAGCGGCCGGGCGCTGGTGTACGGCCGGGTGGGCTCGTTGCTCGAGGTGGGCACCGGCTTTCATCCCGAGCTGACGGGGCGCGAAAACATATACCTCAACGGCGCGATCCTCGGTATGAAGAAAGCCGAGATCGATCGCAAGTTCGACGGCATTGTCTCTTTCGCAGAAGTCGGCAAGCTCATCGACACCCCCGTCAAGCGTTATTCCAGCGGGATGTACGTCCGGTTGGCGTTTTCGGTGGCCGCTCACCTGGAACCGGAGATGCTGCTCGTCGACGAAGTCCTGGCGGTGGGCGATCTGGCGTTCCAGCAGAAGTGCCTGCAAAGGATCAAGAACCTGACCTCGAGCGGCATGACCGTCCTTCTGGTGTCGCACAATATGGCGGCGATCCAGAGTTCGTGCACGCACACGATCTTTCTGGATGGGGGCGGCATCGCGGCGCAGGGGGATACGCTGGAGGTGATCCGGGCATATCAGGAGATGCTGAGCCGCGGGGTGCGCCGGGAGACGCTGTCGGCTCCGGCGCGAGAGGCCGAGGCCGATGGCGGCGGGTCCGCGGTTTCCATCACGGGCTTCGACATGACGGACGAGAGAGGCGTGAGCCGGCGCGAATTCAGGTTCGGCGAGCCTGTCAGGATCCGAATAGACCTTTACGCCCACACACGCCTCGAGCTGCCCATGATTGCCTTCGGGATCCGGCGGGGCGACGGAGTCGTCGTGTGCAATTTCAGCAACTGGTACGACAACTTCAGGATCGACTACATCGAGGGCGAATGCTCCCTGGAGGGTTGGCTGCCGCCCTTGCGCCTGGTCCCGGATTACTACGAGGCCCATGTGCTCGTCTGGCACTGGGGCGGGGGCCATCTGGCCGGCGATGTGACTCGGTCGCAGCCCCTGGCGTGGCGCACATTCGGGGAGTTCAGGATCGGCGGCATAGGACTCAACTCTCATGACGGCGTCATGCAGCTGCCGGCACGAAGGTGGCGCTTGCAGAGGCAGGCTTCGACCATCGAGCACGACGATATTCGTGCGGATAGTGTTTACACGGTTGTTCAATGAGCCGCGGCAACGGGGGCGCGGATGCTCCCGCCGGGCACAGGGAGAATAGAAACAGATGATACATGCTAGCGCAGTTGTAGAGGCGAGCGAGATCGGGCGCAACGTGACGATCAAAGAGTATGCGGTCATTCGCCCGAATGTCGTACTCGGCGAAGGCGTGGTGGTCCACCCGTTCGTAACCCTGGAAGAAGGCGTCTGTGTCGGCGACGGGGTGGAAATATTCCCGGGCTGTTACATCGGCAAGACCCCCAAGGGAGCGGGAGCTACCGCGCGACCGATACGGTACGAAGCCAGGGTGACAATCGGCCGGGAATGTGCCGTCGGACCGAACGCGGTGATCTATTACGACGTCGAGGTGGGAAACAACTGCCTGATCGGCGACGGTGCCTCGATCCGGGAAGGGTGCAGGATAGGATCCCGCTGTATCATCGGGCGCTACGTGACCGTAAACTATGCGACCCTGATCGGCGACGATGTCAAGATCATGGATCACAGCTGGCTCGCGGGCAACATGAGCGTGGGCAACGATGTGTTCATAAGCGGAGGTGTGCTGACCACCAACGACAACGACATGGGAATGAGAGGCTACGAAGAGGGCAGGGTGGTCGGGCCCACAATCGAAAGCGGCGTGCGCATCGGGGTGGGAGCCATGCTGCTGCCCAACACCACGGTCGGCGAACATGCAGTGGTCGCTGCCGGAGCTATCGTAACCAGGAGCGTGGCGGCGCGCGACCTCATGATGGGCGTGCCCGCACGCGTAGTGCGGAAGGTTGGGGAGAGGTGAAGACCGCGGTCGGCGAGGACAGGAAGGCGGGTGCCGTGGCATTGCGTGATTGTCGGCGTATCGAGCTTCCCAAGATAGCGGATCCCCGAGGAAACCTGACCTTTATTGAAGGTGGGCGGCACATCCCCTTCGAGGTGAAGCGCATATTTTATCTGTACGATGTCCCCGGAGGCGCATGGCGCGCAGGGCATGCCCTGAAAACATGCCAGCAGTTCATCATAGCGGCCTCGGGAAGCTTCGACGTGATTCTGGATGACGGGGTCGAGCGACAGCGTCATCACCTGAACCGGTCGTATTACGGATTGTATGTGCCGCCGCTCATATGGAGGGAAATCGACAATTTCTCTTCGGGATCGGTGTGTCTCGTGCTGGCGTCGGAGCGTTACTCGGAAGATAACTACTTGCGACAGTATGACGAGTTCGTCGCTGTGTGCAGGGGCGGCCGGGGCGGGGAGGCCGAAGCACAGGACGCATAAGGCGGCTCAATTCGAGGAAGACAACGCGCCGGCCGGCGCCCGGTCGGGATTGCATGTATCGAACAGGCTGTAGGAAGACCCCAAAGTGACCAGATGCGGCGAGCCGGCCGGCAGGAACCGGGCGGAGCGCCGAACGAGGAGGCGGTGTGGCGAAGACAACGGAAAGGGGTAAGACAGTGATGGGCAAGGAGTTTCGCCGGATGATGCGTTGCGTGGGTATGGCTGTCGTCATCGGTGCGTGGACATGGGGCGGCGCGTTCGCGCAGCAGGGGGCGACGCGATTCAAGGTGACGGCCGACGGGGGAGCGCACAGGGCATTCGGCCTGCATTACCCGGTGACCTACGTCTTTCGCATTCCCGAGGGATCGAGCGGCCTGAGCGGGCAGTATCGTTACAGCACCGACGGCGACTGGAGCACCCTGGAAACGAGGCGCGCCGGGGAGATTTTCAACGGTGTGGCGGCGGCGCGTTTCGACTACGGGGCAGGGATGGCATACCTGAGCGTTCCCTTCAGCGCCGGCTCCGATTCGCTCCACCTGCGCGTGGTCGCAGGCGGAAGCGAGATACCGATGAATTACCTCGGAATGGCGCGCTATTACGACAACAGGCGGGCGGCCGTCACCGTAACCCTGGACGACTGGAATTACGGTACCGGGGCATACTTCGATGCGGCGCTGTCGGTGCTCTCGGGCGCCGGCATGCATGCCACCGTCGGAATCATCACCTACGGCAACCCGAACTGGTCTCAGATTCAGGGGTGGTACGACATGGGATACATCGAGCCGGCTTCCCACAGTCGCACGCATCCGTGCAGCGCCGGGGACTATTCCGAAAACGGTCATGCTTTCGAGATCCGCGGGAGTCGCGATGACATCCTGGCAAATCTCTCCTTGCGGCATCCTTACGTGACCACCTACATCGAGCCCTGCGGTTATGCGGACGCCCAGGTACGGCAGAATGTCGTGGGCGCCGGCTATCTGGTGGAACGGGGTTACCCGGTGCCCCCCGTGCAAAACGGCTTCTCCTCCTGGGTGGATGACGGAGCGTACGGGCGGGCGCTTTATTCGTTCGATACCGGTGCATGGTACGGCCACGAGGACTCCAACCTGCTCACTCAGGGCAACGCAAGCTTCGACTCGGCGTATCGGGCCGGAGAAATCTATCATCTCATGGATCACCCTCATTACGGCCTGTGGTACAACGGCTCGTATCTCAGCCGGCATATCGGTTATGTGAGCAACAGACCCGATGTATGGTACGCGAGCTTCGGAGGTTTGTACCTATATCACTTCGTTCTGGAGAGAGGGCTGGTGGCGGTGTATGCCGGTGAAAGCAACATTCCGCTGCCGACGGAAATCATAACGAATCCGCCGGCACCGCCTGCGCCGCCGCCGCCGCTGACGGCGAGTTTGTGGGGCGACGGGGCGACGCCGCAGTATTCGACGGCGGGCGACGCGAGTCCGATCGAGGTGGGAGTGAAGTTCCGTTCCGATGTGGCGGGCTACGTGACCGGGGTGCGTTTCTACAAGGACGCGAGCAACACGGGCACGCACTACGGGCACGTCTGGTCGAGCGACGGGACGCTGTGGGCGGAGGCGGTGTTCACGGGAGAAACCGCCTCGGGGTGGCAGACGGCGACGTTCAGCGCTCCGGTGGCGATTGCGGCCAACACGACCTACATTGTTTCCTACCATACGGAGGCCGGACACTATTCGCTGAGCCGGCCGTACTTCAACACGGGGTACTCCAATGCTCCGTTGTATGCTTACGCGACCAGCGAAGTCGCCGGGGGCAACGGCGTCTACCGTTACGGGCCGAACCGGTCGTTTCCGGATCAGACCTGGGAGGCAAGCAACTACTGGGTGGATGTGATCTTTGTCGCTTCTCCGCCCCCGGGTCCTTGAATCCGGGTCCAGGTGCCGGCGAGCTCGAGCCCGGAGAGAGACGTGTATGGCTCTCCGGGCCGAAAGTTCTCGAACGCGCGCATGCGCGGCGCGTACGGCTGGCTGCTCACTGTCTTCAGCGGCGCCTGAGGGACGTCCGTCCACAAGATTCATGCACCGTGAGGTTGATCCCTTGCCTTCGCCCAGAGTAAGCGTCTTTCTGGCCGCGTACAATCACGCGCGCTTCCTGCCGGAGTGCCTGGACAGCATTCTGGCGCAGACTTACCGGGATTTCGAAATAGTGGTCGTGGACGACGGTTCCGGCGACGACAGTCACGAAATCCTGACGGACTACCAGCGCCGCTTTTCCGAGCGGATACATTACCTATGGCATCCCGGACACGTGCGGCGAGGTATATCGGCAAGTTGCAACTTGGCGCTCGCGCACGCCAGAGGCGAGTATCTTGCCTGGATCGGGTCCGATGATCTCTGGTACCCGGAAACTCTGGCACGCCAGGTCGCCCGGCTGGACGCCTACCCGGACCAGGGGCTCGTCTATGGCTATGCGCACTTCATCGATACCTCGGGGAACTTGCTGCCCGGCTTGTATGGTGTGGACATCAGCAGGGAGCAGAATCCGATCGCGCGCATGATCCAGTCATGCCACCCGCCCGCCATGACCGTAATGGTGCGGCGCGAATGCCTGGAAAGGGTGGGATTGTTCGACGAGACGCTGGTCTATAGCGATTGGGAGCTCTGGTTGCGCGTGTTGGCCCACTGGAAGCCGGGTTTCGTCTCGGAAGCGCTGGCGCGCTATCGAATCCACGGCCGGAATGTGAGCAAGGGCATCGATCCTCACCTCGACCTGCAGCGCACGCTCGAGGTGATGCTGGCGGTGCGCAACAAGGCCGCCGCTGTCGGGGGCGGGTTGATGCATCCCAGGAATCGGGCCCTGCTCGATTTGCAGATCGCTTTTCTCCTGTTTTGCTCGGGCAGGGAAGAGGAGGCTATCCGGAACCTTCACCGGGCATTCGAGCAGGATCCGACATTGAGTCGCGATGCCGAATATTTCAGCGAATGGTTGAGCGCCTGGAAACCCGATTTCTACACGGTCGCTCATCCGCAGTACGGCCTGTGGGCCATCGCGCACCTGTCGCAGGATTCCAGCGCCGCTTTCCGGAAAAGGGTTACGGCACTGCTTCTGGCCTCGGAGGATGCCAGGTCGTTCTTCATCAAACGGGGGATAGAGACCGGCTTGAAGCAGGAGAAGGCCGGGGCTCTCGACATGATATTCGACGATTGCCCGCAGGGGATCGTGCTGCCGAGGGCCTGGCGGGCGGGCATAATGAGAGAGATCTACGCGGCCTTGCTTTTCAAGACCGCCGAAAGCGGCAACAGCTCCAAGACTCGCTATTATTGGACGAAGGCGGTGCGGCATGATCCCTCGTGGCTTCTGAATCGCGGTGTGTGGTCGATTGCGGTTCGTGCCTTCGCCGCTCGCCGCACCTAGCTGCCATTGCGGCGCGCAGAATGCGGCCCTGGGAGTCCGGGAGCGAAATCGTTATATGTGGTTCCGGGGGGCCGCAAGAAATGTGGCCGGAACGCCGACGGACATCGAGCGGGAAGGCCGGCAGCGACCGAGGGCAACCGTTCTGGCTATGGACAAGAGCAAGCAGGTATGCCGCAGACGGCTGGGACGGCAGAGCGGTGGCCGGCAGACTCTCATCGGCTTCCGGGCGAAGTTGGTGGCGCGCAGTGCCACCATGAGTGCGGGCGCGCCAGTGTGAAAGGAAGAAGCGCCGTGAGGCCCCGGGGATCGCCTGGCGATTTGGAGGAGCGACGCCGCAAGGCGATCGGCATGCTCCAGGAAGATCTTCCGTTGCGCGAGATCGCAAGAAAGGTCGGGTGCCACGCCAGCAGCGTGCTGCGCTGGCGGGATGCCTGGCGGCGCGGCGGCGATGCCGCACTCAAGGCCAAGCCCGTTCCAGGTCGTCCGCCACGGCTGACCCTGGAGCAGAAGAGGCGACTGGTTGCCTTTCTGGAACAGAGAGGCGCGGTACGCAGCACTCGCCGACAGCCTTGGACCGCGCGCCAGGTTGCCGCGTGGATCGAACGACGATTCGGAGTGAAATACCATCCGAATCATGTCGCCAAGCTCCTGCACCGTTTGGGATGGAACCGGCACAAACCGGGAAACTGATCGGTTGTTGCCCCAGGCATCGCGCCGACGCGCCGGGGTCCGGCCCCCTCGATCACTGACCCTGCGGCGCGGATGGCGAAGCGGTACACCAACCAGAGCCGGGACGGCCCGCCTGTCAAAATCCATGCATGCATTCCCCGATCCGGTGTTTGTCGGCAGGATTCGGTCGGCTGGCGGCGCGCCCGCGCGTTGTCCTTTCTTTTTTGCCCGGATGTTGCATTACTAATGCGTGAATCTTCCGCTCCTCGACGGCAGACACGCCCACACCGGGCCCGGGATTCCGCAGCCGCGGAGCCGATCCCCACGAGTGCCTGGGTTGCAGCGCCGCCGGTCGCTCCCGCCGCCGGCACACCGGTCCGCAATCAGGCCTGATGCTCCGTTTTCAACAGATCCAACACGTTCTTCACGGGATTGAGTGTTGCTTTCGGGACTTCCACGAAGACGGTGTTCCAATGCGCCATGGATCCGTTCCACAAGCCGGGACGTTCCAGGACACGAATGGTGGATTGCTCGTGCTGCTTGCTGGAGATGAAGCACGCGCCGGCGTCGGCATAACCGGAAAGGTCGAAGGGCTCGCCGTGTCGATCGCGCACACCGCAGACGATATCCGCAGGATTGAAATACTCTGAGGATTCCCAGATCTCGCGTTGCGCGCGGCAAGACATATCCACCTGGGCTGCTTCGACAATCTGCAGGCTTTCCTGCCCGTATCGATCGACAACCCAGAAGGGTCCGCCGCCGGGTTCCCCCTCATGTTTCACCATCGCGCATACACGCAAGGGCCGGTTCAGCATTTGGCATAGCCTGCGGGCCCGGGCCGCAGGTGCGGCATGCTGAAAGCTTTCCGGAAAACGGCGGTTGAACGCGGTCTGAACCCACTGTTCCAGTTCCCGAAGTCCGCTCTCGTCCGCCGCCGCGGACTCCAGCGCTTCCAAGGCATCAAAGACGCGTTCCTGCAATGTCACCAGCAGACCGCCGAGCACCTGCTTGAAGAAAACGACGGTACTTTTCAAGCGATCGGGCAGGATATTGTCGATGGTACGGATAAAGATGATGTCGCCGCGCAGCTCGTTGAGGTTTTTCAGAAGTGCGCCGTGACCCGAGGGCCAGAGCAGAATGCGCCCGTGCCGGTCACGGACCGGAGCGCCGTCAGTGCCGACGGCGACGGTGTCGGTGGCCCGGTCCTGGGTAGAGATGGTGACGATATATCGCGTTGCCGCATCGGCGCGACGCGCGGCCGCGGCGGACAGGTGCCGCTGCACCCTTGCTTCCTCTCCGGGCGTGACGGTGAAGTGAACCCTGACTTCCCCCCGACGGTCGCGCACATAGGCGGCGGCTTCGACCAGGTGTTCCTCGAAAGCCGTCCGTGCCCCGTCGGGATATGCATGGAAAGGAGTCAAGCCCTTCGGGATGTTGCGGTAGCCGAGGCCGTCACTTCCAAGCAGGCAGTGCAGCAGCTCTCCATAGGAGCCTGTACCCAGCAGCTCTTCCAGCACCATGCCTCGCGACGCCAAGGCTGCGTGCAGCTCGGCATAGAAGGGAAAGCGCGGCAGATTGTCGAAAAACCTTAGCAACTCGCGCGCTTCGTCTCTACCCTGCTCCGCTTCTTCGAGCAGCCGGGAGCGGGTGACCTTCGCTCCCCCGAGGTAATAATGTATATGAGACTTGAACATTCTGCTGGCGGCGCCGGAAGCGGCAACGAACTTCATGGCGCGCCCGTGCGCCGCGTGCGGGCGGAAGCGGCGGGCCAGTCTTTCCTGCTCGGAGATGCCCAGCCGCACCATGCCGTCCCCCGGGCGGCACGGCCTTGTCAAACGAGCGTACGGAACACCGTGGATCACGGCACGGAGTTCGCGTTCGATCTCGTCCCGGGTCTTGCCGACACTTTCGAGATACGCCAGATCGCGCTCGTCAAGATGACGGTCGGTAAGCGCCGGCCGCGGTGATTCGTTCATTGCACACTACTCCGACCTGGCGGGGCCCCCTCTGCCGGCACCGGCACGGCCGCCTGAATTGACGGCATGCATCGGTGCCGCCCGCGCCTGCGGGGCTCACGAGGGATTCCCGTATGCGGCCGCTTCCTGGTGTCTTTCAGGCTTACAGTGGACGCAACCATCGACGCTTTTCGGGGATGGGATCGCCCCGCTTTTTTCCGCGAGCCCGCCCACGCCCTTCTCAGTGACGGCGCAGTGCGTGGTGGGATCGGGGCACTGGATCCGTGCGTCGGCTTCAAGGTGTCCTTATGCGCAGATTCTGGGGCGCCGCCGGCGCACTGCCAAGGCTGCCGCTCAAAGTGAACACGCAATCCGCGGGTATCGAGGCGCTGAATGCCCCGGCATTGACCGGAACCCGTCCCGCCGAAGCCAGGTTGGCGCCGGCCGAGGTGTAATACAGATCGAGGCCGCTCAGGGGGGGCAAGGATGCCAGAGTGCCCCTGAGCGTAACGCTGGCGGCCGTCGGATTGATACCCACCACGGTCAACTGGCCCAGACCGGAGTGGTAGAACGCCAGCAAGGGCCAGAACGGGTAAATCGACCCCCCCAGCTCTATGCGTCGGGCTCCCGGCCGGACAAAACGGCTTATCTGGGCGACAGTGTAGAAATTTTTCCGAGCCGTGTAGGTCTTCACGGCGGCGTTCTCGTCATCCACGCTGAACAGACCCCAATAGCTCCACGTCGAGGGCCAGTGCCTGTAAAAACTGTCGTAGCCTTCCCAGACAATGCCCGCCGAAGCCCCGACTGCCAGGTGACCAAGCAGGTTCTCGGCCGTGCCGCGGCAATAGGACCAGTCATATACGCCGCGCGAGGGGGTATCGCATGTGCTGCACCAGGTGTTGAACTCGGTGATCCAGAAGGTACGATCCGGGTACGCCGATGCCCGGATGTACTCGTAGACGCCGGTGGCACCGCCGCCGCCGTTCGAGTAGCTGTGCAGCCCGAAATGACCGAGCTTGCCCATGATGAGCGGGTCCGCCATCATCTCGGGCATATAGGCGGTGCCGCCTGCGGCGAGGTCGGGGGCGACAATGCGCATGTCGCCCAATCCGTTGCCGTCCAGTTTCTGCACAAGTTTGTGCAGGCAGGTCGCATACTGGGACGCGTCCATGCTGATCCCCTCGTTGACATAGTCCGGTTCATTGCCCGGCCCGACCAAGCGGAATGTCAATCCCCTGGTGTAGCGGGCGTAATAGAGAAGCGAGGCGATCTGTTCGGCCCATTCCTCCTCCATGCCGGCAGTAAGCCAGCCGCCGCCCATCCAGGAGGGACCGGGTCCCATGAAATTGAACATGACGCCGTCGGTGATGCCGCGCTGGTTGAGGAAGGCGATCATGTCCCAGAGCTTTGCGAACTGGGCGGAACCGTAAATCGTGTTGTAATACGTCCAGTTCATGACGGCGGGATTGCTGTTGTCGTTGACCTCTTCCCAGTCGGTGTTGTCGTAGACCACGCGGAAGAGGGTCATTCCCGCCTGGTCGATCAGGGCATTCAGGACCGGTTGCAACTCCGTGCCGTTCCAACTGCGGTGATTGGCGTTGACGCCGAAGCCTTCGATAACCTGATAGGCCTGCGCCCCGTTGACGGTGACCGAGGTCGTCTGAGCCCGCAAGAGCGCGCCCAGCAGGAAGATGCCGAGCGCAACAGTGCAGGCGCCGGCGCCATGAATCCGATCGCCGGGGAAAAATATCTTGCGCGTCCGCTCAGTCAGTCTCATCGGCTTTCCTTTCTCGCATGAATGTCGTCCGGTCCTCCGACGCATCGCTTTGGCCGGAACAGGCGCAACCCAAGACAGCACACGCTTCCCCCGGCGGCATCAGAAACCCAGAATTTTGATTATTATACTCAATGGCCGTGCCTTATATGTGTGATATTCCTCACAATCGGCTTTGCCGCGCCGCCGGCATTGCCTGCTCCCAATTGAAACGACCATCAGGATGCGTCGGCCGGCGGGACGCTACGGTTTAGCCCGGGTGCGGGGGAAGGACCGCCGAGGCATGTTCGCCGACCGGGTTGCCGGCAAGCCGGCGGAAGAAAGGTCAGGTGGTCGAGGCCGCCGGCGGGTGCGGCCGCAGCCGCAGGACGGTGACCTCGGGCGGGCAGTTGACGCGCAGGCCGTAGAGATTGCCCACCCCGCGGGAAACATAAAGCTGCCGGCCGTCCCAGGAGTACAGCCCCGCAAGGAAACGCCGGTCGCGCACCGGCACGTAGGGCGGCCCCACCAGCGGCAGCACCACCTGCCCGCCGTGCGTGTGGCCGCTCAGCATCAGATGCCACGGATAGCGGCGCACCAGATCCTTCGTGTCCGGATTGTGCGCCAGCAGGATCACGGCATCGCCCGCCTCCTTCCCGACGCCGGCGAAAGCCGCGCGCGCATCGAAGCGGTCGGACTGCAGGTCGGCCGTGCCCGCGAGCCTCAACTCCCAGCCGTCCTTGCCGAAGCCTGCCGAAGCGTTGTGCAGCACCCTGATCCCCGCGCTCTCCAGGAATTCGATCATCGGCTCCGGGCTCGCCAGCCCCCCGACCGATCCGGCCCAGCGCCCGCCGTCGTGGTTCCCCAGCGCCGCATACACCGGCGCAGCCTCCGCCAGGCGCCGCAACGCCGCCGCATACGATTCCTTCAGCCGCAACTTGCCGTTGGTGACGTAGTCCCCGGTGAGGCACACCAGATCCGGCCGGAACCCGAGCCCCAGGTCGATCGCGTCGCCGATCAGCGACAGGGAACTCTCCGAGGTGCAGTGAAGATCGGTGAGCTGCAGGATGGTCAGCCGGCCCGCAGATGCCGGACCGGGCAGCGCGACGTCCGTGACGCGCACCTCGAGCCGCCGGGCCTCCGACATCATCGAGTAACCCGCAGCCGCACTGATGCCGGCCAAGCCGCCCACCCCGATAAATTTCCTGCGCGACCACTTCA
>Ga0272448_1004362_pt1 | contig 16167 bp, 13 predicted proteins | sample YNPCB0191_FD_202220 | JGI IMG/M metagenome (GOLD analysis project Ga0272448, IMG submission 202220) | Hot spring sediment microbial communities from Yellowstone National Park, WY, United States - YNP-CB-019-1 | ecosystem: Environmental > Aquatic > Thermal springs > Hot (42-90C) > Sediment...
AGCCATCAGCCATCAGCCGCTGGGCTAACGGCTAGGGGCTAACGGCTAGGGGCTAACGGCCGGTGGCTGACGGCTGACCGCTGACGGCTTGTGCCCCAGTATCCTATCCTCGGATCGTGGCATTGCAACAGGGAATATCGCCACGGTCTACCATTTCCACCGCACCTTTCAGTATCCTATCCTCGGATCGTGGCATTGCAACGATATGGCGATGACGGCGGCGCGCACGGAAACGCTCTTTCAGTATCCTATCCTCGGATCGTGGCATTGCAACTAACACTGGCCCACCCATCGGACGGAACTATCGCGACTTTCAGTATCCTATCCTCGGATCGTGGCATTGCAACATGCCGTCTGCTGCGTGCCCATTACGTAGTCGCTGTATTCTTTCAGTATCCTATCCTCGGATCGTGGCATTGCAACCAGCGTGGGCAAATGCGTGGGAGCAGTTGCCGCCGTACTTTCAGTATCCTATCCTCGGATCGTGGCATTGCAACCATCTGGGTTTGGGACGGGGCGGAGTGGCTGTATCTCTTTCAGTATCCTATCCTCGGATCGTGGCATTGCAACTACACGAAGTCAATTACAGGGATGGACGGACAGAATTCTTTCAGTATCCTATCCTCGGATCGTGGCATTGCAACATCCACAGCACGGGCAGGCTACCCGTTCGGCGCGTCCTTTCAGTATCCTATCCTCGGATCGTGGCATTGCAACTAAACTACGTTAGGAGGTGTGCGGTGGTAGATTGGCTTTCAGTATCCTATCCTCGGATCGTGGCATTGCAACCGTGTGGCGTGCGGTCAAAGACATCGCCAAAGTGCTCTTTCAGTATCCTATCCTCGGATCGTGGCATTGCAACAAGTTTATCACGGGTTGGGTACAAACTAAACTTTTGCTTTCAGTATCCTATCCTCGGATCGTGGCATTGCAACGTCGCCTTGCCGTAACGAATCTCATAACTCACCTCAACTTTCAGTATCCTATCCTCGGATCGTGGCATTGCACCTGTACGCGGGCGTGTTGCGCCAGGTGGCCAAACGCGAGCTTTCAGTATCCTATCCTCGGATCGTGGCATTGCACCTGTTGGCCGTGGCTTGATTACGTCATTGGACGTTGCCTTTCAGTATCCTATCCTCGGATCGTGGCATTGCACCTACACAGGATGGACTGCGCGCACTGTGCGACTGGGCCTTTCAGTATCCTATCCTCGGATCGTGGCATTGCACCAGGACATGGCACTTGCCGCCCCGCTGTAATCAAACCTTTCAGTATCCTATCCTCGGATCGTGGCATTGCACCCCCCTGCCATCGCTATCTCCTTTCCCGCAAAATACAACTTTCAGTATCCTATCCTCGGATCGTGGCATTGCAACGCCGCCTGCTGCGTGCCCATCACGTAGTCGCTGTATTCTTTCAGTATCCTATCCTCGGATCGTGGCATTGCAACAATACGCGGGCGCGACGCGGCGAACGTCAAAACGCTCTTTCAGTATCCTATCCTCGGATCGTGGCATTGCAACCGCGAATGCGATTCATGCTCACACCTCAATAATGGCCTTTCAGTATCCTATCCTCGGATCGTGGCATTGCAACATGTCCCTTGACAAAATGCTGTACCTGTGATATAATACTTTCAGTATCCTATCCTCGGATCGTGGCATTGCAACTGCGCCTGCAGTTCGAGGGTTCGGCACTGGCGACGCCCTTTCAGTATCCTATCCTCGGATCGTGGCATTGCAACGCCCATGCTGGCGGCGATGGGGCCTACTGACCTCTTCTTTCAGTATCCTATCCTCGGATCGTGGCATTGCAACCCCCCCTATAGTCCCCCCAAAAAGGCCATTTTTCGGCTCTCCGCGCCCAATCGCGGCTCCTAGAGGCCTACAGAGGGCGTTTTTCGGGGTTGCCGGTTCAGGCTGGGTTGTTAATGTGCAATTCTATCGCAAATCGGTTTTTGCGCAAAAAACGGCCTCATTTGCGAAGGTCGCCGGGCACAAAGAAAATGCCTCGCGTCGGCCCGCGCTTCACACGACGTCGTTGCAGAATCGCCGGAATTCGCAGATGGTGCATTTGCCCCGCTTGCGAGGCGGGGGCGGCATGCGCTCGTGGAGCGCGATGTCGGCCATGGCCTCTACCGCCCGGCGCACGCGGTCGCGCATCTCGGTCGTCAGGTCCACCTGCCTGGCCCGTCGCGCGGGGATCAGGTAGAGGAACCCGCGGTGCGACGGGATGCCCCACGCTTCTTCCAGCAGCATCCCGTAGGCCACCACCTGGAGCGCGAAATGGGTCAGCACGCGCCCGGGCGTGAGTTTGTAGTCCACCGGGATGGCCTCCAGGGTGGCGCTGGCATTGTCGTCGGTGCGGATGGCCATGTCAAGGCGCCCGCGCAGGCCGAGTCGCTCGGAGTAGAGGGCGACGTCAAAGAATCGCTCGCCGCGCCGCAGGCCGTAGGGGCGCAGGGACCGGCGCTCTTCCCGCCCGTGCTCGGCACGCCCTTCCTCGGTGCCCATCTGCATTTTGAAGGTGGTGGGGCGCACCTTAGGCAGGCACTGATGGTAGTACACGATGCGCGGGCAGAAGAAGTATTGTTTTAGGTCGCTGACCCGGAAGGTGAGGCTTTCTTCTTCGCTTTCTGTACCCATACCTGTCTCTTGGCCCAGCATCGTTCGCAGATGGGGAAGATTTGGACGTTGGCCTCTTTCTTCCCCGCGCGTTTTTTGATTTTCATCAGGAGTTCTTCCTGGCGCGACGGCGCCAGCGTCCCCAGGAACGCCGAGTATTGGATGCGCTGGAGGCCGTAGTCCAGGCAGATGTCGGCGACCTTGGCGCGCAGGCGGTCGTCGGGGATGTCGTACACGATGATGGCGTTCATTCCTCCATGTCCGCTTTCATCACGATCGATGGGCTATGGCTTGCCATATAGCAGCGAGCCGTATTGAGCGACCAGCGATTGACGAGATTTTAACCAGTACGGCGGGGAAAAGCCGGCCAGTACAGGGATGATGGAGAGCACCTTTATGTCGGGGCTTCCCAGCAATTCCGTGTTGGATCGCCCGCTTGCGCACCATGCGAAGAGCACATCCGAGGGGACGTTTTTCAGGAGCGTGATAACGGATGTACCCATATCCACTCCCAGTGTCCGCTTCTGATCCTGATTCAGGGGGTAGCCCAATGTAGCCTTGCACTCAGGTCCGGCCTGACCAATTCGCACGTTAGCGATGCGGCCATACCCCAACGCTGCTTTCTTGCCGACGCCTACCCCATCGTCTTGCAGACGCTTCAGGAGACGATTTACCCATCCGGCGTCTCCCCGAAAGAGAAAACGATAGGCATTTACTACCAGCGTGTACATGCGGTTATCCAGGGCCTTCGTGGCTCCGCGACTGGTATCCAGTTGGCGAGATAGAGAAACCGGCTTGTAAACCTCTTCAGGGTGAGGAACCCGCCGTCGCAATGGCAGGCTGTCTACCACACGCTCTAACGGCAGGCCGTCCTGTCTGAGCAACTCGCTACCGACCGGATAACACGTCATTCCAGAGGATGGGTCTACAGGCAGCCCTACCGAGCAATCGTACAACCGCTGCTGGTGTCTGCCTGGATGCTCTATCGGCACCGAACGAAGAGGCACAGGGAAGTCAATCCACCCTCGGCCCTCTAATGCCTCATTGACCTGCCACAGGTAATGGGTAGCCAATTCAGGATGCTTGGCAGCACAGGCGCGGGCACACCAGTAGAAAGCAGCGTACTGCAACATGCCATCTAGATTGGGCAGGCCAAACACGGGTACATCGGTTTTGTAACGAGAGATCATCAGCGGCGTGTGGAATTTGAGTTCCAGGAGGTGTATCCGGTCGTTGGCTAGGTCAAACCCCGCTCCTAACTCTTCCGCCTTGGCCTTCAGGTGTTCCTGAGCCAGTGCAAATCTCATCGCTGCTCTCCTAGATACTACCCAATGCCTCGCGAATCTCCCGGGCGCGGTCGGTTACGTCCTTATAGTAAGCGCTTAGCGTTTCCTTCAAGGGTTCGGGTAACTCGCTCTGCAACGTGGTCGCGTCCAGCCACAGTTCTTGCTTTTCTCCAGCGCCGTCAATGGCTGTTAGCCTCAGATGGTATGCGAATTCGACCCGGCCATAGCCGGCTGCTCCCCGGCCACCTACGAAAGGAGCATGGGCGAAGGCACGCAGCCCATCCAACAGACAGCCGAACTCCACATCGCCGAGGGGGAATTTGCTGCCCACTCGCTGTAGCATCATGGTGCCGCCGGTGATGCACTCCACGTTGTAGATCATCTGTTGCTGTTCAACAGTCTCACCGCTCAACTCCACGTTGCGCGTGAGGACGGGGTTCTCCTCGTCTTTCTTGCGTGTCAGTGGCCCCTCCTCAAAGGTCAGTTCTTCCACTGCTGGCAGGTTGGCTCGGTATTCAGCCAGACGCTCCACAAGCGCGTGACCGCTCTTAGGGAGATCAGCGAGCAAGTCTGCAAGGTAACTTTTGGTCTCCTGAGCCAGGGGCACCAAGTGGGAGACGCTGATCTTGGAAGGCATCATGCGATTACCAAAGGCTGAGCCCAGCACGCGGAGCATTGGCACTGTGTCCACCAGTTTGCTCATCGCAAGGCCCAAGGATTCGAGCTTTTCCTTCATCACGCCGCCGCTAAAGATGACACCATACATCAGAGGGCTCATCTTCAAAGGCTGATCGTCCTCTTTTACCATCTCTATGAAATGATCGCCAATCAGGTCCCGGAGTTGGCCCCGGAAGCCGTTGCCTGACAGAGCCGGTACCAATACGGGCTTGCCGGCTTCCAGAACCTTGATGCGCTTGATACGCGCTACGTTGCCGATGGTCTCTTCCGTGTGGATGATGGGCGATTTGGCCTCAAAGAGACCAATCATCTGAAAGTGGTAAAGCGTGGTCATTGGATAGCCTCCTCTGCTGTATCCTGATAGAATTTTTTGCTCAACAGCACTAGTGGGATAGTTTCTTTCTTGAGTCGGCGATAAGCGTTCTGCCAGACAGTCTGATCATCACCTTGAGGGTAGATGTCCAAGACGTAATCGCCCAAGGCAGGTCGGAAGGCCAGATCAAAGGGCAGTTTGGTGATGACATCGTGGACCAGCCGTGGCAAATCTGGCGCTGACGAAGCGCGAATGTACTTGACGATGGCTGGGTCTACTTGATAACCTATGCCCTTCTGGATCGCCTGTGGCCAGTCCACGATCTGCCGGATAGCAATCACGGCTTTCACCGCCGTCTTGACATCGGCCGCCAGATCTGTAGCCTCAATTTGGGTATAGGCTTCGCGCAATCGTACGTCAGCCTGACGATACTCTCGTGTTCCCTCCATAGCGAATTCCTCCTGGTTTCATACAAGGCTGAGCAGAGTCGGGTACTTCTGGGCCAAGTCCCGCACCCGTTTTGAAAGCTCGTTGAATTTCTTCCACTGCTCTTCAGCAGTTTCTCCGGCTATCACCTCCTCCCTGTTCCAAAGACGCTGGGCCTGGACTAAACGGAAGGCGTCTCCCTTTTGGTTACGTGGTCGTCTGGCTGTCAGGTAGGCGGCTTCAACAGGGTCATGTCCGGTGAGCAGCGCATTGATAAACTCTTGCCGGTCCAGGCCGGGCATGTCTGCCAGCCGCCTGACCAGGCGGATAGCCTCTGCCAGGCCCCGATCCACTGTCTCCTGGACAGCGTCATCAATCAGCACGTTGAAGCTGGCGTTAGGCGATAGGAAAACCTGCGAAGGATGGGATTTGAGCAAGGTGTGACGGGTATGAAAGCGTGAAGCGTTGTCACGCATCGAGACTAGTAGCGTAAAGGCGGGCGAAATCTCTAGTTGGAAAGGATATGCTCGCAGCTGTATTGTCCGCCACAAGCGGGAGGCTGTGAGTGCGTTCCCTACCAGTACGTCTCGGTACAGCAAGCGCACCGCTGCCCCGTGGTAAATCAGGTAAGCACCAGAGTATGGCAAATGCACGCCCACAGGCGTGGCAGCATTCTCATCGCCAGTCGGCCTGATCATTTGCACTTCGCCTACCATGCGACCGTTGCTGTCTACCTCGAAAGGCAAAAGCGCGTCCACGATGCGGCGCGAGATGGCAGTGAGCAATACCATCTCCTGAAGTGTGATCGCCGCTTTGAGCAACGGTTGGGCTGGGGCGAAACGCCCTGCCTTGTCGAAACGAGGCTGCTCTACCAACACTGATCCCACTGGTGCGCTGAGCGCCGTCGAGGGGGCCAAGAAAGCCTGTGCGCCACGCAGCAGGCTCTCGTTGTCCGAGTTGGCGTAAATCAGGCACAAAGGACAGATTACGCCTTCAAAGCCCACGTGCTCAAAATCTGTAAAGTTGTTGGAGAAAAGGTTCTGCAAGTGGGGCACACCGCGAACACAGTCTGCTGCTTCCTGGCTGATAGGAGTGCCGCACAGCACGCAGACGCGGGCACGAGTGCTGTCCGCCATCAATTGGTAGGGGCGCTGAATCAACTTGTGGACCGGTTTGCCCTCCCTCTTTTGAAGTTTGCCCTGCCACATCACGTCGTACGCTTCGTTGCAACTCTCAGCAATCGGTCGCACTTCGACCATCTGCTCCAGCGCTATGTCCAGAAGATTGTCCGTTGCTGCCCGCTTATGTGTCGCTCGGACCCCCGTCTGTTCAAGAATCTTGGGGAGCAGGCTGCGCATTGTAGCACAGACCTCTTCTACCACGGCATCCAGGTTGCCCAGGAAAAGCGGCACGGCGGTGATAGTTGTGAGTTCGTCGCGGTACACGGTCAACAGTTCAATCAGGGCCAGAGTGTTCGGGGCTCTCCGATGTGGCGGTGCGTCGGTGAAGCTCAGACTCAGTTGCGTGGGTGCGAACTTCCCGGAAGGAATCCAATGGACGATGTGCAGCGTGTCGTCCTCTACCTGCAACTTGTACTTTGCTGCAACTTGGTCGGGATCCAGAGTCCCATCGGGCTGCGCGCAAAAATCATACAGGATCCGGTTGAAGCATAGACCAAACTTTGAAATGCCTTCTGCAACCACTTGGCTCACAGCGCGTAGAAATGCCTCGGCAATGCACTGCCGCAACAACATCGTGTGGGCCCTCGGCTGGCAGGCAAAGCTGAGTTGCACGAAGCGAGATATCCCTCCAAGATGCAGAGCAGTGAACTCATTAGTGACGGTATCGCTTTCACTCACAAGGCTACTGTTGCGTCTATGGTGGTTCTTAACCAAACTGCTAGGTACGCGGGCTGCATTAGCCAGCCGATCTATGTGCTTGTCGGGCAGGTGATGCCATGCGAGAACACCATTGCGGAGATGCCACTCAAAAAGCGCTTTGAATGTATCATGCCACAACCAAGCGATGAATTGATCTTTATCCTGCGCACCGAGGAGGGCAGTTAGACCCTCATGTACAGGCAAGGATGCAAACCCCAGGTAGTCGCCAAGTACCCCGAGCGTACGCGAGACAGGGCCAAAATCGAACGAAAAGCGCGTCTCAAGATTCATGGTCCACCTCTTCGTGAAGGCTACTCCCACAGTCAACTAGTAGGTCCTTTGCGACATCCTCATTTTGTCTCTACCATTTTACCACAAACGGCTTATAAAGTCCCCTCTCCCCCCTCACAAATGTCGCGACGTGGCGCGCTTGGCCCTGGATGATGTGCCGCAGGGCTACCTTTTTGCGCTCGTACCGCTCGGGCCTGTCCAGCCGCTCCAGAACGTTCTCGGCGATGACCCGCCGCGACTCCTGTACCAATAGGCCATCGGCGTCGGTTTCCACCTTCGTTCCACGGTTGATCATGGCGAAAATGGCGCGGTCCACAACCGGCGCGCGGAACTCCTCCACCATGTCTAGCACCAGGCTCGGCTTGCCCGGCCGGTCGGCGTGGATGAACCCCGCATACGGGTCCAGCCCCGCCAGAAGAACCGCCCGCTCTACCTGCGCGTACAGGATGCCGTAGCCGTAGTTCAACGCCGCGTTCACCGGATCCGTCGCCCCGCGCCCCCTGCGCCCCGCCCAGTCCTCCGGCACGTTCACCGCCAAGCGCACCGCGCTCCAGTATTTCTCCGCGGCGCGTCCCTCAATGGACAGCAGGCCGCCCCGAATGGCCTCCGCCGAGTCCCCGTCCAGGCCCTCCGATTCCGCGGCGCAATCCATGATCTCGCCCGCTAACCACGACAACTCCCTGTGCAGGGCCGGCTCCGATTCCCTGCGGTACTTGGCCATGTACCTCACCAGCGCGGCCTGATTGGATATCTTGCCCAGCGCGAACGCCTTCGCCAGCGCGACGCCCCGCCGATCGCCCGACGCCTGCAGTTGTGCGCGTCGCGTCTGGATCGTCCCCGCCAGCCCCGCCGAGAACAGGCTGGCCGCTACCCCGCCGCCGGGCCGCACCACATGGATCGGAATTCCCGCGTCCGCGCACGCGGCAATGGCATCCGAAGACAGCGACACGCCCCGCTCGGCCACGAGGACCCCCTCCAGGTCCAGCAGCGGGGCCTCCCGTACGATGTCGCGCCCCTTCTTCACCTGCAACCGCTCGGAGTGAAGCCCCACAAACGCGCCCCACTCCTCCACTACCAGATACGCGCCCTCCATCGTCCCCTCATACCAGCCGGTACCACCCCTCCCCCTTTACGGCGTTCTTCCCCACGTGCGTGCTGGCCCCCCACAGGAGCCACGGCAATAGCGGCGCCCACTCTTTTGCGCGATACGTCGCCCGCCCCACGAAGCCTCCCAACGGTTGCGCCCGCCCCAGGCGAGTGGAATGCCCCTTCACATCCCACCACATGGTCTCATCCCGCACGCACTCCACGTCGTTCGCCAACGCCAGCAATGTGCCCTTCTCCTCGTATGATACGGGCGGGTCGCTGGCGAATTGCGACCGGAGCGTGCCGATGCGGTCCACCAATCGCGCCATCAGCGGCACGAAGTCGGGCCGATGCGCCAGCCGCTCATCCTGCACAATCCGCGTCGGCGTCAGGAATTCTACCGTCAGGCGATTGTCGCGGGTAGCCAGTGCTCGCGACAACGCCTCGCTTGCGACTGCGATTTGCTCCGCGGTAACCGGCAGGCGAGGCATCCGGACCACCGGGTTGCCGGCCTCAAATAGCACTTCACTTGCCCCCGTCAGCGGGTTGGTCTCCTCAATGCGCACCAAGCGGAACCGGCCACGCCGATACCCTGCGTGGATCGGCTTGCCTAGCCCCTGCGTCTGCCCCATCTGCTGCACCGAGAGGACGATGTAGGGCAGGAACTGGATTGTGGTGCCGAACATGCTGATGCCAAAGGCGAAGGTCTCACCCGGCTGGAACAGGGTCTGCGGCGTCAACGGTGGCTCAAAGGCGTAGGGCCGGCGATTGTCCCTGGGGTCAGCCTCACGGCTGAGCAGGTAGCAGACGGGGCACAGCGTCGCATGGAGCGGGTCGGTGGAATCCCGCTCAGCGCAGTAGAGGGTGCGCAGGTGCGACTGCCACGCTCCCCGCAGCGCCGACCCCTTGAACTCGCCCATCTCAATCGTGGTCTCCGCTTCCACCGTGAAACGGAGATGGTAAACGGTAAAGGTGAGGGTCATTTCGCAAACTCCAAACCGGTTTCGGATGAATACTGTGCATCTATCACCGGCGGCCACTCGTTGGGAGGTGTCAGCACTCGCTTCTCGCCCTTCAACCCCAACCAGCGCCGCCAGCCGATGGGAACCAACAATTCCGCCGCTTCAAGCGGGCGCTCTTCTCTCAGCCGGGCGTATTCGGCCCGCAGCGAAACGGGCAAAACCTCCAAGCCATCAAACAGACGGTTGAACGCGTCCTCAATCCCCGAATCTGCGCTGAAGGGTCTCAGTCTGTCCAGAAAAGCAGCCCGGAATTCACGACTCACCCGATGGTACTCTCTCTCCCAGTCTTCCAGAACCTCGTCCTGATAGACGATGTCCAACCATCCCTGGATCGCCCCTTCATCAATCGGGCTTCCTTGCTTATGCGCCCCCAGGACCCGCAGCGCCCCTTGAACCAGCCGCGGGTCATAGACTCCCTGTCCATCGGCTGGCTCTGTGAAGACGTGCACGGGAGCCGAAGCAAGCCTTCGCTTGCGATTCACACGTCCGAAGCGCTGCACCAGCGCCTCCAGAGGAGCCGGATCGGTGAAGATGGTGTCCAGATCAATGTTGAGACTGACTTCAACGACTTGCGTGGAGATCACCAAGACCGGGTTTCTTCCCACGCGACCCACGCTGACGGCGTTGGTAATGGCCCGCTCTTTGGCCAACCGGTCCCGTCCGTTGAATCGCCCGTGGATCAGAATGACTTGTTCCGGTGGGGCCTCGGGGATGCGCGCTTTGAGAGCGCGGTACGCTTCCTGCGCGCGCGCAACGGTATTGAACGTTACCAGCACGGACTGGCCTTCGCGGAAGGCATTTGCGATCGCATCCAGGCCGGAATCGCCGAGAAGATTGCCGGCCACCAGGTATAGCCGATGGCGGGTGAAGGCTCGGAACACCTCAGGCGGCGCGCAGATGGCGGAGAAACTGCCCAACGCTTCCTCTACGTGGCGACGCACAGGCGTGGGCATGGTAGCCGTCATCACAAAGAAGGAGGCGCCCAGATTCTCGCGCAAGAAGCGCATGGTTTCTAGAATCATGGCCAGCCTAGCCGGCTCGTATGCGTGGATCTCATCAAAGATGAACGCCGCCTGAGCGTAATCTGCCAGCATGGCCTCGTATCCCTTCAGTTGATACGCCGCTTTGAGCATGTGGTAAGGGCTAAACACCCGGACCGGTGGCACGTGAATCCCGGCCCAGTTTCGCAGAGCGCGCGCTAGACGAGTCGCCTCATCCGGTGCATAGCCCTGGTCCATGAAGCGGCGGTACAGCGCGAGCGCGCTCCGCCCGTGAAGCAAGCCCACCTGCCCGGGAAAGACCTTTTGCAGGCGGTCGTACATGGCGTTCATACTCGCCTGATAGGGGAGCGTGTAGAATACGCGAGGCACAGCACCACGTACCTGCCACTGCCGGGCAGCCCACAGCAGGGCTGACTCTGTCTTCCCACTGCCGGTGGGCGCGATGAGCAGACAGGACCCTACGACCTGCCCGGCTTCCTCCTGGTGTCCATAGAGCGCCCCTGGCGATATGTGAGAAGCGCCAAGTATCCTGCCAGGCCGAAACTCGGGGGGAACAAGGGTCTCCTGGTGGGCTGATGCGGTGTAGTCGGATTGAATCAGGTACCCACGGAGCAGCAACATCCATATCCGCAGATGCCTGTCGCCCCCGTTCTCCATATCGCGGACCAGGCGATAACTTTGCTGCATCCAATGACGAATCCGCGCGGCTCTTGCAGCCAGCGTCTGCGAGACCGCATCGCCTACAGAGGGCAGTTCGGGGATCCTGATGCCCACGCTGTCCAGCCCCAGTTGGTCAACCCAGGCCGCAACCACGTGCGCACCCCATCGCCAAAGCCCTTCCGCGTCCTCTCTGTGCAATTCCTTCACCAGGTCGCCAATCGGGTCATCCTCGGGGGCCAGCCCTGCAGGGTAGAGGGATTGGAGCTCGCTCATGTTCTTATGATGCATACCTACCCCGGCCGCTACCCACGTTGCTTCCTCTCCCTCAAACGCGGCGCCGAACCAGTCCAGGAAGGCCAGCGAGAGGACTTCATGGCGATGATCCCAGCGAGAGCGGCCCCGCAAAGCGGACTGAAACCCTGAGGCAACCTTTCCCCAGTCGTGAAGAAAAGCGGCCCAGAACAGGAGGTGCCACAGGCGCGGCAATCCGAGAAACTGGGGGAGACCTGGCCGCAGCCGCGCCAGGTCGGCGACGCGGCACAAGACCGCCCAGGTATGCTCAGCCAGCGTCTCCCCCATGCTCCCTGCCGATGTTGGACTCTTGGCCCAGATTGAATCCAACCAATCAGGCCAGACGGAGCACGCTCTCATCGTCGCCCACCCACGTATGGAAAACCAGTCCCAGGTGATCTCCCTCAACGGCCGGAACTGTCGGGTCCACCCAGAACTGCGTTTCCGACTCGCCAGACACACGAAGGAAATCCCGAGTGTGCACGCGCCGGTGCAGGACAACGTATCGCCCGAACACAGGGTATCGGTTGCGCTGGTAGTCCAGGAATCGTGGCAGGAGTACCACCACGCCTTGCGCTGTCCGTCGGGCGAAGGAATACGGTGCTAGTGTGTGCTCAAAGTACGCGCTGGACGCCCGTTCCAGGTTCACGATGCCAACGTAGGTGTAGGTAAAGAGATCTTGCGAGCGCCCCAGAGCCACAGCGTAGCATGGGCTTCGGAACCGCTGCTCCCATTCCGGGCGGTTCACATACAGCACCAGGCGCGGGCGAAAAAGGATGCCCCGCTGAAAAGGATTCACATTTCCCTCTAGCGCCTTCGGAACGCTCATCCCAGGCAACTTGCCTGTGGCTGGCTGCACCATGTGCGTGTGTTCCATGTCCTCAAAGCGCGCTTGAAAGGAGAAATGTAGGGCGAATTCAACCCCAGCGGGGTCAAACCACTCTCCCAAAGCGCTACAGATGTGTCCATAGATGGTGGCTGGTGGAGGCATTTCAAATGTGGGTTGGACGCCCTGCATAAAGTGAGGGTAACGAAAGGACGTGGTGAGTCCCTCCGCAACCACTTTGAGCACTTCCATGGCTTCCTCCGTCAGTCCAGCCATTCCGCATGGGCTTTCAACTCCTCCGCCAGGGCCAGGAGAGCCTCCCTTGGGTGCTGGATTACGATACGCTCTTTCCAGTCACGCAGCCCGTCCTGAAGAGCCTGCTCAAAGCGGGCGCGCTCGGCGTCCAGATAGCCCGGCACCCAGCCGACGTATACGTTGGACAGAATGTCCTGCGCAAAGACCCGCAGGGCCTCTGCAAGAGCCTCAATCTTGATGACCGGGTGCCCCTGAGAGTCCGCGCCCACAATGTGCCCGAAAACGTGGTTCCCCCCTTTCGTTACAGCAGCGAAGACCAAGTCAGGGCTGACGTCCGTGTAGTGCAAAGCCTGTTTGGCACCGCCATCCAGATAGGCCAGGGCCTCCAACAGGGCGCGAATCCGCTGAAGCCGTTGATGGACTGGCAGCCGATAGGCCTTTTCCCCGGCCATTTCCTCCAGTCCGGCCTTCTTTGCTTCCTCTATGCGGACATCGTCCAGGTTCAGGTAGCCTGTCTTCTGACGGTAGGTGAACGTCCCGGCAGCGTGCAGATCCAGCGAGAACAGACCCTGCAACGTGGTGCGATAGAACTGATGCTCGTGCGGCACCGGGTCTCCCTCGTGCCGCGCCATCACTCCAAAATCGCTGCTCAACGTTACGGGGGCAATGGATACCAAGGTGCTGGTGCGAAACGGCGATACTCGCGTTACCGTCTTCGCTGTAGGTGTCTCGTTTGCGCGGTTGGGATCTGCTGCCCGGGCCTCCACCGCTGACGATTTCTTGGAAGGCGCGCGCATGTAGCCGAAGAGGTCGTCGTCCCAATAGCGTATGGGGTTGGCATCAGTGTACGCGATTTTCTCCTCTCGGAACACGGGGGCCGCCTTCCACCCCCACGGCCCGCCCTCCAGGGTGCGTCGTAGCCAATAGCGAAATGCCTGAGCCGACACGTAGGGGTAGGCTCCCTCTCGCGTGCGAATGTACTTCACGCCCGAAGCGTTTTCGGTCATCGCGCCTTCAATTTGCCCCAGGTTGTTGAGAGCCGACGCTGGGGCGTCAATCAAGAACAAGCCTGTTACGAAAGCCATCGCAATCCTCCTTTTGTCGTCTATGCAGTTTCCTGCTCTTCAATCTCGGGCTCGGGCAGTTCCTCCGCGTGCTTCTGAATCCAGCCCATGCGGTGCAACTGCTCAATCATCCGAATGAGCACCAAGTCTTTGGCCAGCCGCCAATCCGAGTATGGCAAATCTTCCCCTTCTTCAAAGATCCGAAGGTACTGATCAAAGCCAACGAGAGGGGGCTGCCCCCGCTTGATGCGCGCCACGCTCGCGCGGATCAGCGCGGCACGCAGGTTGTCGTACCGCCGCGCAGTGAGAAATGCATGGAAGAAACCGCGATCGTTTTCCGCATTCACATGCGCGGCTAAAGCGTCTCCCAGTTCTCGTATGTTGTCTATGCGATTCTGATTCATGCGCACCACCTTTCTCAGAAATAGTTCTGTGAGATCCCAAGAGATGAGCGCCACATCGCCTCTGATGGAATACGTCGCCCTCGGGTCGCCGGGTTTTACACTTCGCACGGGAGCGCGAAGGAAGTAGCGCCGTATGAACAATGCGGCTTCCTCCGGCAAGCGGAACAGGTCCTCATACAGCACGTTGCACCGGGGTACGAAGGTCTCAGCATTTGTGTCCCGAGGGCGTTTCGCCAGCGACACCTCCCACCCGCGTGTCCTCAAAGCATCCCACGATGCGCGGTAGCGAGGCGTCATGACCACGCGCAAGAACTCGCCGATCTCCAGGGGCAACTGATAGATGTCTAGCGCCGCGCCCTGCCCGCTGTTGGTGAGATGGTAAGCGGTAACTGAGGATGCGACCCCTTCCTCGGCCGTCCGCTGCCTTTCCTCTTCCAGAGCCAACAGAATTTCAACCACGAGCGTACCGGGCCGACGCGGATACTCCGGCATCTTCTTGTCGCCAGCCTGCTGCGCCGTCTGGATGGCCTGGCGATTGCGCTCAAGGAAATGCCGCGCAAACCGATAGGTCAAAGAGGGATCGTCCGCATGCACGGCGAGCAAGCGCCCCGCTACTTTTGCGCACCCCAAAGGGAGCGCCTGCAGACACAGCAGGACTTTGCCAGATACAGGCAGACCGGCGTCGCCATATGGGTAGAAGTTCACGTAGCCTTCGCCGGTGAGCAGGGGTATGTGCTGGCGAAACGCTCGCCCGCGGGCCAGTTCCTCTTTGACATCTAGCGAGACATTTGCGGCCGGCTCCCCTGTGAAAGCGCAGGCGACATCTAGCGTTGGCGTGCCTGCCCTGTATGCTCGGAGCAAGCGTCGGGCATAGATCATGCGCTTCTCCGGTTGCTTCTCGTAGGCTGGCTGCGTGAACCCTGAGTTGGGGAACGCAACCGTCAGAAACGACTTCAGAGGGTCCACCAAGTAGTTGGCCTCCATGTAGTCGGCCGCTGCGTCCAGATCCCCCTCGGTCAACGTCGTGGGGTCCGGCTTCCCCGCAAAGGCTGCGATCGTGGCGATTCCCACGTCTACGAGTGGATGACCGGTATAATGTAGCATAGCACCTCCTCAATCTTTCTCTAGGAATGCCAGCCGCTCTGTCCCGCTTTCTCACCCCCTTCCCGATGCTGGGTAAAGCAATTGCATAGGGCGGTGTGACTTCGTTTCCCAGTGCGCCAATCCGCCCACCGAACTCCTCTAATTCTATTCTACGCGACACCCCCGTCATCTAGTGTCGCGCTTCAGCAAATAGCCGCTAATTTTCGCAGGAGTTGTACGGGGAGTATAGCAGGGGACCCCAAGGGCTGCAACCGACATCGGAGAGCTCAGCGAACAACTTGAAAGGGCACGTTCCCTCACAGCGCTTCTGTATCGTGGAGAGCGAGATCGGCTCCGTACAACGCCCTGAGGTGTGGGAGATAGCCTGCACCTATTCTGGGTCCCGCTGGATTCGGTTCTGGCCGATCAAGCCGCAGACCTGGCAGCACAACAACGGCTGCGCGGTAGTGATGCCGTGTATGCTGCTGTTTCGGTGCGGTTTGGAAGCACTCTAGTTACGCTGGACAGGCAGCAGCGCGAGAGGGTATCGGGTGTGGTCGCGACGCGCACTCCAATGGAGGCTCTGGCGGAGTGGTAGTGGCTTGACAAGGGCCGTCTCCTGCGATCTGCTGCGCTGATGGTTGGCCGACAAGCGGTACCGGCGGGCCTTCCGCGGATTGAACTCCCTGCGCGATGCGCCTTCCAATGCCGTGATCAGCCGTTCAGACGTGCAGAATGCGGAAGGAGAAGTTTACATAACACTCCTCGCGCCCTTTTTGACATCCGTGCGGAAGTGTGGTATGATAGGGGCAACCGAATACCTGACCCAGGCGCGGGGACACCATGGGCCTCCCCGCAACCCGTGACGGCAAGGACCATCCTGCCGTCTTTTTGTTTCCCTGGGGCAGGGGCACCTTACCAAACAGTCCGAGTTCCGCGGGGCGGTCGCCTCGGCCCGAGCCCGGGCTCATACGCTG
>Ga0272448_1004364_pt1 | contig 16162 bp, 13 predicted proteins | sample YNPCB0191_FD_202220 | JGI IMG/M metagenome (GOLD analysis project Ga0272448, IMG submission 202220) | Hot spring sediment microbial communities from Yellowstone National Park, WY, United States - YNP-CB-019-1 | ecosystem: Environmental > Aquatic > Thermal springs > Hot (42-90C) > Sediment...
AGCTTGCTCAAATTCTTGTTCATTATCCTTTTTGTTCTTTTTGCTCTCCATTTCATCACCTTTTAACTCAGTATTATTTTCAATCAGCATTATAATCAGCAAATTCAAATGCGGACTGTATGTTCATAAGTTCAGGTCCTGTTGTTTTGCTGCCAATTATTAAGCCCTTGTTGTTAAGCACGATTCCTGAACTTACAATTTGGTTTCCGAAATTCACTGTTGTGCTTTCAATGTTCCTTACTCCTAACAAAATTTTTAAATCTTCCTGTTTTTTGTATGGTATCAAATCAGACACCAAAGCACCATTGCTGTTTGTTCTTATCAAAGATGCTATCGCCCTTATTCCCTTTACATAAAATCTTTTTACTTCCAAATTGAAAATTTCTTTTAGTTTGTTTTCAACTCTTAAACTGTAATCAGGATTTATGAGTATTATTTTTTCTGAGACAAGAATGTTGTTACCAAGGGCTGTTAAATCTGAATCAACAATCTTGTGTTTTATCTTGAGTTTCTTTAAGTTTTCTATTTCCCGCTTAAAAACTATTTTTGGGACGATTAGGATGCTATCATTTCCTGAAAGAAGCGCTCCTAAAAATGATGTTCCTGCAATGTTTGTCCTGTAGACATTAACCTTTAATGTTCTTTCTATCCTCCTAACCAATTTTTCAGGGAAGATTTGAGGAACTAAACAGTAATCATTATTGGCGTAACAGTAGAGTCCTATATTTGGATTCCCATTAAAATCCATTAGTTCTATGCTCATGGTTTAGAGTAATTCAGGGTTATCTTTAAAAAGTTTTGTTTTTGTAGAATTGTTCAAAAAAAATTTTTTTAGAAATTATTAGGAAATTTCATTTTTTATTTCCTGATTTGTTTGCGCTTTGCAGAGGACTATGTCTATCTCCCCAAACGGCTTCTCTTGTAAAAGGTCAATCTTTCTCTCATCAACATGCGAAAGATGTAGCAATGGTATAAATGTAAAAACCTTTTCTGCTTTGTCATTTGACTCCAAGAGTGAACTGAATGTAACTCTGCTATTCAATTTGAAGAGATTTATTATTTTTTTGTAAACATTGTTTATGAGTTTCGTCATGTCTACCCTTTTTTCAGGTAGTTTTATCTCAACATTAACTATCTTCCTCTGAATTCTTCTCTCCCTGACTTCAAGCGCCTTGTCAAGCGCTCTCATCAAATCTTTCAAAGAAACCTTTCTCTTTCTTGGCTGGGGTGTTCTTGGAACAAGTGCAGGTATGTTGAGGTTGTTTTTGTTATACTCGTTGAAATTCAAAGACAGCCCTTGATAGAAATCTTCTATTTCCTCAACTGTTGTTTCTTCCAGTGTTGAGAAGAGTCTGTCCAGTTCAGAGATATTATCACCAACAAGTTTTGTTGATTTTATTTTCAGAAGTATTGCTGCTGCAAGAATGACCTTTCCAGAAACTCTTAAGTCAAGCTCCTTTATCTCCTTTATTGCTTCAATGTAGAGTTTTGTGAGTTTGCTGACATCAATGTCCCATGGATCCATATTCTCTGTCTTTATAATATTATATAGTAATGATTGCCAGGTTATCTCCTCTTTCTCCATTAACAAAGACAAAAGTTTAGATTCCATAAGTGTGTTATAAACAATACCAGTATATAAATTTTTATATTATTCTATAGTTGTTTTAAAGTTTAGTTTGCCAAAAAAAATAAAAAACAAAATAAAAAAACAAAAAAGAATTTTATTCCTAAAATCCTTCTTAGTATTCTTCAGAATCTTCTCCAAAATCTTCTGTGTCTTGATAATCCCCTAAATCTTCTTCCTCTTCTTCCACTGCTTTTTCCTTTTCTTCTCTTTGCTCTTGTTTTGGAGCTTCTTTGGTTTTTGCTTCTCCTAATTTTTCAGCAAAACCAACTCTTCTCAGAACCTTTGTAATCTTTACATGGGCTCTTTCCCCTTGCCTTGTTCCAGGCACAAAGATTACAAATCCGTCTTTCTTTGTTAAGCCATCCCCTTTCTCTGCAATCGCTTCTATCGTTACATCCATTTCTTCTCCTTCTTTTACAGGAGGTTCTCTGTCGTCTCTAAACCTTCTGCCTCTAAAACCTTTTTCATTTCTTCCAAATTTATTAAATCCCATTTCTTTACACCTTCTACTTATTTAGTCCTTAAAGGACTTAATAAAAAAAAATCGTTGGTATTTAAAACTTTGTATTTTTATTTATGTATTACTTCAGTTTTGATTGAAAATTAAAGAAAACATTTATAAATAAGAAATGCAAAAAACTGATTAGGGGTGGTTGGATTGGAAGCAGAAAAGAGAATAGTAAATCTTTGGCTTAGAATGAATGGTTTCTTCGCAATAAATGACATCAATGCCGGAAAGAGTGTAATTGATATTCTTGCTTTAAAATTTAAGAACTCAAATCTTGAATCCGTATTTCATGTTGAAGTAAGTTGTTCTCTTGGTTCTGAAACAACAAAAGAGGATTACCTGCTTAGGAAATTTGAAAGTTCAGATGTAAAGAAAAAAATAAAAGGGATAATAAACAATTTTTTAGGAGGAAATTTTGAATACAAAAAGATTCTGGTTACAAATTTGAAATTTCCAAAAATTGAAAACTATGATGTAAAAATCATAAGTTTCAGTGAGGTTCTAAAAGATGTGTTGAACAACATGGACAGACAGAACTATCAGGACTCGGTAACAAGGACTCTGCAGCTCGTGAAGTTTATATCCCTTAAGAGGGAAGGGTTTTTTAGAGGAATGAAAAAAGCCCAATTAATCTCCTTGTTTGACAATTTCCTGAAGACAAAAGAGGCGATGAGATTAATAAGCAAAAATCAAAAGTTGAGTGAAAATATAGTCAGGAGGTTTTTGAGAAAGAATCCTGACTATGTTGTAATGCTTATCAAAAAAATGCCAAAGGAAAAGAGAACTAAGTTCCTTAATGCCCTGATGAAGAAAAGCCAGTTAAAAAAAGAGTTTTATGAAAAAACATTGGAAAACTTTTTTAAATAGAAAGATTTTTATTTAGGAGAAATTTAAAATCTGGCATAAATAAAAAAACCAGATTTAAGCAACATTGAATAACAAATTCAAATAAAATCTAAAAGAAAAAAGAGGTGTGCTGATGAAGAAAATTTCTAGAGCAAAAAATCTAATAATCAGAACTAAAAGTGAGCCAAGAATTCATCACAGCTCTGAAAGAGTTCCTACAGGAATAAAGGGGCTTGATGATTTGATAGGTGGAGGTTTCATTCCAAGTTCTGTAAACCTTGTTTCAGGAGGTGCAGGAGCAGGGAAGACGGTTTTTGCCCTGCAATTCTTGTACACAGGAGCTTTGAGAGGAGAAAAGGGCTTGTTCATTTCCATGGAAGAAGAACTTCAGGATCTTAAGGATGATGCAAGAACTTTTAACTGGGATTTTGAAAAGTTGGAAGCAGAAGGTAAGGTAAAATTCGTTTACATCTATCCTTACGAGATTACAAATTTTCAAACCCTTCTCATAAATGAAATAGCCCAGGTTGGAGCCAAAAGAGTTGTTATTGATTCCACGAGCGTTTTGGGAATGGCTCTTGACAATGAGTTTGAAGTAAGAAAACAGTTGTATGCGTTTGCATCACAACTCAAGAGGGTTGGTTGCACTTCTATTCTAACTTCAGAGATTGTTGATTTGAAGAATAACAGATTCTCAAGGTTTGGGGTTGAGGAGTTTGTTGCTGATTCTGTTATAACACTGCACCTTTTAAGCGATTCCAAAATAAAGGAATCCCAAAGGGCAATGCACATTGTGAAGATGAGGAGAACACAGATTCCTCATAATTTAATACCAATAAAAATAACCCCCCAAGGGTTGGTTGTTTTAAAAAAATAGGGTGAGAAAAGATGAAACTTGAAAGATTACCAAAGAGAAGGATTTCAGACATTGAAAAGGAAGCAATATTCTTAAGGGCTGAACTGTCAAAACTTAGAAGGGAAAGAGCAGATATGATTTTAAACAAGGGAATTCTGCTTTACTTTAGTTTTCTAATCGTTGCAATAATCGGGCTTTTAAATCATTACATAACACTAAAACAACTGAATGTTTTAGTGGCATTGGCACTTGCAGTCCTTGTAATAACAATGTGGCCATATATAACAACAACAACAAGGGAAGAAAAAGAACTTGAGGATTTGATAGAAGAACTCTATGTTTAGGTAACAAAAAATCTCTTTTTAATCCTTTATTTTTAAATCCTTTTTTGTTTTAATTTTTTGAATTATACTAATGAGCCAAGGCACGAATTTAAGAATTATGTCTTAACCGGAAAACTTTATTTTTTTAATAAGAATTCTATAAAAAGAAAAGATTAAAATCTATTTTTAAATGATTGTCCAATTTTTTTTAGCAGTGCTCCTGGGCATAATATCAGGAGTTTTTACTGGTTTGATTCCTGGAATACATGTAAATCTTGCATCTTCAATATTCTTTGAAATCCTGATTTCTGGTTTTTTTAGATTTGAAAATCAAGCACTGTTCTTTGTTGTTTTGATTTCAGCAATGATGACAACCCATATTTTTATTGACAACATCCCTTCAATATTCTTAGGAGCACCTGATGAAAGCACTATTTTGAGCGTGCTTCCAGGACACAGAATGCTGCTTAAGGGGAAGGCATTGATTGGAATTGAGAGCATAGTTTTTGGTTCTTTGATTTCAATGATTTTAGGTGTTATCATGCTTCCTTTAATGATTCTTTTATTGAGAACACTATTTGACTATTCAAAACCAATTGTTCCCCTGCTCCTAATTTTTATTTCATTAACATTAATAATGAGTCATAAAGAAAAGAACTCAAGGTTCTGGGCTTTTTTTATATTTATATATTCTGGAATTCTCGGCTTTTTTACTCTAAGAATGCCTTTCTTAAAACAACCAATGTTACCATTACTTTCAGGATTTTTTGGCATTAGTGTTTTGCTGGAGAGTTTGTTTTCAAAGCCATACATTCCAGAACAGAATGAGAATGTTGAATTCAAACTATCACCTCTTGGTTCTGTGCTTGGATTTTTTTCTGGAAGCTTAACAGCCTTGTTTCCTGCGATTACAAGTTCAATCGCTGTTCTGTTTGCAAGGATTTTTTTAAAGAGAACAGAAGAATCTGATTTCCTGAACATTTTAGGAGCTGTCAATGCTTCAAATATATTTTTGACAACATTATTTTTATTGCTTACTGGAAAAGCAAGGAATGGGGCTCTGGTTTTTATATCAAAAATTCTGAATTTAAACATCGCAACAACACTGCTCATCATAGGAGTTATTTTATTATCTTCAGGAATTGCAAGCATAATAAGTTTAAGATTATCAAAGATCTTCTGTACAGTAATTTCAAAGATAAATTATGCAAAGGTTTCCCTCGTGATAATAATTTTTCTAAACTTTTTAATATTGTTTAAATCTGGTATTTTAGGACTTTTAATTCTTTTGGTTTCATCTGCATTAGGATTTTTTTCACAATCATTAAATGTCAAGAGAATTGTTCTTATCGGCTGTCTAATCTTTCCTGTGTTTTTGAATTATATTGTATAAAACATTGTGTAAAAATTTTAAATAAAAATTTTAAATAAAACAAGGGAAGTATTATTTCATCCATTTCTTATTTTTAACCTTAAAATTATTTGGAGTTATTTCATACTGAACCCCTGAGTATGCTATGTAAATATCATTTCTATTCAATAAAATGTTCCCCAAATTTTGAAACGCTTCCTTTTGGTGTTTTGACATTTTTTTCAGACCTGTAAAAAAATATTTAAGATCTCCTATAAAATTTTCCATAGACCATGGAAAGTGCATTAGCGAAAGACGCTTTGAATTGCTTGAGTCCTTAAGTAATATGGCATCTTTTATGCTTAAATGATATTTTCCATCTGTATTTTCTTGTTCCTGAAAGAATTTGTTAGCTCCAACTATTAGAAGGTCAGAATTTCTTGCCAAAGTTTGAAATCTTTCTAATAAGTTTCCATTTTCAAAATACAATCCTGTATCTGTGATGTATGTGACTTTTACATTATTTGTGCCTAATTTAATGATTTTTTCTTCATAATTTTTGTTCACTTGATCTACCAACTCGCAACTCTTGATATTTACATCTACTACTTCTTTTTGCTTATACAGCTCCATTATTTTTTTCTTTGTTTCAGCTATTTTCCTGCCTAATTCCTTTTCATTTATTCCATAACTCTTTGCTGCTTCTTTGTCAACATAAATTTTAAAAAATAACTCTTCTATTGAGAACCCGGAGATTGTTGGTATTACATGCTTTCCGTAAATTCCTGTGATGCTATATGTTTTGTTTGAGATTAATACAAAATAATTACTTCTTCCATTAAACCTTTCTCTAAAATGTCCATCAATCTCTCTTACCTTTTCCATTTCTAAGGACTCTGTTTGTTTTTGTTGTATAGCTGAGTTTTCATAACTTCCCAAAGGATAAATATTGTAGCAATTCACTTTCAGATCAACTTTACCTGTTATTGGTTTTGAGTTTAGTGAGTTTAAAATATATTCTGATGTGTTTTTTGTAAGAAGTTTGTTTTCTAACCCGTTTTCATATTCTCCTTCTCCTGGTCCATAAAAATCTATCTCTTTGATTCCTGATGAATAAGCTTGATAGAACAGAATCTCAGGGCAGAAGTGATCTGCATGGGTGTGTGTTATTAAAACATTTAATCTTTTATTGCTTGTTTTTCCAATCCTTTCTAAATACTCTTTTATCCCTATTTCATACCCAGGGCCTAAGTCAATCAGCACAGGTGTTTTTTCATTTATATTATTATCAAGTCCTGAGTTTTCAGAGAATTGTATAAATAGAGATGAACCATTCTTCCCATGCCCGTCAGAGAGCACTGTTATTTTCATAGCTCTATGGCTTGCATAACTAATATATAAAACTTTTCATTTTTGTTATTAGATGGTGGTAAAAATATTTGGTTTTCTTAATTATTCTGGATTTTGTGTTTAACAAACAAAAGTTTTTTAAATGTTCTTGTTATCCCAAAAAAAGATTTAAATCATAAAAAGCATAAAAAAGACAAATAATCTGGTGAAAATTATGGAAGCAATAATCTCAAATTTCAGGATGGCGAGGCATCATACAAAAGGGAATCACATGATTATAAAGATTGAAGGTGTTGACAGTAAAGAAAAGGCCATTAAATATATAGGAAAGGAAGTTATTTGGAAAACCCCTTCTGAAAAACAGAAGGAGATTAGAGGAAGAATTGCTGCTGTTCATGGCAACAGAGGAGCTTTAAGGGTTATCTTTGAGAAAGGAATGCCTGGGCAGAGCATCGGAACAAAGGTTACGATAAAATAAGATTAAAAAGATAAACAAAAAATAGAGAAAATTTTTTCTTAATATTATAGATATCACGGAACAAAAAGATTGTACATTTGAATTTGCGAATTAAGTGTCAAATTAAGATTGAATAATTCACTAAACCATGTAATTGGTATGTAAAATCCTGATTGTGTTCTTCCAGCCAGAGTAATTCCAGAACTGAGTGTTATTTTGTAACCATCTTTGATTATGGTATTTGTTCCCAAATAAAAATCATAAGTGTGATTATTGTATTTGAGCCGGTAAAAATAAGGATAACCGTCTCCATAGCTTATTTCACTTGTGGCAGCTAAAAGCGCTTCTGATACAGTGCGAAGAGAAACATATGCTTTTCCATTGTAAATAAAAGGCGCATCCTCACTCGTTGTGGAGAAACCATTTAAATAGAATACTCTATTGTTTGGCTTAAAGGATAAACATTTGGTTCCCTGAACATAGGTTTTAGGATTTGAAAGCCATTCATTGCTCTCCCAGGAGTTCTTTATTGAATCAACATAATTAACAGCAACAGCATAGTTGTAAAGATTGCTTGTTGTTGTTATGTCTAAACTTAAAAGTCCATTGTAAATTTTGGACTGTTGGTCCTTGAAAAAAATTTGCAAGTTATTTGAACCCTGGTTTACAACAAGGTATTCTAGCTCGCCGTTATTTGAATTTGAATCCATCAATACATCCAAGAGTGTTTTAAGTTTTTTGTTGTTTATAATTTCCTCATAATAATCTTTCAGAGTGCTTTTTAGGGGATTTAAATCCGCATTCAATAAAACTTCTATTGCATTCTGATAATTTGGATAATTTTGTAAAGATTCCTGATAACTATCAAAAATTTCAAGTGTTTTCTGAATCTCTGTCTTTTGCGGAACCACTATAGGATTCTTATATTTTTCAATTGCTTGTTTTAATATTGCGGATTTTCCAGGTAAAATTGGAAGGTTAAGATTGTATTTATTATAATCAGGCCCAATTATGTTCGCAACAAGGTTGTTTTCAATAAGGATAAAACTATCTGCCTCTCCATCAAACTCAAATTTATTCATTATCTTTTCTAAGACCATTTGTTTGTTGGTGTCAAAAAGTTCATTGATACTTATATTGTTGTTTCTCAGTATGGTGTCTAATTCCTTTGCTGTTACAAAATAATTCTGATCATAGTATCCTGGATAGAAATCCTTTCCCCAACCAGCTACCAAATCCAGGATTGGCCTGAAGGAGTATGTCTTTGACAACAAAAGATTTTTCATTTTTATTAAATTTTCTGTTCCTATATTGAAACTGCACAATTTCTGCGATAATTTATCAGTTTTTATCTGTATAATTAATTTAGCATTTTCATATTCCAAACCCATGTTCTTTATAACCTCTCTGCTTCCGAAATCTCCACCAAGATAACCCTTTTCTATTTCCCCATTGGTTAATGAACTGTCAACTAGTCTTTTGATTTTGTTTAAATCTTCTTTTGATATGATTCTTGTAAATTCGTTTTCATTTAATAGTTCTATAAATCCTGAGTAGAGTATGTTTGAATATCCAGAATACTTCTTTAATTCCTTTTCCTCAACAAGATTAAAATCCTTTAGTTGGTCTTCTATTGTTGTTTGGGTTGGTGTTGTGGGAGTAGTTGTGGGAATAGTTGTACTTGTTGGCGGTGTGGTAGGGGTTGTGGGTTTTGTTGTTTGATTATCTGCATTTTTTTCATTTATACCATAAATCTTATCAGCTATACTTGTAAGAACCGTGTTTTTATCTTTGGGAATATTCAGTGCCAAGTATTTTATCTCTTTACCCTTTATTATTTTGAATACTACGAAATCATCCGTAAGCATAACAGGATTTGGAAATGTTGATTCATCCTTTTTATCATAATCAACTCCTATCTCCCAATCTTCTAAAATTGAATTTGTTATGATTTCCAAAATTGACTTTTGATTCTCAGTGAAAAGTTCCTTGTTGTTTTTGTTATACTCCTGGAGTATTTTATTCCATCCTGAACTGGAAAATGCATATTTTACATTTTTGTTGAAATCTGAATAATTCTTGTATATTATATCATTCTTTTCTAATAGGTTCTCAATACTTGGCAGAACTATTTCTTCAGTTGGAACTCCTGTTTCATTTTCTTTTTTTTCTTCTATTGTTGGCTGGTTGTTTTGTTCTTTATCCATTCTGTTTTTGTAATACAAAATCCCAATAAATCCTGAAGCATAAATTAAAAATGCAATCGTGATTCCAAGCAGATTCTTTTTAAGAATTGATTTGATAGATTTTTTATTTGTTTCCCCTATTTTTTTTTCTTCAATTGATTTTTCTATAAAAAACTTCTTTTTGGTTTCTGCAAAGTAATCCTTTTTATAATTAATCTTATGCTCTCTAAAAAGTTCTTCAACATAAGAATTCATTTCAACAACGTCATTGAAAACATTGTTCTTATCAGGATTAAAACTCTTATCAACAATTTCTTCCAAAAAAGACAATTCTTCTGGCATAACGGACATAAACTCGTCCCTTATTTTTTTATAACTTGCTTTCTGCTTTTTTTTATTTATAAATTCATAAATATAATTTCTGCCCTTTGTAGATAAAGGAGAATCCAAAAACAAATAAATAAGATTAGCACCAACACTAAAAACATCACTCCTCTTAAAATCAAAACCCAAATCCTTATCAGGAAAGAAAAAATCAATAAGAGGCATACTAGAACTCAAAACATAAGCACTCTTTTCACCTGACTTCTTAATATAAGGACTCTCCCCCAAATTAGAAACATTAGCAAAACCAAAATCACCAACAACAAAATCCCCATTATCAAAAAAAATATTTCCGGGATGCAAATCCCCGTGAACATAACCACACTTATCAAAAACCTCAGCCAAACCACCAACAACATCCTCCAAAAACTTCAACTTTTCCATTTCACTCAAAGAATACCTAAACTTCTCAACACTACCCTGATACAAACGAAGAACCATAAGAGGAACATCTACCTTCACATCAGATTCTGTATCATAAGTAAAGTCACCAACTGAGAAAATCTTAACAACATTACTGCTTTCCACTTTTTTCTTAATATCCCAATTCTTTTTTGCCTCTTCAATAAAAGCACTCCTTACCTTATTATCATCCCAGAACTTTGGATCAAGAACCTTAACAGCCACATATTCGTCAAAAGTTTGATCACTCACCTTATTAGAGTAAACACCCCTAAAAACAACACCCAAAACACCACTGCCCAAAATAACATTTTCCAGAGAAACATTCAGCTTAGTGATCTTTAAACCCTTAAGATAATCTAATCTATGATTCCTCAACTCATCAAAAGCTGATTTATTAATCATAAAAACCCCTGAAAAAGAAAAAAACAAAACTAATATATAAAACTTACTACCAAGGAATAACAAAATTTGATTTTTCGTAATTTTTGTTAAAAACCTTTTTTATAAAAAATTTTATAAATAACAAAGGACACGGAGCTCATTATGAACGAAGATTATGAGCCGGACGAATCATACAACGATGAAAAAAGGAAAATTTATAAGAATATATTAGAAGATTTGGGTTTTAGCAAGAATGAAGTAAAGGTCTACATTAGCCTTTTGGAAACAGGTTCTGCTACAGCTGGAAAGATTGCTGAAAAAAGCAAGGTTCACAGAACAAATGTTTACGAGGCATTGAATAGGCTAATAGAAAAAGGCGTTGTTAGTTACATAATAAAGGACGGAATAAAATATTTTGATGCGAACGAACCAAGTTCTCTAATACAGGTGCTCAAAGAAAAAGAGGAAAAACTCAATCAGATAATACCTGAGCTTTCTGTGAAGAAAAAGCTTTCAGAAAAGAGAGATGTTGCTCATCTGATGGAAGGGATTCAAGGAGTAAAAGCAGTAACTGAAGACATTTTGAGATGTGTTGAAGATGGTGGCTTTGTTTTAACATTTGGATGTCCGAGAGACATAAGCAAAAGAATGAAGGGATTCATAGATTCTTATCATAGAAGAAGAATATCCAAAAAAATAACTCAAATCCACATTTACAATGAAAATGCAAAAGAAAGAATAGCATACCTCAATAAGCTTCCATATACAAAAGCAGATTACCTGCCTAAAAAATACAATAGTCCTGCAACAACAACCATTTATGACAATAAAGTTTCATTTTGGATTTGGGATGAAATACCTTTAGTTATTTTGATAGAGAGCAAAAAGATGGCTGAAGCTTACAGAAGATACTTCTGGCTTTTGTGGAGTTTAACAAAACTTGGCAGGAAGGATAAAATAAGGGATAAAATTTTAAGAAAATGTCAGAAGTAATTTATTCAAATAAATTATCTAAGAAATTTTTGGACTTGTTGAAATTAAAATTAAAATCCGAGTTCTATAATTGCAAAATGATTGCTATTAAGATTCATTTTGGAGAACCAAAAAACAATTATGCTTTTAAACCTGATGATATCAGACCAATAACAAATATATTAAAAGAGTTAAAGATTGATTTCTTCTTTTTTGACAGTCCTGTTGCATATGAAAGCGTCAGAAAGACAAGTGAAGGGCAGATTAGGGTTGCTAAAGAAAAGGGCTGGGATAAGCTTGGAGAGGTTAGGAGTAGTGAGGACTTCATTGTTGTAAGAGGAGAAAATATGCTCTATGAGGTCTGCAAAGAACTCACAGAAGCTGAAGGGGTCTTGGTTATAAGTCATTTTAAAGGACATGCTTGTGCTGGATTTGGTGGTGCTATTAAAAATTTAGGAATGGGTGCTCTGACAAAAAGAACAAAATCAATGATTCATGACTATGGAAGCCCTGTTTTTAATATTGAAGATTGTATAAAATGTAAGAATTGCTACTTGAGCTGTCCAATAAATGGAATAAAATTTACAAATAGACCAATATTTGTGAATTGCTATGGATGCTCTAATTGCGCTTACAACTGCCCTGCAAAAGCAATAAGACCAAAGAAAAATTATTTTGATGTTTTGTTGGCAGAAGGCGCTTCAATAGCCCAGTCAAAGTTCAAAAAATACTATTATATCAATGTTCTAAAAAATGTTACCAAAGAATGCGATTGCGAGCAAGATCCTAAAGGAATAATAGCAAAGGATTATGGTTATTTCTGCTCTAAGGATGGGGTTGCAATAGACAAAGCTTCCTATGATATGATAAAAAAGAGTGAAGGGGATGTTTTCTTAAATCACAACAAAAAAACAGGTTTACAACAAGTAATTGCTGCTGAAAAATTTGACATGGGAAAAAAAGAATATAAGCTTAGGATTATTAAATCCAAAGAATAATAAATTATTTAGTATAATTTAGGTATAATTTGAGCATCTGTAATTTTTCTAAGAGCTATTTTGGTTGGAATGCTGTATTCATACATCTTAACTTTATTCTCTAAATTTGGACTTTTAATATATTCTTCTGGTATTTCATAAGCTAATAACTTGTTTGCTGATGCTGAAAAAATCACAAAATTCCTTCCAATTTTAGTTAATTTTAATAAAAAATTAATATAACTGTCTCTTATAGTAAATAATTTCTCGTATTTCTTTGTGTTCGGATTATCATCTTTTATATTTGAAAGATAAAAAATATCCAAATTATTTGCAGTTTTTAGAGCAAGCATTAACATTGAGTTATAATTCAAAGTATCAAAGTTTTCAACATTCTCAAACTCTGTTTCTAACTTTCTTTTTGATTCAGTATCGTAAAAAACTAATTTTTTGTTACGATACTTTGCAATTAAATACTCATCTTCAATTTTAAAATTTTCTACTAAATAAAACTCTTCAAGTTTATATTTATGATTCAAAATCGTTTCAACATCTCTTGTTTTATAGTTATTTTTTATATTGTATTCCAAAATAAGGTTATTACAACCAACATAAAGTTTTCCTAAAATATCCTCCTCATTTTTTTTAGATGGAACAAATTTTAAAGGTCCAACAAACTGGGCGTCCTTTGTAATGTCTTGTATAATTCTGCTTTTAGTGGGTTGAATTTTACCTTGTTCAATTTCATAAATATCTTTGTCACTTATGTAATTTTGTATTAATCCCAGACAAGATCTAGTAGAGTATAACAAATGATTTTTTTGGTCAATGCTTACCAACTCAACAGAGTTCAAACCCCATCCTTTTTCCTCTTTGCTAAAGTAGTCCTCTAAATGAATTACTGGGACTTCAAAAATCTCCTTAAAATTATCAAGAGTGTAAACTCTTATTGTATTCTTACAACCAAAAATTAACTTATTATCTGCAAGGTTTATTGAGCGCGCTCCTTTTAATTCCTCAATTTCTCTTAGATTTTTACTTCTCGTATTTATTTTAAATACCCCTTCTATAGAAGAGAAGAATATATCAATATCATAAGGGAATTCTGTTTCTTTGCTTGTTTCAACTGTATTATAAATTTCTAATTGATTTTTTTCAACTGTTTGTTTCATAATTTTCTCAATGTTTGGTTCTATCTTTTTGTTTTTTATTAAATCATCTATTGTCTTTTTAACAGATTCCTTTGATTTATTAAAATCATTTAGTTCATCTTCACTTTGTTTTAAGTCATATTCCTTTTCAAAATAAACTCTTATAGGTCCAAAAAACTCTTCTAATATATTTCTGTTATAAATTTTCTTTTGAAAGAGTGTAACATCACCAATAAATATCCCATCTTCTTCATGATATCTTGATGTTGTAACTATTTCATTCTCTTCTATTCCTAATCCTTTTATTCCAGCAATGATTATATCAACAAGTGATTTTGCCGGACTATCTACAGGTGTTTGTCCTTCTTTTTTAAACATAAGCCCATAATCTCTTGTAAGGTCTTTTACATCTGCTAAGAATTTTACAATATCAACTATATTTAAAAGAGAAAATGGTTTCTCTGATTGTATTTTTATTGAACTCAACAAGGGCACCATTGTTTCATTGTGGGCTCCAATAACAAATGCTATAATATCCTCCATAGAAAGATTTAGGGATTTTGAAAGATAATATTTAAATCTGTTAGTATCTGTTTGTGTTAAACCAACAACTTGGTCATATGGAAGTTTTGAAGAAGAAGCCAATGCATATGTCATTATATCAACTGGATTTGTTGTGACTATAACTAACCCTTTATATCCTTCTAAATTCATTCCAATTTCATTTATTATTGGAAGATTTGCATCAATACATTGTTCTCTTCTAAGTGCATCTTTTGGATCATTTCCGGCTGTAACCAATAGTATGTCCGTATTAAAAAGATGTTTTATTTTTGAAAAATCCCTTTTTAACGGCTTAGATTCATCTTTGTAGAGTATTGGCTCTATTTTTATTCTACTTTCTGCTGAGATTTCCTTTTCCTTTTTTTCAAGATCAGAATATTTTTCATCTGTTGTCAGAACGGATATATTATCTATCGGCTCACCTATTTGAAGATGATCTAGTTGTGATAAGTAAGAAATTGTCTTTTCTGCAAGTTTTCCATAACCAATTATTCCAATACTTATTCCGCTTTTTTGTTCTACTCCTTTCAAAGGCAGATGTAATCCTTTCTCTTCTATTTTATTTATTTTAAAAAGATCCATTATTGTTCGTGAGAGGGTTTTCTTATCTTTTTCCTCTCTTTGTTTTATGTTCATAATTAACAATAAAAACCCATACTTTATAAATTTTTTTGTTTTTTATCACTAAATAGAGAATAATATTTTTAGAATGTTTTTTGCTTACTTGATTATGCAAGCAGGTTCTTTGCAGTTTCAAGCTTTTCCTTCATTAACTTCAATGTTTCTATAAACTTTTCAGATATTTCTTTGTCAGGCGCATTACGAAAATAATGCTCTTTAATTATTGCCTCATAACCCTCAACAATCCTCTTAAAATAATTGTAATCAGAATGCAGCCTTAATGGTTTCATATTTTTGACACAGTTGTAAATTCTCCAAACAATCTCTACTTCATTATTTCTATTGAAATTCATGAGCTCCTCTCTGATAAAAAACAGATCTGGATTCGGAGTTGGGCCCAGACAACTGAAGTATAAATAAGGGTTTATTGAGTTTTTTGATAAGTAGTTTTCAGGGTTTTCATTTAAAGCAACAAAACTCTCCAGATTCTGTCTTAATGCAAATGATTCTGTTTTGCTCTTCTTTTTTTCCTCTTCTTCTATTAGGGATTTTAGCTTCTTAACAGAATCCCTTATTCTTGAAATGTAGTTTAATCCTTCGCCTGAGATTGTTTTTAAGTAGGGTTCATTTTTTAATTCCTCATACTCCTGCTCCTTTATGTTTATGTGGTTTTCAAACTTTATGATATCTGTCCTATCCTTTGATTTTAAGATTTCCTCAAAACCATTTTTTAGTTCTTCAATCTCTCCTGAAATTCCAATCACTTTTTCCCTTGCATTCGCTGTTTTGTTTAAGTAATCGTTCAGCACTTTTTCAGCTTCTCTTAACCCCTTTATCTCTGTGCCAAAATTGCTTTTAAGCATAAAACTTATTCTTTCAAGATTCTTGAATTCTGATATTTTCTCGTCAATTTCTTTGTTGTCATAGTCAATGCTCTGGAAACCTGGTTTGTAGGATTTTATCCTTGCCAATTCTTCCTCAATCGTTATTTTAAAATCAGAAATCTTTGATTCTATCACTGATTCCAGAGAGCACTTCATTTCGTTGTATTTTTTCACTTTTTCCTTGAGGCAGTTTAAAAATGAAAATTCCTTTTGTATTTCCCAGCCAACTGTCTTTATTCCTTCCACCAACTTCATAATATTCTGTTCATTCAGTTCTTTTATTGCGCTGATTTCTTGTATGGTATTCTCTATTTCT
>Ga0272448_1004365_pt1 | contig 16160 bp, 13 predicted proteins | sample YNPCB0191_FD_202220 | JGI IMG/M metagenome (GOLD analysis project Ga0272448, IMG submission 202220) | Hot spring sediment microbial communities from Yellowstone National Park, WY, United States - YNP-CB-019-1 | ecosystem: Environmental > Aquatic > Thermal springs > Hot (42-90C) > Sediment...
CCATCGTCAGCGTGGCCCTCATGCCTTGCACGGCCAAGAAGTTCGAGTGCAATCGCCCCGAGATGTGCGCCTCGGGATTCAAGGACGTGGACTTCGGCCTCACGACCCGGGAAATGGCGGGGATGTTCAAGGAGGCGGGTATCGACCTCCCCAGCCTCCCTGCCTCCGGCTTCGACCTCCCCTTCGGAACCGCCACCGGTTCCGGGGTGATCTTCGGCGCCACCGGCGGCGTGATGGAATCGGCGCTCCGAGCGGTCTTGGAGATCGTCACCGGGGAACGGATCGAACGGTTCTACGACCACGCCCAGATCACGCCGGTCCGGGGTTTCGAGGGGATCCGCACCGTAGAGATTCCCGTAAAGAAGACCGGGGCGGTCCCGGCCCTGCTGGCCCAACTCTTCGAGGACTTCCGCTGGCTCCAAGGGGCGACGCTGAAGGTGGCCGTCTGCCACGGAACGGCCAACGCCCGCCGGGTCCTCGAGGACATCGAAGCCGGCGGAGAATTCAGCCGCATGCACTTCATCGAGTTCATGGCCTGCCCCGGCGGGTGCCTGGGGGGCGGGGGCATGCCCATCCCGACGACGGAGGAAATCCGCGCGGCCCGTGCCCGGGCCATCTACGCCGAGGACCTGCGCTCGGAGGTTCGGAAGAGCCACGAGAACCCCGCGGTGGCGGAACTCTACAGGGAGTTCCTGGTGGAGGGCCCCTGCGGATCCACCAGCCACCACTACCTGCACACGTCCTACACCGCCCGCGGGAAGTATATTCTGTAGGCAGAACGAGGAGGCATTCCCGATGACCCAGAGGCGCTGGGGACAGACCCCTCCCCTGGACTTCCCCCCTCCGGGGGGCCTTCCCGCCCGCTACGACGAGGCGGAACAGGCCGCCATCGAGACGGTCACCTCCCGGGTGCTGGAGGGCCAGTCCCTGGAGGAGGTCCTCGATTCCCTCTTCGACGCCTCCTCGTCCCTGGTCCCCTTCGACCGGATCGGAGTGGCCTTCCTGGAGGAGGGGGGCCTCCGGGCCGTCTGCCATTACGCCCGCGCTCGTTACGAACCGCTCCTTTTGGGAAAGGGCTACGCCGCCGACCTCCGGGGCAGCAGCCTGGAACGGGTGCTGGCCGAAGGCCGGCCGAGGGTCATCTCCGACCTTTCCCGGTATGCCCTCGCCCGTCCCCAGAGCCTTTCCACCGCCCTGCTGGTTCGGGAAGGGATCCGCTCCAGCCTCACCTGTCCCCTCTCTCCGGCGGGCCGGCCCTTGGGCTTTCTCTTCTTCGCCTCCCGCTTCCCGTCGGTCTACGGGGAGCGGGAGGTGGACCTTCTCTCGCGCATGGCTAGCAGCCTGGGCTGGGCGGTGGAACGGGCCTACCGGATCGGCCAGTTGGAAACGGCGCTCGCCTCCTACCGGGAGGTCCTTCGCTTCGTCAGCCACGAGCTCAAGAACCCTCTGGCCTCCATCCTCTCCGAAGGCCGTGTCCTCGCCCAGGGGTACGCCGGCCCCCTGACGTCGGACCAGCAGGCGCTCCTCGCCAAGATGCTGTCCAAGGGGGAGTATCTCCTGGACCTGATCCGGGGCTATCTGGACCTCTCCCGGATCGAGGAGGGAGGGCTCCAGCCGGTCCTCCGACCCGGCGTGGACCTGGTGAAGGAGGTGGCCCTGCCGGCCCTGGAGCTGGTGGCTCCCCAGTTCGAGGCCAGTGCCATCACCGTGGAGACCAAACTGCCCCAGGAGCCCCTCCTCGCCACCGCCGATGCGGCCCTTCTCCGGGTGGCCCTCACCAACCTGCTGGGAAACGCCGCCCAGTACGGACGCCAGGGGGGCCGGGCTTCCCTCTCCCTCGCCGGAGCCCAGGGAAAGGCCCGCTTCGACGTCGAAAACGAGGGACCGGGCTTCGGCGCCGAGGAAAAGGGGCGGCTCTTCCGAAAGTTCTCCCGCCTTTCCGGGGCGGAGGCCTTTCGTTCCAAGGGTTCGGGAATCGGCCTGTACATCACCTGGTGGGTGGCCCAGCGCCACGGCGGCCGCGTGGAGGCCCACTCCGAGCCGGGACGCTGGGCCCGTTTCACCTTGGAGATTCCCTTGGGCGGCGGGACGGGAGGCGGCCCATGACGGACTCGGTCATCCCTATCATCGACGAAAAGCGCATCTGGGAGCTACTCAAAGACAGCCGCGGAGCCCGCGATTCCGGGTGGGCCCGACAGGCCCTGGAGAAGGCCCTGGAGCTCCGCGGCCTGGAGGCCGAGGAACTTCCTCCGCTCATGGCTCTCAGCGACCCCGAACTCCTCCAGGCCCTCTTCGAGGCGGCCCGGAGCGTCAAGAACCGCATCTACGGGGAACGGCTAGTCCTCTTTGCCCCCCTTTACATCTCCAACCTCTGCGCCAACGAGTGCCTCTACTGCGCCTTCCGGGTTCACAACGCGTCGGTCCGGCGGCGGGCGCTCACCCAGGAGGAGATCGCGGAGGAAGTCCGCCACTTGGTGCGCCAGGGCCACAAGAGGCTTCTCCTGGTGGCCGGCGAGGCCTATCCCCGGGAGGGTTTCTCCTACATCCTCCGCTCCATCGCGACGGTCTACTCGGTGAAGGAAGGCCCCGGAGAGATCCGCCGCCTCAACGTCAACATCGCCCCGCTCACCGTGGAAGAGTTCCGCGAGCTGAAGGAGGCGGGGATCGGCACCTACCAGCTCTTTCAGGAAACCTACCACCGGGAGACCTACGGGAAGGTCCATTTGGCGGGCCTCAAACGGGACTACGACTGGCGCCTCTCCGCCATGGACCGCGCCATGGAGGCCGGCATCGACGACGTGGGCATCGGGATTCTCTTCGGCCTCTTCGATTGGCGGTTCGAGATCCTGGCTCTCCTCCAGCACATCCGGCACCTGGAGAGGACCTTTGGGGTGGGTCCACACACCATCAGCGTCCCCCGCCTGGAGCCGGCCGTCGGCTCCGACTTGGCCCTCCACCCTCCCTACCCCGTTTCGGACCTGGATTTCCGGAAAATCGTCGCCATTCTCCGGCTGGCGGTTCCCTACACGGGGATCATCCTTTCCACCCGGGAGACCCCCAACATGCGGCGCGAGACCTTCGCGCTGGGCGTCTCCCAGATCTCCGCCGGCAGCCGCACCAACCCGGGGGGGTATTCGGAACAGGAGGAGGCCGACGCTTCCCAGTTCCAGCTGGGCGACCACCGCCCCCTCGACGAGGTGATCCGCGACGCCGCGGAACTGGGGTACATCCCCTCCTTCTGCACCGCCTGCTACCGGCTGGGCCGAACCGGCCAGGACTTCATGGACCTAGCCAAACCGGGAGAGATTCAAGCCCACTGCACGCCCAACGCCCTGTCCACCTTTCTCGAATACCTCCTGGACTACGCCTCTCCCGAAACCCGCGAAGCGGGAGAGGCGGCGATCCAGCGTTCCCTCGCCACCCTGCCGCCCCCCCTCCTCCGGAAGTCCCTCCGGCTCTTGGCGCGGGTCCAACGGGGGCAGCGGGACGTCTTCTGCTGAGGCCGCCATGAAAGGAACCCCCCGCGACATGCGCCTCCACATCGGCTTCTTCGGCCGGCGGAACGCGGGGAAGTCCACCCTTCTCAACGCCCTCACCGGGCAGGAGACGGCCATCGTCTCTCCCGTTCCCGGCACCACCACGGACCCGGTGGAGAAGGCCATGGAGATCCACGGCCTCGGCCCCGTGGTCCTGGTGGACACCGGAGGGGTGGACGACGGGGGGGAGGTCGGTTCCCAAAGGACCCGGCGCACCTTCGCGGCGCTGGAGCGATGCGACGTCGTCTTAGTGGTCACAGACGGAACTTGGGGGCCCTGGGAGGAAGACCTCCTGGCGGCCGCTTCCTGCACCGGGGCCCGGTGTATCGTCGTCTTTAGCCACGCCGACCGGCGGATCCCCGACGAGAAGGCGGCCCGGGGCCTCATCGAGCGGGGATTCCCCCTACTTTCCGTCAGCGGCGCCACGGGATGGGGGCTCGACCTTCTCCGGGAGGAAATCGTCCGGGCGGGCCGGGAGGAGTCGGAGGAGCCTCGGACCATCGTGGCGGACCTCCTTCCCGCCGGGACCGTGGCGGTTCTGGTGGTGCCGCTGGACTCGGAGGCCCCCAGGGGCCGGCTGATTCTGCCTCAGGTGCAGGCACTCCGGGATTTGCTGGACGGCGGACGGCTGGCCCTGGTGACCCGGGACCAGGAGCTGGCGACCGCCCTTCGGTCTCTGGCCAGCCTGCCCCGCCTGGTGGTGACCGATTCCCAGGCCTTTGAAGGTGTGGCGGCCGTCGTCCCCCGGGAGGTCCCCCTCACCTCCTTCTCCATCCTCTTTTCCCGGTTCCTAGGGGACCTGCCTTTCCAAGTCCGGAGCGCCGCGGCGGCGGAGGGTCTTCGCTCGGGAGACCGGGTCCTGGTGGCCGAAGGTTGCACCCACCACCCCAACGAAGACGACATCGGCCGGGTCAAGATCCCCGCCTGGCTCCGCCGGCGGACTGGTGCCGACCTTCGCTTCTCCTTTGTCCAGGGGCGGGACTTTCCCGAGGACCTCCGCCCCTACTCTCTAGTGGCCCACTGCGGCTTCTGCATGGGAAACCGGCGGGAGATGGCGGCGCGGATCCGCCGGGCCAGGGCCCAGGGCGTCCCCCTCACCAACTATGGGGTCCTGATCGCCCACTGCCTGGGGATTCTGGAAAGGGCCCTGGAGCCCTTTCCCGAGGCGCGCCGGGCCTACGAAGAGGTCCGAGGCGCGGGGAGGCTTCCATGAACCGCGAAGAGATTCGGAGACGGCTCGATCCCGAGACCTCCGGCCCCGCGGAGGACCTTCGGCGGGCGGCCGACGCCGTCCGGGCGGCGACGGTGGGCGACGAGGTGCACCTCCGCGGGCTGATCGAGGTCTCCAACCACTGCGTCCGTCGCTGCGCCTACTGCGGGATCAGCCTCCACAACGCCTACCTTCCCCGGTACCGGATGGGCGCGAATGAAATTCTGGAGGGTGCCCTAAAGGCGCTACAATTCGGGTACGGCACGGTGGTGCTCCAGGCGGGCGAGGACCCCGGGCTTTCCCGTCGTTTCGTCGCCGAGGTCATCCGGAGACTCCGTGGGGAGACCGGTCTCGCCGTGACCCTCTCCTTGGGAGAGCGGGACCCCGCCGACCTGAAGGCGTGGCGGGAGGCCGGCGCCGACCGCTACCTCCTCAAATTCGAGACCTCCGCTCCGCTCCTGTACGCCGCCATCCATCCCCCCCGAGAAGGCGCGGATATCCACCGCTCCGAGTGGGTCCGTATCCTCGAGGACCAGGGCTACGAGGTGGGAACGGGAATCCTGGTGGGCCTCCCCGGACAATCTCTGCATAGCCTGGCCGAAGACCTGGAACTCCTCGCCGACCTCGATCCCGACATGGTGGCCACGGGCCCCTACCTCCCCCATCCGGAGACCCCCCTGGCCCGGTCCCCCGCCCTTCCACCGGTTCCTCCCGGGGCCCTGAGGGATCTCTGCCTCCGGGTGCTGGCCCTCACGCGGATCCTCCTTCCCGAAGCCAACATTCCCTCCACCACGGCTCTCTCCACCCTGGACCCCCTCCGGGGCCTCGAGCTCGGTCTCCGCTGGGGCGCCAACGTGGTCATGCCGGACCTGACCCCCGAGCGGTACCGCCGCTTCTACGCCATCTACCCGGGACGCCGGGTTTCTGGGGAGTGGGACCGAGAGAGCCATGAGGCCTTGCTGGACCTGCTCGGAAGGCTCGGTCGCCGTCCCGGCAAGGGGCCGGGAGCGCGGCATCGAAGCGCACCGCCCTCCCCTCCCCGCCGGAGCCCGCCTCCCGCTCTGCCTCCCTCCCCCTTGTGAACGCCAAGTCCTCACCATCCTCCTCTATCCTCGGGGCGGACCTCCGCCCCGTTTTTTTCCCAAATTCCCCGGGCCCGGCCCCACGCCGTGCTATACTCCCCCAACGGCGGCGGGCGCCGCCGGGAGGTGGGGCGTGAAGAACGTGGCCATCCTGGTTTCCGGCAGGGGCTCCAACATGGTGGCCCTCCTGGGCGCCATGGAGCGGGGGGAGGTTCCGGGGCGGTGCGTCCTGGTCGTTTCCAACGTCCCCGGCGCTCCCGCGCTGGAAGAGGCGGGCCGCCGGGGAATCCCCACGGTCGTCCTTCCCCACGGGGACTTCCCCACCCGGGAGGACCACGACAGCGCCATCCTGGCGCGCCTCATGGAAGCCCAGGTGGACGTGGTCTGCCTGGCGGGGTACATGCGCCTCCTCTCCCCCATCCTGATCCACGCCTTCCGGAACCGCCTCCTCAACATCCATCCGGCCCTCCTGCCGGCCTTTCCGGGCCTCCACGTCCAGCGAAAGGCCGTGGAGCACGGCGTGCGGTTCTCCGGATGCACCGTCCACCTGGTGGACGAGGAGGTGGACCACGGGCCCATCGTCCTCCAGGCGGTGGTCCCCCTCTGGCCCGGCGACGACGAGGCGGCCCTCTCGGCCCGGATCCTGAAGTTTGAGCACCGCCTCTACCCCGCGGCCCTGAAGCTCGTCTGCGAGGAGAAGTGCGTGGTGGAAGGCCGGAGGGTTCGCCTGCTGATCTCCGATGAGGAGTACCGAAAGCTCCTGCGCACGCTCATGGATACGGGGGAAACGCGATGACCGAATCGGTGGACCGGGCCCTGGCCTTTCTTACGAAGGGTGCCGTGGACCTCGTGGACGAGACCCTTCTCCGGAAAAAGCTGGAACGCTCCGCCGCCACCGGCAAGCCGCTGACGGTCAAGGCGGGCTTCGACCCCTCGGCCCCGGACCTCCACCTGGGCCACACGGTGGTCCTGCGGAAGATGAAGCACTTCCAGGACCTGGGCCACACGGTTGTCTTTGTTATTGGCGACTTCACCGGACTCATCGGAGACCCCACGGGCAAGAAGGCGACCCGGCCCCAGCTCACCCGGGAGCAGGTGGAGGAGAACGCCCAGACCTACCGGAAGCAGGTCTTCAAGATCCTTGACCGGGAGAAGACGGTCATCCGCTTCAACTCCGAATGGCTCTCCGCCCTGGGCGCCGAGGGCTTCATCCGGCTGGCGGGAAAGTACACCCTGGCCCGGATGCTGGAACGGGACGACTTCAAGACCCGCTTTACCCACCAGCAGCCCATCCACATCCACGAGCTCCTCTACCCCCTGGCCCAGGCCTACGATTCGGTGGCGCTCCAGGCCGACGTGGAGCTGGGCGGGACGGACCAGCTCTTCAACCTCCTGGTGGGCCGGGAGATCCAGCGGGAGTACGGGCAGGAGGAACAGGTTGTCCTCACCGTCCCCCTCCTCGAAGGGACCGACGGCAAGGAGAAGATGTCCAAGTCCCTGGGGAACTACATCGGAATCCACGAGAGTCCCGACCAGATCTACGGCAAGGTGATGAGCATCTCCGACGAGATGATGTGGCGGTACTACCTCCTCTGCACCGATCTGGAGCCCTTCGAGGTGGAGGCCCTCCGCCGGGAGGTTTCCCTGGGCGCCCTGCACCCCATGGAGGCCAAGCGCCGCCTGGCTTTCACCCTGGTGGGCTACTACCACGGGGAGGAAGCGGCCCGGGCGGCGGCCGACCACTTTCAGAGGGTCTTCTCCCGGCGGGAAGAGCCGGAGAAGATGGAGGAGATCCGCCTTCCCCTCTCCCCGGAGCCGGTGCCGCTGGCCCGCCTGCTTTTCGAACAGGGCCTCGTCTCCTCCGCCAGCGAAGCGCGGCGCCTCATCTCCCAGGGGGGGGTATCCTTGGACGGGGAGAAGGTCACCGATCCCCAGGCCCGCTTCGACTTGGGACGGGAAGGGTGCTATGTTGTGAAGGTTGGAAAATTGGTCCGCCGACGCCTGGTCGTGGGCGGCTAAGGAGGCTGCATCATGTCGTTCCTTCCCCTTGCGCTCTTTGGAACCCTCGGCCCAGGCGAGCTCCTCGTGATCTTCGCCATCCTGCTGCTCATCTTCGGGTCGAGCAAGCTGCCCCAGCTGGGCTCGGCCCTCGGCAAGACCATCCGGGGCTTCAAGGAGGAGATGCGTCAGGAGGCCGAGGGTCCCTCCAAGGCTCCCCCCTCCGAGAACGCCTTCGGCTTCTGCCCCAAGTGCGGCGCCCCCCGCCCCGATGCGGAGGCGGCCTTCTGCCCCAAGTGCGGGCAGAAGCTGGCGTAGAAGCTCGCCCCATCTCCCGATTCCTTCCCTGCTTCCGGCGGGAGAGGGAACCCCTTCCAGGAGGAGGATGGCCATGAAAGCCCTTACGGTACCCCGTTTCGGAGGGCCGGAGCTCCTGGAGCCGGCCACCCTGCCCGTCCCCGAGCCGGGCCCTGGACAGCTCCTCGTGAAGGTCGTCGCCTGCGGCATCAACCCCGTGGACGCCAAGATCCGCAAGGGGGCGCTCGACCTTCCCTTCACCTTCCCGCTGGTCCTCGGGTACGACGTCTCCGGCGTGGTGGAGGCCGTGGGCGAGGGGGTGCAGGACTTCGCCGCCGGCGACGAGGTCTACTTCTCCCAGGAACTCACGGAGAACGGGGGGTACGCCGAGTTCACCTGCGTGGAGCAGGAAGGGGTGGCCTTCAAGCCGGTGGGACTTTCCCACGTGGAGGCCGCCTCCGTTCCCGTCGCGGGTATGACCGCTTGGCAGGCCCTCTTCGACCGGGCGGGCGTCGTTCCCGGGGAGACCGTTCTCGTCCATGGAGGGGCCGGCGGCGTCGGATCCATGGCGGTTCAGCTCGCCTTCTGGGCCGGGGCCGAGGTCTTCGCCACCGCCGGCCCCCGGAATCAGGCGTTTTTGGAGGAGCTCGGTGCGGACCTGTGCCTCGACTACACCCGGCAGGATTTCGTGAAGGAGGTCCTGCACGCCACCGCCGGCGAGGGCGTGGGTGTGGTCCTGGACACCGTGGGCGGGGAGGTTCTCCTCCGGAGCCTGGAAGCCCTGGCCCCCGAAGGGCGGCTTGTGGCGGTGGTCCCGGAGAACCTCTCCGGCCTCCCCCTGGAGGGTCTCCGGGCGGGCTTCTTCCGCAACGCCGAGATCCATCTCCACTTCATGGAGCGCCGGCGGGAGACCCTGGACGCCCTGGCCCGCCTCCTGGAGCGGGGTTTCCTCCAGCCGGTGGTGGACCTGGTGATCCCCCTGGAGGCGGGCGCTGTCGCCGAGGCCCACCGTAGGATGGACACAGGCCATGGCCGGGGCAAGGTGGTCATCCAGATGGAAAGGGAGTGACCCTTGAGGCGCCTCCCTCTGCTGCCGGCTTTCCTGGTTCTCGTCCTGGCGCTGGCTCCCTCCACCGCCCGGGCCCTCTCCGACCTGGAGGGACGACGGGCGTACCTGGGAGTGAACGGCCACATCCCGTCCACCGAGGATTTCGAAGGGATGCAGCGGGCGGGCATCACGTGGGTCCGGGTGGACTTCACCTGGGACGTGGTGGAGCCGCGCCCCGGTGAGTTCCGCTGGGCCCTCTTCGACCGGGTGGTGGCCGACGCCGAGCGTTACGGCGTCAACCTGCTGGCGGTGACGGGGTACTGCCCCCGGTGGGCCTCCTCGGGGCCCGACCGGTACTCCCCTCCCCGGGACACCTCCGAATGGACCGCCTTCGTCTCCACCGTCGTGGGCCGGTACCGCGGCCGGATCCGCCACTGGACCCTCTGGAACGAGCCCAACTCCGATTCCTTCTTTCACGGCTCGCTGGAACAGTTCATCCGCCAGGTTCTGATCCCCGGGGCCCGGGCCGCCAAGGCCGCCGATCCCGACTGCCGCATCGTGGGGCCGGACCTCGCCCACCTCTCCGGTTCCGACTGGGACCGGTGGCTGGACCGGATCTGCCTGGAAGCGGGACCTTTCCTGGACGTGGTCTCCCACCACGTCTACAAGGACAAGCCCAAGGCGGTCCTTCGGGAGCTGGACGGCCGGAAGAAGTTCTACGAGGGTCCCACGGTGAAGGAGATCCTACAAAAACGCGGGATGCTGAGCCGGCCCTTCTGGCTCACCGAGACCGGGTGGCGCTCCACGGAGGTGGGGGACGACCGCCAGGCGGGGTACCTGGTGGCGCTCCTCAAGGGGGCGAAGAAGCGCCCATGGATCCACAAGGTCTTCCTCTTCGAATGGCGCGACTCTCCCCAGCTCCCCGGCTACGGCCTGTTGGACCTTTCGGGCCGGCCCAAGGAGTCCTTCACCGCCGTCCGGGGTTTCGTTGGCTACCTGAAGGCCTCTCGCCGGTGGTGACCTCCGGTCAGTACCAGCCGATCTTCTCCTCGTTCTCGTAACAGACCCGGCCGAGGATGTAGGCGGAGACGAGGGTCGTGTAGACCCCCAGGGGAGCGGCCAGCGCCGCCCCCAACAGGGGGAGCCGACCCAGTACCGCCAAGGCCGTCCCGTTGAGGATCCCCAGGCAGATCCAGAGGACAACCGCCATGAAGTACGGCGGTCCGATGCGCAGGATGATCCGGACCATCAGGATGGGGTTGAGCGCCGGCAGGACGGTGTTGAAGATGGCCACCACCGCGATGGAAACGGGCAGGTAGATCAGGTAGAGAAGGCCCAGAACCAAGACCAACACCACGAGGGGCCCGAGGGCGCCGAGGAGGGCTTGCCCGGAGCCCGGACCGGAAATCCCCGCCAGCACACCCAGCCCCGCGCCGCCGATGCAGAAGAGCAGGACCATGGGAAGGAGGCTGACGAGAACCACCAGCAGGACCTTGAGGAAGAGGGTGACCATGTCCAGGAAATTGGTGGAATCGGGCCATTCGGGCAGGCTGTAGGAGCCGCCTGCCACTCCGCGAACCACGTGGACGTAAAAAGTGCATTGGATGCACGTGAGGATGAAGACCGCCCCCATCCCCACCAGGGGCGCGAAGCGTGAGGGAATCTTGAGAAGTTCCAGAAAGACCAGAAACCCGTAGGTGATCCAGGCGCCGTGGACGAAGGGCGCCGCGAAGACCTGCCCCAGGTCCCGGTAGAAGGGCCTCCAGCGGGCCCGCCGCTCGACGGCCCGGGTGGCGCCGCCGCAGGCTGCGCAGGTGAAGACGGGCCGGGCCCCCGGAGGGGTCGGCAGCGGATTGGCGCAGTCGGGACAGAGGTAGCGGAGGCACTGGGAACACTGCCGGGTGGGCTCGCGGTCGGGGTGGGCGTAGCAGTGGTCCTCGTCTCCCAGGTCGGCCTCGCCAACGTTTGGCGGGGGGGATGGTGCGGCAAAGAGCGCCGCCAGGACCGGAACGGTACCGAGGCGCACCCAGGGGCCACCGGGAACCCGGACCTCCGTCTCCGCGGAGACCCGGCCGGCGGCCTTCAGTTCCCGGATCTCCGAAAGGGCGAAGGGACCCAGTTCTTCCCCACCCAGACGAAGCAGCCAGCCCTCCCCTCGGGTCCCCTTCGGCGGGGCGGGTGCCGGGCTCCTTCCGTCCCTCTGCACCGTTCCATCTCGAAAGAGAACCAGCCGGGCACCGCACCGGGCGCAGGGCCCCCGGGCCCCCCATTCCGGAAGACGGGCGGGGTCCACGACGTGGGGATGCCCGCAGGAAGGGCACCGAAAGGTTAACGAGCCGGCGCTCCCGGCCATGGAAGGAGGCGCGGGTGCGGGAGGAGGCGCCGGCGGGGGGGGCGGATCGGGGGCCGGCTCCGCCGGGTTCTCGATGGGGGTCGCGCCCAGCATCCGCCCGTCGGGAAAGAGGGTGAGCATGGCGCCGCAGCCGCCGCAAGGTCCGCGCAGCCCCTGGGGCGGAATCTGGTCCAGCGGGAAGGCGAAGGACCTCCCGCACTGGTCACACCGAAAGCGCAGGCTTTCCATCCCGAACCCCCTGGCTCGGGAGCATAGCACACCCCCGAGGCCCACCGCCTCCCGTTTCGCTACTTCCAATTCCGCGATGGAAGCGAAACAGGTGGCGCGACGTCTTGCGAATCCTAGGGCGCCCAATATCCAAATCATCACGGAATTTGGCTTTATAATGCCGCCTTGCGGGAGGAATTGGTCCATGGCGACTACGTACGAACTGGATTTCGACGCGCTTCCGCCCCGAAAGGACTTCGAGCCCGGCATCCGCAGGGCCCCCAGCCGGGGCTTCCGGTTGGGGCGGAAGGACGCGGAGACGGCCCTGAAGAACGCCCTGCGTTACGTCCCCGCCCGTTTCCACGAGGAGCTGGCCCCGGAGTTCCTGGAAGAGTTGCTCACCCGGGGCCGGATCTACGGCTACCGCTTCCGGCCCCAGGGGCGGATCTGGGGGCGCCCCGTGGACCAGTACCCGGGAAAGATCCTGGCGGCCAGGGCCATGCAGGTGATGATCGACAACAACCTGGACTTCGAGGTGGCCCTCTACCCCTACGAGCTGGTCACCTACGGCGAAACGGGCCAGGTCTGCCAGAACTGGATGCAGTACCTGCTCATCAAGCGGTACCTAGAGGAGATGGACGAAAACCAGACCCTCGTCGTCTCCTCCGGCCACCCGCTGGGCCTCTTCCCCAGCCGACCCGAGGCTCCGCGGGCGATCCTCACCAACGGCCTCATGGTGGGCATGTTTGACACGCCGGAGGAGTTCCACCGGTTGGCCGCCATGGGGTGCGTGAACTACGGCCAGATGACCGCCGGCGGCTGGATGTACATCGGCCCCCAGGGCATCGTTCACGGCACCTACATCACCCTCCTCAACGCCGGAAGGCTCTACCTGGGCATCCCGGAAGACCGCGACCTCCGCGGCCACCTCTTCCTCACCTCCGGACTGGGAGGGATGTCGGGCGCCCAGCCCAAGGCCGCCGACATCGCCGGCGCCGTCTCCGTCACCGCCGAGGTGGACGGGAGCCGCATCGAAACCCGCCGCCGCCAGGGATGGGTGCAGCGGGTCTCCGCCGACCTCGGAGAGATCGAGGGGTGGGTCCGCTCGGCCCTGGCCGCCCGGGAACCCCTCTCCATCGCCTACCACGGGAACGTGGTGGACCTCCTCGAATACGCCGAGGAGAAGGCCTGGCCGGTGGAACTCCTTTCGGACCAGACCTCCTGCCACGCCGTCTACGAGGGAGGGTACTGTCCCGTTGGGCTGGCCTACGACGAGGCCAAGGCCCTCCTCCGGGAGGACTTTCCCGCCTTCAAGGAAAGGGTCCACCAGAGCCTTCGCCGCCACTTCGCCGTCCTCAAGCGGTTGACCGAAAAGGGCGCCCGCTTCTGGGACTACGGGAACTCCTTCCTGAAGGCCGTCTTCGACGCCGGCGTCACCGAGGTCGCCCGAAACGGCCGCGACACCCACGACGGCTTCGTCTGGCCCTCCTACGTGGAGGACATCATGGGGCCCCTCTGCTTCGACTATGGCTACGGCCCCTTCCGGTGGGTGTGCCTTTCCGGAAAGCCCGAGGACCTCGACCGGACCGACCGGGCCGCCGCCGCCTGCATCGACCCCGGTCGCCGAGGCCAGGACCGGGACAACTACAACTGGGTCCTCAACGCCAAGAAGAACCGCCTGGTGGTCGGGACCCAGGCCCGGATCCTCTACGCCGACGCCGAGGGCCGGGTCCGTATCGCCCTCAAGTTCAACGAAATGGTCCGCCGCGGGGAGATCGGGCCCGTCATGCTGGGACGCGACCACCACGACGTCCAGGGAACCGACTCCCCCTTCCGGGAGACGGCCAACATCCGGGACGGCTCCGCCCTCACCTCCGACATGGCCCACCAGTGCTGGGCGGGCAACGTCGCCCGGGGAATGACCTACGCCGTTCTCTCCAACGGCGGCGGCGTGGGAACGGGGAAGTGCTTCAACGGAGGCTTTGGGCTCCTTTTGGACGGCCGGCCCGAGACCGACGGCGTGGTGACTTCCGCCCTCGACTGGGACGTCACCGGCGGAATCGCTCGCAGGGCCTGGGCCCGGAACCCCCACGCTTTGGAGACGGCACGCCTCTGGAACGCCAAGATGGGCCCGCGGGGCCACATCACCGAACCGGCCCTGGCCGACGACGAGCTGGTCCGCCGGACGGTGGAGAAGGGGCTCCTCCCCGCCTGACCCAACTTCCGCGATGGCTTGGCCTGGCCTTCGGCCGGGTGGCCCTCTGGAAATTCCGCTGGGAAGAGTGGCCCCGATCTCCCGGCCTTACTCGCCTTCACGGTGGTGGTGGTGGAGCACCGTGTGGAGGTGGGGATGGCGGTGGACGACGGAGCCGTGGCGGTGGGTGTGGGCGTGGACGAGGTTGACCTCCTCGAGGAGCGCCGTGTCGGTGAGGATCTTCTCCGCGGGCCCGTCGGCGACGAGGCGGTGGTCCGGGCTCAGGACCAGCACCCGATCGGCCACGTGGGGGACGGCGGCGAGGTCGTGGGTGGCGGTCAGCAGCGTCATGCCCCGGGCACGGAGGGCGTCCAGGATCTCCAGAAGGGTGCTCTGGCTCCGCGGGTCCAGGCCTGTCGTGGGCTCGTCGAGAAGGAGCACCGAGGGGGAGAGGACCAGCAGGGAGGCCAGCGCCACCTTCTTCTTCTCCCCGGCGCTGAGGGTTCCCGGCGCCCGCTTTCGTAGCGCCTCGATCTCCAGGAGGGCAAGGACCTCCTTCACCCGGCGGGCCACCTCTTCTTGCGGCCAGCCCGCCTGGAGCGGTCCGAAGGCCACATCCTCCTCCACCGTGGGGCAGAAGAGTTGGGCCTCGGAGTTCTGGAAAAGGAGCCCCACCTCCCGCCGGAAACGGGGGCCGAAGGCCGGGTCTTCGAGGCGGCTCTCCGTGAGCGTTTCTCCCAGTGCCCGCACCTCGCCGGCGGAGGAAAAATAGAGTCCGTCGAGAAGGTAGAGGAGGGTGGATTTGCCGCTCCCGTTGGCCCCCAACAGGGCCACCCGCTCCCCGCGGGCGATCCGGAAGGAGACGCCCTTCAGGCCCTCCTCCCGGCCGGGGTAGGCGAAGGTGAGTCCATCCGCTTCCAGGATCGCTTCCACGGCTCCTCCGTCACCCCAGGACCAGCGCCACGGCGCCGGCCAAGGAGGCAAACAAGAACAGAACCTCCCCCGCTCCAAAGCGCCCGTCCTGAAGAAGGCGGGCCTCGCCGGTGAACCCCCTCGAGACCATGGCCCGCGTGACTTCGTCGGCTAGGCGCCGGGTCTTCTGGTAGATCTCCCCCAGCGACGCCGCCGCCCAGGCCCGCTCGAAGCCCGCCCCCTTCGCTCCGCCGCGGCTGATCTTGGCGAGGTGGACCTCCTCCGCCGCCCGGAGCAGGAGTTCCAGGTACCTCGCCATCATGCCGGCGGTCATGGAGAAGACGGCGGGCGCCCCCAATCCCCTCAGGGCCCTCCACAGGGCGGGAGCCGGCGTCGAGGCGGTGAGCAGGGCCGCCAGGGAGAGGCAGGCGGATGTCCTGAGGAGGAGCCGGAGGGCCACGTAGAGCCCCCCGGCGGTGATGGAAAGGTCGGCGGGCCAGCGCCAGGGGCCCCAGGAGCCGGCGGGGTAGCGCAGAAGGACCAGGAGGGGCTGACCCGGCGTCACGGGACTCAGGGCCGCGGGGAGGGCCAGGGCCAGGCCGAAGATCGGTACGAAGGAGAGAATCAAAAACAGCCGGCGGGGGCTGACTCCGCCGGCCAGGGCGACGACCCAGGCGGCGCCCGCCGCCGCCGCCAGGCTCTCCGGCCGGCTGGCGAGGGTGGAGGCTACGAGGAGGGAAAGGACCCCGAGGAGCTTGGCCCGGGCGTCCAGCCCTGCCAGGAAGCCCTCCGGTGTCCCCCCTCCGCCCAAGAGGAGGGCCGAGGCCCTCACGATGCGCCCCAGGGTCCGCCGGGCCGTTCGGGAGGCGGCGCCCGAAGGGGGGGCCGGCCTGCCGGGTGGTACGATACCCGGCTGGATCCATTCAGGAAGGTCCATGTCCAAGAAGGTCCGCTCCGCTCTTCTCTAAGCCAAGCGGGACGGGCGCCGCGCCTGCGGCGCGTCTGGGGAGTCCTCAATCGGGCGCTTCCGCGCGAGCGCGTCCGCGCTCCGCTTGGTGGCCTCCCGGCGCCCTTCGGGCGCCCCGTCCCGCTCGTGCCATTTCTTGCTCCCCGCCCCCCACTCTCTTTGGATTGAGGCCGCAAGTCCCGGACCTTGGGCTTTGTCGGACTTCGGCGTTCGAATCCTCAACGTACCGAAGTACGCCTCCGGTTCGCCCGCCTCGTCCTCCTCGCCCAAGGCCCAATCCTGCGGCCTGCCTTTCACCCTCCGCTTCGCTCCGGGTGAAAGGCGGGAAAGCGTGCCGGATAGGATTTTGGACAGCA
>Ga0272448_1004366_pt1 | contig 16155 bp, 13 predicted proteins | sample YNPCB0191_FD_202220 | JGI IMG/M metagenome (GOLD analysis project Ga0272448, IMG submission 202220) | Hot spring sediment microbial communities from Yellowstone National Park, WY, United States - YNP-CB-019-1 | ecosystem: Environmental > Aquatic > Thermal springs > Hot (42-90C) > Sediment...
GCAATCTGTTCATCGTGGCTATGACGGCCATCACTGGCAACTTCGAGAGAGCGCTGCGCGAATCCAGTCGCGTGCTGGCCGTGCGGGGACAGATCCTTCCCTCCACTCTGGCCGACCTCACTCTCTGCGCTGAGTTCGAGGACGAGGACAGGGTGGAAGGCGAGTCGGAGATAACCAAGACCCGCAAGAAGATCAAGCGGGTATACCTACAGCCCAGCCATCCGCCCGCCTATCCGGAGGCCATTCGGGCCATTTTGGAGGCCGACCTTATCGTCATCGGCCCCGGCAGCCTGTACACTAGCGTGCTTCCGAACCTGCTCGTGGAAGACATCGCGCGAGCGGTGCGCGCTTCCAACGCCCTGAAGGTTTACGTCTGCAACGTCGCGACCCAGCACGGGGAAACAGATGATTTCGGTGTAGTTGACCACATTAAAACGCTCAATAGCCACGTGTCGCCAGGCCTCTTCGATTACGTGCTGGCGAACAATAACTTCAATTTCCAGATTCCCACGGAGTGGCAGGCGGAGCCGGTGCAACTGACCGGTGTGCTGGGCAACGAAGAGCAATACCGGGTGGTGGTGGCCGATGTCGTCGATGCAGCTAACCCTAGGCTGCACGATCCTCGCAAGCTGGCGCAGAGCATCCTGAGGGTTTTCTACGATCGCACTCAGGATCAAAGCCGATGGGCCGAGGCGAACCGTTTGGTCACCCGGGCTAGCAGCTGAGACCCGCCCGCTCAGGTAACCATTGCCGACGCGCTCGGGCACTGTGGCGAAGAGCTAGCGACCCCCGCCTTCCGGAATAGGGCGTAGAGCCTGTCCCGCCATCAGCATCTAGCCCTCTTTCGAGGGGGGAGTCTGCGACGGTGGCTCCTCTCGGCGCGGCTCGACAGATTCTATAAAGGCCTCGCCCAGAGCCAACAGGCTCGGCCGGGAGGCGGCCAAGACCACGCCCAACGTTACCGCCACTGGTACAGCTATAAGCGCACCAACGATGCCCCACAGCACACCCCCCACCAAAATAGCGAAGAGAATCATAAAGGGGCTCAAGCTCACGGCCGCCTCTTGCACCTTAGGGGCGATGAGATAGGCCTCTAGCTCCTGCACCACCACGTACAGCACCAATACCGCCACACCCTGCCAGAATGACTGCGAGAAGGCCACCAACACCGCCGGGGCACCAGCTATGAATGGCCCCAGAGTGGGGATGACCTCCATCATGGCGGCAAAGACAGCCAGAAGAAAAGCGAATCGGACGCCGAGCACGAGTAAGCCAACAAGAGTGAGCATCCCCACGATGAGGCTGACCACGGCTTGCCCCCAGACATAGGCGCCCAGATTGGACTCTACCTCTTCCACTATGCGGCGGGCTACTCTCTGCCGGGCCGCGGGCACGAATGACAGCGCCAGTCCGAGCAACCGCTCTCGATCCAGCAGCCAGTAAAGGGAGAGAGCTACTATCGTGAAAAGAGCCGCCACCCCAATGGCAAGATTGACAGGGACTACTATGGCTTGTTCGAGCAATCCTACCAGAAAGCCGGTGAACTGCTGGGACTGGATCGGTAGAGAGGTCGCCAGGCCAAGGCTCGTCATGGCCGCGGTGATAGCGTCTCCCAGCGCCCGCGCCTGCTGGGCATAGAGGGGCACGGACTCGATAAGCAGCAGAGCTTGACTCACTATGGTAGGGACGAAAAGGAATGCCAGACCGGCCATTGCCAGCAGCAGGGCGAAATGGACGAGGACGACCGCTGCTCCCCAGCCAATCCAACGGGAGACCCACAAAGCCGGTCGACGCATCGCCGCCGCCAGCATGAGCGAGAGGAAAGTGAGTATGAGTATCTCGCGAATGTTCCAGAGAAAAAGAATAACAATGAGGATGGCGAAGAAGAAGATGACGCCAAAGACGATCAAGCGCCGCGCGCTACCCTGCGTGATCACGGACGGTACCCCTCAGCGACCGATCTCGCACGGCGCTCTTTCCATTGCTTGGCACGAATCCTGCCATCCGGCACGCATTAGCCCTCGGCCGCCAGCGCCATCACCAGGCCACTTGGCTCCGAGCGCTGGAGCAACCGACACATCTTCGTGAAGGCAGGAGACTCCGATGAAGCATTGCCAGGATTGTAAGCACTATCAGCCACACCAGACGTGGCATCCGAAGGGGCTTTGCGCTAACCCTGGTCTGCCTCGCCGCAACGTCTTCCTCGTAGTCAGCCCCCAGCACGTCTGCACCCGTTGGGAAAAGGGCGTCAACACGCTCGCCCGGTCATCCGAGCAGCCATCTTAATCCCGCAGGTTTCGGGCCAACCAGCCCTGAGAAGTGGTTCAGGAGGAAGCGCTTCGGGAGAAGGTCTGGCGTCGGGAGCGGGCCTTCAGCTTCTGTCGAATCAGCAGCCAGGAACGGCGCGCGTGGCTGGAATGCTCAGGGCCGACGTGGTGGTGGCTGTAGCGTGCCCAGAGGAAGGAATCGGTGAGCTGTTCCAGTTCGGGCTCCAGGTCAGGCGCGATCTTTCGCAAGCTGGCCGCGTACTCCCAAGGCGTCTGATCCGGGTGGCGGGGCAAGCCTTGGCGGCTCGCATGCTCGACCATGGAGGCGTAGAAGTACTGCACTAACTCTCGTGGCCCCATGGAGCGGAAGGGGCGATGAGAGAGGACCAAAGTCAGCCGGGTCGGGCCGGCACGTCCTACCAGACTAGCCAGGTTGCTGCCCACCGCCTGGCCTAAGGCGCGGCTGGCGCGCCAAAACAATCGTAGCAGCTCTCTCAACGCGCTCCAGAGCTGCCTCCAACTCCGGCGGCGCGGCAGGAATGTACGAATTACCCGCCGCCGCAACCAGATTACCCGTGCCACGTACACAACGATCACCAACACTGCCAGCCAGAACAGCAGAGGCAGCAGAAAATCGGGAACGACGCCGCCGGCCTTATCCGGTGGCGGTGGCGCTTCGGGCTTGGTGGCTGGCTCTGCCGACGGCGGGGCATCGGTTCGTAGGAAGCGAAGCGGCCATAACAGTAGGGAGAGCAACAGGTAGGCCACGGTGGCCAGACCCATGAACACCTCGCCGAAAGCGGACATGATGGCACCGAAGGCCTCGTTGAAGGCTAACGAGTAGTAGACGGGCAGCAATAAGGCGAGCGCCACCATAGCCGCCAGGAGGCCGAATCCGAACCAGTGCCAGCGACGGCCGATATTGGCTTCGTAAGGAACTTCCTCCACCTGCCAGAGCGTCTGCCGACGCAGGAACTGGCTGCGCACCATCAGCAGCAGGCCAGCCGCGAAGTAAACGATCACGCTGGCGAAGCTAGCCGTCACCGGCGGGCGGGCAAAGGTGAGCAGATCGCGTGCACCTTCGAGCGTCAGCAACTGGGCGGGGTCGACAGCCGTCAGCGCGCAAAGGAGCACGAGCAGTGCGCCTCCCCAGAGAAAGCGCTCCCCTAGCCGCCGCAGCGGGGCAAGGTGATCGACGATATAGTCGGCCCGCGAGTAAAGAACCGAGTCCGCCACCGAACTGGTGCGAACGATCAATTCCCCCGGCTGCACCCTGAGGCCGCTCAGGTCTTGCACGAAGTCGAGCGTGAGGCGAAAGGAGGCGACTAGCAGAAGGCACGTAATGACGAAGAGCATGTCGAAGAAATCGAACGGGCTGCGCCACCAACTCCAGGCGTCAGCCAGCAAACGATCGAGCCCTAAGGGAATGTAAGGACCGAACTTAGCCACCAGCGCCAGCGGGAGCAGCAATACCAGCCACTCGCGAGGCTGGAAGGTCGTTCTGTTCAGCCGTGCCCAGTAGGCCAGCGCTTCTACCGAGGCCAAGACGACTAAGGGCATAATCAGATAGGTGCCCCAGCCGCTATCCAGAAGCCTGATGAAATCGGCGATGGCCGTAGCCAGGCTGCCAACCATGATCAGTACCAGGGCTGGCTCCAGCAGGCCCGATGGGCCGGGCAGCGCATCCGCTCCCAGCCCGGTTTGCGACTCGGACGGGAACAGACGCGAGACGAGCCGCCTCCTAGACGACGGCTTCTCGCTGTTGACGACGCCAGACATTGAAGTCCTCTTCACGCCAGATCACGTACGAAGGGAAGCCCATTCCCAGAGAGCGCAGCGAAGCCGGCGACCGGTCGGGATCATCCACGAAGATGAGCACCACGTGGAACCCGGCTCGACGCAGGGAGAAGCTGATATCCAGAAGCTCTTCGGTCTCCCGTGGAGCGATAAAAACCAAGGTGGCGCCCCAGGCCAGATGGCGCGATACTTCCTGTACCACCTGGGCGAAGTGACGCTGGCGCTCAACGTACTCCAGGCGTGCCAGCAACTGGAGCAGGCGCATCAGGTGTCCTTGCCCTTTGCGAGCTGGCATACCCACTATCTCTGCCTCGGTCCCTTCTTCGGCCGCATCGCGTCCATCGGTGATCAAGCCCACCTGCTGCCTCAGTGAGGATAAGTGGCTGGCCAGGCTGGCTGCCACCGTGATGCCCATCTCGGTCGAGTAGTCCAGGCGGTGTGGATCGTACTCCCTGGCGTTCAGGTTCAGCAAGATGACGGTATCCAGAGTGATCGCGGGCTCGTACTTGCGCACCTGCAGCCGCCCAATGCGAGCGCTGGCCTTCCAGTTGACCTTGCGTAGGCTGTCACCGACCTGGTAATCGCGCACGCCCACTACCCGAGAAGGGTCCTCGTAGATGCGCTGACGTGTCGGGAGGTGGCCAAAGGGCATGCGAGAAGGAAAGCCCAGCTTCTCCAGCGCTATGATGCGAGGATAAACAGTGAGAAAGGTGGCTTCCTCCAAGGCACGCTCTCGCTCCTCAAACCCGAAAAGGTCCCCCGACCTCAGCAACGCCGGCCCCAGGCGGTAGTAGCCGCGATGCCGGCAATACAGGGCAATGGCAAAGCTGACCCGCTCCAAAGGAAGGAGCGACAGCGTTCGCGTGTAGTAGGGGCGCGAGATAAGCCGGGAAGGAAGGCGGTCATAGACGTTCAGCCACGGTACTGGCAGCAGCCCCGAGTTGTAGAGGCTCAGTTGAACCTCCAGACGATCGCCTAGCAGGGCAAAAGGCTCGGCCAGGTGCTGAAGCTTGACCGAGCGGAGGGCCCAACGTGACCACAGGCGAGACAGCAGGTAAACGCCCACCAGCAAATAGAGCAGGTGAAACACGAAGCTCACTTTGAAGGCGGCGGCCAGCAGGACGAGGAAGACAAGCAATGGGATCAGGTTGAGCATCAGTTACCAGCCAATTCCCCACAGTAGCCGGGGGAGTCTACGAGGCAGAAACGTCGACCGGCACCTCCACAGTCTGAAGCAAGGCCGAGAGAATGCCAGTCGCAGTACGCCCGCGCAGCAAGCTCTCTGGCTTAACAATGAGCCGGTGGGCCAGCGTAACTGGCATCATGTGCTTCACATCGTCAGGGACCACATAGTCACGCCCGCGAATCGCAGCCAACGCTTGTGCAGTACGCACCAAGGCCAGGCTGCCGCGCGGGCTGGCCCCGAGAGTAACGTCCGGATGTGAGCGCGTGGAACGCACCAGCTTCACAGCATAATCAACCAGTGACTGGTCGATATGAACCTCGCAGACCAGGCGCTGAAAGCGCAACAACTCTTCGCGGCTAGCAACCTGGCCCAGGGTCTCAATAGGATGCTGGCGGCGCAGGCGAGACAGGATCTCTCGCTCATCTTCCAGCGAAGGATAGCCAAGCTCCAGTCGCATCAGAAACCGATCAAGCTGCGCCTCTGGCAGGGGAAAGGTACCCTCGTACTCGATCGGGTTCTGTGTAGCAAGCACCATAAAGGGCCGCTCGAGCGCACGCGTCACGCCGTCCACCGATATCTGGCGCTCGGCCATGCATTCGAGAAGGCTGGACTGAGTACGCGGCGTCGCGCGATTGACTTCATCAGCCAAAAGCACGTTGGCGAAGGCTGGGCCAGGCCGAAACTCGAATTCGCCGGTGGCCTGGTTGAAAACGGAGACGCCGGTGACGTCGTTCGGCAATAGGTCGGGCGTGAACTGGATACGCTTGAAAGAACAGCCAAGAGAGGCAGCCAACGCCCGCGCCAGCATCGTCTTGCCCACGCCGGGAACGTCCTCCAGCAGCACATGCCCTTCGCAGAGCAAGGCCACCACAGCGAACTCTATCACCGGGCGCTTGCCCACGATGACGGTCTCCACGTTTCTGATCACGCGCTCAGCGAAAGCACGCACTTCCTGAGCCTGTTCCGGTGTCAATGGATGAGACTCAATCGAACTGGACGCTGGCCGTTGCATTCGCTAATCCTTTGCTGATCTGTCGACTGTTGCTCGGTCGATGCCTGGCTTGACCATCCTTGCAGGGATGGACTATAGTCAACTAACACGAATTCAAGTTTGGGCCAACCCGGCGAGCGGGGTCGAATAGCTATCAGCATTCTAGTCTTCTGATGATTCTTTGACAAGCGCAGTAGTTTGGGGGGTGACGGCAGCGAGATGATGAAGGTCCTGGTCTGCGACCCGATTGCTAGCGAAGGCATAGCGATCCTGAGACAGCATCTGGAAGTAGATATCAAGACAGGCCTGAGTCGCGACGAGTTGCTGCACATCGTTCCTGGCTATTCAGCGCTGGTGGTAAGAAGCCAGACCTACATCGATGCCGACGTCATCGAGGCCGCCGCTGGGCTGAGAGTGATCGGCCGCGCTGGCGTCGGAGTCGACAACATCGACGTGGAGGCGGCCAGCCGGCATGGCGTAGTAGTGGTCAATGCCCCAACCGCCAATAACGTGGCGGCGGCCGAGCACACGATCGCTCTGATGCTTTCTCTGGCCCGATATATACCGCAGGCCAGCCTCGCGCTTCGCGCAGGGGAAAGAGAGTACGCTGCGTTTCTGGGCACTGAGCTGGAAGGGAAGACGCTTGGCATTATCGGGCTTGGCAACATAGGTTCAGAGGTGGCCCGGCGCGCACGCTTCCTGGAAATGACCCTCATCGGCTTCGATCCTTTCGTGCGGCCAGAGCATGCCCGCGACCTAGGGGTGGCCGTGGTTTCCCTGGAAGAGCTGTTGCAGCGGTCCGATTTCGTCACGGTCCACGTGCCTCTCAACGCCTCTACTACCGGCCTGCTGGGGCGAGCGCAGATAGCGATGATGAAGCCTGGCGCCCGCATCATCAACTGTGCCCGAGGCGGCGTAGTCGACGAGGAGGCCCTGCTCGAGGCCATCCGCGATGGGCGCCTCGCCGGCGCCGCCTTGGACGTGTTCGTCCGTGAGCCTCCAGTAGCCAGCCCTCTCTTGCAAGAGAAGAACATCATCGTTACCCCGCACCTCGGTGGGTCCACGGAAGAGGCGCAAGTGGGGGTGGCTGTGGACGTCGCACAGCAGATCGTTGCCGTCCTGCGAGACGAGCCGGTACCGTACGCGGTGAACGCGCCCGCCTTCAGATCTGAAACCATGGCAACCTTGAAGCCCTATCTGAAACTGGCAGAGAAGCTGGGGGTGGTTCTGAGTCAGCTCAGCGAGGCGCCAGTTGAGCATCTGGAGATAGTCTATCACGGCCGCCTGGCATCCGACGAGACCACGCCTCTGAAGGCGGCATTAGTGAAGGGTTTGTTACAAGGGATCGAGCAGGGGCCAGTTAGCCTGGTCAACTCTCTGCTGTTGGCGCGCAACCGTGGCTTGCAGATACGCGAGAGCCGCAGTGCGGAAAGCCCGGAAGAGCACTCCAGCCTCATCAGCGTGCGCGCGCCCGAAGCACGGTTCGTAAGCGAGTTGGCGGGCGCGGTGGTGCAGGGAGAGCCGCACCTTGTGCGAATGGACGGCTACTGGATGGACGTAGTCCCTTCGGGGGGATTCCTTCTCATCGGCCGCCACGTGGACCAGCCCGGCGTGGTGGGCCGCATCGGAACCTTGCTGGGAGATGCGGGCATCAATATCTCCTTCGTTCAGATCAGCCGCGAGCCGGCCCAGGGAGAAGCGATGATGGTGTTGGGAGTGGAAGACGCCATTCCTGACGAGGTCTACCAACAGGTGCTGCAGGTGGGGGAAATGCGCAGCGCGCGGGTGGTGAGGCTGGCTTAGCGAGACTCTCGGCTTGACAAAGGCAGGAGCGAATTGCTACAGTGTGGCGCGGTGGGCTGCCGCAACCCTGCGGGTTAGGGCTGCAGTAGCCACAATTATCGTTCTTCCTGACCAAACGGCCAGGGCCCGACAGAGCGCGAAGAGGAACGCGGGGAGGCGGCGGTGCTAGAGAGCTTGCGGCAGCGATTGGCGGAGATTGCCGCTCACCCACGCCCTCTGCATATAGTGTTGCTGGTGGCTCTCCTCTTCAGCGCCTCGCTGTACTGTGTGGGAATCACGGCATTGATCGCCCAGCCACGGCTGAAAGCTATGCTTGCCCCTGCCGTGGTATCTGCTACCGCTACCAATAGCCCGCTGGCAAGCGCCACTCGGGCGGCCACGCGCACTCCGACTCGCACTCCTACCCACGAGCCTACCTTCACGCCCACCGAAGCTCTGCCCACCGAGACCTTGCCGCCGACCCCGACGCAGGAGACAGTGCTGCCACGCCCACCCACGGACACACCGGTGCCCACAGCCATTCCTACGCTGGAGCCCACGCCCGTGAAATCGCCCACCACGGAGGAGCCCACTGCATTGCCAGAAGGTAGCCCGACGATAAAGGCGACTCCCGCAACCTCATCGAGCCCAACCGCAGAGCCGACCCAGACACCTCCTCCGCCCCCGCCCACACAGTCGGTGGCCTCGCCAACTCAAGTGCCCCCGCCGCCAACGGCCTCGCCGCAAGCGCCAACGGCGACGCCGGCGCCTCCTACCCCCGCGCCTCAACCGCCAACAGCGACGCCTCCTTCGGAGCCCACTCCTTCGCTGCCCGACAGCACACCGACGGGCAGCGGCAATCCGGAGGCCAGCCCAACCCCCAAACGCTAGGTCGTACTCCTGGCACGCTTGCGCGGCTGTTTCGGGAATTCGCTGATACTGCCCGGAGCCAGTCTCTCTCGGCGGCACCCAGCGCAGTGGTATGCTATACTAGGTCTGCCCAGCACGTGTCAGCCGAAGACATGTTGTGCGTCGGGCCAACCAAGCGCAGGGAAGGGGGTCAAAGGGCGGCTCTTCGCCAGCGCTAGGCCGGCAACTACGGCCGCCTGAAAGCCACGCCGATGAACGCCAAGGATCTCGTCACGCTCGGCGATCTCTCCGCAGCCGACATCTGGGAGATGCTCAACACAGCCACAAGCCTGAAGCAGGAATGGAAGGCCGGACGCGCACGTCCCCTGCTCGCAGGCAAGATTCTGGGTATGATCTTCCAGAAGCCTTCCCTGCGTACGCGAGTGTCGTTTGAAGTGGGCATGGAGCAGTTGGGCGGTCACGCTATCTATCTGTCTCCCGACGAGATACAGCTAGGGAAGCGTGAGAGCGTGCCCGATGTCGCTCGTGTTCTCAGCCGTTTTGTGGACGGGATAATGGCTCGGGTCTTCGCCCATAGCGATGTGGAGACCCTGGCCCAGTATGCAAGCGTGCCGGTCATCAATGGCCTGTCCGACTTTTCTCACCCCTGCCAGGGGCTTGCCGACTTGCTGACGATTCAGGAGCGCTATGGCAGTCTGCGCGGAGTCAAGCTGGCCTACGTCGGCGACGGCAATAACGTGGCTGTCTCGCTGTTGGAAGGGGGCAGCAAAATGGGGATGCACATAGTCGTGGCCTCGCCGCCAGGCTATGAGTGCCCGGCGTCGGTCGTGGCCGCGGCCAAAGCCGAAGCCGCTAGGGAAGGTGGAAGCGTGACTGTCACTCACGATCCGCGAGCGGCCGTGAGCGGGGCGGACGTGATCTATACAGACACCTGGACCAGCATGGGGCAGGAGGCAGAGGCGCAAAGGCGACGCGAGGTCTTCCCGCCTTACCAGGTCAACAGCGAGCTGCTGAACCTGGCCAAGAAGGACGTAATTGTCATGCATTGTCTGCCAGCTCACCGAGGAGAGGAGATCACGGACGAAGTCATAGATGGGCCGCACTCGGTGGTTTTCGACCAAGCAGAGAACCGCCTGCATGCGCAGAAGGCGGTGTTGGCCTTGTTGCTCGGTGGAGAGAAGAAGGGAGATGGCCAGGGGTAGCGGAGCACGAGGATTTCTCGGCCAATTGATAGGCCGGTCATCGGGCCCTGAGCCGCGGGCATCAGCAGGTGACCCACGGGTGCTGCCTTGGAACCCGAGGACTCTTGAGCCGGTGGAGGAATCGGCAGCGGAGCTTCGCGTGCAGCCGCCAGAGCCTATGGAGGCCCCGCTGCTGAAGAGGGAGGCATCCTTGGAGAAGCTGCCTAACCAGACGTTATCGGTGACTGCCCCGAACGAGGACTCGCCAACCTGGGAGGAGCTTATCGAGGAAGGCAAGCGCCAGGAGGAGGCGGGAGACTTCCTATCGGCTGCCCGGTCCTACTTCTCTGCCCTGAAGCAGATGGAGGCCCTTGAACACAGACACGCTGAGCGAACAGCGGAAAGCACCGAGGCAGAGGCTAAGGCTAAGCTGAACGAGAGGTTGGCTTCTCTTTGCCGGGAGCGCGAGTGGGGGCCGATGGCAGAGCTGATAGCCCTGCCGGATCGGGAGCGTGTGGCGGCGTTGCAAGCCATGGAGCACAGTCGGCAGTTTCTTGCCGATGGACTGCTGAAAGCGGCTACTGAAGAGTGCTATATCGGCATCGCGGCTGCTCCTAGCTATCTGCCTCTGCAAATACGCCTGGCTGATGTGTACGAAAGCCAAGGAGACCATGCGGCCGCCGCTGTGAAGTACGCCAATGTCATCGAGGTCTATCGCCTGCGGGGGGAGTTCCGGCGTGCCATGCAGGTGTGCGAGAAGCGCCTGACGGCGGTGTCGAGTGAGGAGCAGACGGTTCTGTTGCGGGCGATGCGCCAGATACGGGAGACGAGCCCGGATGACGAGCAGCTACGCACGGTTCTGGCGCAAACCTACTTTCGCCTTGGCCGCATCGAGCAGGCCGTGGAAGAGTTCGCCGAGCTTGCCGCCCTCCACGAATCGCGAGGGGAGTGGGCGCAGACGGTGCCTTTGTACCAGGCGATGCTCCAACTGGCTCCCGATGACTTGGAGCGTCGGGAAAGGCTCTGTCGGGCCTACCTACACGCCGGTCTGGAGACTGAGGCCTCAGAAGAACTGGAGACGCTAGCCGAGGACCAACTGCGATGCGGACTAGAGAGCCGGGCCACGGCTAATCTCAGGCTGGCGCTTGAGCACTGCCGCAAGGGAGATCAACGTCGTGCGTTGCGCCTGCGCGAGAAGCTCGTCAAGCTGGACCCGCACGATGCGCAGCTTCATCGCGACCTGATCGCCGCTTATCTGAAGGCTGGACGCGCCAGCCAAGCACTGGCGGAAGCTCGCCACTGGGCAGAGAGTTCGCTGGATGGAGGCACGCCTGAGGAAGCAGTACAGGCACTGACCCAAGTGCTTCAGCTAGACCCGTGGAACGCTGAAGCGAGACGCAAGCTGCAGGCGCTGAAGGCAACACCAGATGGCGCGGCAGACCAGCCTTAGCATCGGCCGGGGGGCGAGTTGCAAGAACTGGCCAAGATACTCAGTGTAGCAGCATCGCATCTTAACCTGTGGAGCGCGCTGGATATCCTCATCGTGGCGGCCATCATCTTCGGCCTGCTCAGCTTGGTCAGAGGAACCAGCGCCTTCTCCATTTTGTATGGACTGGGCTTTCTGCTCCTTATCGTCGTCATCGTGGGCAGCATGCCTAACCTTGTTATGTTCAATTGGCTCCTGCGCAACTCGCTGCCGGTGCTTTCCCTTGCCCTCATCGTCGTGTTTCAGCCCGAGTTGCGGCGGGCGATGGAGCGGCTAGGCCGGGTGCGAAGCCTGATCGAGCGGCCGCTGGGGGCGGGGGAACCCACTGCGGTGCCGCGCAGCATCGAGGAAGTGGCACGTGCCTGCCGGAGGCTTTCCGAGCGCCGGCAGGGAGCTCTGGTAGTATTCGAGCGAGAGACCGGCCTGCAAGAATACGTGGAGACCGGAGTCGAGGTGCATGGGCTAGTTTCCACGGAGATGCTACTCACCATTTTCTTTCCCAACTCGCCTCTCCACGACGGCGCCACCATCGTTCACGGGGATCAGATCGTGGCTGCCGGCTGCGTACTGCCCCTTTCAGAGGGAAGCCTCGACTTCCAATTGGGCACGCGCCATCGCGCCGCCCTGGGCATCACCGAGGTGAGCGATGCCGTTGCAGTGGTGGTCTCGGAAGAAACGGGCACGATCTCGCTGGCCAACAACGGGCGCATCGTGCGGAACCTGGACGAAGCCAAGCTGCGCAAAGTGCTCTCGGTGCTGTGCCGTCCGCCGACGCGTGAGAGCTTCAGCCTTTGGCCTCATCGGCGGCATAGAGAGTCAGCGAAGTCTCAGGCTCCTCTGGCCAGCGCTCGAGACGATCTGGTGAGAGGTCCACAATAGGACTGAGCATGTTCATCTTTCTCAAGCAGAATCTGGCCTGGATAATCGTGTCTCTGCTCTCGTCGGCCATCCTATGGACGGTGGTGACCGTGCAGCAGGATTACGACGTGACCGAGACTTTCTACGGCTTGCCAGTGGAGGTGCGCAACGTGCCACCAGGCCTCGTGGTGCGGAGCGATCCTCAGACCGTGCGCGTCCAAGTTACGGCACCGCTGTCAGCGCAGCAAAGGCTTACGCCAGGCGAGTTCAAAGCCTACGTTGATGCCTCTAAAGCCGGGGCTGGATTGCAGCAGCTTCCCGTCAAGATCGAAACCGATGTGAGCATGGCCAGGATCGACGATATCTCGCCAAGCAAGGCCACGGTGGCGATGGAAGTGCTCAAGAAGAAAGATGTGCCCATCAAGCTGAGTATTCTAGGCAGCGTTCCCTTTGGCTATACCGCCGGCCAGGCCAAGCTTACGCCGAACGCGACTACCGTCAGTGGGCCGCAAAGCCTGGTCGAGGAGGTAACAGTGGCCAGCATCGAAGTGCGCCTGGACGGAGTCAAGGAGTCGCTCAACCAGACGTTCAAGCTTACGGCGCTAAACGCCGACGGAGCTGAGGTGAAGGGCGTAACGCTAACGCCTGACGTGGCGCTAGTGGAGCTGCCAATCGAGCAGCAATTGGCCTACAAGACCGTGCCTGTCACTCCTCAGGTGGTGGGATCGGTGGCACTCGGATACCAGATCGTAGGCATCATCGTGGATCCGACTTCGGTCACGGTGGTAGGTGATCCCCACGTGCTCGACTCGATGAACTACCTGCCTACCCAGCCCTTGGACGTGACAGGGGCCACCAAGGACGTAACGGCGGTGGTCGAGGCAGAGCTTCAGCCGGGAGTCTCTCTCGCTCGGCCGCAGAGCATCGTCACGCGCGTCTTCGTTTCGCCAGTGGAGAGCAGCAAGACGTTCGAGGCTGCTGTCACCACAGTCAATATGGCAAGGGACTTGCAGATGACGCTGACTCCAAGCGAAGTCGAGGTTACGGTGTCCGGGCCGATGCCAGTTCTGGCGACGATGAAGCCGACTGACATCGAGATCGTCTTGGACCTAGCCGGCTTGGGGCCGGGAGAGCACGAAGTGGTGCCGCAGGTGCGGGTGCCAGACCCGTTACGGATAGATCGGCTCTCTCCAGAGAAGATCGTAGTACACTTGGAGAGAAAGCCTTCGGAAGGCTCACCGCTGTCGGTCCCACGGCCAGGGGTGCCACAGTGATGTCCGGTCGGAGAAAGGGCAACCAATGAAGCCGATTGTGGCCATCGTCGGACGTCCGAACGTAGGCAAATCTACCCTCTTCAACCGCGTGGTGGGAGAGCAGGTAGCCATCGTGGAGGAAAAGCCGGGCACGACCCGAGATCGGCTATACGCCGACAGCGACTGGAATGGTCGCGAGTTCACTCTGGTGGACACTGGTGGCCTAGAGCCAGAGCCCGGGACCGATCTCGACCTGCGTGTTCGCGAGCAGGCCGAGATGGCCATTCGCGAAGCCGATGTGATCGTATTCGTGGTCGATTGCCGAGCCGGCGTTACGGCCCAAGATATGGAAGTGGCGGATGCTCTCCGACGCTCCCAGAAACCGGTCCTGGTAGCAGCCAACAAGGCCGATAGCGAGCAGCACATCGCCCAAGCGGCCACTTTCTACCAATTGGGAGTTGGCGAAGTGCTGCCCATCTCAGCTCTGCACGGACTGGGCACCGGCGACCTATTGGATAGAATAGTGGAACAGTTCGGGCCAGCGGGGCCAGCACCGGCAGAGCTCGAAGAAGGGGAGGCGGTCAAGATCGCGATCGTGGGTCGCCCCAACGCCGGCAAGTCGTCGCTGCTCAATGCCCTGCTCGGTCGCGAGCGAGCCATCGTAACCGAGATCCCTGGCACCACTCGTGATGCCATCGACACCGAAATGCAATACCAGGGACGAGACTTGGTTCTCATCGATACGGCTGGTATCCGTCGGCGGGGACGAATTCGGCCGGGGGTGGAACAGTACGGTGTGATTCGGGCCTTGCGGGCTATCAACCGGGCGGACGTTTGCGTGTTGCTGCTGGACGCAACGGAAGGGGTAACGGCGCAGGACACACACCTGGCCGGTTACGTGCGCGACTCGTTTCGCGGCCTGGTCTTGGCTGTCAACAAGTGGGACCTGAAAGACGAGATCGGTCGCACAAAGCAGGATTTCGTGCAAGAGATTCGATCTGAACTCAACTTCGTGCCCTATGCTCCGGTGCTCTTTCTCTCGGCCAAGACGGGCCAGGGCACAGAGCAAGTGCTGCCGGCAGCGTTGCGAGTAGCGAGCGAGATGGCGAAGCGGGTTCCCACCAGCGGGCTGAACGATGTCGTATCGGAGATCGTCGCCACTAACGCGCCCCCCAGCCATCGCGGCCGCCAGTTGAAGCTGTTCTACGCCACTCAGGTGGGCGTGAAGCCACCCAGCTTCGTCTTCTTCGTCAACGATCCGAGCCTAGTCCATTTCTCATATCAGCGCTTCCTAGAGAATCGCTTGCGCGAGTTCTTCGGTTTCGAAGGAACGCCCTTGAGGATTACTTTCCGCAGCCGAGGGGGAAAGGAAGAGGGCAGATAAGTTGCTGTATGCCGAATACGCGGTTCTGGTCGTCATTGGCTACCTTCTGGGAGCCATACCGAGCGCGCTGATCGCTGGTAAGCTGCTCAAGGGCATCGATATTCGCCAGTATGGGAGCGGCAATATAGGCGCTGCCAATACGCTGCGCACGCTCGGCCTGGGACCGTCGGCGGCGGTCTTTCTCGCTGATGCAGCTAAGGCTGCCCTCCCCGTGTTGCTGGCCCGCTGGCTGACAGGCGAGCCAGCGGTGGAGGTGGCTGTGGGTATGGCCGCCATCGCCGGGCACAACTGGCCGGCCTATATCGGCTGGAGGGGCGGCCGCGGCGTTTCCAGTTCTTTTGGCGTACTGCTCGTCTTCAGTCCCCTCGCCGCTGCCATTTGCCTGCTGGTCTTCGCGGGCGTAGTCGCTCTCACTCGCTATGCCTCGTTGGGATCGCTCGTCGGCTCGGTCGTGGGCTGCCTGCTGTTGGTGGCGATGGTCTTCTCATCGTGGCTTCCGCCAGCCTATGGCGTATACGCCATAGTAGGCGCAGCGCTGATCATCATCCAGCACCGAAGCAACATCGCCCGCCTCTTGCAAGGCAAAGAGCGAAAGCTGGGGGAAAGGGTGGAGACCTGAACAGCCTTGTTCCCGCACCTGGTCGGTCGGGTGGCAAGTTGTTATCTCGACTAGGCTTAGGGTATAATACCGGCTGCGCGCGGGCAGGCTAGCTCCAGCCTCTTGCATCTCCTCTGCCGCGGGCCCTGCTCTTGTCTTGTGGCCTGCGCCTAGTGCATATCAGCGTATCGCTGGGGGCCGGTCCGTTGTTCTACACTATGAGCTGTGCTCATATCGTTGCCCCTATGAGCTGCACTCATATCGTTGCCCCTATGAGCACAGCTCATATCGTTGCCCGATGAGTACAGCTCATTTCTGAGACTGAGTTTCTGAGACTGAGTTTCTGAGACTGAGTTTCTGGGACTGAATCGTGCTTGGTTGGGCCTGCCTTCAGAACTGGAAGGCGCTCGGCCGAAGGTTCGGTAATCGCGAGACAGGAGGAGCAGGGTTGAGCAAACGAGTGGTGGTCGTGGGGATGGGGGCTGTTACGCCGGTAGGGCTT
>Ga0272448_1004368_pt1 | contig 16153 bp, 13 predicted proteins | sample YNPCB0191_FD_202220 | JGI IMG/M metagenome (GOLD analysis project Ga0272448, IMG submission 202220) | Hot spring sediment microbial communities from Yellowstone National Park, WY, United States - YNP-CB-019-1 | ecosystem: Environmental > Aquatic > Thermal springs > Hot (42-90C) > Sediment...
GTTACATTCTCGCCGCGTTCGAGCAAGGCGCGGATGGCGTGTACGTCGTCGCGTGTCCGCTCGGCAACTGCCATCACGTCAAGGGCAACGAGCGCGGCAAAAAGCGCGTCGAACGCGCGAAAAAGATTCTGGATCAAATCGGCGTCGGCGGCGAACGGCTCGATATGTTTTTTATGAGCGGCGGTCAGGGCAAGACGTTCGCGAACGCCGCGCAGACAATGACGGAACGCATAAAAAAATTGGGGCCGAATCCGGTAAAACGTAAAGCGTGAAACGCAAGGCGTGGTGCATGTTTCGTGGCGCGTGAAATACCAACGAAACACCCCACACGTGAGGCGGGGGCGCAATGACGGATAACAGTCGCACCCAACAACCGAATCCCCCTATCGCCGAATCACCCATTGGGGCTGTCATGGTCGTCGGCGGCGGCATCGCGGGGATGCAAGCCAGTCTCGATCTCGCGGACGCCGGGTTCAAAGTGTACCTCGTCGAGTCCAAGTCCGCGATCGGCGGGCACATGGCGCAGCTCGACAAGACCTTCCCGACAAACGACTGTGCGATGTGCACCATCTCGCCCAAACTGGTCGATGCCGGACGGCACCTTAACATCGACATACGGGTGGACACAGAAGTTCTGGACGTCAAAGGACAGGCGGGAAACTTTACAGCCACGTTGCGCCGCAAGCCGCGCTATATCGACCTGACCAAGTGCATCGGCTGCGGCGACTGCGAAAAAGTCTGCCCGGTCATCGTACCGGACTCGTTCAACGAGAATCTGTCCAAACGCCACGCGGCGCATCGTCTCTATCCGCAAGCGATTCCGAGCGCGTATGCCATCGACAAGCGCGGCATCTCGCCGTGCCGCGACGCATGCCCGGTCAACACGCGCGCGCAAGGGTACATCGCGCTCGTGCGCGAGGGGCGCTACGCCGACGCGCTGCGCGTCATCAAAGAAGAGAATCCCTTTCCCGGCATCTGCGGTCGCATCTGCAACCATCGTTGCGAGACCGCGTGCAATCGCAATCTGATCGACGAACCGATTGCGATCAAAGACCTAAAGCGCTTCATCGTCGATCAAGTGTACGCCCAGCCGCGCCCGCCGGTTGAACGCGTGCCACGCACGCGCGCAGAGAACATCGCGATCATCGGTTCGGGTCCGTGCGGGTTGACGGCGGCGATGGATTTGGTCAAGCAAGGTTATGGCGTCACCGTGTTCGAGGCGCTGCCGGTCGCGGGCGGAATGCTGCGCGTGGGCGTGCCGGAATATCGTCTGCCGTCGTGGATCGTCGACCGCGAAGTGCAGGACATTGTCGATCTCGGCGTCGAGCTGCGCCTGAACACTCCCGTCACCAATCTCGACACGCTGTTCGACGAAGGATTCAACGCGGTGTTGATCGCGGTCGGCGCGCACGAAGGCAAAAAACTGCGCATCCCGGGCGCCGACCTCGACGGCGTGATGATCAACACGCGTTTCTTGCGCGACACGCGACTCGGCAATCCGCCGGACCTACGCGGACGCGACGTCCTCGTGCTCGGCGGCGGCAACGTCGCGATCGACGTCGCGCGCACGGCGGTGCGGCTCGGCGCCGCGAAGGTGAAGATGGCATGCCTCGAATCGCGCGAGAAAATGCCGGCGCACGCGTGGGAAATCGCCGAAGCTGAAGAGGAAGGCATCGAGATGTTTCCCGCGCGCTCGTTCAACCAGATTCTGGACGATGGACACGGACGCGTCGCGGGCCTCGAGTGCGTGAATATCGATTTCAAAGGGTTCGACAGTGACGGGCGACCCGACATCGTGACGCACGAAGGCAGCGAGCACGTGATTCCTTGCGACACGCTGATTTTTTCGATTGGGCAAGCCGCCGGTCTCGCGTTCATTCCGCCCGACACGGGCGTGGGCACCACGCGCCGCGGCACCGTCGCCGTAAACCCGAACACGCTCGCCGCCACGCGCCCCGGCGTCTTCGCCGCCGGCGATGTCGCGACCGGCACCGCGTTCGTCATCGATTCGGTCGCGGCAGGGCATCGCGCGGCAGAATCGATCCATCTGTTTCTGCAAGGCAAGCCGCTGGAGCGACCGCCGCGCGCGCTGGAACTGCCGGTCGTCAAACTCACACGCGCCGAAATCGAGCAGCGCATCGCGCGCGGCGAGACCCGCGTGCAACCGCGCGTGAAGATGGCCGCGCGCGACGCCGCTGCGCGCGTGAAATCGTTCGAAGAAGTGGCGCTCGGCTACACGGAAGAGGAGGCAAAAGCCGAAGCGGCGCGGTGTCTCGCCTGCGGCATCTGCTCCGAGTGTTTGAGCTGTTACTACGCGTGCGGCGTCGGCGCGATCGTGCACGATATGGTCGAACGCGTCGAAGAGATCCAAGTCGGCGCGGTGATTCTCGCGCCGGGATACGAAGTCTATCGCGCGGAATTGTCAGAGGAATTTGGCTTTGGGCGCTTTCCCAACGTCGTCACGAGTCTGCAATTCGAGCGCTTGCTCTCCGCGTCGGGACCGACCGGCGGACACATCGAGCGCCCCTCGGATCACAAGTCGGCGAAAAAGATCGCGTTCTTGCAGTGCATCGGCTCGCGCGATCAATCGCACGATTATTGCAGCGCGGTGTGCTGCATGTACGCCGCGAAAGAAGCGATGATCGCGAAGGAACACGACCGCGACGCGGACATTCACATCTTCATGATGGACGCGCGCGCATTCAGCAAGGGCTATGCAGAATACTACCGCCGCGCGCAGGAACGCTACGGCGTGAAATACACGCGCTGCCGCGTATCGGCGCTGAAGGAAAATCCGGCGAATAGAAATCTGATTGTGCGCTATCAGACGGAAGACGGAAGATCGCCGGCGGATGGGAATTCCCCGCCGTCCCTCATCGAAGAAGAATTCGACCTGGTCGTGCTCTCCGTTGGCATGGAGATATCGCCGAAGGTGCGCGAGCTGGGGGCGAAACTCGGCATCGCGCTTGACGATTATGGATTCTGTCAGACGATTCCCTTCCGCCCGCTTGAAACTTCGCGCGCCGGCGTGTTCGCGGCAGGACCGTTCCTCGAACCCAAAGATATTCCGGAGAGCGTCGTAGACGCGAGCGGCGCGGCGGCGCATGCGGAAGCATTGCTCGCGCAGGTGCGCGGCGCGCTGGCGCGACATCGCGAATATCCGCCCGAGCGCGACGTGGCGAACGAGCCGCCGCGCGTCGGCGTGTTCGTCTGCCACTGCGGCTCGAACATCGGCGGCTACCTCGATGTGCCCGCCGTGACCGAGTACGCCAAGACGCTACCCCACGTCGTACACGCGGAGAACAACCTCTATACGTGCTCGCAAGATTCAATTGCGCGCATCACGGAAAAAGTCAAAGAGCATCATTTGAATCGCGTCGTCGTCGCGTCCTGCACGCCGCGCACGCACGAGCCGCTATTCCAGGATTCGATTCGCGCCGCGGGGCTGAATCCGTACTTGTTCGAGATGGCGAATATCCGCAATCAATGCTCGTGGGTGCACTCGCGCGATTGGGACAGTGCAACGCACAAGGCGAAGGATTTGGTGCGCATGGCAGTGGCGCGCGCGTCGCGGCTCGAACCGCTGTACCAAGTCGATGTTGCGCTCGAACACAGCGCGCTGGTGATCGGCGGAGGCGTCGCGGGGATGAATGCCGCGCTGAACCTGGCGGAGCAAGGTTTCCCAGTGCACCTGGTCGAGAAAAGCGCGCGGTTGGGCGGACGGATGGCGGATGGCAAGCACGATGCTCAACCGTATTTGCAGGACTTGGTCGCGCGCGTGAACGCGCATCCGCTCATCTCGGTCCACCGAGAAACGCAGGTCGCGGAGACGACCGGGTTCGTCGGCAACTTTTCCAGCCGATTGCGGCGCGCGAGCGGCGAAGAGCAGACCGTGCGGCACGGTGCGGTGATCGTCGCGACCGGCGCGCAAGAGTGGCGCGGGGAGGCGTACGGACTGGGGAGTACGGCGGGAGTTATCACGCAGTCGGAGTTTGCCGCGAGCATCGCGAATTACGAATTAGAGATTGCGAAGAACCAATCTCGCCATTCGCCTTTCGCCATTCCCAATTCCGTCGTCTTCATCCAGTGCGTCGGTCCCGCTGAAAAGTATTGTGGTCGCTTGTGCTGCACCGAGTCGCTGGAGAACGCGCTGCGGCTCAAAGAGTTGAATCCGAACGCACAAGTGACGATCCTTTACAAAGACATACGAACGTACGGATTCCGCGAGCGGATCTATCAACAAGCGCGCGAACGCGGCGTGGTATTTATCCGGTACGACGATGCGCATCTGCCGGTTGTGCAGACGGTAGTAGACGGTACACGGCCGTCCGTTGTGATTCGCGTTTGGGAGCCGATGCTGCGCGAGGAGATCACTTGGCGCCCCGACCTCGTCGTACTCGCGACGCCGCTGACGCCGCACGACGACGCGCGCGAACTGGCGAATATCCTGAAGGTGCCGGTGGACATGGATGGCTGGTTCCTCGAGGCGCACGTGAAACTGCGCCCGGTGGATTTCGCGACCGAAGGTGTGTTCGTCGCCGGCGCGGCGCACTACCCCAAGTTTCCGAATGAAGCGATCGCGCAGGCGCACGCTGCCGCCGCGCGCGTCGCAACGATCTTGTCGAAAGACGTGATGCGCGCGGGCGGCATCGTCGCACAGGTGGACGCGGCGAAATGCACGGGCTGCCTGACCTGCGTGCGCATCTGCCCGTACCGCGTGCCGCGCATTGATCCAACGCAACGCGCGGTTGGCGGCATCTACGGCGCGGCACACATCGAGGCGGCGGCGTGCCAGGGCTGCGGCATCTGCGCGGCGGAATGTCCGGCAAAAGCGATTCAGTTGTTGCATTTCAAAGATGGGCAGGTGATCGCGAAGGTGGAAGCGCTGTTCAAAGAGAATGAACTCATGCCGGTGGCAACTTGGGAGGTCAGATGATCGCATCCAACGGCTTTGAACCGCAACTCCTCGCCTTCTGTTGCACCTTTTGCGCGTACGCGGCGGCGGATTTGGCGGGATCGTCGCGCATCCAGTATCCGCCCAACGTCAAAATCGTGCTGCTGCCGTGCACCGGCAAACTCGATGTGCTGTACGCGCTGAAGGCATTCGAGAATGGCGCCGACGGGATCATGGTCGCGGGCTGACTGGAAGGAACCTGTCATTACCTGGAAGGTAATACCAACGCCAAACGCAGAGTGAAATATGTTCAAGACGTGCTCGACCAGATCGGCATCGGCGGGCAGCGCGTCGAAATGTTCTACCTGTCGTCCGCGATGGGCGGCGCGTTCGCCGAAGCCGTGACGAAGATGACGGAGCGAGTGAAGGCATTGGGTCCGAATCCCGTGAAGAAATAAAACGAAGCGCGCAACGCGCCCTGGGTTGCCGCGTGTTTCGCGTTGCGTGTTCCGTGAAACGTAAGGCGGAGGATAACATGATCGTAGCAGAGCAGAAACCATTCGAAGAAATCAAAGCCAAGATCGAGAAAGCGAACAAAGTGCTCGTCGTTGGCTGCGGCACCTGCGTCACCGTCTGCTTCGCCGGCGGCGAAAAAGAAGTTGGCATCCTCGCCTCGGCGCTGCGCATGGCGACCAAGATCGACGGCAACGCCAAGCAGATCGATGAAGCCATGGTGCAGCGCCAGTGCGAGTGGGAATACCTCGACACGCTGAAAGACAAAATCGGCGATTATGATTTGATCTTGTCGCTGGGCTGCGGCGTCGGCGTGCAGGCGATTGCGGAACACTTTCCCGACGCGCGCGTCGCGCCCGGCCTCAACACCGCGTTCCTCGGTCTGCCGACGGAGCAGGGGGTCTGGCAAGAGCGCTGCGCGGCGTGCGGCAACTGCATTCTCGATCTCACCGGGGGCATCTGCCCGATCGCACGCTGCTCCAAGAGTTTGCTCAACGGACCCTGTGGCGGATCGGAAGGCGGCAAATGCGAACTCAGCAGCAAAGACCGCCCCGTCGATTGCGCGTGGGATATGATCGTGCGAAAACTGATGGCGCGCGGCGAGTTGGATCGCCTCCTGGAAATCAACTCCGCGAAGAATTGGCAGACGAGCCGCGACGGCGGTCCGCGCCGCATCGCGCGCGAAGACTTGATGCTGGCGAAGGAGTGATCGACATGGCTGAAGGAACGAACGGCTACAAATCCGGCAGCACGCTCGAAAAGATACTCACCGCGGGCAAGTTCGCGGCGACCGCGGAACTCGGTCCGCCGAAGAACGCGGACGCCGAAGTGATTCGCAAGAAAGCGAAACTGCTCAAGGGCTATTGCGATGGCGTCAACATCACGGACAACCAGACGGCCATCGTGCGCATGTCGTCCATTGCCGCCGCCGCCCTCGCGGTACAGGAAGGCCTGGAGCCGATCATGCAGGTGACGTGCCGCGACCGCAATCGGCTCGCCATGCAGAGCGATATGCTTGGCGCGTACGCACTCGGCGTGCGCAACCTCCTGGCGCTCTCCGGCGATCATCAGCAGTTCGGCAATCACCCGACGGCAAAAAACGTGTACGACCTCGATTCGATGACACTCATTCAGATGGTCAAGGGCTTGCGCGACGATGCCAAATTCCAGTGCGGCGAAGAAATCAAAGGCGTGAATCCGCGCTTCTTTATTGGCGCGGCGGAGAATCCTTTCGCCGACCCGTTCGAATTTCGTCCGTATCGTTTGGCGAAGAAGGCGAAAGCCGGTGCGAACTTTATCCAGACTCAACTCATTTACAACGTCCCCAAGTTCAAAGAGTTTATGAAACGCGTGGTCGATCTCGGCGCGCACGAGCAAGTGTACATCCTCGCCGGCGTGGGTCCGCTCAAGAGCGCGGGCGCCGCCAGGTATATGCGCGACGAGGTGCCCGGCTTGGATATGCCGGACGAATACGTGGAGCGGATGGAAGCGGCGGGCAAAGGGATCGAAGACAAGAAAGCCAAAGCCGCCGCGCAGCGTGAAGAGGGAATCAAGATTTGCGTCGAACTGATCCAGCAGATGCGGGAAATCCCCGGCGTCGCCGGCGTCCACATTATGGCGATCGAGTGGGAGGAAGCCGTCGCGACGATTACGGAGAAAGCCGGCTTGTTGCCAAGACCGCAAGTGCAATGAACCAATGAACCCATGGGGAAGCCGCCGTTTGCCGCGAACAGCTGCTCGGTTCGCACTGGCGCGTCATCCGCTCAGGCACGGGCGTAGACGCGAATGTTGAAGAGGCAGATGGCACATGGGCACATTGGTCAATTGGCTCATTGAAGGAGTCATAGTGGCTATCGAAACCAAAGATAAACTATCTACGACTATCGCGCACGAGCTCAACGAGAACGTCTACCTCTGCTACCAGTGCGTGAAATGCACGAGCGGCTGTCCGCTGGCAGACGAGTTCGACCTGGCGCCGAACCAGGTGCTCCGCGCGCTGCAGCTCGGCGAGGACGAACGCGTGCTGAACAGCAAGACCATCTGGCTCTGCGCGTCCTGCCAGACCTGCGTCACGCGCTGCCCGCAGGGAATCGATCTGCCGCGCATCAACGACCATTTGGCGATGACAGCCCAAGCGCGCGGGATCAAGCCGAAGGTGCCGGAGATCGCGACCTTTCGACGGGTATTCCTGCGGAACGCGCGCTGGATCGGTCGCGCGTACGAACTCGGACTCATCCTCGAAATGAACCTGCGGACGCGCCAGCCGTTCAAAGATGTGCCGATGGGCTTGCAGATGCTGCTCAAACGCAAGGTCAATCCGCTGCCGAGTTTCGCACGCGCACCCAAACGCGCCAAGCCGGTCCCCCAGAAAGAAAAACAGATCGCTTACTACCCCGGCTGCTCGCTCCATTCGCTCTCGTCCGAGCTGGATCATTCGGCGCGCGCGGTGCTGAAAGAACTCGACATTGAATTGTACGAGCCGCACGGGTGGACGTGCTGCGGCAGTTCGCCCGCGCACAGCACCGATCACCTGCTCGCGACCACGATGCCCATTCAGAACCTCGCGCTGGTGGAACAAAGCGGATTCCAAGAAGTGTTCGCGCCGTGCATCTCGTGTTACTCGCGCTTTAAACACGCGCAGTACGACATTGAACGGAATCCCGAACTGAAGAGACAGGTGGACGCGAAAATTGGTTATACCTATCAAGACCGCGTCGCCATCAAATCGACACTCGATGTCCTCGAAGAACACGTCGGGCTCGATGCCATCGCCCGGCGCGTCAAAAAGCCGCTGCGCGGTTTGAAAGTCGTCGCGTACTACGGGTGCTTGCAGACGCGACCACCCAAGATCACCGGCGCAGACCATCCGGAAAACCCGATGGGCATGGACCACATCATCGAGAAACTGGGCGCGACCGCGCTCGACTGGTCGTTCAAGACCGATTGCTGCGGCGGCAGCCTCTCGCTCACACGCACCGACATCGTCCTCAACCTGACTCGGAGAATCCTGGACAACGCCCGCGCGGTGGGCGCCGACGCGCTGGTGACGGGCTGCCCATTGTGCCACGTCAACCTTGACACGCGGCAGGACGCGCTGAAACTCGACCAGCCGATGCCCGTCCTCTTCATTACGCAATTGATGGGGATCGCGTTTGGTCTCACACCGCACGCGCTCGGGTTGGAAAAACACATGGTCGATACGCGACCGATCACGACGCGTTTTGCATGAGCCAGTTTTCCCATGAACCCATGTGTCAATCAAAATCCATCGCGCTCGTTGACACACCCGTGCCCTGGCGGGGACGCAAGTGCCAGGATTGGGCAAGGGGCTCATTTTTCTGGAGGAAATGATGCGTGAGATTCAAGCCAGCCAAATTACCGAGACCGTCGCTCGGCTCGCCATCGAAGCGAATCATCATCTGCCCGCTGATGTTGTCGCCGCGCTGAAGAATGCCCGCGCGATCGAAGAATCGCCGGCGGGGCGCGAGGTGCTCGATCAACTTCTGCTGAATGTGGACATCGCCAAGCAAGGCGAGTTCCCCTTGTGCCAGGACACCGGCGTCGCGGTCGTGTTGGTGGAACTGGGACAGGACGCCCATATCGCCGGCGGCAACTTGAACGAGGCGATTCACGCGGGCGTCAGGAAGGGCTACACCGAAGGCTATTTGCGCAAATCGATGGTGGCTCAACCGTTCAGCAAACGCGTCAACACAAAAGACAACACGCCGGCAATGATCCACACCGAAATCGTGCCGGGCGACCAGCTGAAAATCACTGTGATGCCCAAGGGCGGCGGCTGCGAGAACATGAGCGCGCTCGGGATGTTGAAACCCGCCGATGGTCGCCAAGGCGTGATTGATTTCGTCACCGGTGTGATCGACCGCGCCGGGTCGAATCCGTGCCCGCCTACCATCGTCGGCGTCGGCATCGGCGGCAACGCCGATCAAGCCATGTGGCTCGCGAAAAAGTCGCTGCTGCGCCCCGTCGGTCAGCCGAACCCAGAGGAAGAGTACGCCGCGTTGGAGAAGGACTTGTTGGAACGCATCAACGCGCTCGGCATCGGACCGATGGGCTTGGGCGGACGCGTCACCAGCCTCGCGGTACACGTGCTCGTCGCGCCGTGCCACATCGCCAGCATGCCGGTGGGTGTGAACGTGCAATGCCATAGCGCGAGATATAAGGAGGCTGTCCTGTAAGTTCCCCCGAGTTCCCGTACAGATGGGCATAAGGGGAACTCAGAACTTGTCACCATGAAAGACTATCACATCGCCGTCATTCCCGGCGACGGCATTGGAATGGAAGTGATGCCGGAGGGGACGAAGGCGCTGCAAGCCGCGCAGCAAGTGACCGGCGGTTTTGAATTGCGCTTTGAAGAATTTCCGTGGGGGACGGAGTACTACCTCAAGACCGGTCGAATGATGCCGGAAGACGGTCTCAAGATTCTCGAAGGATTCGACGCGATTTACCTCGGCGCGGTGGGAATGCCGGCGCTTGTGCCGGACAATGTGACCCTCTGGGGACTGCTCCTGCCAATCCGCAAAAGTTTTCAGCAGTACATCAACCTGCGTCCGATCCGGCTGTTGCCCGGCTTGGCAGGACCTTTGAAAGGCAAAGGGTCGGACGACATCCATTTTGTCTGCGTACGCGAAAACTCCGAAGGCGAGTACGCCGGCGCGGGCGGGCGCGTTCACATCGATACAGAACACGAAGTCGCGATTCAGACCAGTGTGTTCACGCGCCACGCGGTTGAGCGTGTGATGCGGTTCAGTTTCGAGCTGGCGCGCACGCGCCCACGCAAGAAGCTAACCAACGTGACGAAATCGAACGCGCTGCAGTACAGCATGGTCTTCTGGGACGAAGTGTTCGCGCAGTTGGCGAAAGAATATCCGGACGTCCAGACCGACAAGTGGCACATCGATTCGATGGCGGCGCGCCTGGTCACGCAGCCGGAAACGCTCGACGTGGTCGTCGCGTCGAATCTTTTTGCCGACATTCTCACCGATCTCGGCGGCGCGATTCAGGGCAGCCTCGGTACGCCGCCCAGCGCAAATCTGAACCCGGAACGCAAGTACCCCTCGATGTTCGAGCCGGTGCACGGCTCTGCGCCGGACATTTACGGCAAAAAGATCGCCAATCCGATTGCGACCGTCTGGGCGGGCGCGCTGATGCTCGATTGGCTCGGCGAAAAGAGAGCCAGCCAGGTTGTGATGGACGGACTGATCGCGTACACGAAAGAAGGCAAGGCATTGACGCCGGATTTGCGCGGCACGGCAAAGACGGACGAAGCCGGCAATGCGATCCGAAATAAGATATTCGAGATTGGACAATGACACGAGACTTGCCGCGGAGACCCAGAGACCGTCGAGTTTTCTATGTGTTCTCCGCGCCTCTGCGGTGGAATGGGAGCACAAAATGAAACTGACAACTCCACTGACGGATGAACTCGTCGAGAAACTGCACGCGGGCGATCGCGTCGAAATCACCGGCACGATCTTCGTCGCGCGCGACGCCGCGCACAAACGCCTGGTCGACGCGCTCGATCGCGGCGAACCTCTCCCGACCGATCTGCGCGGGCAAATCGTGTATTACATGGGGCCCTCGCCCACGAAACCCGGCAAGGTCATCGGCTCCGCCGGTCCAACGACGAGCGGGCGCATGGACAAGTACGCGCCGCGCTTGATGGAAATCGGCTTGAAGGGCATGATCGGCAAGGGCTTGCGCGCCCAGCCGGTCAAAGACGCGATGAAGAAATACAAAGCCGTCTACTTTGCCGCCACCGGCGGCGCGGCGGCGCTGATTGCGCAGCGCATCAAAAAAGCGCGCGTGATCGCGTACGAAGAACTGGGTGCGGAAGCGCTACAAGAGCTCGAGGTCGAAGATTTCCCCGCCATCGTCGTCAATGACATCTATGGCGGCGACGCGTACGAGGATGGAAAGAAACAGTACGCACGAAAATAATAAAAACATTTCACCACCGAGAACACAGAGTTAACAAGACTTTTCTCTGTGGTCTCTGTGCACTCTGTGGTTTATTTTTATGAGAATCATTATTTTTTCCGACCTGCACGCCAACCTTGAAGCACTTGGCTCACTGATTAATGCAGAGAAAAAGCTGGATGCTTACTTTTTTCTGGGCGATGTCGTTGGCTATGGGCCCGACCCGGGCATGTGTCTCTCGTGGATGCGTTCCAACGTCCAATACCTCGTGCGCGGCGATCACGATCACATCACCGTGAATCGTGCCGAATTTGTCTTGCCTGCCGAAGAGCGTGAACTCGCACTCGCCACCCGCGATCACACCTTGCGCCAACTCCGCCCAGCCGATTTAGCGTACCTTGCCGCGATGCCCACCACCCTGCACGTAGAACTGGGCAACACCAAATTCTTTCTCGTCCATGCCAAGCCCAGCAATTCACTCACCTCTGGCATTGATATTGCGACTGCCTCGGAAAACACGTTGCGCGCAGAAAAGCAAGGTGTTGATGCAGACGTGATTTTTGTTGGACACACCCACGTGCCGGCGATTCGCCGCGTGGACAATACTTTTTTCGTCAATCCGGGCAGTCTGGGTCAGCCGTGTCACGGCTTGCCCAGCGCAACCTACGCTGTGTGGGACGATGGGCATTTACAAATCCATCACATTGATTACGATCCGCAACCGACCATCCGCAAACTGGGATTGATCGGAGTTGACCCAGACGTCCAAACGCGCTTGGCGGAGATTCTAGAAAGAGGAATGTAATCAAACCGACCTCAAGCCAAATGCTCGAGGTCGGTTTTTATTCCTTGACGAGTTTGCAAGTCGGTGATTTAATAAAGGTGAAAGCGAACGATGGAGGAGGTGAAATATGTCAGGGCTAGTTATCTTGACGCTTGGCTTGGCTTATCTCATCGGCTCGATTCCGTTTGCCTATCTCGTTACCTATCATCTACGCCGCGTGGACATTTGCACCTTAGGCGATGGCAATCCCGGCGGCAAAAAATGTTTTCCTTCAAGTGAGCCCGCTTGCCGGCATCCTCGTTACGCTCCTCGATATTGGTAAAGGGATGGCGGCAATATTTTTGGCGCAGGCATTAGGTCTCTCGGACATTGCGCTACTCTGGGTCGGTGTGGCAGTGATCGCCGGGCACAACTGGTCTATCTTTCTCCAGTTGCACGGCGGGCAAGGAATGGCAACCACCGTCGGTGTTTTCTTTGCGTTGATGCCGGCGCAAACCCTCACCGCCATTCTGATCATCGCGGTCATGTTGCTCGTCTTGCACAACTGGGATCTCGCGTGCGCCATTGGCTTTGGCTCACTGCCACTGTTGGAATGGTGGACGCATCAGCGGACAGAGTTGATTGTGTACACCATCGCGCTCTTGCCGCTGATTGGCATTCGCAAATGGATGCAACAAGGTAGTCCGCTGCCCGGCATCCTGGCACGCTGAGTACGCCGGTTGCCGTGAGTCAGTTTGAGGGGGAACAAAGATTTTTGGAAACCTGACAGGTCTGCCTCCGGGTCACCCCAAGATTCTAACACTGTTGTCAAAATGCACAAAGCGTGTTAGAATTTCTGCAAGAAGGAAACAGCAATGTTGGACGTAATGGTTCAAGTGGACGCAATGGGTTTTTGCCCAAGCGCGAGGTGAAAGATGGAAAATACTTTAACGGTTTATATTCCCGAGGAAATCCGGCGTATGCTCAACCGCACGCCGGAAGAGCTGGGACGTGATCTGCGGCTTTACGCAGCACTGATGCTTTTTTCGTTGGGCAAGTTGTCGTCCGGCGCGGCGGCGGAGATGGCGGGTGTGCCGCGTGTCTTGTTCCTTGACCTGTGCGGCGAGTACGGCATTCCGGTTTCGCAAATCACACCCGAAGAATTACGCCAAGAGGTAGCAACTCGCGATGCCCGCGCTGGTGTGTAATACTTCGCCATTGCTATACCTGGGACGCATTAACCACGTGCACTTGATATCGGCGTTATTCGCGCCGGTGTATGTGCCTGAGCCAGTGATAGTGGAATTGGATGCGGGGCGGCTACTACGTCCGGATACAATTGATCCGCGCACTTTGGATTGGGTTACGCCGGTTTCGATTACGCCAGCACTGTTGGCAAGTTTGCCGCCGAATCGGCTGGGCGTGGGTGAGCGCAGTGCGATTGCATTTGGACGAACCCAATCGGGTTGTACTATTGGATTGGACGATCGTCAAGCGCGGTTGCTGGCGCAACAACTTGGTCTGGCAGTTGTGGGAACGGTCGGCATTCTGGTTTCAGCAAAACGTGCGAACTTGATCCCTGCCGCGCGTCCACTTTTGGACGCCGTTCGCAATCAAGGATTTCGCATTACTCAAGAAGTGTACGCCGAAGCATTGCGGCTGGCAGATGAGGTGGACATATAACCAGCCGCTATGGCGAACTGCACGTTTATCTTTGTCCCGCGGGGTGCGGATAAAAACTGGCTCGTTTTTGTCAACGCTTGGTCATTGGAGATATAGAATGACCACCCTTCGCTCGCGTGGCGGAATTGGTTTCTGTTTTCTAGCACCTGTTGTTCAGGGCGCGTGATTGCGCGTTGACGACAGGTGTTTTTGTTTTGTACATCCCAGGAAAGATTCCGCACGAATGTGCGCTCATCAACGTCGGATGAATGCCGACAAAAGTTTTTTCCGGGTCAATCCACATCCTATTGTCGGGAGAGAGAGATGAAAACAAAGACACGCCCCCTTAGCACGATTGTTTTCCTCACAGTCATTCTCTTGCTTGTCTCAAGTGCAGCCCAGCCCACCGCCGCGCAAATGCAACCCATCTCATTTGCCTTGCCTACCTCTATCCCTGATCCTGCGCGCGTCTCTACGGTGCTGTCCACCGCACCTGTGATGTTCACCGAGAACGTTGGACAGTTTGGCGAGGGTGCGCGTTTTCAGGTGCGCGGTGGCAACGGCACAATCTACTTTGGGGATGATGCCATCTGGTTCACGGTGTTGGAACGTCCGCAGACCAGCGCGTTATCACGCCAGATGCCAACGCCTGAGCGTCTCCGCGCGTCACGCGAGGACACGCCCCGCAAAGGCGCAAACATCAAACTGAGTTTCGTTGGTGCGAATCCAAAGGCGCGCCTGGAACCCTTCAACCGCCTGGACACCGTGGTCTCCTACTTCATCGGCAACGACCCGGCGAAGTGGCACGTGGCCGTGCCCGTGTGGGGTGGGGTGCGCTACGTGGACCTGTATCCGGGAATTGACCTGGAGGTCACCGGCGAGAGGGGGCAAATGGTGCAGCACATCGTCGTGCGCGATGCATCACTCGCCACTCGCCACGCGTCACTTGCCAACGTGCGCTTGCGCGTGGCTGGTGCGGACAAGATGACGTTGGAAGGCGACCGCTTGCGCCTGACCACTGCCGCAGGCGAATACACCCTGCCGCTGCTTCAGGTGACTGGTGCTACCAACGCAAAACCGCCGCGTCCAACTATTGCTGGCAATCAAGTCGCCTCGCCATTCACCCAATCTCCGATCTCCAATCTGCAATCTGCAATCCAAAATCCGCAATCGAACGACCTTCTCTACGCCACCTTCTTGGGGGGAAGTGGCGATGACTATGGCAATGGCATTGCCATAGACTCGAGCGGCGCGGCGTATGTCACGGGCGAGACTTACTCTTCCGACTTTCCCACCACGCCCGGGGCGTTCGATACGAGTTTCAATGGAAGAAGTGACGCGTTCGTGGTGAAACTGAATGCGACTGGCTCTGCGCTCACCTACGCCACCTTCTTGGGGGGAAGTGGCTGGGACGAGGGCTGGGGCATTGCCATAGACGCGAGCGGCGCGGCGTATGTCACGGGCGGGACTGGCTCTTCCGACTTTCCCACCACGCCCGGGGCGTTCGATACGAGTTTCGATGGCAATACGGACGCTTTCGTGGTGAAACTGAACGCGTCTGGTACTGCGCTCACCTACGCCACCTTCTTGGGGGGAAGTGACTATGACTTGGGCTATGGCATTGCCATAGACGCGAGCGGCGCGGCGTATGTCACGGGCACGACTTACTCTTCCAACTTTCCCACTACACCAGGGGCGTTCGATACGACCTGTGGGACCGATGGGAATTGCAACTTCGATGGCACTTATAGATATGGGGACGCTTTCGTGGTGAAACTGAATGCGGCTGGCTCTGCGCTCACCTACGCCACCTTCCTGGGGGGAAGTAGCGGTGACTATGGCTATGGCATTGCCATAGACGCGAGCGGCGCGGCGTATGTCACGGGTTCTACTTCCTCTTCCAACTTTCCCACCACGCCCGGGGCGTTCGATACGAGTTACAATGGCGGTGCGGACGCTTTCGTGGTGAAACTGAATGCGACTGGCTCTGCGCTCACCTACGCCACCTTTTTGGGGGGAAGTGACTATGACTTGGGCTATGGCATTGCCATAGACGCGAGCGGCGCGGCGTATGTCACGGGTTATACTTACTCTTCCGACTTTCCCACCACGCCTGGGGCGTTCGATACGAGTTACAATGGCGGCGATTATGACGCTTTCATCGTGAAACTGAATGCGACTGGCACTGCGCTCCTCTACGCTACCTTCTTGGGAGGAAGCAGCGATGACTTGGGCTGTGGCATTGCCATAGACGCGAGCGGCGCGGCGTATGTCACGGGCATCACTGGCTCTTCCGACTTTCCCACCACGCCCGGGGCGTTCGATACGAGTCAGAATGGCAATTATGACGCTTTCGTGGTGAAGTTGGGGATGGGGGGCAATTC
>Ga0272448_1004369_pt1 | contig 16151 bp, 14 predicted proteins | sample YNPCB0191_FD_202220 | JGI IMG/M metagenome (GOLD analysis project Ga0272448, IMG submission 202220) | Hot spring sediment microbial communities from Yellowstone National Park, WY, United States - YNP-CB-019-1 | ecosystem: Environmental > Aquatic > Thermal springs > Hot (42-90C) > Sediment...
ACAAAGCAGCTCTACTGATGCCGTGAACCATATGCCTCCGTTTCAACGATATTCACATTAGAGGTGTATGGTTCACATTCCACAAAAACTAACTCCTATCCCACTCAAACACTTTCGGAACGACTGTCGTTGTGGTAAGCTTAATAAGGATGTGTAATAAATTACATTGGATTCCAAAATGTTACACTTCGTCCGTTTAACTACAAGAAAAACAGCTATGATTGCGTTACTGTCAGCGTTATACTACATTATGTCCTTTTTACCAGGCATCAAGGTAGCTCAGGGAGCTGCCTCCCCTGTGGCAATCCAGATAGAAGCACTCATGGCCACGATTTTCGGCTTGGTAATGGGACCGTATCTAGGCGCTTTAACAGCTCTTATGGGAGCTTTCATAGCTTGGATGTTGCCGCCGGGTTCACCCAGCCTTACGAGCTTGATTTTCTTACCTTCGCCTGTTATGAATGCCTTTACAGTAGGGCTTATATACAGAGGAAAGTGGAAAATCGCAGCTTCCTCATTGGTAGCAGTGATACTGGCTTTCTGGCTTCTCCCTGCAACTCAGCCTTGGGACCAAAACTTTTACGTTGGACTCTTCGCCATGTGGGATAAGATTGGCGCATTAATCCTCATTTTGCCTTCTATTTATCTCCTCAGGAAAAGAGCAAATAAGATTTCAGGCGGAGAAAATGTTAGTGATAAAAAAGAAAAAAAGAGGCTTTTTAATGCAACTTTTATTATTTTAGTTGTTGCTGCTGTCTTGATGCTTGTGAATGCTTGGGTTGTAGTGACAAGCGGAAATCCAAAATACCAGTTCGAATTTTTTGGGTCAACCTTTAAGCTGAACCTTGTTTCTAAAGAGATGTTGCCTTTTGTCTCTGCAATTGGATACGGCTGGTTTTCGTTAGGTATCAGCATGTTAGCTTGCATAGTCCTTCTTCACATTATGCCAGAAAAAAGGAGACTTTGGAGCATTGCAACTTTCGCATTGTCATGTGTAAGCGCAATCATAGGCGGAGGCTACATCGTTGGATTGTTCTTAGGTGTTTTGGGCAGTTTCTACGAGTTCTTAGCTAAGAAACTTTCGGAGGCAAGGCATCCTCTTTATAGTGATATTGTGGTATTTTTCCTTTTGGCGTTTGTTGGAAATGAGGCAGATAATGCTTTGGGTAACCTTATCTTTGGGCTTCCACAAGTCTATGAAGGACTGTTCCTCATGAGCGTTGAGGCCTTAAGGCTTTCTTTCCTTACTTTGCCTTTCTTCTATTTTGGGGTGAGACTTTTGCAAGCCATTATTACAACCATGATTGCAACGCCATTGATGAGAAACCTTAAGTTAGCTGGTTTCCTTGAATCAACTTAAAGCAGAATCAGATTAAGGCTCACTTTTCTGAAACATCATTTGCTTCTTTTTTATATGATGCAGCACAGTGGCTGCAACAAAATGCGACTTTTTTTCCATCGATGACCTCATAGTGTCCGCCTTCGAAGATTTTGCACCCACAGTTTGTGCAAACAAGAAGATTTGGCTCAAGAGCAGCTGAAACTATAGATGCGAAGCGTTTGAAGATTCTTTTGCAAAATTGGTCGCCTTCTTCTGTAAGCTCGTAAACCTTTCTTTTTTTCTTTCCCACAGGCTTTTCTCTATGCCTTATGAGTCCTCGCCGCTCAAGGTCTTGTAGGAACGGGTATACCAAGCTTGGAGTTATGTCTTTTCCAAGTCTTGTTCTGAATTTATCGATTATGGCGTATCCATGAGTTGGGGACTCGTATAGAATCGTGAGTATATAGAACCTCGAGAAGTCAGAGATTGTTTCCTCAATTTTTTCGACGGACATTTATTACGCCAATAGATATATCTTTATAAGATACATTTATATATTTCTATAACGCCATTATAAATGGCAATGCCTGCGCATCGGTTAAAGTATGACAACTATGTTGGGAAATGAAAGAGGAAAATGAGCCATAGACACCAAAATGAAAGAAACGGCATAAATCATTCTTCTCATGTAGGTCACGCCCATCACCTGCAAGAATTTAAAAAGAAACTGTGGTTTTCGGTTGTACTTACAGTCCCTATCCTATTTCTTTCTGAGATGATTCAACACTGGTTCGGTTTCGTTCTCATGTTTCCTTTGCAAAAAGAGATTCTGCTCCTGCTTTCGTTGACGGTTTTTCTTTACGGTGGGCTTCCATTCGTAAAGGGACTGTACCAAGAAGTCAAGAGCCGGCAGCCTGGTATGATGACTTTGATATGCACAGCTATTTCAGTAGCCTTCTTCTACTCTACTGGCACAGTTCTTTTACCAACCGTCATAGCTGGAAAGGATTTCTTTTGGGAGCTCGCTACACTTATTGATGTTATGCTTCTCGGTCATTGGGTGGAGGCAAGAAGCGTACTTGGTGCCTCTAAGGCTCTGGAAGAACTGGCTAAAGTCATGCCTACAGTAGCGCATGTATTAAGAAATGGTGAAATCGTGGATGTTTCTGTTTCTCAGCTCAGAACAGGCGACATTGCCCTCGTTCGTCCAGGCGAAAAAATCCCTTCAGACGGCGAGGTGGTCGAGGGACAGACCTCTGTAAACGAGGCTTTCTTAACTGGCGAATCAAGCCCAGTTCACAAAAAGGTTGGCTCAAAGGTTATCGGTGGTGCCATTAATGGCGAAGGCGCGGTTAAAATAAGAGTTTTGAAGACTGGGGAAGAAACCTACATTGCCCAAGTCTTAAAGCTCGTACAGCAGGCTCAAGAAAGCAAGTCTAGAACACAGGATCTGGCTGACCGTGCAGCAGCCGCGTTGTTTTATGTGGCGCTTTTATCGAGCATATTAACGTACATTGTTTGGTTTAGTTTTGGAAAAGTGGATTTTGCGCTTGAGGCTGCGGTGACCGTGCTTGTCATATCTTGTCCCCACGCGCTTGGTTTGGCAATTCCTCTTGTGGTTGCATTGTCAACATCGATAATGGCGAAAAGTGGAATCCTCATCCGAGACAGAAAAGCCTTCGAGATGATTAAAGACCTAGACGCTGTTGTTTTTGACAAGACTGGAACTCTGACTCTTGGCAAGTTCGGAGTTACTGACGTTGTATCCTATGTTCCAGAGAACGAATTTTTGGAGTTTTCCGCAGCCGTTGAGCTTAACTCGGAGCATGTAGTAGCCTCAGCAATCGTTGAATTCGTTAGACAGAAAGGTTTGAAAATAAGAAAAGTTCAAGAGTTCAAATCTTTGCCTGGACTTGGAGCCTATGGAAAGGTCGATGGCAAGGATGTTTATGTTGGTGGTGCGAACCTTCTTAAAGAACTTGGAGTCGAAGCAGACAAGCCTGAAATAACGCTTTTGCAGACGCAGGGAAAAACAGTTGTGTTCACAGTGATTGATGGCTTGCTTGGCGGAGTCTTCGGACTGTCCGACGTGATAAGACCAGAATCGTATGAGGCGGTTAGGGAACTTAAAAGAAACAAGGTTAAAGTCTTCATGCTTACTGGCGATAGTGAAGAGGCTGCAAGGAATGTCTCGAAGGAGCTCGGGATCGATGAATCTTTCGCTCAGGTTTTACCTGATAAAAAAGCGGAGAAAATAAAGTCCTTACAGGAAAGAGGGCTTAGGGTTGCTATGGTTGGCGACGGAATAAATGACGCTCCTGCTCTTGTAACTGCGGATTTGGGAATCGCTGTGGGTGCCGGAACAGACATAGCGATCGAAAGTGCGGACGTAATTTTGGTGAAAAACGACCCAAGAGACATTGCTAAGGTCGCCAGTCTTGCGCGAAAAGTGTATTCAAAGATGGTTCAAAATCTCTTATGGGCAGCTGGATACAACGTCTTGGCAATTCCGCTTGCTGCAGGCCTTTTATCAGGACTAGGCATAGTCATAGGTCCGGCTGTCGGCGCTGTGTTGATGTCATTAAGCACCATTATTGTTGCGTTTAACAGCCAAACCTTAAGGAAATTTGAGCCAAAAGGAGCAGGGGAATATTTAATGATGCAAGCTGCGTTGAAGGATCCGGTTTGCGGAATGGAGGTTGAGGCTTCGACAATATACAAGACAGACTATGGAAGAAAAACATATTATTTTTGCTCAATAGAATGCAAGGAAGCCTTCGAATCTAGGCCGCATAAGTACAAAATGGATGACGTGAGACGTTAGACGCGTGATTTTTTACAACCAAGTTTTGAGCTTGTTCTAACCTCATTTTTGATTTTCTACGAATCTTTGTCTTTGCTGCTTAGGTGAACTAATTTCAACTGTTTACTGTTGACGGTGAAAGAAAAGGTGTTTTTCCGAAAACCCTGTAGTTTGTGTTATTGGCTTGAGGCTGAGGGTGTCAACTTTTATAGTGTCTTGATTATTATAGGTTCTCAGTTTCTTTCTTTTATATAACGGGGTTATCCTCCGTGAATTATGGGGATGAAAACGATTTCGTCTTTGTCTTTTAGTTCAGTTTCCAGCCCTTTCAGTAAATGGATTTCTATGCCGTTTACTAGTATGACGGCGTTTGGTGTGGGTGTGTTAAGTTCAGGATCAACCAGTACACGTTTAAGATTTTGAGAGGCTTCAGACAGTTTCATGATTATTTCTCCGAGTTTTTCGTTTCTTTCTATTCTCATTGATGTTTCACTGTTACCATAGGCTTTTTTGAACACGCCGAGAAACCTCATGGTAACTTCGCCGTGAGAAGTTGAGCTCATCTGCGGGTTTTCCTCTTTCTTTTCTTTATTGATAGGTTACACCAAGATTTATTTCTTTATTGCAACAATTGTGTCACTTATGAAGGCCATCAGTAGTGGGGAGGAATTTGAAGAAACAGTGTTGCCTATCTTAGAATTGCTTTCAAATGTTAGGGGGTATTATGTTCTTTTGATCTACGTGAAAGTCGATGTACGAATCTCTATTGGAAAATTGGGGGTCAAAAGATTTGAAAAGGGATATTATGTTTATATTGGTTCTGCGTTAGGTAAGGGAGCGGTAAGTCTTGGTGGACGAATTCGGAGGCACGTTAGAAAGCAAAAAACTAAGATGTGGCACATAGACTATCTTTTGTTTAACGAAAGTGCAAGCGTGAAAACTGTTGTGGCGGGTGTTGCTGGTCAAAAAATGGAGTGCAAAATTACAAAGCGTCTTAAGGAAGTTTTTCACGGCCAAACTCCGGTTGTGGGATTCGGAGCTTCGGACTGCAAGGACAACTGCTGCAGTCACCTTCTTTACATTAAGGATGCACATAGCATTGTTGATATGATTATTGATTTGCTGCTACGTGAATTTGATGGTGAGATTTACGTATTGAGGTTGCGCTGAATGGCTATGACAGCTATCTGACTTAATACCTGGTTGTTTCTGATGTATGTGTTTGGGGTCTTGTTTGGAATTTAGGATTCGCAGAGCAACCCTCGAAGACTTGGATAGTCTCGTCGAGATTGAGGCAAAGTGTTTTGCAGACGAGGCTTTTACGAGGAACCAGCTGGATTACTGCCTAAAGTCTTCTGACTTCGTTTGTCTTGTTGCTTTGGTTGATAAGAAAATGGTTGGCTTCGTCATTGGGTCTGTAGAAATCTTCAGCGGAGAAATGGCGGGGCACGTCTACACTTTAGACGTTTTGGAGGGTTACAGGAAAAGAGGGTTTGGCAGCAGGCTTTTGGATGCGTTTGAGTCCATTTTGGCTGAGAGGGGTATTAGAGCTGTTTATCTTGAGGTGCGGGTTGACAACATTCCAGCAAGAAGGCTGTATTCCAAACATGGTTACAAGCCTTTCAAGGTTTTGAAGGACTATTACGAGCCAAAAGCTGATGCTGTGATGCTTAGAAAGATTTTATAGTCATAAATGCTTTTTCATAGATATGGTTTATATTGAGCCGTTGATAGAGATTCATCTTGTGTTTAGGGAGGTTGTAACATGTTTTGTAAGAGCTGCGGAAAAGAGATTTCTGATACAATGAACTTTTGCCCCAACTGTGGCGTATCGACGAAAAAAACATCCAAAGAAGTCTACTCTGTATCTTCTGACGACCTTGTTAAGAAAGTTAAAGAGCTGATTCACGAAGGCAACATCACGAAGATAATTGTAAAAAACGAAAAAGATGAAACTTTGCTTGAAATACCCGTAACAGTCGGTCTTATTGGCGCAATACTGGCACCTTGGATGGCGGCGTTGGGCGTAATCGCCGCGATGGTCACACGGTGTAAGATAGTGGTTGAGAGAAAAGAAGAGTAGTGGGACAGGTTTTCACCTGCAACTCTCGTGTTTCGGTGGCGTCTAAGTGGTAAGACCAGCGACAGCGTTTTCTGTATTTGCTGGCTCCCCTTTTTTAGTGTTGTCTTTTTAATAATAGAATGTTTTGAACTATTCCTGGGAATTAAAATATTGCAGCATAATCATTTTTTATCATATAGCTAGACTATTATTAGGTTGAAGGATGTGATTTTACCGTGAAAAATGTTCGTGCTGGTGTAATAGGTATAGGTTTCATAGGTCCGGTGCACATTGAAGCTCTTCGAAGGCTAGGAGTTGACATTATTGCTCTGTCATCTTCATCTGAGGAACGGGCTAAAATTAAGGCAAAGGAGACGAGGATTCCTAGGGCCTATGGAGACTATAGGATGCTTATTGAGGATGATGATGTTGACGTGGTTCACGTGTGCTCTCCAAATAATCTTCATTATGCTATGGTAAAAGAAGCCCTTTCTGTTGATAAGCACATCGTTTGCGAAAAACCGTTAGCTATGAACTCCAAAGAAACTGAGGAACTTGTTAGATTGTCAAGCATGAGTAATAAGGTTCACGCGGTGTGCTATAACATTCGTTTCTATCCCCTTTGCCTTGAAGTAAAAGAAATGATTAGGCAGGGTGAACTTGGAGAAATATACTTTGTAAACGGATTTTACCTTCAAGACTGGCTGTTTTTTGACACAGATTGGAACTGGCGTGTAACATCTGAGGCTGGCGGTGATTTACGTGCTGTGGCTGACATTGGCACTCACTGGATGGACCTAGTATGCTTTATAACTGGGTTAAAGATAAACCGAGTTAATGCTGATCTCAGGACTTTTATTCCAGTAAGAAAGAAGCCTAAAGTTTTGGTGGAGACATTTAAAGGCAAGGAACTTAAACAAGATGATTACGTGGAATATTATGTTGAGACAGAGGACTATGCGAGTGTCTTGCTTGAGTTTTCAGACGGTGCAAGGGGAGCCTTAACGGTGTCGCAGGTGGCTGCTGGCAAAAAGAATGACTTACGATTCGAGATTTACGGGTCGAAGAAGGCTGTTGCTTGGTCGTCTGAGACTCCTAATGAGCTGTGGGTTGGTCATCGGGATAAACCGAACGAATTGATCGTTAAGGACCCATCTTTACTTAGAGGGAAGGCTAAGGAACACAGCTCCTACCCAGGCGGTCATACGGAGGGCTACCCTGATACCTTTAAGCAGCTTTTCAAGTGCGTTTATGCTGCCATTGCAGAGGGAAAAAAGGGGCAACTGCTTTACCCAACTTTCATGGATGGTCACGACGAGGTTATGGTTTGTGAAGCTATTAAGAGAAGTGCTCGTGAAGGTTGCTGGGTGAACGTTAAACATTAATGGACAAACTGGGTAATCTAGTATTAGGAAAAGGTGGGAAACGTTGAAGATTGGGTTTATGACAGCTTGTCTGCCGGAGCTTTCTTTTGCAGAGATGGTTCAGTGGGCTTCTGAGAGCGGGTTCGATGTTTTAGAGGTTGCCTGCTGGCCTTTTGGGCCTCCTGACCGTGCGTACGCTGGTGTTACGCACATTGATGTTTCAGGGTTGTCAGATTCGGGAGTCGCGGAGATTAGGAGACTTCTTGATGAACATGGGCTTGGTCTTTCGTCTTTAGGCTATTATCCAAACTATCTTACTTCGGATAAGACGAGTAGGGATTTCTATTTTAGCCACTTGAAAAAGGTTATAGATGCAGCAGGTTGCCTAGGGGTTGAGGTTGTGGGAACTTTCATTGGAAGAGATATGCATAAAAGTGTTGAGGACAATTTAAGGATCGTTGAGGAGGTTTGGCCCCCTTTCATCGACTATGCTGAGAAACAAGACGTAAAGATTGCCATAGAAAACTGTCCAATGCAGTATCCGGAACACAGCACGTGGCCAGGGGGAACAAACGTGGCTTTTTCGCCGCCAATATGGAGAAAGATTTTTGAAATGATTCCAAGTAAGAACCTTGGTCTTAATTATGACCCATCTCATCTTATCTGGCAGGGCATAGACTACATTAAGATGATTAGGGAGTTTAGGGACAAGATTTTTCATACTCATGCAAAAGACACCTTGATTGAAAGGGAATTGCTTAGCGACGTTGGTATTTTCGGATATTACTGGCATGTTGACAGGCTTCCAGGGTTAGGTGATGTGGATTGGCGTAGATTTATTGCGGCTCTTCACGAAATTGGCTATAATGGAGCAATAAGCATAGAACATGAAGACAGAAATTGGCAATCAACTGTGGAAAAAAAGAAAGAAGGTCTTCTACTAAGTAAGAAATACTTGAAAAACTTCGTTTGACTTTTTATTCATTACAGTGCGCCTTTATAGAAGTTCATTATATTCCTGAGTATTTCATAAATAGGCTTATTATTAGAATGATGACACCATTTGCTATTAGATTTAATGATGTAGGTGTGGTTTGAAGGAAATGCATGCTGCGGTCGACTCTTTCAAACGGTTTTACGAAAAAAGACGCCCACTTGTTGTTTACGAAAAGTCTGTTGTTCAGAATGATGAGTGTACGTTTTTTCTAGTTAAAGAGGGTGCTGATAGAAAGATCGTCATTCTTTCACGTGGTTCAATGCTGCGTCCAGTTAAGGACTTCGAGGTTGCGGAGTATAGTAAGTTTAGGGTCGGAGACGATGCCTACGTGTTCGCTGTCTGTCCCTTTAGTCATGCAAACGTCTCTGTGTTAAGGAGGGTTTTTCATTTTCTGTGTCCGCAGACGTCGGGTTTGAAAGTGGCGGTTGGAATGGGAGACCGAATAGGGTTGGCTACTCCTGGCCACATAAGGGCTGCGAAAGCGGGCGTTTTTCCAGTTTTTGCTCAGCAGTCTGTTCGAGAGTTAAGCCGTACGGCAAGGACATTTGATGATGTTTTGGATGATGTAACTTGGGCTGTTTTTCAGGAGGGCTATCGTGATGGGTTTGGTGCTGATGCTGATCATTTGAAGTCGATCGACGATGTGGAAAGGGCTGTTAGTGCTGGCTATACGATGTTCACGGTTGATCCGTCAGAATACGTTGACAACGATGTCGAACGTTATGGTTTAGATAAGATTGCGGAAAAGTTTGAGGCTTTACCTTGGGACGATCTTGGATGCGACGTTGAAGGCTTCCAAGACCTTTATGTGGGAAAAAGGGTCAGTGTTCGTGGTGATGCTTTCGTTTTCGAGCGAGAATCGCTGATCAGGATGGCTGTTAAGTACTCAGCAGCTATATCTTTTGCAGCTAAGGTTTTTTGGCGTGTCAAGACAATTCTTGGTAACGAAGATTTTGATTTCGAGGTGTCTGTTGACGAGACTGATGTTCCTACCTCTCCTGAGGAGCACGTTTTTATTGCGCTTGAACTGAGGAGACTCGGTGTTAAAGTCACAAGCTTAGCATTAAGGTTTGTGGGAAAGTTTGAAAAAGCCATAGATTACATAGGAGATTTGAAAGAATTTGAGGAATCCTTCAAGAAGCATGTCTCTATCGCTAGGTCTCTTGGTCCTTATAAAATTAGCATCCACTCAGGCAGTGATAAGTTTTCTATTTTTCCTATTTTGGGAAAGCATGCTTCAGACCTGATTCATTTAAAAACTGCTGGAACAAGTTATTTGGAGGCTCTAAGAATTGTTGCTAGGCATGAGCCTGCGCTGTTTCGTGAAATTGTGTTGTTTGCGCTTCAAAGATTTGAAGAGGACAGGAAAGCCTACTATGTTACGACGGATCTTTCGCGTATACCTGATCCGAACAAGATTTTAGACAGCGAGTTGGAACCGACTTATTTAGATGAGAGTAATGGTAGGCAACTGCTTCACATCACTTACGGCTCGGTTCTTACAACAAAGAAGAGTGGTGGAGAGTGGGTTTATCGCGAACGGATTCATCGGTGTTTGATAGAACACGAGGAGGAATTTTACGAAACTGTTGCCAAGCATCTAAGGTGCCACATCGAAGCCATTTGGTCATGAAAATCTCGGAGAACGCCTCAATCAGCGTATTGCGGTTTTTTCTCTTTCCGTGCGCGTTGAAACTTTTTTCTTTATATAGACGTTGAAGATTGGCTGTGAAACTGTGGATTCGACCACCGTGCTAGAACTGTTTCATATGGGCTTACGAATATATGGCGTGGTTTTTGACGTTCATTAAAGTTTTTCATTTGTCTCTATGTCTTTTGTTGTACGAAGTTGTTTCAGATTTTTTAGAAGAATCGTTTTATTATTTTGGGTTTACTGATACGATGGGAATCTCTAAATGCTAAAAGAGTGTTAAAGGATAGTATGGTGAAAGCATGTTAATCCATGTTAGTGTTCGGACAAGGAATATAGAGAGGTCGATTGGTTTTTACACGAGATTTTTAAATTTAAAACTTTTAAACAGGCGTGAAATTCCTCAGAACAACGCTGAAATAGCGTTTCTGCAAGATTCAGAAGGGAAGGGTGCAATGTTAGAGCTAACTTTCTATAAAGATCAGAAAAGGTTTGTTCAAGCTGAGTATGAGGACAGGGTATTTGACCACATTGCATTTGAAGTCAAGGACATGGAGAAGGCTATTTCATTGATGCGGAATGAAGGAGTTACGATTACTGATGAGCCTTTTAGGCTTAGTCCTCGTGGTTCATTGATTGCTTTCGTTGAGGATCCTGATGGAACACTCATTGAACTGATTGAGAGAAAATAGGATACTCATACGCAAACCCAGTCTTCAGTTTCTTGGAGAACATGAACAAATTATCATTTTTAGAAGGCAAAGAATAAAAATGGGATTATTTGTAGCTAAAAAATGTAAGTAAAATTTTTGTTTCAAAAAAAGAAGCACAGCCTCAGTAAGGTGTTCCAATGCAGTATCGAGAATTTGAAAAAACAGGTTTCAAAGATTCAATCATAGGTCTTGGTTGCGGGTTTCTGGGTAATTCATCAAAAACTAAGCAGCCTTTAGAAATTGTGAAGAATGCGCTAGAATATAGAGTAAACTATTTGACACCGCTTATGCTTACACTGGCAATGAGGCCATTTTGGGTCAAGGCTTGGGTGCTAATCGAAGAAGGGTTTTCGTCTTCTCAAAAACCCTAGCGAAGACAAAATATGAGGCAGCAAAGCAGATTTGCGAATCCCTAAACTGTTTGAAGACAGATTACATCGACGATTACTTTATGGTTTAGAGGACACAAAAGACATTGATCTGCGGCTTGAACCTAGAGGATCTCTTGAGACGCTCATAGAAGCCAGAGATCAAGGCTTAATTAAGCATATTGGGTGCACCAGCCACCAAAGCAGACTGCAGATTTCGACTCTAAGAAAATTTGACTTTGAAATTATCTTTGTTCCCATAAACTTCGTTGAACGCGAATCCTTGAAAGCTCTCATTCCTCTTTGCTGTGACAGAGGAGTTGGTGTTACGATTATGAAGCGGGTTGCTTGGGGGAGCTTTGCCAGCGAAACTAGCGTTGAAATAGCTTCTCAGTCAGCCAGTTGATACGGTTGTTCCAGGCGCAACGACGTTAGAGCAGCTAAAAGAAGATTGCTTCCTCGGGGAAGATGGTGACTTTTCTCTAACGGACGACGAACAAAAAGAATCGACAAATTAACAAGCAGCATGAATTCTGAATCTTTTTGGTGGCCAGCTTCAGACAGTAGGTGTATAATTAGATGGCAACTTGAACCAGTCAGCTGCCTATAGTAGTTCAAGGTTCCGCTTCGTCTAAAATCGGTCTTCTTACTATTTCTTGCGAGTTGACAAAAGGTCAGAATCGTGTCCACTAATCTTGAATGCCAGAATCTTCTCTCTGAGAAATTGAGACAATTCATTGATGTTGTCCTTGTGTTCGCGGCTCCACTTCTCTGTCTTAGCTTTTTTATCGTTCAACGGCTGGATAGTTACATCAAGAATATTCTCGGCAGTTTTAGTAAATAGAATCAGAAAGCTTGCTATCTCATATCCTTTAGCAGACATGTCAACAGTAATTGAAAGCGCTTGTTGGCCATTTACCTCTTCAATGCGTGGTGGACTCATACTTATAAATTTGTAGAGCATCTTAACCTCAGTTGATAAGCTTTCAAGGTATCTCTCAAACTTTCTGACCCCGCTTTCCTCAATTTTGATAGGAACCTGCAGACGCACGGTTTGACCGTGAAAATCTATGATGTCCTTTGATTGATGACGCATTCTGCCACTTGGAACAACCACCTTCATTGACTGTATTGCAGGATAGAGGCAACCAAGCAACGAAGACAGAACCGCTGCAGAAAAAGTAATAGCGAAGGGTGCACCTCCAATGATGTTTTTTGAGACCAAATCAGAAAGAGTCATATTCGTGATTCGGACAGCCAAAAACCCGAAAATGTAGCTGAAAACGCCTCCTATTATGCCCAAGATCAAACCTTCAGTCAGGAAAATGAGGCCAATTCTAAGCGGGCTTGCTCCTATTACGTGTATTGTTCGAATTTCAGATTTTCTTTCAAAAACCGTTCCCATCATGTTTACAAACAACATTAGAACAGCAATTGTCATCGGAACAATAGGTGTTTCCCCAAAAACAAACGCAGAGGGCGAGGTAGACTCCACACTGTAGACTTTCTGTTGTGTTATAACTTGTATTGAATAGGTCATAACATACGAATATTCGTCGGTTTCGCCAAAGTCTAATCCGAAACTTTGAATTTCTTCTATGACCTGATTTACGTCTTGAACAAGTTGATCACTTAGGACGATTGAAACTTTGAGTATTGAAACAGAATTGTAATCGAAATCGTTTATGTCACCGATAATAAATGAGTCTCCATTTATCTTTCCAGTTTCTGGATCGAATATGTCAAATAGAAATGGAGATCCGTCGATGTCTTGAAGATTTTGAGTAGCCACATTTTCGTCTATAAATGATTTAACTACATACGTTCTTCCGTCAATCAAAACATTAGATCCTACCTGTAGACCATATTTATTGGCAATTTTTGAACCAATAATAACCATGTTTCTGTCGGCTTTTGTAAACCAATCAATATTGATCATTTTGGAAACGTTTTGATAGCAACCTATAAAAGACGTATTTACCACGATTAGGTTGAACCGATTGAACCCGTCGATAGTTAGCCCGTCTGCCCTTGCGAAATTAACTTTCCTTATACCATAGATACTCATCGACTCGACAGATTCATACTCTGACAACCATTTAACTTCGTACCACCCTATCGGCAAGTAATATTTCGCTGGCTTTTCTTCTGAGGAAAAGGGTCTTTGGTAAACGACTTTGTAAATGACAAACCCCCTGTCGACTATGGGTATAGTGTTCTGATTAGCTACCATGAATGTCTGGTTTCTTACTGTAATCGTCAATAGGCACATAGCTGAGGTTGAAATTATGACAATCGTTGTTAAGGCAAGAGCTGTTTTGAGTTTTCTCCGTTTCAGATTTCGTATGCTCACTTCGAAAATCTCCCACGCAAAAGTCCTTATCTGTCCAAAACAGCTAACAACAATTAAGAGCGCAATTGGCAGCAATTGAAGAAAGAACTGAAAGACCATGGACTGCGTAAAACTTTGAATAAACGCGGAAGGATTACAAACAAAAAGCCTCACGTATGGATTAGTCAAAACAAACAAACAGAAAACAGCAATCAAGAAAATAAGGAACAAAATCATAAAATTCTTAGCAATAAGCTTAGAAAGGCTTAACGCAAAAAACATAAAAACTATCAGCAGGCTTGGAACCCAAACAACGCCGCTAGTGTATATTCCAGCAGTTTCCACATAAAGGTCCCTGTAAGAATTCATTGCTGATTGGACATATTTTTGAAAAGCCTCAACATCGTTACTTTCAAGCCTTTCCATCGCGAGCTTGAATTGCCTTTCTATGCGAACAAGTTTGTTTCTAAAATCAACTACATCGAATCCATATGAGACTAAGTTATTAATTAAGATGTTTAGTTGTCCTATTTGGCTACGCGAAAAAGCTTCAACATAATACGGTGTGAGGTCAATGAACGTACGATCTTTTGTGTCAACCGAAATCGAAACTCTGAAAACCAATGGCTGTGCATTATAGACCACATACCTAACATCTAAATCCACTTGGATAGGGTTCGGGGAAACAATAAAAACACGGTTATCCCACATATACATAATGAAATTACGTTTTAGGGTATCAACTTTCAAGTGAGGTCCTAATCCACTTGCTTTGAGAACTGGATCACGGACCTCAACAATTGTGGCTTGAGTTAAGTAAAAATCCAGTCTAAAGACAAGTGTCGATTCAACCCGTTCCCGCCGAAGATTTACATTGTTGAAAGAATATTCTGAACAGTTTGAGAGAAATGGCCTAAAGTCTTTTATGAACCATCTGTCTCTGTCGACGGAGCTCTCTTCGTCTCCCACTATCTGTAGAAGAGCCCAAACACCAGAAATAGAGACATTTGTCGCCAAGGGTTTGACACCATATTCTTTTAGAGGCGCAGATCTAGACACCTTTCCGTCTTCATCAGAAACTCCGAATATTTTGAAGTCTTGTTCACCAGTTCTCATACAAAAACTAATCTCTAATCCTTCGATAGGGTTCTTGGTAGGGTAGTCAAAAAAGTTGAGTTGAACCTCAACACCTGTCAGTGATTCAGGTAAAAAATGAAGAGAAATAGAAACACAAATGATCAGGATAACCAAGGCAGAAACCAATAAACTTGCAACCACAGTTTTTTTCTTCACGATTATGTTCCCACAAGTCCCTGTATGCTTAGGATGAATATACTTCAATTTGCTACGAAGCAAGACCACCTCAAAGCGCCATATGTAACAAAGATATGAAAGACATAATAAGAATTTTGTTATGTTCTGTGGGAACATAAGATGGCCTCATGATACCATAAAATTACCAACCATTTTCGGCGTCATATTGATGACATATCGTTATATAATTCTTAGCTGAACCGACAATATTTGTTAAGGCGCGTACATTGCAGGTTTTTTGTAGCTTCAGAGAACCGCCGAAATTTTTTCTCTACACAAGCTCCGCGGAAACAACCGAAGCGCTGGAACCCTATTTCATATTAGCTGACAAATATTTGAAAAAGAACTTGTTTGAAAAGTTTGGACAAGGTTTTTAATGTAGATGGTTTTTGTTTAAATTGGCGTGTACAGATTGATGGCATCTGTGAAAGCTGTTGTCTTCGATCTTGATGGCACTTTGATTAATTCCGCTATTCCTTTCAAGGAGATGAAAAGAAAGATTATTTCTTATCTGCGATCAAACGGCGTTACGTCTGGGCTTCTAAGCGAAGAAATGTTAACTGTGGAAATCTTGAAACTGGCGGTGGAAGACCTTGAACAGAAAGGCTTCTCCAAAAAACAAGTCGCTAACATTCTTGCGGAGGTATCAAACATAATGAACGAGGTTGAGCTTCAATCTGTAGGCAACGCAGCCTTAGCTGATGGCGTGGCTGCAACCTTGCGAGCTCTTAGGCAAAAGGGGTTGAAGCTTGGAGTCTTAACCCGAAGCTGCCACGAATACGCTGAGAGAATACTTGCCAAGTTCAACCTATCTGAATACTTTGATGCTGTTGCTGCGAGAGATGACGTTGACCAGCCTAAACCTAACCCTGAGCATGCTTTCTATCTTCTGAAACTCCTAGGCGTAAGACCAGAAGAGACAGTTTTCGTCGGAGACCATTGGTCAGATGCTGAATGCGCCCGCCAAGCTGGGTTAAGATTCGTTTTTGTTGGTGGCGGGCAAGGAATCGAAAAGGGTTGTGAACTTGGCTCTAAAGCTGTAAACAACGTATATGATATTGTCAGAATTGTTGACGGGTTATAACATTTTCTGGTAAACCAGTGGATCCGAAAGTGTTGTTTGATTTTTCTGGTTTTTGGTTTTTTGGGGTTGTAGATGGTGTTCGTGTCAGGCTATGAGGTGCTGTTGGTGTTCTTTCTGTGTGCCATTGGTTCGCTGGAGTGCC